>Ga0214473_10001158_pt1 | contig 35614 bp, 36 predicted proteins | sample RVTome_7_FD_203509 | JGI IMG/M metagenome (GOLD analysis project Ga0214473, IMG submission 203509) | Soil microbial communities from uranium-contaminated site in the Upper Colorado River Basin, Wyoming, United States - RVT98D197 | ecosystem: Environmental > Terrestrial > Soil > Contaminated >... | reverse complement strand
CGCGATCGCATGTCCATCCTGTGCATGTCACCCGATCCTTTATGGGATTTGGGTAACATTTTATATGATTCAACGGCCCTGCCTTCGGTAACATTTTACGTGAGTCAATGCGCGGCGTTGACTCGGTGACCCAGGTTCTGTTACTCTCTGGGCCAACAAGGGAAAAACCGTAGAATTACGAAGGCGATTAACTCCGTGAAATGCTCGCGCTGTGGCTCCGATAATCCGGCCGGCACGCGCTTCTGCGGCCGGTGCGCCGCCCCGCTGCAACCCGACGGCCCGTCATCCCCGGTCTCGAGCGAGACGATGCGTCTGCCAATCCGCGAACTTACCACCGGCACGACCTTCGCCCGCCGCTATCAGGTCATCGAGGAGCTGGGCAAGGGCGGCATGGGCCGCGTCTACAAGGTCTTCGATACGGAAGTACGGGAGAAGCTCGCCCTGAAGCTTCTCAATCCGGACATCGCTTCCGATGCCGACACGATCGAGCGCTTCCGGGGCGAGCTCCGCCTGGCCCGGGCCGTTTCCCACCGCCACATCTGCCGGATGCACGACCTCGGCCGCGAGGAAGAGACGGGAACCTACTTCATCACCATGGAGTACATCCCGGGCGAGGACCTCAAGAGTCTCATCCACAGCATCGGCGCCCTGCCCGTGGGCAAGGCCGTGGCCATAGCCCACCAGGCCGCCGAGGGGCTGGCTGAGGCCCACCGCTTGGGTGTCGTCCACCGCGACCTCAAGCCCCAGAACATCATGATCGATCGCGAGGGCGGGGCCAGGGTCATGGATTTCGGCATCGCCCGTTCGGTCAAAGCCAAGGGGATCACGGGCGCTGGCGTGATGATCGGAACGCCCGAATACATGTCGCCAGAGCAGGTAGACGGAAAAGAGGCCGACGGACGGTCGGACATCTACTCGCTCGGCGTCGTCCTTTTCGAAATGCTGACGGGGAGGCTGCCCTTCGAGGGCGATACGCCCCTGAGCATTGCCGTCAAGCAAAAAAGCGAGTCGCCGCCGGACCCGCGGACGCTGAACTCCCAGATCCCCGAGGACCTCGGACGGCTCATCCTGAAATGCCTGGAGAAGGAAAAGGACAAGCGGTACCGGAGCGCGGAGGAACTGCGGGACGATCTTGCCCGGATCGAGAAAACCCTGCCCGAAACGACCCGCCCGCTGCCCCTCCGGAAGCTCCAGACCTCCAAGCAAATCACGGTCCGGCTTCCATCGAAGAAAGTCTGGATGCCGGTGGCTGCCCTGCTCCTCGCTCTTGCCGCTTTTCTCGTCTGGCAGTTCCTTCCGGAGAGCGCGGGCTCGAAGCGCACGGTCGCCGTTCTTGGCTTCAAGAACCAGACCGGCGACGCCGGGCTCGATTATCTCCGCGAGGCCATCCCGAACTTGCTCATCACCAGTCTCGAGCAATCGAAGCACCTGCGCGTCACGTCGTGGGAGCGGTTGAAGGACCTCCTCAAGCAGGCCGGCCGCGAGCCCGCGGCAGCCGTGTTCGACGAGGAGGCCGGCTTCGAGGTCTGCCGCAAGGAGGGCATAGAGGCTCTCGTCCTCGGGACCTTCGTCAAGGCCGGGGAGACGTTCGTCACCGACGTCAAGGTCCTCGACGCCGTGACGCGCGAGTCGCTCCGGAGTGCTTCGGCCCGGGGCGAGGGCGTGGCCAGCATCCTCAAATCCCAGATCGACGAGATCAGCCGGCAGGTGGGCCACGGCATCGGCAAGCCCCTCCTCAAGCTCGAGGTGCCCGCCCGGTCGATCATCGAACTGACGACGAACTCCATGGAGGCCTACAACTATGTTCTCCGTGGCCGTGCGGATTACGAGAAGTATTATTTCGCCGACGCCCGAAAATTCCTGGAGAAGGCCATTGCCCTCGACCCGGAATTCGCCTTTGCTTATCAAGTTCTGTCCGACGCGGCCTACGCGCTCCTTGATTTCAACGGCCGGGAAGAGGCCCTGAAAAGCGCCTTCCGCTACTCGGCCAAGGCCAGCGAGAAGGAGCGGCTCTATATCGCCGCCAAGTATGCCCAAACGATCGAGCACGACGAAGACAAGCACTTCAGGCTTCTTCAGGAGCTCGCCCGGAAGTACCCGGACGAGAAATACGCTCACTACGAGCTTGGGCGGCATTACGAGAACCGCCGGGATCATCGCGAAGCCGTGGCCGCCTTCGGAAAAGCCATTGCTCTGGACCCGGAATTCGGCTTCGCCATCAACCAGTTAGCCTACGTCCACGCCGGGATGGGGGAATTCGACGAGGCCCTTCGCCTCTTCGAGCGCTACGCGGCGATCAATCCCGGCGACGCCAATCCGCTCGATTCCATCGGCGAGCTCTTTGTGCGCATGGGGAAGCTCGATCTGGCCGAGGCGAAATACCGGGAAGCCCTGGAGATGAAGCCGGACTTCTTTGGTTCCTGTTCGAGCCTCGCGTACGTCGCCTGTCTCCGGGAGGATTACGCCGAAGCCTATCGCTGGCTCGACGAATCCGATCGACGGGCCCCGACGCCCTCAGCCAGGGTTCAGGGTGACTGGATAAGGGCCTTCACCGATTACCTCCTCGGCCGGATGGACGCCTCCCTGGCCCGCTATGCCGAGATCCGCAAGCAGGCCGAAGCCGCCGGCGTGACTTATCTCGTGGCGACCGTGGACTGGATCAAGGGATTCATCCTCAGGGACCTCGGCCGGAGCGAAGAGGCGCTGCAATCTTTCCAAAGCTGGGGCGACTATCAGGCTAAGGCTTCGTCCGACTCCGAGGCCCTCAATGCCGCAGAGCTAGCATTTGCCGCCGGTTGGGTCGCCGTCGGGAGCGGGCGGACCGCTGAAGCCAAAGCCCGGCTCGCCGAGATCGAACCACTCCTCTCCCGGGTCGATCCCGGTAATGTGGTTCTGATGACCTTCCTCTATCGCCTCCTGCGTGCCGAGGTTGTCTTAGCCGAAGGGGATGTCGACAGGGCGGTCGCATTCGGACGGGAAATCGTCCCACTGGATTTTCCGACCATGGACCTGTCCGTCCTCGCGCCGAATAATCAACCCTACATCAAGGACACGTTGGCGAGAGCGCACTGGAAGAAGGGGGATCTGGACGCGGCGGCGGCGGAATACCGGAAGCTGACGACGATCGACCCGTCGAACCAGGTCCGCTGGCTGATCTCTCCGCTTTATCACTACCGGCTGGGCCGGGTCCTCGAGGAGAAAGGGGACAAGTCCGGGGCGGTTGTCGAATATAAAAAGTTCCTGGAATACTGGAAGGACGCCGACCCAACCCATCCGGAGCCGGCCGACGCGCGCAAGCGCCTGGCCGCGCTTTAGCCTCCGGGCGTCAATGCCTCCGGCCGCCTCCGAGCCTGAATCCGAAATTCAGACCGAGGACGAAATTGTCGGTCCGGTTGAGGAGCAGGAGGGCGACCGACAGCCTGACGGGACCGGACGCGTAGCCCGCCTGGAACTTGGGGACGACCGAGCCGTCGGTCTCCTCCGCCCAGTCGGATATCCGCCGGATGACCCCGCCGCCGATGAAGAAACTCCGGATCCTGAGGTTGACAGTCCCGCCCGGGACGATGCTGACGGCATCGCCGAAGTAGTTCCGGAACCAGAACGAGACCTCGGGGTTGATGCTGATGACTTTTCCAAGGCGAAGCTCGAGTTCTGGGCCGAGCGTCACCCATTTGGGAACGCTATTGAGATTCATGTAGCCGAGGTCGATGTACAGCCCGACAGGTCTGTCTCGTTCCCGGAACTGGGCCTCGGCCGGCCGCGCGGCGGCCAACCCGATGAACATCCCTGCCGCGATCATGAAGGCGATCGTTTTTCGAGTCATTTCCGCACGCTCCGTCCTCTGCATTCTGTACAGGATATTATACCCTATGGACGAGGAATCCGTTGCGCCCGGCGGGGGCTTCCCCGCTTTGTTCTCTTTCTCAGTTCGAGGACCGGGTCCCGACGACGGTGATGCTGAGGACGGCGGCGCCGGAGGCGCGGTAGGCGGCGAGTTCCTCGGCGCCGATGTGTTTCAGGATGTATTCGTCGGGGAGGTCGAGCCGTTTCGCGACCTTGATGTTGATCCCAGTGAACCCCGTTTCGTGGATGATCGCCAGGTACTCCTCGGCGTCGAGCGCGCCGGCGACGCAGCCGACGTAGAGCTCGGCCACCTCCTGGAGCTTGGCCGGGAGCTCGCCCCGGAGGACGATGTCCGAAACGCAGAACCGGCCGCCCGGCTTAAGGACGCGGAAGATCTCGGCGAAGGCCAGCCGCTTATCGGGGACGAGGTTGAGGACGCAGTTGCTGACGACGACGTCGGCCGTCGCGTCGTCCACGGGCAGGGCCTCGATGTCGCCGAGACGGAATTCGACATTACGGAAGCCGCGCCGCTCAGCGTTGGCCCGGGCCTTGGCGATCATCTCGGGCGTCATGTCGATGCCGATGACCCGGCCCGTCTCGCCGACGACGGAGCGGGCGATGAAGACGTCGTTCCCGGCGCCCGAGCCGAGGTCGACGACGGTCTGGCCGGGGGCGAGGCCGGCGTGCTCGGTCGGCAGGCCGCAGCCGAGGCCGAGGTCGGCCTCGTCCATGTGGCCGTCGAGCTTCTCGTAGGCCTCCTTGATGCCGGCGATGTCCTCGCTGTAGTAGGTCGAGACCGACGGTTCGGCCGCGGGCGCGCAGCAGCAAGGGCTGGCGGCCGGGCTGCAGCATGGGGAAGAGGCTCGGGCGGCGGGGGAGCTTCCAGGTTTGGGCGCCTCCCGGGCGATCTGGGCGTATTTCTCGCGGACGAGCTCCTTGAGGCGTTCGCTTTCTTTTTCCTTGTCGCTGGTCATGGTGTCTCCTTTTTATTTATGGCTTTCGGTAGTTTTTGGCCTTCGGTCTGGGGCGGGGGCCCGCCTTGCGGGATGTTCGCCGAGCGGCGCGCCGAGGACGGCACAAGTCCGATGACGAACCTTTCGCGGCGTCCCTGAGCGGCTCACAGAGGCGATGGAACACGTCCGCGAAGGCCGCCCCGGCCTCGGTCACGACCTTCGGGTCGAGGCAGTAACAGGTACGGGGCCCGTCGACATCCCCCCGGATGAGCCCGGCGTCCCGAAGCTCCCCGAGATGCTGGGAGACCGTCGATTGGGCGAGGGGAAGAAGATCGACGAGACAACTGCAGATGCAGCCCCTGCGGGTGGCAAGGATTTCGAGGATGCGGATTCGGACGGGATGGCTCAGGGCCTTGGCCAGGCCCGCCGTCCGGATCAAGGCCGGGTCAAATGCTTCGGTCTTCGCTCGGGCCATGGGCGCTCCTTGTCATAAAATCGTATATCGTAAATATACGCTAATAGGGGGGCCCTGTCAAGCGAAAATGTTCACTTTCGAAAAAATGCCGCTTGACCGGCCTTCGGCCCGGACCCGCGGGACGGCGGGATCAGCCGCCCTTTTTATAGAGGACCTTGCCGCCGATAATGGTGTAGAGGACCCCGGTCCCCGGGATGTCGTCCTCGGGACAGGTCAAGATGTCGCGGTCGAGCACGGTGATGTCGGCGAGCTTCCCTACGGCGAGAGAGCCCTTGATCGCCTCCTCGAAACCGGCGTAGGCGCCGTTGATGGTGTAGGAACGGAGGGCTTCCTTGCGGGTCATCTTCTGGTCGGCGAAGAACGTCGTCCCGTCCTTGAGCTTGCGGGTCACCGCGGCGTAGAAACAGGACATGGGGTCGATGGGTTCGACCGGGACGTCGGTCCCGTTGGGGATGACCGCGCCCGCGGCCATGAGCTTCCGCCAGACGTAGGCGCCCTCTTCGGCCCGCTTCTCGCCGAGGCGCTTGGTAAGCCACGGTGCGTCGGAGGTGCAGTGGATAGCCTGCATAGCCGGGATGACGCCGAGCTTGCCGAAGCGCGGGATATCGTCGAGGCTGAGATGTTGGGCGTGCTCGACGCGCCAGCGCGTGTCGGTCTTTTCGGGATGGGCCTTGAGCGCCTCCTCGTAGATGTCGAGCGTTTCGCGGTTCCCCCGGTCGCCGATGGCGTGGGTCGCGAGCTGGAAGCCGTTTTCGATGGCGTACTTCGCCGTGGCTTTCATGTTTTCGATTGGCTCGGTGTTGAGGCCTGTTGATGTTGGCAGGTCGGTATAAGGCTCGAGCAGCCAGGCGCCATGGGCGCCAAGCGCGCCGTCGATGAGCCGTTTGATCGTCCGGACGGTCAGATGGTTGTCGATGGCGCCGATCATCCGGTAGGATGCGCCGCGCTCGGCCAGGGCCCTGTTGCCGACGCTGAGCATGACGTAAAGGCGAATCGGCAAGGCTCCTTCTTCCGCCATCTTTTTGTAGAGGTCGATCGTGCCGAAGGATGCGCCGGCGTCGTGGAAGGTCGTGACGCCGTGGACAAGGCACTCCTGGGAGGCGAGCTCGATTTGCTTGCGCGTCCGCGCCTGGGCTTCCTCGGGAGTGTTGTGGCCGGCCTGGTAGCGGACGAGGCCCTGGGCCGTTTCGAGAAAGGCGCCGATGGCGTTCCCGGTGGAGTCGCGGATGATCTCGCCGCCGTCGGGATTGGTCGTGGCCTTGGTGATCTTGGAGAGCTCCATGGCCTTGGCGTTGGCGAGCGACGAATGGCCGCTGGCGTGGGTCAGGAGGACCGGGTTGTTCGGGCTCGCTTTACTGAGGGCGGCGTGAAGGGGCAGGCCGTTGACGTTGGGCTCGGGCACGCGGTCCCACTTGTCCTGGTGCCAGCCGCGGCCGACGATCCAATCGCCGGGCTTGGCCGCGGCGGCGGCCGCGGCGACTAGGGCCACGATGTCGTCCCAAGAGCGCGCCTTGGTCAGGTCGAGGACCATCTTGGAGGAGCCGAGGCCCGTGAAATGGCCGTGGCTCTCGATGATCCCCGGGATGGTCAGCGCGCCGCCGAGGTCGATGATTTCGGTCCCGTCGCCGACGTGACGCTTGTAGTCCTTCGGCTCGGCGCCGAGGGCGGCGATACGGCCGCCGCGGACGGCGATCCAGGAGGCCTCGGGGACGGCGGCGTCCACGGTCACGATTTTTCCGTTCATGAGGACGAGGTCGGCGGTCTCGGCGGCCTGCCGCTGGCGGCGGTTGACGACGAAGAGGATCATGAAGAGCGAGACAAGGATCGCCACGAATCCCAAACGGCGGTTTTTTGCGGCCATGGCTCTTTTCCCTCCCTGACGGCGATGTCGGTACAGACTAAAAATATACCGACCCCGCCACTCCTGTCAATCGGGGGGAGCCCGGCGGTACGCCGTCCGTTATGGCAGTGATGGGGGTCATGCGTATCCCCCGGCCCCCCGGGAACCAGTCCCGGCGGTTCCCCCGTCGGTAAGCCGACGGGTCCCCCTCCGCTACGGGGTCTACGCATGACCCCCATCACTGCCCGGGCAGCGTCCGCCGGGAATAGGAAAAAGAATAAAAAAAAAGGGCGCTCCCGAGGGTCCATTCCCGGGAGCGCCCTGACGTTTCTCGGCGACCCGACGGCCGCTATTTCTTTTTCCGGATGTAGATATCGCCGCTGAAGGTGTTGAAGCCGATCTCCTGACCGCCTCCGTTGACGATACCGTAAAGCGACTTGTCGAAGCTGATCCGGAACTTGCCCTGCTCGGTCTTCTCGGCCGCCTCGGACTTGGCCGTCTGTCGGGTCATGTTGATGTCGAAGTCGCTGTAGATCTCGCCCTGCTCTGACTTCATCTTGAGGTTGGCCTTGACGTCGGCCGGGAGGGTGACGTCGATGTCGCCGTTCATCGTGCTAAAGGACAGCGGTTTGTCGGCCGCCACCCGGGCCAGCACGACCTCGATGTCGCCATTGACGGTGTGGACGAGCGTGTTCCCCGAGACGTTCTTCAGGGTCACCGGCCCGTTGATGTTGTTGATGTCGATCTCGCCGCTGACGCCCTCGACGACGACCGCCCCGTCCATGGTCGAACGGACCTCGAGCGAGGTCGCGCGCGGCACCTGGATGACGAGGTCCGTGGCCGCTTTCCACGACTCGGTGCTGATCTGGACGACGTTTCCCTCCTCCTCGATCTCGAGCCCCGAGGTGGACCCGGACAGGAGTTTCATCCCGGCGACCTTCTTCTCCTTCGCTTCGCGCCGCTCCTTGTCGTCCTGGGAGAACTGGATATAGAGGTTGCGGGCCTTGTCGCTCTGGGTGAGTCTCTTGGCCAGGATTTCTTGCGTGGCCAGGCTCTGGGCGAGGGTCGCCTCGACCTGCTTCTGAACTCGCTTGGCCAGGACTTCTTGCTCGGCCGCCTTCTGGGCGAGCTCCGCCTCGACCTCCCTCTGGACACGCTCGGCCTGCTGCCCTGCCTTGGCCGAAGGAATCGGGGCAGGCGCGGAGGGAGGCGGCGGCTGATCCGGCTTCGCCGGAGGCGCGACGACGGCATATTGACCGGCGGGATAATAGCCGGTGAAGTTCGACAGCGCCTTTTCCCTGACCCGGGCCTCGACGATGACTTCCTTGCCCTCGTAGCCCTTGACCGTGATGCTGCCCCGGATGACCGAGACCTCGATCTTGGCCGGCTTGGCCGGGTTGCTGAGCGGGACGATGGCCCGGTCGGGGGGCTCTTCCTTGGCTTGGGCCAGGGCCCAGCCGCACGTCCCGGCGACGAGGACCGCCAGGACGACCATGTTCGCGATTCTTTTACGCATGTTCTCCTCCTTGATGATTTAGACGATCTGCTTCAGGCCCTGTTCGGCCCGTTTCTTGACTTCCGGCGTGAGCTCGTTTTTCTCGATGAGCTGCTTGAGGGCCTCGGCGGCCCGGGCCTCCCGCACCTCGACCAGGAAGTCGATGAGCGCGACCTGGACGAGCGGATAGGTTTGAATGGCCAGAGACTTGACTAGGCTTTCCCGGACGCCCGGCTTGTTCCGGAAAAGGTAGAGCGCGTCCACGGCCGCGAGCCGGACGTTGGGGTTGGGGTCGTTGTCGAGCGCGTCGGTTAGCGCGGCCAGCGTCGTGTCGTTCGGGTTATCGACGGCGGCGCTGTAGCCGATGCCCTGGATCCGCTCCGTGGCCGAGGCCTTGCCGAGCAGCGAGAGGGCGACCTGCTGGCGCATGTCCTGGACCTCGCGCGATAAGGAGGCTAGACGTTCGCCTCCCGCGCGACCACCGTTCAGGAGCCAGCCGGCGCCGATGCCGAAGAGAAGGAGAAAGGCCGAGAACGAGGCGGCGAAGGCCGGCCGCCGGAAAGTGAACCATTCGCTCCAGCCGGCCACGAGCCCCGTCGTCCGGGCCGTCTTCCTCTTGGCCTCGAGCCCGTCCTTGTACTCTTCGAGCATGGCGTAGAAGTGGTGCCTGAGGCCGCCGCCCGGCTGTTCCTCGGGCAGAACCCCGAGCTTGGCCCAGACGACGGTCAGATTCTCGAGATCCTCGCGGCACGCCGCGCACGAGAGGATGTGTTCCCGGACCTCTACGCGGCCTCCTTCGTCGATGTCTCCAGTCAGGTAGTCGGCGAACTTTTCCTGTGTTTTTTCGCAGTTCATGACACGTTCCCTTTCTGAAGGTCCAGGTAGATGCGGCTGAGGTCCTTGAGGGCTCGATGGACCTGGGCTTTGACCGTGCCCACCTGGCATCCCAGGAGCTCGGCGATCTCCCGGAGCTTGAGGTTCTGGAAGCGGAAGAGGACGAGGAGTTCCCGTTTCTGGACGGGCAGGCGGTCGAGGGCCCGGCGCACGAGCTCGGCTTCCCGGTCGGCCTCGTAGGCGGCCTCGAGCCGGGGCTCGCGGCTCGGTGTTTCGATGTACTGCTCGTCGAGGGGGAGCGTGCCCTTCCGCTTCCTTAGATAGTCGACGTGGGCGTTGCGGGCGATCTGGAAGAGCCAGACGTTGAACCGGCTATCGCCCATGTAGCCGGCCCGGTACTTCAGGACCCGCATGAAGACTTCCTGGACGAGGTCTTCGCTCGCGGCCCTGTCCCCTGTCAGGCGGAGGAAGAAGTTATAGAGCATGGACTGGTATCTTTCGAAGAGGACGGCCAGTTTCTCGACCCGGCCGTCCCTGACGTCTTCCATCAGCTCATTGTCCGTCGGTGACATGCTTCCGGTCTACTCTCGCTCAGGATTTTCGGCGTTCATGGGTAAATACCACCCTTTAGGAAAAAGGTTACACCGGAGCGAGGAAGGGGTCAAACCGCAAGATGGGGTCAAACCTATTTTTTACGCATTTCTGCGTAAAAAATAGGTTTGACCCCATCTTGCCCCCCTCTTGATTGACTTCCCTTGAGGGCGGGTGCTATAAGAAAGGTGATTTTCCCCCAGGAGAGCGCTCATGGCCCCCGTGACCTACAAGAAAGCCGGGGTCGACATCGACGCGGCGGACCGCTTCATCCGGATGATCAAGCCGCTCGTCCGGACGACCGGGCGGCCGGAGGTCCTGGGGACGATCGGCGGCTTCAGCGGGCTCTTCAAACCCCGCCTGGCCGGGATGAAAAGACCCGTCCTCGTCTCCTCGACGGACGGCGTCGGCACCAAGCTCCTCGTTGCTGCCATGGTTGGCAAATACGATACGGTGGGCGTCGACCTCGTGGCCATGTCCGTCGATGACGTGGTCGTCCTCGGCGCCGAGCCGCTCTTCTTCCTCGATTACATCGCCGTCGGCAAGGTCGTGCCCCGAATGCTCGTCGACATCGTCCGGGGTGTCGCCCGAGGGTGCCGCGAGGCCCGCTGCGCCCTCGTCGGCGGTGAGACGGCCGAGCTCCCCGGCCTTTACGGTCCCGGGAAATGGGACCTGGCCGGATTCTGCGTCGGCCTCGTCGACGAGTCGAAGATCATCGACGGCCGCGCCTGCCGGGCCGGCGACGCCGTCATCGGGCTGGCCTCGAGCGGCCTCCACAGCAACGGCTATTCCCTGGCCCGCAAGGTTTTTACGGAAAGGGAGATCAAGGCGGGCCTTTGGCGAGAGCTCCTGCGGCCAACGAGGATCTACTGCACGGCCATCCTCGAGGTCCTCAAGAAGGTCCGCATCAAGTCCATGGCCCACATCACCGGGGGCGGCTTCTACGACAACATCCCTCGGGTCATCCCCAAGGGCTACGGGGTCCGGGTCGAGAAGGGCTCCTGGCCCATCCCGCCCATCTTCCGCAAGATCCAGCGGGCCGGGAACGTCGACGAGCGGGAAATGTTCCGGACCCTGAACATGGGCATCGGCATGGCCCTGGCCGTTTCGGCCCGGGAAGCCGACCGGGCGGTCGCCCTTTTCGCCGAACGGGGCCAAAAAGCCTGGATCATCGGCGAAGTCGTCCGCGGCAAGCGCGAAGTCGTCCTCCTTTGAAGAACCCCGCCGAGGGTGTCCGCCCCGCCCCGGGATGTGACAAGGACTGACATCATCGGACATCCGGCCAAACTCTATTGACTTTGATAATGGCTGAGTTATTTTTAAAGTTGCGGGAACATCAAGGTGTGGCCAAGGATGCCATCAAGGTGAGAAAATGAGCCAAAGGGGGCTCTTTATTCGAGGAGCGCCCCGGACCGGGGGGCCACGGAAATCCCCCCGATGACGGCCGTCCTATCGGAAAGGTTGACGCCGAAGCGTACGTCACCAGATGGACCGCCTTGGGAGTGAATGACGTAAGCGTCCTCTCCGAGCAGCCCTGAAACCCGGCTCTGTCCCCCCCTGAGGGCGAGGGCGCGCAGAAATAGGCTTTTCTCCTCAGGATCGAGGAGCGAGAGCTTGTCGCTATCGATGACCATATTGTCTAGCGCTCCCGCCGCCAGGGCGTAGAGTTCCCGCTCGTTTCGCGTGAGCTCGGTTTCCCTGCCGCGAAGGAGCAGGCAGTCCGGGTCGTTGAGCCAGAACTTTCGGTGCATGAACTGGCGGAACAGGGCATTCTTGAGGGCGAAGTAGGCATTCGGGCCCTGGAAACCGGAGGGCTTGGTTTTCCAGTAGGGGGCGGTGTCCTCGCCGACGCGCATGCCGTCCACGAGCCCGGCCGAGGGCAGAAGGGGCGCGCCGCAGGCGAGGATGAAATCCCTTCCTGCCGCCCGGCGGACGACGCCCAGGCCCTCCCGGTAGGCCTGGACGGGGGTGACGCGCTTCCGTCTCGTCCCGGGCATGGCCGCGGCGAAGAGAAAGTCGATCTTGAGGTACGAAAACCCGGCTTTTCTGAGGCCCGTGACCATCTCGTGAAGCCAGGCCTTCGCTTCCGGATGCGTGGTGTCGAGGGCGTAAATCGGTTTTCCCCAGCCCCGATAGCAGAGCTTGGGCTGACCGTCCTCTTGGACCATCCAGTCCGGGTGCTTGGCGAACAATTCGGAAGTCGCGGCCGCGCTGAACGGTGCCGTCCAGATCCCGGCGTTGAATCTCTTCCGGACCATGGCCCGAGCCAGGCCGGGGAGGTCCGGATAGCCCGGCTTGGGCGACATCCAGTCGCCGATGTCGGTTTCGTAGCCGTCGTCGATCTGAAAAACGTCGAAGGGGAAGGACTTCCGGTCGCGGGCCGCGATGTCGAGGTTCTCGAGGACGTCGTCCCAGACGAGCTTCCCGAAATAATGATACCAGCTGCACCAGCCGACGGGGTTCCAGGCATTGATGGGGACGCGATTGGCCCGCTTGACGAGCGCGCCGTAGACGTCGAGGAGCCTTTCGACGGCGGCCGGGGCGGGCGGGCCGCCCGAAAGGACGGCCAGGGGCTCGAGCGCGACCGGTGCGTCGAATTCGGCGTCGAAATAATCGACCCAGCCGACGAGGTCTCCGCCCTCGACGGTGAAGAATGGGTGGCCGATGCGGGAGGTCAGGAACCCGGCGACCGTGCCCTCCCAGGCGGCGAAATAGTCGCTCACCGGGCCGCGTAAAAGGACGTCGGGAAGCGGCGAGAAAAGATACGGGCTGTATTCCCGGACGATGGTCTCGAGCTCGGGGAACCTGGTCGAAGGCGTGACGCGCTCCATCGGGCCCCAGGACTGCCAGTTATTGAGGAGGAATGCCGGCGGGGCGGGCGCCCGGAAGATTTCCAGGCGCCCGGGCCGGCCGGTGATCGTGCCCTTGAGGATGTATCCGTTCGCCGTCCTTTCGACGACGGCTTCAACGCGGGCATTCTCCAGCCGCCGGACCAGTCGCCCGGCGCGGACGGGTTTTCCGAGGAGTTGGGCTGTCAAGGCCGGATGATGTCGTTTTTCTTGCAGAAATGCTCGATCTTTTCCGCGAGCGCGGCGGCCTTGCCGATGGCCTTTTCTTCGGTCAGCGCCTTTCGAAGCTGGACCAGCTCGTCCCGGAGCTTGAGGACTTGGCCGGCGGCGGAATCGGAGTCGGCGAGCGTGTCGAGTCCTAGTGCGCCTGCCCGGCCCGTGGCGCTGAGGAACCTGTTGACGACGACGGCATAGCGGTCCCGGATGGAAGCGACCATCTCCTCTTCTTCCGAAGGCGCCTGGCTGGTTTGCCGGGAGATGAAGAATGCGGCCACAACGATCAGGAGCAGGACGAGCAACGCTTTAGCCATGGCGGTTTTCCCGCGGTCATTGTAGGCCAGCCGGCGCGGGATTTCAATCCCCTTCGCGGGATCCCACGGACGTAAGTGCGTGGAGCTTCAGTCTTTCAATCCGGAATAGAAAAAATCGCCGAAACGTGGTAAATTTAGAGGGCCTTAGGGCCCCGAAGGCCGGGGGAGTGGGCGGTTAGCTCAGTTGGGAGAGCGCGGCGTTCGCAACGCTGAGGCCGGGAGTTCGAGTCTCCTACCGTCCACCATTTTTTTTGCCCCGGTTCCGGGCGCGTGCCGCGAGGAGGAGTCGAGATGATCGAACGCGAGATCTGGGTCCTGGCCGGCACGGCCGCCTCGCTCGGCCTCGTCCACACCATCATCGGCCCAGACCACTACCTTCCGTTCATCGTCATCAGTAGGGCCCGACACTGGACGCTCCGCAAGACCCTCTTCGTCTCCTTTCTGGCCGGCCTCGGCCATATCCTGAGCTCGGTCGTCCTCGGCTTCGTCGGCATCGCTCTCGGTATCGCCGTGGCCAAGCTCGAGGGCGTGGAGTCGGCCCGGGGCGAGATCGCCGCCTGGCTCCTCATCGGCTTCGGGCTGGCCTATTTCGTCTGGGGGATGCGGTGGGCCTGGAAGGGCAAGCCGCACACGCATGCTCACCTCCACGGCCGCGCCGCGGACCCGGCCCATGCTCATGGTCCGGACGGCGCCCATGAACATGCCCATTCCCACGAGTCCGCCGAGCACGCCCACCTCCACGGCGAAAAGAAGAAAGCCAATATCACGCCCTGGGTCCTGTTCACCATTTTCGTTTTCGGCCCGTGCGAGCCGCTCATCCCCCTGGTCATGTACCCCGCGGCCCGCCACAGCACGGCCGGTGTCGCCCTGGTCGCCGCGGCCTTCGGCCTGGTCACCATCGCCACCATGCTCGTCATCATCACGGCCGCCTCGTTGGGGGCGAGCTTCGTCCGGCTGGGGAAGCTCGAGCGGTTCTCCCACGCCTTGGCCGGGCTGATGATCTTCGTCTCCGGCCTCGCCGTCCAGTTCCTCGGCCTTTGAGGTGCGGACCATGACTTTTGTCGCCGACTGTATGCTCGGCCGGCTGGCCAAGTGGCTCAAGATCCTCGGCTTCGACGTCCTCTATTTTTCCAGGGCGGAGGACAGTGACCTTGTCGATATCGCGCGGCGCGAAGGCCGGGTCCTCCTGACCCGGGACACGGGGCTCATCGAGAGAACGGCGAAGCGGCCGAACCGTCTGTTCGTCCGAAGCGACGACTGGGAGGACCAGGTCGTCCAGGTCCTCGACGATCTCGGCCTCTGGGACGAGGTCCGGCCGAACACGCGCTGTCTCGTATGCAACCTCCCCCTCAAGGCCCTGGCCAGAGAACAGGCCCGCAACCTCATCACGCCCTACGTCTCGGAGCACGCCTCGTCGTTCGCCATCTGCCCGGGCTGCGGCCGCGTCTTCTGGCAGGGCACTCATTACGGCGACATGGAGCGGAAAATCGAAAGGCTTGTCGAACGGCGGGTGAAGACTATAACCGGATGATCTCGACGTCTTGGCGGACAAGCCGTAGGAAGTGCTCGTCACGCGTGTATATCGTCCGGCAGCCGGCGGCGACGAGACTGGCCAGGATGAGGGCGTCGATGGCCGGCAACCCCGTTCCGTGCGAGATCCCCGCGGCTTGGTCCGCGGTTTCAGCGGTGAGCTCGAGGATCATCACGGAGCGCGTGAGGTGCACGGCGAAGTCGGACCACGGAATGCTCTTTCTGAACGAAAGACGCCTAAGCTCGAACCGGGTCAGAACGGAAGCCGCGATGTCCTCTTCCTCGAAAACCTTCAAGGCGGTGGGGTCCCCCTCGCGGAGGGCGAAGAAGAACCCGGTGTCAACTCCGATCATCCGATTCTTTCGTCCGCTCTTCGTGGATCTCATCCCACGAGCCGAGGTCTGCGGTCCGGAGTGCCCTGATGAGATCGGCCTTGGCCTTTTTCCTGGTTTCGACGTCCAGGTGGGTTTCGACGGCCGTCCGGATGAGCCGCGATACGGAGGTCTTACGGTTCCTGGCCTCAGCACGGAGCTCCTTCAAAACATCCTCCGGTAAATAGAACGAAACAGCAGGCATTTTTTTCTCATTTAAAAATATATATCATACTAAGATACATGTCAAGTTTTCCAGATTATAAGAATGGGTGGCGCGGCATCGCGGTCATTGATCCGCAAGTAGTTGACTTTCCCGTCTTATTCCGTTAGAAAATGGACGGAAAGCGAAACATGCCACTCGAGGAGGGTCAGCCATGAGAACAAGATGCCATCTGTCCGGCTTTTATTTATTCTTGATCCTTGCGACCGTGCTGTCAGCCGCCCTCCCGCTCACCGCCGCGCCGGCAACCGATACGAACGCGTCCCAGGCGAATTCCGTCGCTTATAGCCGCGACGAGCTCTTCCGGTCCGGGCCCGTGCGGACGTTCGAGGGGGCGGCCCTCCGCGAGGTCGCCTTCCCGCTCGGCGGCATCGGCACGGGCACGGTATCTCTCGGCGGGCGCGGCAACCTCCGCGACTGGGAGATCTTCAACCGGCCGGGCAAAGGAGTGAACCTGCCGTTCACGTTTTTCGCCCTATATTTCGAGCAGGACGGCCGCAAGCTCGTTCGCGTCCTCGAAGGCCCGCTGCGGCCTCCATTCACCACGGGCTTCGGCTTCCGCCGCGAGGACGTGCCCGGACTCCCGCGCATGGAAACGGCGCGCTTCAAGGGCGAGTATCCCTTCGCCGAAATCGAGCTCGCGGACAGCCAAATCCCGCTCGCGATCTCCCTCGAGGCTTTCAATCCCTTCCTCCCGCTCGAGCCCGAGGATTCCGGCATCCCCGCCGTCGTCCTTCGCTTCCGCGTGAAAAACACGGGCTCTACCCCCGCCAGGATCACCATCGCCGGGTCCATCCTCAACCCCGTCGGCTTTGACGGAGAGGGGCAGGTCGGCGGCGTCGGCCACGCGAAATTCGGGCAGAACGTCAATGAAATCAAGCAGACGGCCTCCCTTCGCGGCCTGGCCATGTCCTCCCGAAAGACGAAGCCCGAGGCGCCGGCCTTCGGCACGATGGCCCTGACGAGCCCCTGGCCCGACATCACCTACCTCACCCACTGGGTCCGTGGCGACTGGTGGGACGACCTTCAGATCTTCTGGGACGATTTCGCCGCCGACGGACGCCTCGAGGATATCGCTGAGGTCTCGCCCTCGCCCGACGGCCGTTCCGACGTCGGGACGCTCGGCCTCGTGGCCACGGTCGCGCCCGGGGAGGAGGTCGTCCTGCCCTTCATTCTGTCCTGGCATTTTCCGAACGTCCTCAACTACTTCGATATCGTCCCGGAGCAGAGAGGAAAAATATATCGTAACCACTACGCCGAGCGTTTCCAGGACGCCTGGGCCGCGGCCGAATACCTCGAGAATAATCTCGCCCGCCTCGAAGCCGAGAGTCTCAACTTCCAGAGGGCGTTCTTCTCGACAACCCTGCCGCCCTACGTCCTCGATGCCGTCTCCAGTCAGGCCGCGATCATCCGGACGACGACGGGACTCTGGCTCGAGGGCGGGAACTATTTCGGCTTCGAAGGCTGCGGCGATCAGGGCGGCTGCTGTCCGCTCAACTGCGCCCACGTCTGGAACTACGCCCAGAGCCTGGCCTTCCTTTTCCCTTCGCTCGAGAGGACCATGCGCGAGACCGATTTCCTGAACAACGTCAAGCCCGACGGGGCCATGGTCTTCCGGACTTCTCTGCCGCTCGGGAGCGGAGTCCTCTGGAAGTTCAAGTCCGCGGCCGACGGCCAGATGGGCCGCATCATCAGCCTCTACCGCGACTGGCAGATCTCGGGCGATACGGACTGGCTCCGGAAGCTTTGGCCGCAAGCCAAGAAAGCCCTGGACTACGCCTGGACATCTTGGGACGCCGACCGCGACGGCCTGATGGAGGGCGAACAGCACAACACCTACGATATCGAATTCTACGGTCCGAACAGCATGATGGGCGCGTTCTATCTCGGCGCGCTCAAGGCCGGCACGGCCATGGCCACGGCGGTGGGCGACCGCGCCTCGGCCAAGGAATACGTGGCCATGTACGACAAGGGCCGCGCGGCCTACGACAAGCTCCTCTGGAACGGCGAGTTTTACGTCCAGAAGTATGCCCAGGTCATGGAGAAGAAATACCAGTACGGCGAGGGCTGCCTCTCCGACATGCTTCTCGGTCAGTGGCTGGGCATGGTCTCGGGCCTCGGCCGATACCTCCCGGCCGACCGTATCCAATCCTCTCTCCGGTCGATCTTTAAATATAATTTTCTGACCGATTTCCGGAACTTCTCCAACGTCCAGCGGACCTACGCCCTCAGCGACGAAAAAGGCCTGCTTCTTTGCTCCTGGCCGAACGGCGGCCGGCCGCCCCTGCCTTTTCCCTACTCCGACGAGGTCTGGACGGGGATTGAGTATCAGGTCGCCTCCCACCTCATCTACGAAGGGCTCCTCGAGGAGGGGCTGAGCGTCGTCAAGGCCGTCCGCGACCGCTACGACGGCTTCCGACGCAATCCATGGAACGAGGTCGAGTGCGGACACCACTACGCCCGGGCCATGTCCTCCTGGGGCGTCCTGCTGGCCCTCTCGGGCTTTTCCTATTCAGGCCCGGGGATGAGGATGGGCTTCGACCCGAAGATGAACGCGGATGACTTCCGGACGGTTTGGACGGCCGGTTCCAGCTGGGGCGTCTTCTCCCAGAAAGCCGAGTCCGGCAAAGCCGCGGTTTTGCGTCTCGAGGCCGGGTTCGGGTGGCTCGACCTCAAGGAGCTGTCCGTCGTCCTGCCGCCAGCGGCAGCTGGGAAGCAAGTCCGTTCGGTCAAGGGAACCCTGGCCGGCGCCGCGACGAAACCCGCGATCCGCCAGTCCGGGAACCTCGTCCGAATCCAATGGAGCAAGCCCATCCGGGTCGAGCCCGGAAAGCCGCTCGCTCTCGAGGTCGTGTTCTAAAAGACCAGCGGAGCGGAGGCGTCGAAGTGAGCCTGAAGAAGCTGAAGCTTCCCCACACGCTCGTCCTCATCTACATCATGGTCGTCCTGACCGCGGCCGCCACCTGGGTCATCCCCGGCGGCCAATACAAGCGCGTGGAGAAGGACGGCCGGACCATCCCCGTGGCCGGGTCCTACGAGCGGGTCGAGAGCCGGCCGCAGGGGCTCGGCGCGCTTTTCGTCTCGCCGGCCCGGGGTTTCGTCGACGCCGCGGCCATCATCGTCATCGTCTTTATCTTCGGCGGCGCGTTCTCCATCATCCAGAAGACGGGGGCTATTTCGACGGTCATCCACAACCTGGCCTTGAAGTTCGGACGAAGCAAGACCCTCCGGGTCCTTTTCATCCCCGTGACCATGGTCATTTTTTCTCTGGGAGGCGCGATCTGGGGCATGTGCGAAGAGACCATGCCCTTCATCCTGATTTTCGTTCCGCTCTCCCTGTCGCTGGGCTACGACACCATCGTCGGGGTCGCCCTGCCGTTCCTGGGCGCGGCGGCCGGCTTTGCCGGCGCCTTCTTCAACCCGTTCACGGTCGGGATCGCCCAGGGCATCGCCGGGCTCCCGCTCTATTCCGGGCTGGGCTACAGACTCGTCGTCTGGGCCGGCGGCACGGCTATCGTCATCGCCGTGGTCATGCGCTACGCGGGCCGGGTCCTCAAGGACCCGACGAAGAGCACGACCTACGAGGAGGACCTCGAGAAACGGAAAAAGCTCCAGGTCGGGGGCCCGGTGATCGAGAAACTCGCGTTGACAGCCGCCCACAAGAGGGTCATGGTCGTCTTCGCCGCGGGCTTCGGCGTCATGGTCTTCGGCATCCTGAAATACCAATGGTTCATCTTCGAGATCGGCGGCGTTTTCCTGGCCATGGGGATGTTCGCGGGGATCGCGGGCAAGCTCACGGGCGATGAGCTGGGGAAATCGTTCGTCGAGGGGGCCAAGGACATGGTCAACGCGGCCCTCATCATCGGCACGGCCCGGGCTATCCTGATCGTGGCTCAGGACGGCCGGATCCTGGACACCATACTGTCCGCCATGGCCGGGACGATCTCCCAATTCCACCCGCTCATCTCGGCCGAGATCATGTTCGTCTCGCAGTGCGTCATCAACTTCTTCGTCCATTCGGGGACGGCCCAGGCGGCCCTGACCATTCCCATCATGGCTCCGCTCGGCGACCTCGTCGGTATCACGCGGCAGACGTCCGTCTTCGCCTTTCAGTTGGCCGAGTACATCAATCCCGTCCTGCCGACCTCCGGCGTGACCATGGGGGTCTTGGGCCTGGCCGGGCTGAAGTGGGAGAAATGGGCCAAGTGGCTGGTGCCGCTCCTCGTCCTCTGGGTCCTCTTCGCGGCCCTGTCCCTCATCCCGCCCGTCCTCATGAAGTGGGGCCCGGCTTAATGGGCTGTCCCCGAAGGGGGCTGTCCATTCTCCCGGGCAAGCGTCAACTACGGTTGATGTTTTCTCGACCTGATTGCCCTTCGGAGCCGGGGCTCATCCCGTTTTTCTTGGTAGACGCGGTCCGATCCGTGCTGTTGGCCCGTTTCTTGAGGCTATTCTCCTGCTATGGCGGGAGTAAATACCCAAGATTCGGGCCAGGATCAGGTTCTTGCCGGCTCTCCCTGTACGCACTATTGCGGCTCCGAGCATGATAGAGAGAACTGACAACCACCGTTGACGATTGTCCCGGTATAGCTACGCCCACCGGCCGATGGAATACACCAAGACGATGATGTTGAACCCTCCTCGGGCATTTTATGCCAGAGTTCCGCCGGAGACAATAAGAAAGGACCGCGGCCGGATGCCGGCCACGCCAGACCCTGCCTGGACCGGCGGGCCCTCGGTTCCTCAGCGCTTGACGGCCGCCGACGGTGCCCGCCGGTACTGGCTGTAGGTGGTGGTCACCTTGAAATGTCTCTTGATGAAGAGAAACCTGCCGGTTCCGGTGATGGCCATATCCTTCACCACGCATGGTCCGGGTTCCGTCTCGTAGTGATAGACCATCCGGGCGCTGCGGATCTTGCCCGGCAGGGGAGAGATCGAGAACGCCAGCTCGACCGGCATGCCGCTTTGATCTTCGAGCCACGCCTGGCCAAGCCAGGTCACCCGGGGTCCGCCCTTTTTCAAGCCCGGGCTGAAACTGAAATCGAAAAGGCAGCAGGAACGGCCGCGGATGACCTTCGTCCCTTCGCGCGGAGTGACCGAGACGGCTGCCTGTCGATCGGGGTCGAAAGGACTATCGGACATAGAAACTGAGAACAGGCCACCTTCTCCGACGGCGATCCCTTCCAGGAGGTGGCGGAACTTGGCTTTGGACCTCATCTTCGCCGTCGTATCGACGCCGTTGCGCAGGGACCGGTCCAGAAGGATCTGCATCGGCGCCCCGCCGCTAAGGCGAAGAGTGAAGAACATCTCCGTGAGCGAGAGAAACTTGTTGCGGCCGTTCCGCACTTCCGAGACGATGGCCGCTTTCTCAGGATACCAATCGCGGTTCTCGCGATAGATCTCCACCGCCTTCTGCCAGAGGCCGGTGACGGCTTTGGCCGCAGGGCTTTCCCGGGCCCGTTCCGAGTCAGGGGGCCCGCACGCAAGGCCTGTGGAAAGAATCAAGGCGGCAAGCGCTGCCGCTCGCGAGAGTTTCACGCTCTACTTCCCCCCAACAACGATAGCCCTGGCCCTAGCGAATGTCAAGCGCCGAGACCGGCAGGGCCCGACAGCTGGCCCGGTTGAAGGCCGGGGGTCCTTCTGCTATTATGAGGGGGCTTCAGGAACCTGCAAGCGCAGGCCGTGGGCGGTTAGCTCGCTCAGAGCGTTTTTCGGCCCTGCCTGAATGACCTGCCCCCCTCATAGGGATCCAGCCCGTATAATAAGATTCTGTTGGACGGCCATCGTCATCGCCATCGTCATGCGCTACGCGGGCCGGATCCTCAAGGACCCGACGAAGAGCCCGACCTACGAAGAGGACCTCGAAAAACGGAAAAAGCTCCAGGTCGGGGGCCCGGTGATCGAGAAACTCGCGTTGACAGCCGCCCACAAGAGGGTCATGGTCGTCTTCGCCGCGGGCTTCGGCGTCATGGTTTTCGGCATCCTGAAATACCAATGGTTCATCTACGAGATCGGCGGCGTTTTCCTGGCCATGGGGATGTTCGCCGGGATCGCAGGCAAGCTCAAGAGCGAAGAGATGGGGAAATCGTTCGTCGAGGGGGCCAAGGACATGGTCAACGCGGCCCTCATCATCGGCACGGCCCGGGCTATCCTCATCGTGGCTCAGGACGGCCGGATCCTGGACACCATACTGTCCGCCATGGCCGGGACGATCTCCCAATTCCACCCGCTCATCTCGGCCGAGATCATGTTCGTCTCGCAGTGCGTCATCAACTTCTTCGTCCATTCGGGGACGGCCCAGGCGGCCCTGACCATTCCCATCATGGCTCCGCTCGGCGACCTCGTCGGAATCACCCGGCAGACGGCCGTCTTCGCCTTCCAGCTGGCCGAATACATCAACCCCGTCCTGCCGACTTCCGGCGTGACCATGGGCGTCCTGGGCCTGGCCGGGCTGAAGTGGGAGAAGTGGGCCAAGTGGCTGGTGCCGCTCCTCGTCCTCTGGGTCCTCTTCGCGGCCCTGTCCCTCATCCCGCCCGTCCTCATGAAGTGGGGCCCGGCCTAAGGGCGACGGCCGCCGGCGTCCGGGGGAAGCCGTACGCAAGTTTTGTGCGGCTGCGGTGTCTAATGGTACATTAGGGCGGTCGTTTTGCGCCTGATTTAGAGGAGTGCCGCGATCCAAATTCCGGAATCGATGGACGATGGGGAATTGCTGCGGAGAATCGCGGCCAAAGACCTCGGTGCTTTCAAGATTCTCGTCGATCGCTTTCAGAACAGAGTATTCGGCCTTTGCTCCCGCTTACTCAGACACCCTCAGAATGCCGAGGACATCGCCCAGGACGTTTTTTTTCAGGTGTATAGATCGTCCGGGACCTTCCGGCACGATTGCCGCGTCTCCACCTGGATCTATCGGATCGCCGTCAACCGCTGTAGGAACTTCAATCGCGATAATAGAAAATTCGGGCTGTGGGGGGAACTCCACCGCGGGCTCGAAAACGAGGGCTGGAGCGGGCCGGGCTTTGTGGCGCCCGACGGAGACGACCCCGCGTCCGCCTGGACAATGAACGAGACGCGAGAACTCATCCGGAGGGCGGTCGCTTCCCTGCCCGAGAAGCAGAAGGCCATGCTCATCCTCCATAAATTCGAAGGCCGCTCTTACCAAGAGATCGCCGAGATTATGGATGTCTCCCTGCCTGCCGTGGAATCCTGTCTTCACCGCGCCAAGCTCAGCCTTCAGAAGAAGCTGGCTCCCCAGTTCCCGGATCTCTGCCGGGGCCGCAAGTTTTAGCCGCGTTTCTGTGTCCAATGGTATAGACATGAAAAATACAGGGTCAGGCAAGAACAAAGCGTGCGCCTTCATCCGGAGTCATCTGATCTCCGTCGCTGAAAAGGACATCGCAGGGGCGGCGTCTCCGGATGTCCAGAATCATCTCGATTCCTGCCCGGAGTGCGCCTCGCTCGTTCAACAGTTTTCCCGGGCCTGGGAAAACCCGGCTCCGCCTGCAGATGCTCAGCCTTCCCCGTCATTCTTCCCCCGTCTCATCGAAAGGATCAAGGCCGATGAGGAGCTCCGGCCCGGCCGGCGAGGCCCCCTCACCGTTGTCTGGAGGGTTCTCCGGCCGGCGGCAGTCGCGGCGGTCTTTTTGGGCGGGATATTTGCCGGGTACGAGGTGGGGAAGGCAGGGAAAAACATCCCCTCTCCTGAAGGATCTTTCGCCGGTCGATTTCTCGACAGCTTCGACAATATCCCGCGAGGCTCGGTGGCCGACTTTTACATCAGCCGTCAGAATTCGAAGAAAGAAGACCTCGAATGAAGAAAAGGCTATGGACGTTAGGACTCATCCTGCTCGTTATCATCAACGTTTCGGCGCTTCTGACATTCGCCTACAACCGCTGGCTCAGAGGGCCGGGAGAGCGGCCGGCCGCGAGCCCGGACATGGCGGACCTCTTCACGAGACAGCTGTGCCTGAGTGGAGAGCAGGAGAAGTGCATCAGGGATATCCGGTTTCACTTTGATTCTGATTTTGCGGACGTTCAGGCGCGGATGCGGGAAAAGAAACGGGCGATGGTCGAGGAGATGAAAAAAGAATCGCCCGATGGAGCGACGATCGACAAGCTCATCGAAGATATCAGCCGGCTCCAGGCGGAGATTCAGAAAAAGGCCGTTCTCAATCTTTTGAAAGAAAAAGAAGTCCTGACGGACGAGCAGAGGGCGACGTTCTTCCGGATGTTCGAGGACCATGTCTGCCCTCGCGAGAACGGGTCAGATCGCAGCTCCACGGCCGCTGGCCGTGCGAGCTGTCCCGAGTAATTTGAGCGGTAATCTCTATTCAGGAGGAATAACAAATGAGGTTGACAAAATCAATGGTGACGGTCCTGGTCGGACTCGCGCTCGTCCTGACGCTCCCCTTGCTGGCCCAGAAAGCCGGCCCGGGGGCTTCGGAAAAAGCGTGCGGCATCCCCAACCTGACTCCCGACCAAGCCATCAAGATCGAAAAACTCAAGATCGAACACCAGAAAGCCCTGGTCCTTCTCCAAGCGGATCTGAAGACCAAGCGGCTCGAGATGCGCCAACTGATGCTCGAAAAGGCCGACCAGAAAAAGCTCGAGGCCAAGATCGACGAGCTGGCCAAGGTCGGCGCGGACATCCAGAAGAAATGCCTGGCTCACCGGACCGAGGTCGGCCGTCTGTTGACGGATGAGCAGAAGAAAGCCCTTGACCAGAAGTGCGGGGGCATGAGCTGCGGGGCCGGAATGGGCCATGGGGGTGGTTGCGGCGGCGGATGCAGTGGTCACAAGATGGGCAAGATGGGACAGGGCGGGCACGGCGCCAAGGGATGCGGAGGCAAAGCCGGCTGCGACAAGTAAAGAACCGCCGAAATGATTGAGCGAAGGGGAGGATCCTCCGCGATCCCCCCTTCTCAGGTATTTAAGATCAATCCGGTCTTGCCCTCTTCGCGGCCCTGTCCCTCGTCCCGCCGGTGCTAATGAAATGGGGCCCCGCTTAAGGGGCTGTCCCCATTCCGGGGCTGTCCCGGAATGGGGGCTGTCCCTCTTTTCCTGAAGCGCCAAGATCGGCCATCCCCCAGGCAACCTTTTTCCGGGCTTTTTCATCTATAAGTGGTCGAGGACCCCCTGCGAGGTGATCTGGCGAGCCACAGACAGAGACTCTCCCCGGAAAGCCGGACCGTCACCACTTCGTTTCCATTCTCCCGGGCAAGCGTCAACTACGGTTGACGTTTTCTCGACCTGATTGCCCTTCGGAGCCGGGGCTCATCCCGTTTTTTCTGGGAGACGCGGTCCGATCCGTGATGTTGGCCCGTTTCTTGAGGCTATTCTCCTGCTATGGCGGGAGTCTATCGTCCTCGACATCCGGAGAGGACCGTCCTTTACCGGGTGCTTTTCCATCATTTCGACAGGTTCCTGACTGAGTATGAGAGTCGTTTCGAGCGGGAGTACGGCTTCCAGTACTCATGGCCTCCATGAGTGCGGTTTTTTCCGGCCGATCGTCAGGGAGGTGGTCGAGAAGTATCTCGACTGCGGCAATCCGCGCAGCGGGTTCGCTCGAATCCGGTGTCCCGACTGTAGGGAGGAGCGGCTCGTTATGTTCTCTTGCCGCACCAGGGGATTCTGCCCGTCGTGTCATGCCAAGCGGATCGAGGAGTGGGGCGAGTCAAGGGACAAGCCTTCGGCTCGCCACTCGCCCGTGACCTATATCCACGGGCGAGTACGGCGGAAATGGACCCCCGGGCAAAGCCCGGGGCCCCGGCCGCCGTGGATGCGGGAGGAGCTTCTCCTGGACGTGCCGCATCGCCAGGTCGTCTTCACCATTCCCAAGATGCTGCGGATCTTCTTCAAGTACAAGCGCGGGCTCCTCGGCGATCTCTGCCGCTGCGCCCTCCGGGCCCTGACCCGATATTTCGAGGTTGTGACCGGAAGCGCGCTTACGCCGGGGGTCATCGCCGCCATCCAGACCTTCGGGGACCGGATCAACCTTCACGTGCACCTCCATTTCCTGGCGACCGAGGGCGGCGTTGACGAGGCGGGGATCTTCCATAAGATCCCGCGGATCGACGACTCGCGTCTCGCCGAGATCTTCGCCCAGGAGGTCCTGTCGATGCTTGTCCGCAAGGAGCTGCTGAGCCCGGAATGGGCCGAGCGCATTCTCTCCTGGCCACACACCGGCTTCAATGTCCACAGCCTGGTCCGGGCCAAGACGAAGCCGGAGGCCGAGCGGGTAGGGAAGTACATGATCCGACCGGTGCTCGCCCTGGAGAGGCTGACGTTTCTGGAACCCGAGGGCAAGGTCGGTTATCGCTGGGGCCGGGACGGCGCGGAGCAGGAGACGGAGGTGATGGATTATCTGGAGTTTATCGCCCGGGTGACCTCGCACATTCCCGACAAGGGCCAGGTCATGGTCCGTTACTATGGGCTATACGCCAACGCCCACCGGGGAAAGGTCAAGAAGGCAAGTTTGAGTCCGTCGGCGCTCCGGTTAATCGAGGAGGACCTGAAGCGCATCCCCTCCAAGGGCTGGGCCGAGATGATCCGAAAAGTCTATGAGGTTGACCCGATGCTCTGCCCCAAGTGCGGCAGCCTTGCAGTACTCATGGAGTAGCGTCAGCGGCTCCATGAGTGCGGCCAAATGAAGGTCGTCGCCTTCATCACGGAGGTTGCCGTTGTGGACAGGATCATGGAGCATCTGAAGCTGACGTTCGTGGCGGCGAAGCCTCAGCCTTGCAGTCCTCATGGCTTCCATGAGGGCCGCCGTCCCATGTTTTTACCGAGGTCGCCCTGATGGAGGCCGAGGAGGGCGGGGAATATTGTTGAGATTTTTGCGATCAGGGGGGAGCGGGAGCCTATCGTCTTTTAGCCGCGGCGGAGGTATTTCTTGTCGGGATATGATCTACGGGCGCGGTTTTCGCAGTTATTGACATTGCCGCCCGGCCGGGGGTACAGTTCCACCATGGACTGGGGGGCAAATTCAATGCCGGGAGGGGGAATTCAGCTCGCTCGGAAAAAGCAAATTCTTATCCTTAATCCCTGGCCCTGACGCTCCGAACCGGTGAACCCCGTCGCGGATTGATGAATTCGCGGCCATGGATCAATGTCAATAACGCGCGCCTGCCCCGCCTGCGTCAGAGCGGCAGGTTCATCAGTTTCAGCAGCTCCTGGAACCGCGGTTCATCGCGGAGGGCATCGTATTCTCCCCCGTGCACGCGGATCCATGGCAAGGTGGAGACGCGGTCCCGGTAGCAGGCTTCAAGAATGTCAAGCGCTTTGCTTTTCTCGCCGAGGGCAGCGTAAATCTGGGCCGTAAACCAGCCTCGCGAGGGGTCCATCCGCTCGGCGATCTCCAGCGCCTCCTGTCTCCGCCCGGCGTGCGCGTAGGCAATGCCGAGCAGGACGGGTCCGGCGTATTTCGAATTGGATTGGACGCCTTGCTGGGCCGTCGCGATCGCTTCGTCATGCATCCCTTTACCGGAGTACGCCTGGACCATCACGTAGTAGCTGTTTCCGTAACCGGGATTGAGTTCCAGCGCCTTCCGCGCTTCCACAATGGCCTCATCGAACCGGCCGACATAGTTGTACAGGCCACCGAGCCAAGCCGTATGCACCGGCCGGAGGGGATCGAGATCACGTGCCCGCTTGTGCTCGGCAATGGCCTCGTCCATGCGGTTGAAAAGGGCGAGCTGCCACGCGTAGTGGTAGTGGGTCATGGCCAGGCTCGGATTTAGCTTAAAGGCCCGTTGGAAGTATTGTTCCGCTTTCGCCCAGTCCCACTCGTGGTAAAGAGCGACGTCAGCCAGGGCGCCGACGGCTTCGGGCATCGCGGGGTCGAGGGCGAGCGCCCGCTCGGCGGCCGCCTTGGCCCGGGGAAAGGTTTCCGGCGAGGGCGACGGGCTGTGGCCGATCGTGACGTATCCCTCGGCGAGCCCGGCGTAGGCGAGTGGTTCCGCCGGGTCGATCTCCACGGCCTCGTGGAGAATCTTCAATCCTCTCTCGACGTCCGGGGTGTACTGCGTCAAATAGTACATCCCCCTGAGATACGCCTCATACACCTTAGGATTCACCTTGCGGGGGGACGAAAAACGGGTTTGCTGTTCGGGCGTCAGCAAAACGTTGACTTCCCTCGCTACGCCCTGAACGACCTCGCTCTGCACCCGCAGCACATCGGTTATCCCACAATCGTAGTTGTCCGCCCAGAGGTGCTGATCCGTCGTGGCGTCCACGAGTTGGAGCGTCACACGCAGGTTGTCTCCGGCGCGTTGAATCGAACCTTCGAGGATCGCGTCGACATTCAATTCCGCGGCGATCTCCCGCAGTTGCTTGCTCGTTTCCTTATAGCGCATGACCGAAGTGCGCGAGATGACCTTCAAGGACCCGATTTGCGCGACACCGTTGATCAGCGTGTCGGTGATCCCGTCGACGAAGTACTGCTGCTCGGAATCCCCCGTAAGATTGGCCAGAGGCAGGACCGCCAGCGAGCGATATTTCGGTCGCGCCCTCCTGCCGGCCAGTCGGCTGCGCACGTTCCCGATATCCAAGGCCGCGACCAGCGCCAGGGCCGTGACGAGGGCAGCCGCAACCGCCGGCCAGCGGCGGCGCGACAACACCCCCTTCCAGACGAGCCAGGCTCGCGATGCCGAGCCTCTCTGAACGGTTTCGAGCGCGACCCCGACCTCGCTGCTGGTCTGGTAACGCCGCGCGGGGTCCTTTTCAAGACACCTTTCCACGACCGTCCGCAGCGCCGTCAGCATTTTGCCTCCGGCCCGCTCCGGCAGCGGCGGCGGAGACTCGTGGAGAATGGATGACGTCAACTCATAAGTTGTTTTCCCTTGAAACGGCCGCACTCCGGACGCCATTTCATAGAGCACGACTCCCAGCGCCCAGATGTCGCTGCGGGCATCAGCCGGCTCTCCGCGCAGCTGCTCAGGCGCCATGTAGGCCAGGGTGCCGACCACGGCGCCGGGGCCGGTCAGGGATTCCTGCGTCAAGGTCACGGACTCTTCCCCGGCCATCCGGCTGAACCGCTTCGCCAACCCGAAGTCCAGCACCTTGACCCGGTCCTCGGGAGTGATGACAATGTTGGCGCTCTTGAAATCGCGGTGGATGACGCCGCGCGTGTGCGCGTGGTCAAGGGCATCCGCGAGTTGGATCCCGAAGCGCAGCACCTGCCCGACCGGCAGTCGTCCGGCGGTCAGCCGGGCGCTCAAGGTCCGGCCCTCGACCAGTTCCATGGCGATGTAAGCCTGGCCGCCAGATTCTCCGACTTCATAGATCGTGCAAACGTGGGGATGGTTGAGTTTCGACGCGGTCCGGGCCTCGCGCAGCAACCTCGCTCTGGCCGTGGAGTCCGCCAAAGCGCCGGCGCGGAGAACCTTGAGGGCCACGGGACGGTCGAGCTGTGTATCACGCGCCTTCCAGACCTCGCCCATACCTCCCTCGCCGAGTTTGTCGAGGATCTGGTAGTGAGAAATGGTCCGGCCGATCACCGCTCGCCGCCTCCAGATGGTCCACAGAGCCGCCGCCCGTCCTGAGAATTCTTTACCTGCATGAGCGTTACGAAGGGCAGGAAGGATAACAAATCCGGTTTCTCCTGTGCTAGGCGGAGGAGTGCTTAGGCGCCAAGTTTCGCCTCATCCCATCGTTCTAAAAGGATAGAACATGATGAGAAATAATGCAAGGATTCAAGTTCGGGAATAGATTGGAGACACGTACCCAAGGTACATGTCCCCGGCCGTTTCCTACAGACTCTGATTCTAGGGCGTGTGCCGGAGCGCGGCCAGACGGGCCCGGGCGTCCTCGAGTTCGACAAAGCGCCGGTCCGCGTCCGCCCAATACTTGAGGAATTTTTCGTACTCGAGGCGGGCCCTCTCCTTCTCGCCCTTCTCCTCCAGCACGCGGCCGAACCGGTAGTGGTAGAGCGGCGGGATGAGCATGCGGAGCCGATTTTTGGGGTTGATGGTCGTCAGCCGCTCGTATTCTGCGACGGCCTTGTCGAGGTCGCCCTTTTTCGAAATGATTGAGCGAAGGGGAGGATCCTCCGCGATCCCCCCTTCTCAGGTATTTAAGATCAATCCGGTCTTGCCCTCTTCGCGGCCCTGATCCTCATCCCGCCCGTCCTCATGAAGTGGGGCCCGGCCTAGGCCGACCGTTTCGCCTGCGGTCGAAAAATTCGTCACGCGCCGGGAAATCGGACGAGGCGTTTCCGGAATCCGACCGGAATAAAATCATCGCGTTCGGCCTTCTCGATCTTCTTCAGGGCCAACTGCAGAAGGAGCTCTTTCTTCTCAGGGTCCCTCTTCGCCGTCTTCTTGTATTTCCGGAGTCCCAGGCGGTCGCGGAGAATCAACATCTCGGTGGCGGACGTCCTCTGTCTCATTTTGCCTGCCGGTCTCATGGGGCTTTCCTGTCTTTCAAGGCCCGCAGTTCGGCCAAAGTATCGTTCTCCGGAAGCGCCGCTTTCTTCTCGAGATAAGCCCAGTCGAGTTCCTGCCGATAGCGCACGATCAGGAGCTCCGTCATTTCGCAGTCAACTTCGGATTTCCAATGCTTGCACGCGCTCAGCCGGTCGATGATCAGGTCTTCGAGGCCGATAATGACGCAGTGCAGTCCTCCATCGAGCTCGACGAATTCGCGTTGGGCGTCCTCGCCCGCGAGCTCGGACGCGGGAACTTCAACGGCCATGTCCAGTCCCTCATGGACCCAATATCGGCCTTTTTTAACGAATCCCAGCTCCCGGAGTACCGCGTCCAGAGCGTCGCGGTCGGCGTAAGCCAGGTCGATGTCGGCCGCGAAATAGATGTCGCGGGTGTAGTAAGAAAGAGCCAGATCACCTATGAGCACGGGCGCCGGTTTGCCCCTGTCCTCCAGAACGCGGGTGATCAAACCGGTCATCAGCATTTGGCGGGCGAGGGGGGCTTCGGTCGCGCCGATCTTCGTCAGGATGTCTTTGATATCCATGGGCTCATGATAACAACAACGGATAGGGGAAACAAGCCTGGCCGGGGCAACCTTTTCCCGCCTGTTTTCATCTATACGGGTGAGGCAAGAAATGGACTCACCCGGCTTGATCCTGGCGATTCAAGGCCAAATCGGCGATAATAGCCTCCGTGCGGAGTACGAATCCTGCCTGGAGGCGGCTCTAGACATGGAGCGGGCGAGCCGGGAGGGACCCGTCTGGGGGACGGCCGATAAAACCCGCCTGACCGATCTCGTCGAGCGCGGCCGCGACGGCGACCTGGTGGCCATGGAATCCATCTACGAGATGTTCAAGCGGCCGGTGTTCGGCCTCATCTACCGGCACACGCAGAACCAGGCCGTCGCCGAGGACCTCCTCCAGGATGTTTTCCTCAAGATCTTCACCCACCTCCGGGACGTCCGCGACGCCGGGACCTTCCCCGGCTGGGTTTTCCGGATCGCCCTCAACACGTGTTACAGCCACCTCCGTCAGAAAAAAGCCCAGGGCGTCAAGCTCGTCCCCTTGTCCGACCTCGAGGGCCGTCTCGAAGAGCGGAGCGGCGAGCCCGTCGAAAGGGACCTCCGCGGGCCCCTGGACCAGGCCATCCAGGCGCTGGCGCCGCGTCTGCGGAGCGTTTTCGTCCTCCACGACGTCCAGGGCTTCAAGCACGAGGAGATCGCGCGGACGCTCGGCTGCGCGGTCGGGACGTCGAAGTCCCAGCTCTTCAAGGCCAGGATCAAGGTCCGCGAATACCTGCGGGCCAAAAAGGCCGTCTGAGGGAGAACGACGATGAGATGCCGTAAAGCCCATGAATACATCAGCCGGTCGATCGACGGCGAGCTCTCTGGGCGGCAGGCGGCCCGGCTCGAGCGCCACCTCGCATCGTGCGGCGAGTGCCGCGCGCTCCTCGAGGATCTCCGGGCGATCGCCGGTGACGCCGCCAAGCTCGACGCGCCCGAGCCGTCGGACAAGGTCTGGAAGGGCATCCGGGCCGGGCTCGCCGCCGCGAACCTGAAGCCGGCGGGCAAGAATCTTTCCCCCGTGCGGCGTCCTCTCTTCGGGTTGAGCGTCCCGGGCCTGCGCTACGCCGGCGTCGCCGCGCTGGCCGTCGTGCTCGTCGCATCCGGCCTTATCGTCGGTCTACGCCTCGGACGACAGGGGACTCCGGCAAGATCGGACAGGGGCGAGAAATACACCCTGGCCAAGCTCGACGAGGCCGAACGCCACTACCAGCAAGCCATCAAGTCCCTCAGCGAAGCCTTCGCCTCGCAAAAGGGCGGGCTCGTCCCCCAAGTCGTGGAGCTCTTCGACCGCAACCTCGCCGTCATCGACGCCACCATCCAGGCCTGTCGCCGGGCGGTCCTCGAGGAACCGGACGACCTCCAGGCCAGGAGCTACCTGCTGGCCGCCTACACCGAAAAAGTGACCTTGCTCGATTCGGCCCTGGATCTGCAGAGATGGGACCGGGAGGCGACGGGCAAGGGAAAGAAAATACTCTAAGATACCGAGAAGGAGGATCATCATGATGAAGAAACTGAACAGTAAATGGACAGCCGCCCTGATGGGCGCGGCTTTCATCCTGGCCTTCGTGGCCGCCCCGGCCCTGGCCGAGGAAAAGTTCCAGGAGAAGTTCAAGAAGACCGAAGCCCTGGCCAAGAACGGGAAATTGTACCTGAACAACGTCTCGGGCCAGGTCGAGATCGCGACCTGGAAAGAAGCCCAGGTCAAGATCGAAGCCGTCAAGACGTCGAAGGCGGCGACGCTCGCCAAGGCCAAGGAGAACGCGGCCCTGGTGACGATCGAAGTGACCAAGGACGCCGACCTCGTCCGGGTCGAGACGAAATACCCCAAGCGCAGCGGCGGCTTCTGGGGCGGCGACTCCGTCAACGTCTCCGTGGACTACAAACTCTGGATCCCGGATACGGCGGCCGTCGAGCTCAAGTCCGTGAGCGGCGACGTCCGGGTCGCGGCCATCGGCGGGCACGCCCGCGTCAGCTGCGTCAGCGGGAACGTCGACCTGCGGGGCGCGGCGGGGGCGGACGTCGACCTCGTCAGCGGCGACCTGACCATCGAGAACGTCGTGGGCGACGCCTACCTGAAGGCCGTTTCAGGGAACATCGACGTCACCCGGGTCAAGGGTTCAGTCGAGGCCGAAGCGGTCAGCGGCGACATCGACCTCCGGGACGTCTCCGAGGCCCAGACGGTCAGCGCCAAGAACGTCAGCGGCGATATCACCTACGTCGGCAAGATCAAGGCGGGCGGCCGCTACGAGATCAAGACCCACAGCGGCGACGTCCGGATGACCATCCCGGCGGACTCGGCCTTCGACTTCGAGGCCAACACGTTCAGCGGCGACATCGACAGCGATTTCGAGATCCAGGTCGTCGGCAAGATCTCGCCGCGCGAGATCCACGGCACGGTCGGGAAGGGCGGGGCGACGGTCGTGCTCAAGAGCTTCAGCGGCAACGTGGAGCTGAAGAAGGGCTGACCCGCCCCTTTTTTTGTATAATGGCGGGGATGCGCCGCATCCACGCCCTCAATTTCGTCCGGACGATGACGGTGACGACCGTCTTCTTCCTGGCCCCGCTTTATTTCCTCGAGCTCGGGTTCGACGGCCTGGCCATCGGCCTCATCGTCTCTCTCTACGCGTCGGCGCCCATCGTCTTCTCCTTCCCGACGGGCTGGATCAACGACCGGCTGTCGATGAAAAAGGTCATCCTCAGCTCGCTCCTCCTCATCTCGGGCCTTTTCCTCCTGGCCGGCTTTGTCCGGGGCGTGGCGGGCATGGCCGCGCTGTTCCTCCTCATCGGCGTCGCCAACAACGCCCTCAACGTCTCGGTCAACAGCCTTTATTACAAGGACGACTCGGAGGCGAACCCGAACCGGAAGTACGGCATCTACATCTTTTGGATCTCGCTCGGCCCTCCGGCGGGGCTCTTCTTCGGCGGCCTCCTGATCCGGTTCGCGGGCTTCCGGATGCTCCTGCTGGTCTTCGCCGCGCTGACGGCCCTGACCTCGCTCGCGATGCGCGGCTTCGACCACGAGAGATTCGCGGCCGTTTCGATCCGGGACTATAAATACAGCGTTTTCAACAGAAAAACCCTCGTCTTCTCGATCCTGCTTTTCGTCCTGGCCCTCCACTGGGGCACGGAAGGGACCGTCTACGGCCCGTTCCTGAGGGCCCGCTTCGGGCTGAGCGATTCGGGCGTCGCGCTCTACATGGCCGGGGCCTACCTGGCCCTCGCCCTGGCCGCTTTCCTGGTCAGCCGGCTGAAGTACGACCCGGTCGTGAACGGCCGCCTCTTCCTCCTGGGGATGACGCTCTCGGGCCTGGGCCTCGTCCTGATGACGCGGGGTGACGTCCGGCTGTCGTTCCTTTTCCGGTTCATGCACGAGGGCGGGGACGGCCTCATGGGCGCGTTCGTCGTCCTCTACATTTCCCGCCTCTTCGAGAAAAAGACGATCGGGGGGAGCGCTGGGATCCTGACCGCCTTGCAAACTTCCGGCCACATGGCCGGCTCGCTGGCCTTCTCCTGGCTGGGGTTCCGCGCCGGCCTCCACATGCCGATGGTCGTCGCCGGGCTCATCCTCCTCGCCAACGCCGCCTTCAGCCTGGTTGCCCTTCCCCGGGAGTAGTAGTTAGCTCCACGATTTATATTTTATCGATATTATTACTAGGCCACTAATCCCTGGGCAACCCCAATTTGTCTAGCGGGATTTCATTAAAGTAGAATTGGCAACCCACGCTAAGAATATATTCATGCACATCTCTATATTCAGGTTTATTAAACCAAGCATTGAAGATATAAATATATTCTATTTGGAGCCCGATAGCGCCAAGCAACTTTGTATATTGCTTTTTTTTGAAATCACAAGTTTGAAGCTTTTCGTCGACAGAGCCTGACCTACTCTGAAATTTCTTTTCAATAATATAAACCGTATTCCCTACTAAGATGGCTTCATCGGGGAGAAGCTTTTTTGAAACAATATCTCTGGGGTCAACATTATTCGGTTTAAAGAGGTTTTTGTATAGTTTGTTCTTTCCGCAGAGAAGAGCGATTTTTTGCCCCTTTCGAAAAACTATGTCGCCCTTAACCTCAAAGTCCGGATGGGCATCTAAGACGTCTTTCAAGCTTGTCTTTTGCTCAAAAAACAACCCGTTCAGATTAGTCCGTGCCCCTCCTCCAGCTTTGTTTTCTCGGCGCATCTTTAGTGGGCCCGGTGCTTATCTTTAGCCTGTACAGCAATCAGATATTCTTTATGGCCGAGTACAACATGTTCCTTCCGCTCCAGTTCCAATAAGTTACGTCCTGTTCAATAAAAAGCCATTTTATTGCCGCCAAGATCACATCGAATGGATACCCCGTATTGAAAACAATCTGCGTAACCTCCGTATTGTCTATATCCTGGCAGGCGAAGACTCTATCGATAAGTTCTTCTACCCTTTTATACAAGTTTGGATTCTCGGCTTTTTTGGCTTTTAGATCATCGAGAATTGTCTTATGACTTGGCCTTGAAGTTCGCCTTAAAGTCCCGAATTTATAGTTTTCTACATGAACCTCAAAGTCAAATCCCTTATTGAGATTCGCCGGCCTTTTCAACAATATTCTAGCTCCATCAGCTGCTGTATCCACATGATAAATATAGTGACTACAAAGCTCCCCGCAGCCTGTTCCCGGCTCTTCCTGTAAAAAAATACTTACGAGTTTCGTGCGGTACTCAATCCTGCTAGATGCTAGGATAGTAACTTCTTTAGTTGTTCGCATTTTTGGAACAGCTCTGACAGGGATACATTAAAGACGCTGGCGAATATGGCTATGCTTTTTAAGGTAGGATTCCTTTCTCCTCTCTCGACCTGCCCTATGTAGGTTCGATGGAAGCCACATCTTTCGCCTAGCTTCTCTTGGCTCAGCCCGTTTTTCGTTCTGTAGAATCGAATTGTCGCCCCGAATTCTTTGATCAGCGTGTCTCCCATGACTTGAAACTAACAAGAAACCAGGTGAGGGATCAACAGACGAAAAGTAGCATATGGAGGGTAAAACGAGCACAAGTATACATATTGTCGCCAAAAGATACTTATCGTCATACGAAATGATTTAGGGCTAAGCTAAAGAGAAAGAC
>Ga0214473_10001157_pt1 | contig 35616 bp, 33 predicted proteins | sample RVTome_7_FD_203509 | JGI IMG/M metagenome (GOLD analysis project Ga0214473, IMG submission 203509) | Soil microbial communities from uranium-contaminated site in the Upper Colorado River Basin, Wyoming, United States - RVT98D197 | ecosystem: Environmental > Terrestrial > Soil > Contaminated >... | reverse complement strand
TGCTCCTCGGCCAGCAGAGAATAGCTGAGCTGCGCCTCCGCGAGCCGGGCCTCGGCCTCCTCGACGTGCCGCGTCAGCTCCACGACCTCTGCAAGAAGTTCTCTAGCATGGTCTCTCCACTTTGTCGCGACTGGGTGTAGCCCCTCCGGATTTGGGTAAGCTAACAACTCTCTCCATGCTTCGCTCAAGGCTTCACCTCCTGAGGAATCCCCGTGGCGACGAACCTGTCGTTGGTCTCCACATACTTGCTGGCCCAGACCCCCAACATCATCACCAAGTCCTTCTCCGCCTCCACCTTTCTGGCCGCTGGAATGTCGAACACCTTGTCGTCGAAGCAGGGCCACTCGTAGGAGAGGTTCTCTTCCATCTCCTCGAGAAGGGCTTCGAGGTCGAAGCTCCTTCCGGAGGTGACCCACTCCTCGGGGTGGATCAGGGTCACGGTCGCTACCACCCCGCAGTTCCCTTCCCCAGTCTCCCGAGCCCACCTCCGACCGTAATCCTCAGCTTGCTGTAGCGAGTCGAAGGGCCCCGACCAACTCTCCGCCTTGGGGGACTCAGCCCAGCCCCATTTCAGGTCCGTCGAGGGGTCCGTCGAGGGGTGTTCAAGCATAGGGTCCTCCTGTAAAGTTTTCCGACAAAATCTCCACCATTAAAGTCGGTAAAATCTCCAAGATCTGGGGGGGGGTCTTTCTTGGGGAAAATCTCCAAGAAGTTGATTTGTTCCGTTTGTTCGTTAAAGGGGGAAGGGGCCCCCCGGCGCGAAGCGTTAGCCGGGGGGGAGGGGGATTTAATTCCCCTCCGGGGTAAGGGGGTGTGGGGGAGAGGGGAGGGAAATAAAACCCCCTCGGGAAAGAGTCAGTCATCGAAGCTCTCCTGAGGACCACCCAACTCGGCCTCGTCACCCAGCCGATAGACCCCCTTCGGACGACCCTTTTCTCCCGAGGTTTCCTCCTCGAATTTTGCCTGGGCGCTTTCAACCAGATCGTCGAGCGCCTGCTTCACCGCGGCGTGCCTTTTCTTCGACGCCTTCATCAGCTCAGGCACGGTGGCTCCCTTCTCCCCAGCCAGGGCCAGGATCGCCAGCAGCTTCGCCTGCAGGGCCCCCTCCTGCCTCGCCTGCCTCACGTTCACGCCTCCCGAGGAGGATCCCCCCATCCCCAGCGGCAAATCGCCCTCCAGGGCCTCGTCGGCGGTCATGCCGATTTCGGCCAGCCAATCGATGTGCGAGACCTTCGCAGGATCCTGGGCGTTGCCGACGATCTGGTAGGAGAGCGTCGACGGACGAAGACAGAGAGAAGCCTTGTAGCAGGCGAGCACTGGGCTCTTCGAGTTCTTTCCCCTCGGGAACTTCGCCAGCAGACACGACCGAGCAGCCGCAGAGATTGCGATCGACCCCCCACCGCGGTACATCGCTTCCGCTCGTTGGGCTTTGGTGAGGTGCCTGACGAAGATGATCGCGCTCTCGGTTGCGGCAGCCAACGCGGCAAGCCCTCCAACTACTCTCCTCGTGTCTGCATCCTGCGAGGTGTTGATCCCCTGGTCGAACATCGCCAGACCTGGATCGATCATCACCAATCGCGAGTGGGTCTCCAAAATCGAGGACTTCAGCTTTTCCAGCCCGCTTGGAAAAAGGGGAAAGTCGATCAGGATGTGAACTCTCTCCAAGTTCGCCCCCGCCTCGTGAAGCCTTGGGACGATGGTGTAGGCCACGCTGTCCTCGACGCTCACCACCAGCGAGTTCATCTCGGAGAGTGGCGCGTCTTCGAACGGCATTGGTCGCTTCGTTGAAAGCCTCGCCATCAGGTCCAGGACGATGGTAGTTTTCCCGACCCCAGGATCCCCATCCAAGATGGTGAGACAACCAAAGGGGATCCGGTTCTTCCACAACCAGGGGACCTGCTCCTCCTTGATCTCGGAGGCCTTCTTGTGGCGATAGCCTTTTTGGGGAAGGATCACGCCTCCAGTTACTGAGGGGAGGATCCCCGAAGCCTCCTTCGGCTGGGTGTGCTGTAGATAGTCATACTCGAACCCAGTGGTGGGGTTGTCGTAGTCGTGCTGCCTCAGCTCGTCGTGTTCTCGCTCCAGCTCGCGTTCACGCTCAGCGACTTCGTCCAGCCAGATCTTCTGGGCGTCATCAGCTTCGATCTCCAGCTGGTCGAGCAGAGGATTGCTCTGAGGAACGCTCGTGCTATCGTCAGCTTGCTGGGTCAAAGCTCACCCTTTGGTCCTGAAGTCCTGGCCGGGGGTTCTTGGCACGCGCCCCCGGCTGGGCGCATTCGCGCATCTCCAATAATACGACTTTCCCGGCAAGAGTGCTAGCATAATTTCCGATGGCCCTCCCGACCTTCGAGGAGCTGCTCAAGGACCCCAAGGCACGAGACCGCCTCACTACGGTACAGCTGCAGCAGTTCATCGAAAAGCTGAAGCAGCAAGCAGCAGGACTGGGAAGACCCAAGGGACTCCCAGAGAATCCTGGAGACTTCGCGGCGCACCTCTCAGGGGGAGAATGGAAGCACGCAAAGCACCTGGACTTTCTATCCAACAAGCTGCAGTTACTGGAGCAACGTAAGCTCCGCCGGATCATGGTCTCCATGCCTCCCCGCCACGGGAAGAGCCTGCTGATCAACACCTACACTCCGGTGTGGTGGCTTACTCGTCACCCTCGAGACTGCGTCATCCTCGCGGGCTACGGAGAGATGTTCGCCCGCGAGTGGGGAGGCAAGGTCCGAGACAAGATCTTGGAGCACTCCGAGCAGCTGAATCTCCTGATCGACAAGGAGACGACTGCCGCGGATAACTGGAGACTCACCTCCGGCGGCTCCATGATCTCGGTCGGCGTGGGAGGAGCCCTGACCGGACGCGGAGCGAACCTCCTGATCATCGACGACCCCATCAAGAACGAACAGGAGGCAGCGTCCCAGGTCTACCGTGATCGCATGTGGGACTGGTGGCAGGCCACCTCCTCCACTCGACTCGAGCCCTGGGCCTGCGTGATCGTCGTCGCCACGCGATGGCACGAAGATGATCTCCTCGGGCGAATCGAGAAGAACAACGACGGCTCCTGGGAGATCGTCAAGATCCCTGCCATCGCAGAGGAAGGAGACGTTCTAGGCAGGGGAATTGGAGAGCCGCTCTGGCCAGAGCGCTTTGCTGACGACCCCAACTACGAGATCCGCAAGGCGACTTCAGGCCCCTATTGGTGGACGGCGCTCTTCCAGCAGCGCCCTTCGCCTCCTGGTGGTGGCGTGCTCATGCGGGACGACTGGCAGTTCTACTCCGAGCTGCCGAACAACTGCGACCAGATGATCCAGTGCTGGGACCTCGCCATGAAGGACAAGGTCACCTCCGACTTCACGGTGGGACAGGTTTGGGCCCGAAAACTCGCGGACTTCTTTCTTGTGGACCAGGTCCGCGGGCACTTCTCCCTCGCAGACATCGAACGCCACATGAAGATGTTCACGGTCAAGTACCCGAGAGCGATTGCGAAGCTCGTGGAGGACGCAGCCCTCGGGCCGGCGCTGAAGCAGCGTCTCCAGCACGAAGTTTCGGGAATCGTCCCAGTGAAGGTGGGAGGAGGCATGATTCATGCCTCCAAAATGGCTAGGGCACAGATGGTGGTCCCCTACCTTCAGGGCCACAACCTCTACTTGCCCCAGCAGACTGACGGCTCCAAAAAGCAGTGGGTCTGGGAGTTCATCGAGGAGTGCGCTGCTTTCGACAAGGGGGCCCACGACGACCAGGTAGACGCGATGGGCCATGCCATTGCATACTTGCAGCCTGGGGGTTGGAGAGACATCAAGCGTGCCCTCAAGGAAGCTGCCGAGACGGACGAGTCGAACGTGCTCAAGCCTTCGGACATCCAGAGAAGCTGGTTCGCCAACAGAGCCAAGAAGGTCAGGGAGCGTGCAGACAAGCAGTTCAACCCTCCCCCACGAGGGAGATTCCGTTCCTGGTGAACCATGAGCGAGCCTGCGAGACTTCCAGATCACGTCTGGGAATTCGTTGACGGGCTGTACACGAAAGCGAAGTGTACTGTCTGTGGACTCATGGCTGAGGATTCGAAGCCGATCGCGCAATCACCTGAAGAGGCCGAGCAGTTGCTGTTTGGAGGATGTCCAGGGCAATTCGAGAGGAGCGTACCATGACCAACGCAATCCGAATCTACGTGCATGGAGTCCGCGAGGGCAAGAGGTGGAGGGTCCGCTACAACTACCCTCCTCACTTCAAGCTCTCCACCTGTCTGGAGAAGTCCGGAGCCAAGCTCGACACCTCTGGGATCAAGGGAGTCGGCTTCGAGGAGGGGGCTCTCACTCTCCACGTAGCTGCTCGAGAGAGAAAAGGCTTCTCCACCAACCCCAGAGTCTGATAGACTCCCCACATGCTGGACCAGTTCGAGCTTCTGCTCTCCGCCTGTCCTCGTCCAGAGCCACGCATCTTCTACTCATACTCAGAAGATTGCGTGTCGGTCGCGCCATTCCTCCTGATACTGGACGACCCGCTCAAGCCGAGCAGGCAGCCGGATCCCGCGCGCGTGCTGACGTGGTACACCAAGCTGCTCGAGAGACGCTTCGTAGAACGCCCCTTGACGAAGAAGGAGCGCTGGAGGCTGGAGGCCACGTAAGCGCCAAACAGGGAGGGGGAATTACCCCCTCCCTTCTCCTTGTTGACAGCATGCTGCCTTCTGTGAGCCAATTCTCCTGATCGGGGGGAGTGGGCTTGTTCTTCAGGCGGCGCGAGCGCGAGCTGGAAAACTACATCAGCTTGCTGCGCTCTGAGATCTCGGACCTACGTATAGCGCTCCGAGACGAACGCTCCGGCTTCGCGGCTGAGCGTGCAGAGTTGCTCGACAGGCTGATGACCTTGACTCAGCCTGCTGCCTACAGAGAGCTTCATCCTCGTCCTCGAGTCGAAGTCCAGAAATCCCCCAGTCCCAAGCGACTCTTCTTCCCTGGCTACGAGCGCAGCCTCCGACCCTCTCCCCCAACCTCCCTAAGAGGACCCGAGGAGTTCGAGGCTGACGTAGTGGAGGCTTCACCCGATGGCGATGCGGTCCCAGGATAGGTATCCGCAGCCTTCCGTCCGCTACGCACGCTTCCCCACAATGGAAGCGGAAGACTCTGAGATCATCGGCTATCGGGACACCCACTTCGCCGAATTCCAGGCCTACCGAAACACCATCCTCTCCAACATCGCCAGGAACATCCTCTACAGGCAGGGCTCGCAGTGGATCGAGCGCGAGGATCAGACGATCACCGATGGGGCTCGAGGCTTCGCCTGGAGAGCGATGCAGCCGAACGCCGAGGTCGAGCGCCCAATGCCGGTGGACAACCGGATCACCTCCTCGATCGACGTCGAATTCGCCACTCTCTCCAAGAGACAGTGGCAGCCCAAGATCCCTACCTTCTCTCGTGATCCTCGCCGAGAAGCGACAGCCAAGATCGCAGGAGAGATCCTGAAGGACAGGCTGACCAAGCTCAATTGGGAAGACCTGCGCGACGAGTACATCCTGAACGACATCACGCACGGCATTGCAATCTTGAAGTCGTTCTGGAACGAGTCGTTCTACGAGACGACTTGGATCTCCGAGCAGGGAGCCCAGCGCTGCACTTCGTGCGGCAAGACCCTCTCCATGAAAGAGGTTCCCTCTGGTTTGGTGAACGTTCTCCAGCAAGGTCGCACCGTTTCGATGGCTGAGTTCCAGGATCAGCCGCTCGACGCAATGCTCTCCAACTGTCCCATGTGTACCGGCCCGCTGGAGCCTCTCGAACTCGACGAGGAGATGGCTCACGGCACGGACATGTTCGATAGGCCCTTGGGTCACAAGGTCCCCAAGGGAAACACCGACCTGGAGATCATCACTCCCTTCGAGTACTACCCCCAGAACAGCGGAATCTACGTCACGCCCCTCTCCATCAAGCAACACGGGATCTGCAAGGTCCGCTCACTCGACTGGGTGGAAGAGCACTTCCCCTGGCTGGAGGGAAAGGTCGATCCCGAGCCCCCCGAAGAGCTGCTCCGCTATCACCCCACCCTCGGACAATGGGACTACATGGGGCGCTTCCATCCAAGCTGGGACTCGGGGATGTTCGACTGCCACGTCAGGGTCTTCGAGATGTACGCCGACCCCACCTATCGCTATCCCGAGGGCCGTTCCGTTGTTGTCGTCGGACGCCGCCAGGACATCATCGCGGAGAACGGGCCCCTGGTTCGCAGCATCGTCGACGACCAGACGGGAGAGAAGGTCTCGGTTCCGAAGGTCTCGATCGCGATCTCGGTGTGGAAGAGGGTCGAGGACGTCATTTGGGGAAGAGGACTTCCCGACGACATCATCTCCCCACAGAATCGGATCAATGGGATCGACTCTCAGACGGTCGAGGCTCGAGAGCGGATGGGCTCTCCCAACCTGATGATCCCCGAGGACGCGGATCTGCAGGGTCCCGAGTTCGATGCCTCCTATGGCGTAGGGAAGCTCTTCCGCTATCAGCTCTCTGCGATTGCTCCCAACGCTAAGCCTGAGGTCTTCGGCTCGATCCTGATGCCGGTGGGGGTAAACGAGGAGAGGAAGACCGCTGAGGACTCGATCACCAAAATCATCGGACCTGCGGACATCGAGATTGGAGAGGCTCCCAGAAACGTCACTACTACTTCGGGGCTGCAGATTCTTGGAGAGCAGGCTGAGCGGAGAAGGGGAACTCGAGAGAGGTCCCTGACGACCGCCTTCAAGAAGATCTGGGAGCACCAGCTCCAAATGCTCTGGGTCCTGAGAGTCGACGAAGACTACTACGAGGACACGACCCCGGATGGGTCCTGGGAGCTGAAACAGTACAACCGACAGCACATCGCCGGGCATACGAAGGTGGAGATCGAGAAGCAGGCCTACATTGATCGCTCGATCATCATGCGGGAGGCATCTCGTGAAGCCCAAACCGACATGCTTTACGGTCCCCCCGATCAGCTCTCGCCACTGGCTCGCAAGAAGCTGTTGGAGCTGCGAGGACTCCCTACTGATGTCAACGAGGAGTCCAACCTTCAGATCGACCATGCTCGAAGGGTGTGGGTCGATTTTGTGGATGACGGGAAAGTTCCTGTCATTGACCCCTCCATCGACGATCCAATCATTTGCTTCCAGGTGCTTGGGGCAATGCTCAAGCAGGACGAAGGACTCCAGCTGAGCGAGGAGTCTGGCTGGCATGCGATTGTTGGGGATCTCGCTGGCTGGGAGCAGGAGCTTGAGCTGATCCGACAGCAGGATGAGCAGCTCCGTTCCATCTACCCCAACGAGGAGCAGGCCCAGGAACACTTCGCTCAGCTGACGATGGCCTACCAGGAGGCCAAAGCCGCCTTCGATGCTCAGCAACAGCAGATGTTGGTGACTCCCTCGGTTCCAGGGATGCCTCCTCCCCTCCAGCAGCCTCCTCCTCAACCACCTCCACCTCCAACATTCGTTCCTCGCCAGATCGAGAAGAGAATCCTCTTGGTCTGGGGGACGATGCTGAAGCGAACCGACAGCCTCATGAAGTGGGTGGAGGAGCAGAGTCGCAAGCAGCTCAAGGACGCGAGGGAGTTCGAAGACAAGGTCGATCTCTACCTGAGAATGCGGGCCTACATCGAGGGCTATCGAGTCCTCGGCGGAGGTGCAGCTCCGACTCCAGGAACTCTTCCGCAGGGAGTGATGCCTGAGACTCCACCTCCTGCACAGCCTGGAGCTGCTCCACAGGGTCCTCCACCTACTGAGGCAACGCCTCCGCTTCCCCCAACCCCACCTGTCTAAAGGAGACTTTCATGGCGAGTCAGGCTGATTACTTCAAAGTGGAGAAGAAGAAGAAGGGTGACCACTCCGCCACCGAAAGCACCTCCCAAGCGACCGAGGGAACCACCGCCAGGGAGAAGGCAGCTAGCGGGGGCAATCTGGGCTACGAGGAAGCAGCCCGTTCCCAGGCGCGGGAGGCTGCGAAGTCCGCATCGGCATCGGCTCGTCTCCAGGAGAGCGAAGCCAACAAGGGCTCCTATGCGGGGCTGGGACTCGCGGATCGAGCTGCCGCCGAGCGCATGGTCCGTAACGGGGAGGCCAAGAACCGAGACGCAGCTGCCGCCGCGATCAAGGCGAAGAAGGCAAAGCCAAGACCGAGCGCTGGTACGCAAGCTGGCGCACTGGAGAAGTGATCATGCGTGGAATGCACGAGATGCCTGGCGGCTCCATGATGAAGGACGATGAGATGGCCGAGGGTGGGATGCCTCAGGCTTCTCTCCAAGCAGGAGCGCTCGAGTCGATCGTCATGCCGGATGCCTCGATCAAGGCGATGGAGAAGAAGCTCGCCGCAAGCGGAGCGGCAGCAGCGCAGCCTTCGAGCGGGGCGAGCTTCGACGACCTGCTCGCTTCGGGTGGTGAGGACTACTCGATGGTAGAGAAGGATAGCCGCGAGGAGTTCTGAAATGCACTCCCACAAGTGCGGTCTTTGCGACGAGGAGTTCACCTGCAGCGATCCTGGTTGTGCGGGGATGGAGATGGGACTCTGTTCCAAGTGCGATCCCCAAGAAGAGATCGCTCAGCCGGAGGAAGGAGGCAGCTATGGCATTAGGTAGATGGAAGCTATTCCTCATCCGACTCCACGATTCTCTCAACCTCCACAACTTCCGACTGAGGAAGTACCCCGGTAGACTCTATCGTGCTCAGTGCTCCTGTGGGCTGTGGATCAGCAGGAAGGGACGTGAGGTGTGAAGCTCATCGCCTGTCCGCACTGTGGGGCCCGGAGAATCGGACCCAAGACCACCCAGCACCCGAATGGGATCCCCGTCGTGATGGGCAGGTGGAGCGGAGCGTCTCGACCGATCGTGATCAAGTGCCATCGCTGTACGAATTCGATGAAGTTCACCGCGCTCGATTTCAACCGACTACCGGGAATGAGCGCGGAGGAAGTAAAGGACCTTGGCTTGTATAGCCAGCGTGCTGTAGAGTAGGACCAACCCGAAGCGGGACTACCCCGTGAGAGGAAAAACCGATGCCTGACGATTTCGAGCCTGACGTAGCAACTGGGGGAGACGACGGCGGGGAACCGCCCGTCGACGATCCCACTGCTGCCCCCGAAGGTGAACCGGCTGAGCCTGGGGGAGATGTACCTGCCGACGAACCATCTCCAGATGGAGACGGACAACCCGAAGACGAGCCGACCCCTGGTGCAGGCACCAGCGAGAAGCTCCAGAAACTGCTGGCGAAGTACGGCGGCGACCCCGACAAGATGGTCGACGCCTACTGGGAGCAGGCAAAGTCCCTCAGCACACTCGACCGCAAGCTCGACAAGCTGATCGAGAAGGTCAACAGCAAGAATCTGCCACCGGAGGAAGAGGCGAAGCTCATCGCCGAAGACCCCGACGTCAAGGAGATTGGTTCTGAGTTGGCGTCCCTCGACGCTGACGTGAAGGCCTACGACCGGGAAGACAAACAGCTCGTTGCCCAGTACGGCAAGCTGGAGAGCGACATCAAAGCACTGGAAGCGAAGTTGGAGTTCGCCCCAGACGAGGTCGTTCAGGACAGGCTGAGGCGAGAGATCGCGGATGCCAAGCGGGAGCAGCGAGAAGTCGGGCGGGATTGGCGCAGCAACCAGACCAATCTGAAGAACGCCCAGCGCGACATCAACGCCCGTGTCCGTCAGTTCCGGGAAGCTGAGATCCGAGCGAAGGCCAAGAGGGATCAGGCAAAGAAACAGGAGTGGGACAACCAAACTGCGAGTGAATCGACTCGCAGGGAGTTTGCCATCGCCATGCGGGCTGAGGCCGAGAGCTACGGACTGGCTCTCGACAGCAAGACCTACGGGGTCTTGCAGCAGTCGGTGCGTGACCGTCTGGTCACCTACCTGCGCTCGTTGGGAGACGACGCCGAGGGAATCGACATCCCCGGCGCAGTCGGAGTGCTCATGTTGGAGTACGCTGACGCGATGAACCTCAAGAAGAAGTTCGGAACCGTCTCCAAGCAGAAGGCTGGCGTTGTGAGCACACAACCTGCAGGGGTCGTGAAGCCCAAAGGTGAGGGGAAACCCACTACCGACAAGAACGGCAACTGGACGCCGCAGTACGTCCGCGAAAGGGCGAAGCGGCTTCTGGGTTAGTCGTTCGTAGGAGAACCTCTCATGGCTGGTGAGTTTCAGAACGCGGGGGTAGCGCTGAAGACGGTGTATCCGTCGAAGGCGCTCGAGCCGATGATCAACGAGGAAGCGCCCTTCAGAGCGAAGCTCTCGAAGAGCGTTCCCGCGGGGGCGAAGGTCTCCGAGGGCGACGTGAAGTTCAACGGGATCCTGGGCCTGCCGCAGAACGTCGGCCAGATCTCGGACGGTGACGACCTGCAGGACGCGGGTGAGCGGTCGGAGGTGCAGTTCAACCTTCGCCCGACCATCTTCACGGCCACCATGAACATCGGGTGGCTGACCCGGAAGGCGATCAACACCAACAAGAGCGGCTTCAACGGTGGCGAGGTTCGCCGCCGCACCGAGGAGACGGTCGGCAACCTCGGGAAGTTCATCGAGTCGCAGTTCGTGGGCTCTTACGGCAACGGCGCACGCGCTTTCGTGGAGACGAGCGCTGCAGGCTATCTGCAGCTTCGGAACCCCGAGGGCGTCAAGCTCGTCCGCAAGGGCATGAAGGTGTCGCTCCGGCAGGCTGCCGCGATCGGCACTCCGCGTGACGCAACCCTCGACGGGATCCGCGTGGCGTCGGTGGATCCCGACACTCGCCGGATCACGCTGACCGGCGTCGCAGACCACACCGCAGGCGCAACCGTCATCGCCGACGACATCCTGATCGTCACCACGAAGGCGTCGCAGACGATCACCAACGTCTTTGCCAACAGCCTTCGGTCGCTGATCGATGACGGCACCGTCGCGCAGTTCATTCACGGCGTCGACCGAACGACGGCGGGGAACGAGAAGCTGAAGTCCTACGTGGACAGCAACGGTGGGGTCCCTCGGGATCTCACCGAGCAGATCCTGATCAAGGCCAACCACGCGATCCGCGAAGGGGTGGGCAAGCGCCCCACGGACATGTGGTGCGGGCCGGGGCAGTTCCAGAAGTACATCGACTTCGTCGCTCCGGATCGTCGGCGCGCGGTGTCGGGGGGGACCTACGACAAGTCCACGGGCTACAAGTCCGAGGACGAGTTCGTCCACTACGCTCCCGGCGTCGCGCTCAAGATGAACATGAGCTTCGACGTCATCCCCCGCGAGCTGTTCCTGGTGAGCTGGGACACGATGTTCCACTACCTCGCGCAGGAGATGCAGTGGGTCGACGACGACTCAATGCTGCACCTCGCCCTCGGGACGAGCGGTGCCAACTACCGCGCCCGGTGGGACTCGTTCATGGCGTCGTTCGAGAACATCGGCTGCGACATGCCGAGCGCGAACGGCGTCATCCGTGACCTGAAGGCTCCCGACATCGGGGACGTCTAAGGTCTGAAGTTCACCTGCTTGGGGGAGGGAAACCTCCCCCAGGCAACTCGGTCTAGCCGAGAACTTGGAGGATCGAATGGGACGCTACGGCACAGTCAGAAGGCACCTCGGAGAAGAGGCGGTCTCCCCCAGGAAGCTGGGGCTTCCGCTTCTCAACGGGTCGTATCTCCGCGAGTTCTTCAACTACCAGCCGATCACGTCGGGAGTGCTGGGGCACGAGCCTCCCTCGGGGGTCGACACGGAGAGCTTCCGAGTCCACGTGAAGAGTGGGGCTCCGCTGTTGGGGACCTACATCGGCACGGGGACTCAGCTGGCTCCGCTCTTCACGGCGGGCAAGCTGCAGGTGTCGCTCGACGAAGTTGCGAGCGACGGCGTCGAGTACAACCCCGGGATCACACAGCTGGGAGCGACCTGCTACGGGCCGATGGTGCTGGTGAGGGGCGCGGCGGCTCCTCATTTCGTTCGTGGGAAGTTCACCATCGCCACGGTCGCCAACATCAGCTACCTCGCACTCGGCTACCGCGAGGAGGCTGCAGTTGCTCCGGTGCTCGACAACTACCAGGAGCTGGCCGCGATCAACCTCGCCCTGGGAGATGTGAAGACCGAGACGATCTCCAACAACGGAGCGACCGTCACGACCGACACGCTCGTCAACGTGGGGAACGCCACCGAGTTCGAGCTGAAGGTGGTGCTCGACCAGTTCAAGGCTCGCTTCTTCATCGACGGCGTCGAGAAGGGCTCCAAGTTCACCTTCCACTCCAGCGCTCTTCGGCTGATCCCCTTCGTCCACATCTTCCAGAAGGCTGCGGGAGCGGGGTCGGTGGTCGAGTGCAGCGAGCTGGAGGCGGGCTACCTCGCCGACGTCGACGACCACTACATCCTCTAAAGGGAGAAGTGACGTGGAGCTGAGCGAGTGGGCGTCGGACTTCAACCTGGAGCAGGTTCCAGTTACGCCCAGCTTGCTGCCGCGAAGCCGGGTGCCGGTGCGGGACTCGTTCTACACTGCACCCGGCTATCGCGAAATCGGGATGTTCTACTCGTGCGTTCCTGACCCAGCGTATCCCTGGGACTCGAAGGTCATGCGGGAAATCTGGAAGTACGCTCCCGACGCGATCCCCATGTGGGTGCACTGGGTCTTCCTCTCTCCCCAAGAAACCGGCAACCCCGAGGTTGTCGTCTTCGGAAGACACGCTCTTGGGCGGAGGATCGAAAATCAGAGGGGCTACTTGGAGCCTTTCCGTTGCCACATGCCGACGATGCCGTGCCAGGGGCTGCACTTCGAGCGCCCGAACGACATCTGGTTCATCCATCAAGGCCAGATGGGGAAGCACCCCAAGTACAAGGACCTGCCGGGAGACTACCTCCCGTTCGATTCGGATCTCGTGAAGAAGGTGGCCGACATCTCGCAGGGCTTCAAGATGACTGACGCAGAGTACCGCAAGCACCTCGAGGAGGTGATGATCAGGAACCCGATCGCCCGAGAGATGCTGAGAGTCAAGCACAACAGCTCCGAGAAGGCTTACGCACGTCGGCACGTCGACGAGTACGTCGATCGGCAGTACGAGAAGGTTGGAGACCAGGAAGTGCTCGACTTCTACCGCGGGCGCGGAGTTCGTGAACGCGAGAAGAAGCCGATGGTCGTAGTGGGGTCTACCCCCTAAAGGAGATTGAAATGTCGCAGGCAGCAGTTCCCTACATCCCGCAGTTCGGCTACCGACCGCAGCGCTACTCGATCCACAACGCGAGTCCGGAAGCGGTGTCGGTTCGCTGGGCAGGGCTGGCTTTCACGGTGCCCGCGGTGGACACCTTCTCGCACAACCCTGGCGTCTTCGACGACGGGGCCCCGATCCCTGGGACGCTGTCCCTCTCCGACGCCTACACGTTCGATGTGAACGGCAACCTTCCCCAGGGTGGAACCCCCAACTGGTTCGCGTCGGAGGCAGTCCGAAACATGTTGGGGATCGACTCGGAAGGAACGGCTACGAGTGCCTACGCTCGCAGGGGACTTTCGGTGCTCCCCGACAAGCCCTCCCGGGAGCAGGTGGAGCAGATCCGCAAGGCAGGCGAGGCTCGCTACCACGTCTTCTTGGTGGACTGGGCTCAGTACACGGTCATGGCGTGGCAGGATCAGGCGGAGCGCTCGCGTCGGGCAGGCGTGCCCGCGCTGCCTCCGGGCCAGGACTTCTACAAGGCCTCGCTCATCATCGAGAAGCACAACGAGGTCATGAAGGAGCGACTGGGACTGGGACAGAAGAAGGTGGTCGAGGCAGAGGTCGACTTCGACACCATCGAGTTCGAGACTTTCGCAATTGCGGAGGCTCTCCTGATCGCCAAGGGGATCGCCAAGGACAAGGACGTCGACTCAGCGGAGCTTGCTGAGAAGATGATCGAGAACCCCAAGATTCGCGCACAGCTCCAGAAGAAGTATCGGATCCGAAGGATCGGGCATCTCGACGTGCCCGTCGTCGGAGAAGGCGACTAGCCTGAAGGGGGTGGGGTGCCCTACGCTTCTATCGACGACCTGATCAACGATGTCGCCTCCTACTACGACGACACCGACGCAGTCTCGATCGGCATCCCATCCTCCAAGCAAGCTCGCTATCTCCATTATGCCCAGAGGACGTCCGACGAGATCTCCAACTACAAGCCGTGGCCCTGGAAGATGGCCTACGAGGACATCACCTTCACGGCTGGAGAAGCAGATCTTCCTGCCGACTTTGCCAACGTAGGCCCCAACGGAGCCCTCTTCGATCCCATTGGAGAGCCGTGGGCGGAGATCGACTACCGAAACATGGTGGCGATCTTGGCTGCAGGACAGCAGCAGACTCGTCACTGGTTCTGCATTGGGAGACGCCAGCAGACGACGAGCACCGGAGTCGGGGATGGTGGAGCGCTCGGCGGCGAAGTTAGAGCGATCATGATTCCGAACGTCAACGAGACCCGGACCTTCAAGATCTTCTACGAGACTTCTCCCCCGCTCCTGGTCTTGGGAACAGCGATCCCTCTTCCAGAGTCCTTCCACAACGCTCTTTTGTTGGGGACGGTCGCAAAGCTCCAAGAAGGAAAGGCAGACCCCCGAGACATCTGGAGAGCAGAATACGTCTCGGCGCTGGCGAAGCAGGTCGCCCTGCTGATGCCTCTAGCCTCGAGAGTCAAGCAAATGCCCCTGTCGACGGGGCGGAGGATGTGGTGATGCGGAAGCTGCTACAGGGCCTGCTGGGGATTCTGTTCGTTGCGCCGTTGCTGTTTGCATCGGAGGTGCAGAACGCGAACTTCGCCTTTGACTACGACGTCGACTCGGCCTCACTGACCTACGTCAGGATGGTCGGTCAGGGAGGAAATCCCTTTGGCGGGGCGATGGCGGGGCCGGGGACGATCAAGACCACTGGCTCGTCGGCGACGGTTGTCGAGAACGTCGCGTCGTCGAACCCCTTCACCAACATCGAAGTTGGAGACGTGATCCAGGTCTCCACCAGTACCAATGCTCGTGACACGCGAGTAGTCATAGCCAAGGCTACGGCTGCGTCGATTACGGTCGATAGTGTTGTCGACTGGAGTGCTGGGTATTCTTGGAGGTGGTGGGATACCCAGAAGGGAACGACCAGCGCTGACGGGTGGATCGACGTTGGTGGAGCTGACTCGATCATCATGACGATGCAATATGACCAGGGAGACCTGGATGCTCTCACGGTGAGGTGGGAGTGCAAGTCTGCTTCTCTCGGGTCCAATCCGGTGATCGCCTATCCAGGTGAGGCTTCGGACTGTGGGATCGGGGGGACGCTCTCCACGGATCGCTGCTCTTTTGCAACTGCAGGAGTAACTGCAAGGCTGTCCGTCATGATCGAGTCGAATCCGTTCTCTGCGTGTCGGGTCGGGCTGGCTTATGCAGCGGCGGATGCCTCTGACGCAGGAGCCAACTTGGAGAAGGTAACGGTTACGTTGTCGACGACGCGGCTCAAGTAGGAGGCTTCAATGCGACGACTGCTCGTCCTCATTGCGCTGTTGGTTGCGAACTTCGCGAGCGCTCAGGTCTCCACAGTTCCGCCAGGGAGCACCAGTGCTGTCTTCACGGGCGGGACGATCACAACGCCGATCCTCGGGGTGCCGGGCGATTGCGTGACGGTCCCTTACTCGTTCACCGGAGCCACGACCACTGGCTTCAGCCGCGCAAGCCTGACCGATGCCGCGGTCGTCTGTGTGGGGGGCGCTGAAATCTTCAGGGTGAACGCCCTTGGGCCGATCGCACAGCTTCGCCTACAGATCATCGCCGGTACGGCTGCGGCTCCTGGGGTCGTGTTCACTGGCGGTACGACGACAGGCCTCTACCATGTCTCGCCCGGCATCGGCTTCTCGGTGGTAGGGGCGTCGGTCGGGACGTGGACGGCGACGGCGCTCACGTCGACGGCGCCGTTCCTCGCGCCGGATGGGACCGCCGGGGCGCCGTCACACAGCTTCACGTCCGAAGCCGCGCTCGGGATGTTCCGTCGCGGAGTTGGGGCGTTGTCGTTCGCAGCGTCCGGAACGGAAGCCCTCATCGTCAGTGGTGCGAATGTCCTTGTCAGACCCACGTCGGCTTTCCGTCTGTCGGGCGGCGTTGAATTCGGATGGGCTCCGGCGGACGCGCTCGTGGCCGGCGCCGACGTCGGACTCGCGCGATCCGCTGCGGCAGTGGTCAAAGTCACGGACGGCAGCACGGGAGATGGGTCATTGCAGGTGGCCAACGGGACTGCTGCGGCTCCGAGCTACAGCTTCACGGGGGCTGCTACAACCGGAATGTTCCACGTCGGAGCCAACATCCTTGGGCTGGCTTCTGGTGGAACCGGCTACTTCGCAATAACAACCGACGTCGCAGAGCTGAAGTCGTCCAGTCAGTTGGCTTGGAGCACTGGCCTCATCGGTGCCTCTGTCGACACCGGTCTCGCTCGTTCCGCTGCTGGAGTCGTGAAGCTGACGGACGGAGGGGTCGGCAACGGCTCACTGCGCGTGGCGGCCGGGAACACTACGACGCCAGGGCTTGCCTTCGCGACCACGACGAATCTCGGCTTCTACGACATCGGATCCAACCAGCTCGCTCTGGCTGCTGCCGGCACGACACCATTAGTCTTCCAGTCGGCCTACGTGAACACCTCCGGGCAGTACGGATTCTCGACCAACCCGGCCGCTGGTGCCCCCGACACCGGCCTCGCGCGCAACGCGGCTGGAATCGTCGGGGTGACGAACGGCAGTACCGGCTCTGGAAAGCTCGACGTGGGCAACGCCGGGTTCCTCACGCTCGAGGGCTCCGCCGGCAGCGCCGCAGGCATTTCCCAACCGGCCGGCGCCACGAACCACCTGATCTTCATCGAGCCCGGTGGAATCGCCTCAAAATTTAACGGCTTCTATTTCCGTAGCCCGAGCATCGGCCTGGAGATGTACACCGGCACACCCTACATCGGACTCAATGGGGCATACCAGCTCCGAGACTCTGCGGCTGTCACTCGATTCTCCGGTACTGGGGCTGGTACCACGCTTGGATATACCCTCTCCGGACAGGTCGTCGAGGCGAACGCTGCGACGAAAGCCCCCACCATTGTGGAGAGCGGCGAGCTGTACACGAACACCGGCGACGGAGACGGGTCGATCATCAACCTGCCGGACGATCCGACGATAGGGACGCAGTTTCGTGTCGCGCTAACGGTTGCGCAGACCGTGACGATCAACGCGGCGGCGGGAGAGTCGATTCAGGACGCTGGCACGAACGCGGCGTCGCGGGCGGCGAGCGCCATCGGGGACTCGATCCACCTGATCGCCGTGACTGGAGGATCTGGGGCCGTCTGGATGGTCGTCTCGAAGACAGGGACTTGGAGTTGAGGATGAAGATCCTTCGCAGCCTCTTGGTCTTCGCGCTCCTGGCTTCGTTTGGGCATGCTGGAGTGAAGACCTTCCCACCTATTGGTGGTGGAGTCATCGGGAGCAGTGGGCCTCTGGCCGACGAGCAGATCCCCCCAATTGCGGCTTTTTCCTGCACGCCGCTCACTGGAGACATCCCCCTCGAGATCGTCTGCACGGATGCCTCGGACCTGAAGCAGGCTGCCGCCACCTTCGCGTGGGACTTTGGAGATGGGGGGACTTCAACCGAACAGAACCCTACACACGAGTACGCAGCGAACGGCACCTTTACAGTCACCTTGACGGTGACTAATGGAGGTGGAAGCGACGCAGAGGAGAAGGTCGACTACGTGGAGGCCACCTTCACCGATTCGGTAGCTCCGGTGGCGGCCCTCACGTCTCCAGACACTGGCAACGTAGCGAACCCGGTCGACATGACGTGCACCTTCACCGATGCCGCTCCGTCCTCCGGCCCGGATCGTGCGGAGTTCTTCTACAGATACTGCCCGCTCGGGGTTTGTGGGGCTGAGGTGGCGATCCACACGGACAACACCGGGACCGGCGGGCCCGTGACCTACACGTTCAACTCGACCTGGGACAACCAGCCCAACTGCGGCGTGGCTCCGCAGAGCACCTTCCGCCTCGTGTGCTACGTCTACGACGTGGCCGGGAACGTCTCTATCGCCTCCGCCGTGAACGTGCTCGCCTCCTTTCGGGGCTGCTGATGAGCCACAACTTTCCTCATGGGCTTGACCAGATCGTGCAGGAGTACGGGAATCCTCGTCTCTACGTGAGAGAGGATGGGACTGTCCATCATTCGTGGGAGCAGATCGCTTTGGGGACTGCAATACTCCCAGAGCCTTTGTCGTTGGGCTGGGATCTGGAGACGAAGATCTCCAGGATCAGGATCCATCGAAAGCTCGTAGGGTCGATCGGAGCAGTCTTCTCTGAAATCCACCAGAAGGGTTTCTGGCCTCTGATCAAGACCTTCGATGGTTGCTATGCCTGGAGAGCGAAACGAGGACAGCAGAAGCTCTCGACGCATTGTTGGGGGATCGCGATCGACTTGAATGCGATCACGAACCAGCTTGGAGAGATTGGAGACATGCCCCCTGAAATCGTCCAGATCTTTTTGAAGAACGGCTGGGAGTGGGGAGGGCACTGGCTCTCTCGTCCTGACCCCATGCACTTCCAGGGCTGCTCGGGGTATTGATCATGTTCCAAGGCTTTGGTCAGGTTCGGTCGGCGATGCAGAGGCCGCCACAACAGAGGCAGGCGCAGACTCCTCAGCAGCCTCAGATGCCTCCACAACCACCGGCTCCAGGAACTCAGCAAGGGAGCAACGCGATCGTGCGGGGTCGGAGACCTATGAGACCAAGGGCGAGAACTCAGGCTCAGGCACTGACGAACGCAACCAACGCCTATGCGGCGATGGGTCCCAACTACAGCCCGTTTGCCGTTCTGGATCCGAGGGGATAGTGGCCTTCGACTACGAAGCTGCCAAAGCGGAATTCGGAGTTGCTCAAGCCCGCGAGATGGAGAATGCCTCTCGTGTCTCTGCGGCCTCGGATGCTCCGCAGGCGACTTCACAGCCGCAGGGCGAGACGACGACGAAGAAGGCTGGGATCGGAAGTGGGGGCTGGAACGAGGACTTCGACGAGGCTTGGGGACGGAGGGTCCTTGAAAATCCGAAGCTCAAGGAGATGTTCGGGCTCTCGGACTATGGGTCTCTCCGCGATGAAGGGACTCGCCGCGAGATAAATCGCTGGCTCCAAAAGAATCGAGGCGGAGAGGGTCCGGCAATGAGCAGCACGACGTCTCCTGCTTCTTCTTCTGCTTCTTCGACTGCCCCCTCCGCAGCTCCTGCCGCGAAGCCGGGAGAAGGGGAAAAGACGACCGGGAAGGCTTCGATGCCGGGAGGAATGGTTCCTCCTCCATCAGGGCCTCCGAAGCGGTCGACAAGCATCCTCGCTCCGGGTACTCTTCCTAGCAGCACGCTGTGGCGAAACACGATCGTTCCAGCTTCGGGTGGGGAAATCCCTCAGGCCAATGGGGCTTGGTGGCCTTCATATCCCGTTGGGGGAGGAACTCCTCCAGCGACGAGTCCAGGAGTCGCGTCGATGCAGGCTGCGGCGTTGGAGCAGCAAGGAGGACGGTAATGAAGAGGATGCTTCTCGCGCTGCTTCTGCTCGTGGGGGCAGCTTCCGCGTCGGCTCAGATCGGTGGGAGTCAGGGGATTGCGAGTCCTCTGACGTGGATCACCTACTCGACTGCGAACCCGGCAGGAGCCTGTCCTTCGCAGCAGAGATGGTGGAACACGACCACTCAGCACGAATGGCTGTGCGATGCGACTACTTCGACCTGGGTGGATCTTGGAGGGGCGGGGGGGATTGGCGTCCCGGCTGACAGCCACACCTACCACGTCGATCCCGCAAACTACACCACGATCGATGCGGCGCTGGATGCGATCCAGGCCGACGCGCTCACCCACAGCTACCTGGACACCAACTACATCATCCAGATCGCTCCGGGAACCTACTCGGCGAATCTCACTTTCACGAACGCGAAGTACATCCGCCTGGAGGGAGCGGGCGTCTTCATCACCGGCACGATTACCTTCACTCAGAGCCAGCAGGGGGGCGACTACTACTCGCGCGTCGAATTCCTCGGGCACGAGGGAGGCTTCCGTGCCGAGAAAGGGCCCGCGTTCAAGATCGCCGGGAACATGGCCGGCACGCGAAACAACGACTCCCTTACCTACCTCACCTTCGATGGTGTTTGGATCACGGGCGGCTTCGAGGTCGACGGCGATGGCACTTGGGTCACGCAGTTCTTCAACAGTCGAATGTCGGGAGAAATCAGCACAGCTACGTTGGCTACCCCCGACGCTGGCATCCTGATCGAGTCGGACTGGACTGAATTTGCTGGGCTCATCGGCGGCAAGACCAGTCTCTACAACATCAGAAACACGGACTTCTACGGCGCAATCAGCACGACGCCGTGGTACAGCTCCACGTTTTTCGACACGAACTTTGCGAGCACGGTGTCGATCGTGCCGCAAGTCGGAGCCGCAGAAACCACCATCTACGTCGACGCCCGCTCGAAGGCTGATCTCGAGGCGCAGTCCCCCACCCTCACCGGTGCCAGCCTCGTCGACCTCAGCGGAAGATCGAAGCCGAGTGACCATCTCTACGTGGTCGACCCGACCTACGGGCCCTATAGGACAGTCGCCGCCGCGCTCACCGCGATCAACGCTGAAGCAGCGGCACATGCGAGCTACCTCGACACCAACTACGTGGTGAGGATCTCTCCAGGGACCTATTCGGATGCGCTGACCTTCACCAACGAGAAGCACGTCAGGCTCGAGGGGACTGGCGTTGAACTCTCCGGCGCGATCACCTTCACCCAGACTCAGCAGGGCGGTGACTACTACAGCCGGGTGGAGTTCGTCGGTCTCGAAGGCTTTCGAGCAGAGAAGGGCCCTGCCTTCAAGATCAGCGGCAACATGACGGGGACCCGCAACAACGACTCGCTCACCTACTTCACGTTTCGGGGTGTCTGGATCACGGGCAACTTCGCCTGGGATGGAGACGGTACTCCGGTCGTGCAGTTTTTCAACTCGCGGATGAGCGGCACGATTGACACCGTGACGCTCGCGAGCGCGGACGCGGGGATCCTGGTGGAATCCGACTGGACGGAGTTTGCTGGGGCGATCACTGACAAGGTGAGCCTCTACAACATCCGCAACAGCGACTTCTACGGAGCGATCACGACGACGCCTTGGTACGGGAGCATCTTCTACAACTCTACTTTCAACTCCACGGTGTCGATCATCCCCCAAGGAGGAGCCGCTGAGACGACGGTGAAGCTCGATGGGGCAAGCTTCAAGTCCCTTGCGATCAAGACTCCGACCCTGACCGGAGTGACCGTCCAGAACCTCGATCTCTATAGCCTGGCCCCGACGATCCCTGATAGTGGAGGCGTCGGTGCTGCAACGTACACGCTCGAGCCACGAGGTGCTGAGACGGTTTTCCTCACCTGCGCCGACGCCGATGGCTGCACCGTGACGATGGGCGAGGAGATGGCGACCGCTGGCCAGAAGCTCGTGATCGTGAACCTCGGAGCGAACGACATCGCTCTTGTGGACGACGACGGCACGACCGCCGAACTCGACGCCGACGCGAACTACGCGCTCGACGTCCAGCTCGAGAATGTGACCCTCACCTACACCGGTACCTACTGGCTGCAGACTGGTTTCCTCGATCCTTCGTAAAGGAGCGTCATGCTCGAACAGATCCGTCGCTTCATTGTCGCGCTCGCGATTGCAGGCTGGATGCCGGCGTGTGGACCCATCAAGCCTCCAGGGCCACCTACTCCTCCACCGCCAGAGGAGCCGGCCACGCCTTCGCCCGTCTGCGAGCCTCCGGGGCTCGTGACAGGTTGCTGGCATCAGCCTCCCGGCGAGCCCTGGCAGTTCATTCCGCCTACCACGCTTCCACAGCCTTCAGGAGACTGTTCGCCTACACTCGACTCCAAGCTGGGTGCGCCTGCTAACGATGATGCGAATTGGAGACTGGCTGCGGACCAGAGCACGTCCAATGGCTTCAAGCAGGCGGTGTGGCAGGCTGTCGACCAAGCGAAGGCCGCATGTCCTGCGGCTTGGGCAGGCGACTGCATGAAGGCTGGAGTGAGTGGGATCGATCACGGCTACCTGCTGATTGCGAAGGAGCTGCAGAAGTCCGGGTGGTCGGTGAGTCAGGCGAAGGACAGCGACGGGAAGGTCTACGACCATCTCTACGTTCGACGTGCTCCTGGCACGTTCGACTGGAACGCGACGAAGCTGTTCTACTACGGGAATGGCTGCCTGATCACTGGCGACGGCGCGTTCACGGTGCATGGGTGGTACACCTTCGTCGGCAGCGATCCGACGCCGCCTCCGGTTGAGCCTCCCCCGGTGTCCCCCCCAGCCGGTGCATGCAGTGACCCGCTGCCGCCGAAGGTTTGGACCGAAGGAACGCTACCTCCTGGGTGGGGTCAGGACCAGATCGGCAAGCCTCGGTGGGTGATCGAGGGCGGTCCACATGGAGTCGTGATCGACAACACGGCGAAGGTGGCTCCGCAGGCGTGCGACTACTGCGCGTCGATCGGGATGGGCGAGAGCGGTGGGCAGCTTCGCTGTGGGTGTCCGGTGCGAAATGAGTGCCCCGGCACCTTCAAGTGCGAGGAGAGGGCAGCTTGCGAGGCATACCTCACCGGCGGAACAAAGCTGCAGACGTGCGCCGAGGCGAAGGCCGCCGATCCCGAGGTGCAGTGCACGCCCTCGAGCGCAACGTGCGAGTTTGTGAACAACAACCCATTCCAATTCCGCCCAAGCGGAGGCAACTGTCGTCTGTGCAGCGTCGAAGATCCGCGAGTCTGCGGAGGGTGGTTCTAAGGAGGATTCGATGGCGATGAACGGCGGCTCTCAGTCAGTAACGGCTTCAGCCGTAGCGCTCTCGGGAGCGATCCCTGGGGTGATTCGGGCGAAGTCGGTGACCTTCCTCAACAAGGTGGGGAACGCAGGGAACATCACGGTGGGCAACGCGCTCGTGCAAGCGGACGGTCACCCCGGCTTCTTCACCATCAAGCCTGAGGCGAGCTACACGATCCCGGCTCCCGAAGTGGGCTACGTGACGATCGACTTCGCGAAGCTCTTCGTGATCGGTACCAACGTCGGAGACATTCTCCAGATCAGCTACGTCGACTAGGAGGGAAACTGTGCCTCCGGAGAGACGTCGACGGGAGGGCGAGCCCGAGTACGAAGACCCCTCTGAGCAGAGCTTCATCAAGAAGGCCTCGAAGATGGAGTTCGGCAGCCCCGTCGTCGACGCTCTCATTCGGGTGATCGTGCTCCTGGCGATGAGTGGTGGTGCAGGCTACGTTTCCAGTGAGAGCAAAAGCGTCGAGATGGAGAATCTGAAGACGCAGATTCAGAAGCTGGAGAACGAGCAGGCTTCCAAGTGGAAGAGCTACTACGCCCGGAGGCGGGAGGCGACAGCCGAGCACCTTTGCTACGAGCGCCGTTTTGTGAGGCTCGAAGTGCGAGCGAAGATCGAGGCTCCGAGCTGTTCCGGAGCGAATGAGGAAGCGGAGCAACGCTGATGCCCATCGACAAGTATTTTGGGGGCCACGGTGAAGAAGTGATGGCCTCCATGAAGACGACCTACGCCAATAAAGGTGGAGCGAAGAAGGCGAAGAGCGTCTTCTATGCGACTGCCAACAAGCGGAAGAAGGGCAAAGCGAAGCATCAAGCAGATGCTCTGGAGGGCAAGTAATGGCCTACGTGGGGTTCGACAAGCTCAAGGGGCAGCTCAAGGGTGGAGGGATCAAGAACCCTGGTGCGCTTGCTGCTTCCATCGGCAGAAAGAAGTACGGAGCCAAGAAGTTCAACAAGGCTGCCGCAAAGGGCAAGACCATGCGTGGCATGAAGGCCAAGAAGCAGGCCGAAGCATTGGAGATGGAATGACCACTCCAGCCTCCGGGGCGGCCTACAATCCGCTCGCGACCTACGAGGCTCCGAGTGGCCTGCGGCGCTTCTCCAATTCGAAGCTGCAGAGCGCGATCGACGACGCGATCGCTTCAGCAGGCGAAGCCCATTTCGTTGCGGTGGCGCATCAGGTCTACCAGCAGAACGGAGACCAGGTCGAGAACGTCACCAAGGTCTCAGCGCTCGTGCGGCTGCAGGACGGGAAGTTCTCTCTGGCGGTCGGGGCCTACAAGGACTGGACGAAGGGGGATCTCGGAGCTGAAGCGAAGGTCGTCTGGAAGCCTTTCTAAGGAGGCGTGCATGTCGGAAGAGGTAAAGCTGACGGACGGGTACAGTCTCGTCAAGGGACTGAAGAAGGCGTTCGTGTCGACGGTGCTCCCAGCGGTCGGAGTTGCCGTCGCGGGACTCGCGCTCGATCCTGGCTTCGTGGCGTGGGTGCAGGAGCACGCCAAGGGCGGGGTCGCAGCAGGCTCACTGACCTTCGGGTTGTTCCTCCTCCAGAACTGGGCGAAGAACCGAGGGAAGTAGTCCGTGGCGAAGCAGCCGAGGCAGGGCAGGACGTTCGAGCGTAGAAACGGTCAGGAGGGGTTTGCCTGGGAGGGGATAGCCACGAAGGTCGACCCCGCGGGAGCCCCTCCTAACCGTCCTCGAGATCTGGTGAACGTCAGGCTCCAAGGTGGAGTGATCATCAGCAGGCCCTCCTTTCAGGGGGATGGTGCGCTCATTCCGCTTCTCCCCAAATACTACACTGGAGCTATTGACCCAGCAGAGAACCCACCGTTCGCCGTGCAGAGTGTGGGAAGGTGGATTCCACACTGGTTGGGAGAGCACAACTCCGCTGCAGGAACGCGGCTGTGGATGGTGAGCGAAACCGCAACTGCATTCTCTGAGGCTCAGCTGAGCTTCCTCGACACCGACGCGGATCTGGCATTCCAACAGGTGGCAGCCGTTCCTCTCCAAGGATCAGGCTTCTCTTTGCCGATCGAGAAGTTCAACAACGAGTTCTACTTTGGAGACTACGGTGGCTTGAGGAAACTCTACCTGATCCCCTCGACTGAAGGGTCTAGCGCTCCTCCAGTCGATGCCACCTTGCTGAGCGACGAGGTGGTTGCTGCCTACCCAGGCTTCAGAACCGGAGCGCTGCAGGAACTGGATGGGAAGCTCTTCTTTGGAATCGTTGGGGCTCCAAATGGAGAGATCTTCGCCTGGGACGGGCTAGGTATTGCTCCAGAAACCAGCCTGACTACGAGCGGTGCCGCGGGGATGGTGATGGCGGTCTTCCAAGACACGCTTGTCGTTGCGGTGAGAGACGAGACAGCTCCAGGCCAGGGGGCTCTTCTCGTCCGTGACGCGACGGGGGCTTGGACGGTACACACCATCGTAGGCTTCAATCCTTCTCGCTATCCAAACTCGATGGCTGAGTATGGTGGGCTGCTTTACATCCTCGATTCAGTAGATGGCATCTACACGTGGGACGGGACAAACATCGTTCTCGCACACACGTTGCCTGCTGCAGGTGTTGACCTGAATTGCTGCGCGAAGCTCTCTGGTCGACTCTACTTCGCGTGGGCGGATGTGACGAATGGCGTGACCGAGCTTGGCTACGTCGACCAGGACAACGCTCCTGGGTCGAAGTTCGTGGACTACGGAACGGAAGCTGGAGTCTGGGCTCCCGACAACAACGTGACGGCAATGGCTCAGTACCGTGGGAGGTTGTGGCTCAGCTTCAACGACTCTGTTTTTGGGTGCGTAGTCGCATGGCATTCGATGCAGTTCATGCCCTACGCAGGTTGGCAGACCACGGTAGATCCAGGGATCTTCTCCTCCTCGTCGCCTGTTGGAGACATCATCAGCAACATGAGGACCCTCTGAGATGTACGCAGTTGGAGTGACGGGGCTTTCCGAAGGGAGCTTCTGGGGATCTGGAGGAGCTGGAGTCTACCTCTTCGGGCAGGAGGAGAAGGGTTGGGGGGTTGGTGGAGGAGGCATTCCTGGCAACTACGAACCCCTAGGACAGTACGAGGGCAGGTGGTTCCTCTTCCTCCCGTTCGGCGTTGCTCCAGTCGACGAGTATCCTTCGGTGGTCAGTTACAACGGGAGGGTCTACATCTGCGGTGGCTACACCTACAACCTGATCATCGACGAGCATCATCGAATCTGGAGACAGGGGATCCGTCCTCCCGAGGAAGCTCCGTCGATTGCGGGGGCCGCTGGGGCGACGAACCTTGCCTATCTCAGCTGGTTCGATGAGCTGACGGGTGAGCGCAGCCCGCTGAGTCTACCGACCGAGATCGGAGATGCAGTCCCCAGAACTTGGAGTTCCCTCCCCACTCGGCCTCCCGACGACGTCTACGTGAACAACGACGAGGTCACCTGCGATGCCACTGGGAGTCTTCGACACAACACGGTTCGCTTTCCTAGAACACCCAACAAGCTGAGACAAGTTCGTGGAGGTGATCGAATCAGCTTGCCTCTGGGTGGAACCGACTACGGGATGGTGGTGAACACCAACGCTGAGGCGATTCCGGTAGCTCCTGCAGTGGGGCCTGGCCTGGAGCAGGTGATCATCACGGACACTGACGTCCCGATCTCTCCTGTGGGGGGAGCTGTGATCGTGGCTCCCGTGATCCGAGCTACTCACTTGGAGCTGTGGCTTGCGATGGCGGGAGACCTTCCTCGACTCGCGATGAGGGTCGCGGTGGGGACTACCTCGGTGGTCGAGTCGAAGGGCGTGGGAGATCTTGGGGAGGCGTTCGTCACACAGTTCCAGAGATTTCCTCGTTGCTCGATGAACGCGATCTACCATGACCGACAGGTCATGGCGGGAGACGGTGAGAACCCCGACACCGTCTACCTGTCGGCCCTCTTTGAACCTGAGCGCTTTGAGGGACTCAGCTTCCGGACTCGAGACGGGAAGGCTATCACCGGCTTGCTGGCGACACGCGACTTCTGCATGGTCTTCACCAAGAGTTCGGCCTTCTTGCTGCAAGGCTACACCGACACCGACTACACCCTCAACCCCGTCGACCAGTCCATTGGAGCTGTGGGTCACCTGTGCAACACGGTGATCCACGGGAATCCCTACGTGCTCAGCGAGAAGGGCCCCTACATGTACAACGGGGCATGGCATCCACTCTCTCCAGAAAACCATTGGACTCCTCCTGCGTTGGGCACCACCATGATCGCCACCGAGGACCCCTACTTCAACAGCTACATCATCTCCCAAGCCTATCGAGTCGCTCGATCCTTCAACGAGCCCTACGCGCAATGGGACCAAAGTGGAGTGGAGATTCAGGGAGGAGCGATTTCGGAGCGCTCGAAGTACTTCGCGGTCCTTGACTACACCCTGGTCCAGCCAGAGACGGGAGGAGTGGTCGCGCCCGCGCGTCTGATGTGGGACACCACCGACTTCTGGGAACACCAAGGAGAGGGTACTGAGTTCTTCTTCGACGACGAAGTCTTCATGAAGTACCTTCGCAACCGCTACGCGAGAGGAAACCTCTACCGGATCTTCGGCATGCGAAAAGGAGTGCCAGGAGGCTTCAACCCTTACGACGCTCTTGACTGGACGAACTCAAGCCCCTCCTTCGTCATCTCTGGGATGCTGCTTCCTGGAGCAGGAAAACAGCTCGATCTTGCTCCCGCCGACACCGGCGTCATCATCACCCCATTCGACTACCTGGGGGACGGTGGAGGCTTCCTCATGGAGCAGAAGCAGATCAAGCGGGTCTGGTACTACATGAGGATGGAGGACGGGACCGTTGATCTCTACATGGCTCCCGGCCCCGGCTATTGGGGAGGAAGGGTCTATCCAGTAACTCAGGCTGCGATCGTCTACACCACCACCTTCGTAGGTGGAGACTATCGACTGGCTCCGGAGGCAATTCATGGAGACGTGATCATGCCCCCTACACCCGACTTCCTGAGCGGAAGAGGAATGTGGCTCCGGATCACGGGGACAGGGCTCTTCTTCGCCGGCTTCGGAGTGGAGACGATCTGGGGAGCCGAGGTGTTTCATGCCCCTCTCTAGCATCGAGTATAGAATCTGAGGAAATCTCATGGCTAAGATCTGGCTGAGAAACCCGACGAAGGACGATCCCGAGGGAAAGTGGATCGACAGCAACAGCCCTGAGGGGCAGGCCTACAGGGCAGGTCCTTCGGGGAAGACCGCGGGTGGAGCCAACCTGATCGGAGGGTCGACGATCAAGCCTTCGACGGCAGTCCAGAGCGGAGCCTCAAGCGGTGCTGCTTCTCAGCTCAAGTCACTCCTCGGGCTGAGCGGAGTTTCAGGAAGTGCGGGTGCCCCTGCTCCTGTTGCGGCAGCCGCAAGGCCCACTGCAGGAGCTGGGACCGGGGGAACCGCTGCTCCAAGCTCCTACGGAGCCACCCTCCGGACTGAGCAGAACCCCTACCTGAAGCAACTGATGGAGAAGTCGATCGCAGCCTTCGACACACCTCTCAACCGTGAGGCAGAGCGGGCGATGACTCGTCGCGAGGGTAGTCTCGCGATGAGGGAAGCGAGACAGCTCGCGGGCCGGGGCGGCGGGATGGGCATGTGGGGAGCGCAGCAGCAGAGCCTTGCCAACACCCAGGCCCAGGCACGCGCTGGGCAGGAAGCCGGTTTCGGAACTCGAGAAGCCGAGCTTCGGAAGCAGCTGATCAGCTCGATGACGGGAGTTGGAGAGGCGGGCACTCGAGACACGGCCATGCAGCTCGCTGCTCAGCAGGCCCAAGCAGAGTTGGCGCAGAAGTCGGCGCAGGCCACACAGGACTACCAGTTCAGGTACGACGACCTTGCGGAGCGGGCAAGGCAGGGAAGGATGTCTTCCCTCTCCGACCTGCTGCGGCTGATCTAGGAGGAGGACATGCCTCAGTTTGCTTCGGACTTCAACTACGACACGGGAACGCTCTCCGCGAGTGGACAGGGAGACGCCCTGATGGGCTACTCCGGCGCTGGTGATGGTGGTGGAGACATGGGTCAGGGGCTCGTGAACACCATCCTTTCCGAGCGCAGGCGCAAGCAGGCCGAGCAGTGGGCACGTGAAGACAAGCTGCGGATGCAGCAACAGCGTGCCGCTCGCCCATCCAACGAGGAGTGGAACGTCCAGCACGCTGGGAATGCAGCTGCCATCGCAGAGGCAAACGCACGGGCGGCTCAGGGACGCGCGATGACGGAGCGAGGACCGCAGAGCTACATCTTCGGTCTCGGCTACGCAGGCGGTCCCAACCAGACACGAGGAAACATCTCGCAGATGACTGGGGCTCAGCGGCAGGTTTTCCTTCCCAAGGAGGCTTCCTTCATGCCGCAGGACGTAGCGAACGAGGGAGCGAAGCAGCAGGCAAGGGCTCTTCGAGATCAGCGGTTCGACGAGGAGATGACTGGGGAACCCACTCGGGCCCGCTCCCGCCAGTTGGGAAGATAGGAGGTCATCGTGGCCGACCCTTACGAGGGAATGACTTCGGAACAGCTTGCTGAGGAGAGGCGTCGACTCAGCGAGGCTGCGATTGGTCTCCAGTCGATCCAGCGTGACATCCCCCAAGCAGATGTTGGAGAGTACGGGATGGCTGGACTCGTCTCCCAAATGAACCCTGAGGCCAGAGCCCTCGACGTCGAGAGAGAACGGAAAGCCCAGGAGATCAAGGCCCAGCAGGCTGCGCTCGAGGCTGCCGTCGCTCGAAGCGAGGAAGCTCGTCGTATTGAGGCGGCACGGGCTCGGGTTGCTTCTGCTGTTGGAGCACCCCCCAGTCGCTCTCGAACGATGGAGCAGGCCCTCATGGAAGGGGGTCACACGGTTGGAGAGACTCCTCAGGGCCCGACGTCGACGATTGGGATGGGTCCTCAAGAGCGCCAGTACAAGACCGTGATCGGGTCGAGGATCGACCCCTACACCAACAAGATCGTCTTCGAGACGCAGCGAGTCCCAGTCGAGGACGTGCCCGCGGATCTCGCTCAGGCAGGTCCGATGCCCGCGGCTGAGCAGTGGAGGGCAGGAGCGCTCTCCGAGAACCCGATGCGAGCGGCGATGACTTCCGCCTACGGAGGAGTGAACCCCTCAGGGCAAAGATCGACGGGATTCCAGGTGCGTCCTGGTGAGGGGGGCTTCTCTCCAAGTGCAGCGATTCCTCCTTCGACTGCATCACCTGAGGAGGTTCTCGCGACGCAATCTCCTGCAGTGGCTGACCTGTGGTTCGAGCGGAAGTCTCGAGCCAACGAAGCAGCAGCCCAGGAAGCACGACTGAAGCTGGGTCAGACGCAGGTGCAGATCTCGCAGGAGGAGCTGAAGCGGATCCAGGATCCAACCATCACCGTGCGAGAGCGCTTCGCCTTGCGTGAAGACGCGAAGCGGAGACTCCTGGCCGAACGTGGAGACCAGATCGAACAGCAGGTCTTGGTGGCGATCGACGCTGTCAAGGCTTCCGGGCAGCAGGTTACTCCCCAGCTCGAGGCGGTAATTCGAAGCTCGGTCACCGACAAGTTGGCAGGCGAGCAGGCTCTCGACCAGATGATCGCGCAGGCGATGTCGGGCGAGCCTGCGGTTGCGGCATCGCGGTTCCGTCCCAGCAGCGTCTTTCCCTAAGAGGGGTGGTGCGTGAGCAGCATCCCTCTCGAAGTTCGAAGGATCCTCGAAGCACAAGGGATCACGCTCCCTGAGGATTCAGGAGGAAGTGTAGCTGCCGATGTGCTTGCGGAGTTGGGGATTCGTCCTCCCGAGCCAGAGGGCAGCGACATCTTCCAGCCGATCCGCACCACCTTCGGAGCGACTGGTGGAGTAGTCCCCAAGGCGCTAGAGCCGCTTGCTCCCGGGCAGTACGCAAGCGCTCGTGCTGCGTTGGAGAAGGCCCACGGGATTACTCCAACATCTCCCTGGTACGAGAAGACCGAGGCGCTGCCGGGACTTGGGGACGTGGCCGCTGAATTCGTCCCGGAGTCCGTTCGTCAAAGCCGCCTCGGTACTGCTCTTGGACCGATCGGAAGGCTTGCAGGAAACATCCTTGGAGACCCCACCACCTATACCCCAGCGATTTTGGGGAGAGCAACTGGAGCGATCGCCAGAGGAGTACCTGAAGCACGAACCCTCATACAGAGCGCTGCTGAGGCAGAGTTGGCTCGTCGCAGTGCACTGGCTGCTGCGCCCCTGGCGGAGGGAATGCTGGGCCCATCCCTCACTCGGGGAGCTGCAGAGGCTGCTCGACTGGCGGAGGGAAGGCAGATCGCACGAACCGTGCTGGAGCAGGGAGCCCCGCTGCAGAGAGAGGCCTTCAGGGTCGGCAGCGCGATCCGAGAGGCGGAACCCTTTGCGACTGGGGCGGCAGCAGCGCTGGCCTACGGACCTGCCGCAGCCAGGGGGGCTCTTGAGGGGTGGAAGCAGGTTGGGGAAGGGATCACGGAGCAGCCCATTCTCGACACCGCCGCGGAAGCGACGAATGCAGCTCTGCAGACAGGGCTCTCCGCGCTCATGGCGAAGGGGCTCATCTCGGCGGTGCAAGCGACGGCGACCTTCGAGAGGCACCTCGCAGAGCAGCGCCCGGCGCGGGTTGAGGGCGCAGTCGCTGCGGTCGGCGAAGATCTTGCGAGCAGGGTGAGACGACTAGGGCAGGAGCCCCCGCTGGTGGAGCCTCCTCTTGCCCCGCTGGAAAGGCGGGGTCCATTTGCGCCTCCGGAGCTGGGAGAGCCTGGGATTCCGAGGCTTCCGAGGGAGCCTGGATTTGCGCCTGAGCTTCCTCCTCCTGGCATGGTGGAGCCTATTCCCAGCATGCTGAGGGCTCAGCCGGAAGGAGTGCCAAGTCTCGGTATTCCCAGGAAGATCGAGACTGCTCCACAACCCCGCATGGCTGAAGGAGAAATAGCTCCAGTTGCGGAGGTTCGCCCACCTGGTGAGGCTCCCTCGGCGCAGCCTGCTGTCGCTAGGATCCCAAGCCCTGAGCCTAGCGCTCCGCCAGCGCCTCGCATTCAGGAGCCGACAGCCAGAGAGGCGACCACGGCTCCTCCAAAGGCTCCTACGGTCACCAGAGAGGTCCGGGTCCGGACTGAGCCTGAGATCGTGCGGGAACGGGAGCGCGCAGCGGCCCTGGCTGAGGCCCCTCGAGCGCCTGAGCTGGGTCCCACCGGGAAGGTCCCCGTGGAAGGGCCAGCGAAGCCTGCCGCGGAGGGGGCTCTTGAGAGAATCACCCCCGAGTTCGTCGACGGACTGGTGAAGGGAGCCGACGACCGACTGGCTCAGGACCCCGAGGTTGGCAGGGTAGTGAAGAGCGTCTTCGGGCTTGGGGCCAGAAAACGAGTGAGCCCTCGAGACGCAGAGGTGCAGGGAGCGTTGACGGTCCTGCTGAAGGACCCAGAGCGTCGAGCAGCGCTGGTCAAGAAGCTGGACGACGTTGAGAAAGCGCTGGTGGCTGAGGGGAAGGAGATGACTCCCGGCGCGGTGCGGGCCACCGTCATGAAAGAGGCACGTTCGGGAGAGGCTCTCATTGGGCGGAAGGCAGGCCAGGAGGTAGTCGAGCGGGCAGCAGCCGAAGCTCCGGCTCCGGTGGGAAAGCTCGAAGTCCAAAAGAAGATCTCCAACCACTACGACTTCATCAAGGACCAGATCCAGCGTCAGGGCTCAGAGCTGCAGCAGGCTGGGGTCAAGTCTGTTGGAGAGTTGGTCGAGCAGCTGCCTCTCGCGGAACGGTTCAAGCCTCACGAGGTCCAGGCCTACCGAGACTACGTGAAGTCGCGAGACGGTGGATCGACTCACGCACAGGCCTTGGAGTTTGTGCGGGCGCAGCAGAAGAACCGCTGGAGTTCTAATCAGGCTGCAGGGAACGTCGTCAACCTGATCCTGAAGCAGGCTCGCGAGCTGGAGCAGAAGCGGCTTGCTCGTGCAGGCGAGGTTGTCGAGAGAGTTCCTCCAACTCCAGATCAGGCTGCGGACCTGGCTCGAGAGAAGCAGCTGATCCAAGGTCACATCAGGGAGGGGATCAGGTCTGGAGACAAGGATGAGCTGGCGACTGCGCTTGGTGCGTTCCTTGCTCATCTGAAGCGGCGACAGGTCTTCGACGTGAAGCGGATCGACTTGAAGGAGCTGAAGACTCTTGCACGCACGCTTCCGGAGAGGGAAGGCGCGAGAAAGATCCCGGAGAGCGCCTACAAGAACGCTGAGGCTCTGGTCGAGGCGATCGCTCGTCACGAGGGAGTAGTCGTCAAGGAGCTGAAGCCTAGGATGGAGCAGAAGCTCGCTCCAGTCATCCAAGAAGCTCGGGCTCAGCTTCGCCCGGAGCGGGCGACAACAAAGAAGGCTGCGGCGCAGGGAGCACTCCCTGGTGGACCTGGCGGGTTCGAGGTCATGCCCACTAGACCCGGTGTCTCAGGAGTGAGATGGAAGGGCCGAAACGGACTGGTCGTTTCCTACATCAAAGAGGGCGGCAACGTCCGAATCGAGAAGATTCCCGAGGGTAGGGAGTTGGCCCTGCTCAAGGAGGACTTCGCCTCGCTGCGGGAGGACCCAGACGTCAAGCAGATCGACCTGAGCGAAGACGTTCCTTTGAAGGCGCTCGACGGAATCCTCTCTCCGGAGGATGGCAGGCTCCCGGCATTCATCGAGGACCCGGACCCGCCAAGGGGAATCGACCGGCTGGTGAGAACCGATGCTGCTCAAGACCGTTTCGCGGAGATGGAAGCGGCTGAGGTCTTTGGCTTCCCTCCAAGCTGGGCACAGCCTCTCCGAGCTGCCGACCCAGAGATCCTACGGGAGAAATGGGAGGGCTCTGCTCAGCAGGCTCTCGACGACAAGAAAGGTCCTCTGGTCGGGCTGAGGGATGAGCTGAAGCGGAGGGGTCTTGGAGATCTCGATCTCACCACGCCTGCGGAGAAGTTGGGATCTGGGACCTACCACAGTGTCTATGCCCTTCCTGGAACGAACCTCGTCCTTCGTGTCGGGAAAGCTGCGCCCTTCGAGCTTTCGACCCCTGCACAGCGAGCGCTGGTGCAGGAGACCCTAACAAAGGGAAAGCTTGGAGAGCACGCGGGGGAGCCGCTTTTCTACACCGTTCACCCCAAGGGAATTGTGGGCTACGACGGCACCAGTACCTACCAGATCTCTGCAGTGGACGAGACTGGAAAGCTGAGTGCAGTTCTGCAGGCTCTTGACCCAAGACTGAAGGTCTACGCCAGGGATCCCGCCGCAGCGATGATGTTGGAGGGCGAGATGACGGGGGCGCTTCCCCCCGGAAGATCTCTCCAAGAGTACTTCGACGATGTAGGCACGTTGCTGTGGAAGGCAGCGAACAACGACCTGGATATCGCTCACGACGTCATGAGTCACACCAACCTGATGTCGACGCCTTGGGGGATGCGTGGAGAGCAGTTCGCTTACTTCCCCGTCGAAAGGGTCGACACCTTGGGAGTGGGCTACGTCGATCCGGGTGGTCAGGCTTGGCAGCTTCGAACCGTAGACGCTGGGGTGCTGACTCCATGGGGCTCCAAGATGAAGGAACACCCACAGCTTGGACAGGTTCACGCGAGCAACCGGATCGCCTTCCAGACCAAGCAGGCAGAGTCGAGGCTCACCCTCTCGGAGAAGATGCGTCAGGCTCTCCACTACGACGAGGACTCCAGGGACGCTGAGTTGATCGACGAAGGAATCTGGAGTGCGAATCACGATCGGCTGGCGACAGACTCCTACGTAGCTAAGCACGGCGAGCTGGCTGTAGGCGCGACGCGAGGCCTGAAGGGAGTCGTCGAAGATCTCGTCAGGAGAATCAACGATCAGTACGACGTTCCCGCGGAGGGAAGGCTCAACGTCGAGTACCGTGGGCTGACTTCGAGTCCCTACTTGGCTGGGCTCTACCACGAACGGCAGGGAGCAGGAGTTGCTGAGGCTGCTCACATCTACACCAACGTGACCGAGGCGGTCGCCTCAACTCCTAGCTACGACGCTGCCGTCGATAGCATGCTGCACACCGTCATCCACGAGACCGTCCACAACAAGTCGAAGGGGCACGGAGCGTCGTTCCAGACGATCGAAGAGTACGTCAAGAATCTGCTTCAGGCACAAAAGCAGTTCGACGTCTACAGGGAAAAACTCAAGGGAGCTTTCTCGGAGGCTGACTATCAGCGTATCCAAAGCGAGCTGGTTCCTGAGTATTCGAGGATGAGGAGACAACATGGCTACCGAACCGGCAGTTGGCGGAACGGGGCTGTCGAGGGAGTTCCTGCTCGGGCAGCTGAAGGCGGCGCTGCGCCCATCTCGGATCGACTTGGCGGAGGTGAAGAAGCTGCTCCGCGTGATCTCGCTCTCGGGATTGAACCCCGTGGAAATGTACCGGGAGGCGGTCCAGGACCGGCCGGAGAACTTCGACCCCCCACCACTGCTCGCGGACTTGCTCCCAAAGCACCTGCCCAAGGAGAAGCAGCTCGACCTGCAGCTGGGCGAGATCCTCTCGCAGAGATCAAAACCAGAATCTCCGAGTACGGAGCCAAAGACGTAGCCGACGAGCAGGCCGCGAAGGTGCTTCTCCACCAGATGGTGGACGGTTCCAGAAGGTTGGGGTCTACGATCACGAACGACCAGATCCATCAGTGGTCGTGGACTCTTGCAGGGGACTTGGAGAAGCAGCTTTCACCTGCCGAGAGGGCCAGAAGAGCGGTTTCTCTGCCGTCTCCGACGAAGCCAGGACAGATGAAGGGCCCGATCAACATGCTCCACTACATCGACCTGCCCGAGGCGACGAAGGCCAGGATCCAGATCTGGGGAGATCTCGTGGAGGGAATGCTTCCCAAGGAAGTGCAGCGCTGGGCAGACGTCGACA
>Ga0214473_10001156_pt1 | contig 35629 bp, 27 predicted proteins | sample RVTome_7_FD_203509 | JGI IMG/M metagenome (GOLD analysis project Ga0214473, IMG submission 203509) | Soil microbial communities from uranium-contaminated site in the Upper Colorado River Basin, Wyoming, United States - RVT98D197 | ecosystem: Environmental > Terrestrial > Soil > Contaminated >... | reverse complement strand
GATGCAAGGCCCGTAAAGAACGGATCTCTTCGGTTGTCAGTCTGAATCCATCCATCACCAGATACTTCGGCTACAGTCCAATAACTACTTGAATAATCCGCCGAAATCTGATTCCTGATGGGTATAACAACAACGAAACCTTCAGATGGCTGCTCCGCGCTAAAGGCTCTGTTACCATCTTTAATTTGAATGACGTAGGTAAACATGGGTGGGATGAATGGATCCATTATACAGGAACATACGACAGTACGACCGGCAAGGGGATCCTGTATATCGACGGGGAAGTGATCGCATCGATAGATGTACCTCTTGGTCAATATATAGCCGATTGGGGGACGGGTGCTCGCGTAGGATATAATATTGACAACGCAAGGCCGTTCACCGGCGTTATGGACGAACTCTATTTGTTCACGCGGGCGCTGTCGCAGGCTGAAATAAAAGCTTTAATGGTGTCTGACGGTTTGCCGTCGGAAAAGGCCACTCATCCGTGGCCGGGAAACGGCGCTGAGCTTGATACCACAGGAACGGACCTCTTGTGGTTGCCGGGAGCTTACGCGGTCTCAAACGATGTTTACTTCGGCCAGAGGTTTGAGGATGTAAACAATGGCACCGGTGGGACGTTCAAGGGCAACCAGACTGAGGCCAAGTTTACTGTTGCCGGTCTTGTCTGGGGCACGACATATTACTGGCGGATCGACAGCGTGAATCCGGCCGATCCCAACAGTCCATGGAAGGGCGATGTCTGGAGCTTCTTGCTTCGCCCCCAGACAGCCTGGAACCCCACCCCGTCTGATGGCGCCAGATGGATCGACCCCAATGCCACCCTTAGCTGGAGCCCGGGTCGGGGTGCAGTTACGCACTCTGTGTACTTCGGCGACAATTTTGACGATGTGAATAATGCCACTGGTGCCCAACCGCAGACAGAGACGACCTACGACCCTCCTGGCGCCCTCGGATTCGAGAAGGTCTATTACTGGAGGGTCGATGAAAACGATGGTACAACCACGCATAAGGGCAACGTTTGGCGCTTTACAACTATGCGCTCTGACAGCGGCATCAAAGGACAATATTACAAGGAGGATTTTAAAACTCTTGTACTGACCCGTACAGACCCTGGAATCAACTTCAACTGGGGCGCTGCTGCACCGGATCCGCAGGTCCCCGCCGAGAACTTCTCCGTCAGATGGACCGGCGAATTGGAGGTACCGTTCACCTCGGACTGGACCTTCACCGCCAACTGCGATGATTGGGTTCGTCTGTGGGTAAATAACCAGTTGTTATTTGACAAATGGGGGCAACAGGCCGGCGTTGAATGGATCGGAACAACTAACCTTGCCGCAGGGCAAAAATACAGCATCGTCATGGAGTTCTATGAGAATACTGGCGATGCCCGAGCGACACTATACTGGAATAGTCCATACTGGCTGAGTCCGTATCAGCCCAAGCAGATCATTCCGCAAGGTGCGTTCTCACTGCCGATAAGAGCCAGGAGTCCCAAACCGGCCAATGGTGCTACAGATGTTAAAGATACACCTGCTCTTAGCTGGACAAAAGGAGATACGGCTAATAAGCACGATGTGTACTTTGGCACGGACCAGGCCGCTGTTGAAGGCGCCACTGCCACAACGGCCGGCATCTATCGAGGCCGGCAAGCCCTGGATGCTGCCACATACACTCCCACGGAGGCTCCACTTGAATGGGGTAAGACCTATTACTGGCGGATCGATGAGGTCGAGGCTGACGGTGTTGCCATATATAAAGGCAACGCCTGGAGCTTTACCGTAGGCGAATTTCTTGTCGTGGATGACTTCGAGAGTTACAATGACATCGACCCACCCGCCGCCGGCAGCAACAGGATATTTGACAAGTGGATCGATGGTTTCAAAACGCCGACGACCAACGGAGCCATCGTTGGTTATGACCCGCCGCAGCCTTCTTATGCCGAGCGCCTCATCATTCACGGCGGCGAGCAGTCGATGCCGTTGTTATACAACAACACCTTCAAGTTCTCCGAGGCGACGCTGACGCTGACGCCTGGGCAAGACTGGACGCAGAAAGGTGTGGCGAACCTGTCGCTGTGGTTCAGAGGCGCAGCGGCTAATGCCGCCGAGCGGATGTACGTAGTCCTCAACGGCACGGCGGTGGTCTATCACACGGATCCTGCCGCCGCCCAGGCAACCGCCTGGACGGAATGGGTGGTCCCATTGCAGCAGTTCACCAGCTTTGGCGTGGACCTGACCAACGTGACGAGCATCGCAATCGGTTTCGGAACCCGCGGCAACACAATGGTAGCAGGTGGCAGCGGCCAGATGTACTTTGACGACATCCGGCTGTACCAGCCGAGTACTATTCCTTAGAGAATGCTGCGTTACCGGGACTGAGTGGGATTGAAGGCGATTCGGGGCCTATACCGATTAACGCGGTATGGGCCCCGGTTGTTTTCACAATCAGCAAGGTTATAACCGGGAGATCGCACCGGCCGTTGAATACGAAATTGACGAGGTTTTGTTGCCAGCGGCGGATCAGCTTTTTGCCTGGTCGAGGATAAGGTCTTTGGCTTTCTGGCTCGGCAGATTCAATGCGCCGTACGCGGCGGCGGCGGCGCTGCGAAGGGCCGGGTCGGTCTCGTTCGAGCTGATCAGCGCATAGACGGCGTCAATCGTCTCATCGGGCAGCATGTTGGCCTTGAGCTTGGCCGAAGTCGCAAGCGAATTGAAGGCCGGGATGCGCACGTCGAGGGCGTTGTTGGCCTCGAGCGCCATGGCGGCGATGGCCCGCTGAGCGCCGGGGCTGTCGAAATGAGCGAGAGTCTCTCCGGCCAGGACTGCCATCTGCGGGCGCTTGTCGGCCGTCGCGGCGACCAGGGCGTCCTGGGCGGCGGCCAGATCAAGCACCGGATTGCGAGTGATCGCCACCTCGAGCATCACCTCGGCGGCGCGAAGGGCGTAGCTGTCGGCTGCCTGCTGGTCCCAGCCGTTCCCGTTTTGCGTGGCCGGCTGCGGCGTCTGTCCCAGCGCCTCGGCGAGATTCGCAACGACCAGCTTGGCCTCGGCGAATTTCTCCTGGGGCCCCGCTGCGGCAATGGCGATAGCAGCGCTGTACCTGACCTTTCTATCATCGAAACTCAGGGCCTGGAGCAGTGGCTGAGCGGCGTCGATTTCATAGAGCAACGATTTCTCGCCTGCGGTGGTGGCTAAGGCTTCAACCACGCCGAGGGCGACATAGGCGTTGTTGTCCTTGACGGCGCGGGCGAGGGCCTGGTGGAGATACTCGACGCCCGCTGTGGTGGCATAGACGAGGGCGTCGGCGTGGCCGTCGCCGAAGTAGGCCGGCATTTTCGCTTCGCCGACGGACTCGGCTTTGAAGAAGGAGGCCAGCCAGAGGCCGATAGCCGAGCCGAATCCGGAGTCGGCCTTGAGGGCACATTCGCAGGATCGCATGGCCATCAGCTCATTGAAGTAGCTCTTGGCGACCTCTTCTCTCGCCAGCTTCTGCGTGCCGGCGTCCCAGAACCAGACGTTGGCAAAGTTGGCGTCGGCGGCGGGGGCGAGGGACTCGGCATGGTAGTAATAATTCTCGCCGAGCTGATAGAATAACTGGGCCGCCGGGACGTTCAGCATGGCCGGATCGATTTGCCTGATGCTCTCGCTCGCCAGTTCGCGAAGCTTGTCGGACTCGTCCTTCTCGGCGACGAGCTTGAGATGAGCCGTCGATTGCGGATAACCGATCTTGCCGAGTGCCTTGATTATCTCGGCTCGCAGCGCAACGTTGTCGGTCTGCAAAGCGGTGGTGAGCGGCCGGATCGCGTCTCTGCCGATCTGGGGCAGCGCTCGCACGATGTTGGGCAGCTCCTCCTCGCGGGACGGATCGGCCAGGGCATCGAGCATGAAGGGGATGGCGTATTCGCCGGCGTTGCGGAGCCGTTCGACGGCGGCGAGCCAGCCGCGATCTGTGCTGCTGAGCCTCCTGACCTCCTCGGCGATGATTTTAGGCTCGATGCGCTGGAGGAACCGGCCGCGCTCGATAAGGGCCAGAATCTTGCCGCTAAGCTCGACCAGCTCGGCATCCGGGGCGGTTTTGCTGACTCTGACCATTATCTCGTAGCCCTGCTCGTTTTGCCTGCTAATCTCCAGCAGCGCCACAGGGTCTGGATTGCCTGCGAGCAGCGCCTGGGCGTGCCCCTTGGCAAGATCGAATCGGCCGATTTTCGTGTAATGCAGGAAGTCTTTCCAGCTCTCTTCCAGCGTCTGCGCAAGACAGGCGTTAGCCGCGAGAATTACTGCCGCTGCAACCGCCACGGCTATTTTTCCTTTGAACATCAAAATATCTCCAAAAAGTGCGTTCCTTTTACCACAAAAGCATCTTTGGCTGCCGGGCAAACAAGCTTATCTTAGGTGGCCCTGACCTCCAAATCGCCCCTTTCAGAGCGTTCCATGCCCCTCGGATGCCGTGCTCCAGCAAGGGCCTCCGCCCTGACGAGCGGACGAAGATAGTAATTTACCACTACTATTTCGTCCGTAGAACCCCATAATATAAGAAAATACCCATTCTGTCAAACAAAAAACCCGCTGGCATAGCCTGAATTACCGGCCCAGCCGTCGCGGCAACTCGATGGTTGCATTTTCGGGCGCTTTATCCGATAATAATAACGGCGAGGCGTTCCCTCGTATCCGTATAACAAAAACATTGAAATTCGGTGAAACTCCCCTACAATCTGGATAGCCACTGAATCAGGTTACATCGATAAATCTGAAGGAGGCTGAAAAGTTGCAACACAATTCAAGGAGAACACCCATGCCGGCGCCGAAAAAGCAGATAGTAGAAAACGCGGATCTCAGCATGAAGAATACCAAACAGGAACTGCTTGATGCCTATCACGAAACGCTAGGACAACTTCAAGAACAAGAGAAAGCCCAATTAAAACCGGAACAACAGCTCAAGGAAAGGAAAGAAGAGGGTACTCTAAAAGCAGTCACCGGTATTTCTGCAGATGGCGTGATCCAGGAGACCAACAAGCTCAAACAGGAAATTGGGGGAATGTTGAACAAACTGACTGACAGGCTGGCCGCCGAGGTCAACAGATTCGATCAGGTTCAACTGGCCATCGAGATAAAAGAGCGAGAACTCAAGGAAATCTATGAAATTGAAAAGGCCGCAGCTACCCTGGCTGCTTTGATCGAGTCCCAGCGTCAAGAAAAACTCAGGTTCGAAGAGGAGATGGCCCGCAAGCAGGCAAGTCTGACCCAGGAAATAGAGGCCACGAAACTGCGGTGGCAAAAAGAAAAAGCGGACCGTGATGCTGAGATTAAAGAACAGCAAGAACAAGAGGCGAAGGATCACAAACGCCAAAAAGAGGAATACCAATACGCATTTGAGCGGGAAAAGCAGTTGGCTCGGGACAAATTCGAAGATGAAAAAGCCAAACTACAGGTGGAAAAACAGACGCTGGAAGACCAGATGAAGGCATTGAAAGAACAAACTGAAAAAGAACTCGGCGAGCGGGAAAAGCAGCTTAGCGGCAGAGAAAAGGAGTTGGAGTCTCTCCAGGCTCAGGTCGCTGAGTTTCCCCAGAAGCTGGAGGTAGCCGTAGCTGAGGCGGTTGAGGAAAGTGCCGAGCGTATTGAATTAGAGACCAAGTACCAGAAAGATCTTCTGCAAAAGGAATTCGAAGGCCAGCGCAACGTACTGACAGCCAGAATACAGTCTCTGGAAAAGACGGTAAAAGAACAAAATGAACAGATTGCCAGGCTTTCCACCCAACAAGATGCTGCCTACCAGAAGATTCAGGATGTTGCTGTCAAGGCCATTGAAGGGGCTTCAAAGGCCAGCTCATTCAGTGACCTGCAACATGTCTTGTCCGAGCAGGTCAAGAAGAAACAGACCAACGATCACTAACCGGGACAACAGTGGACATGAGGTTGCCAAAGACCACAATGCGTGGTCTGTATGCCATCATAGTGTGTCCAAGTAAGGAGTGGCGCTGTGAAGAAGTCACGGGGTTTCACGCTGATTGAGCTTCTGGTGGTGATAGCGATTATCGCTCTATTGATGGCGATATTGATGCCGGCGTTGCAGCGGGTCAAGAAGCAGGCCAGAGCCGCCGTCTGCCTGGCCAGTCTGCGCCAGTGGGGGACGTTCTTTTCGATTTACATGGAGGAGAACAATAATCAGTTCGTTTACGGCGACAGCAGCGGCGAGTGGCGGTATGTGCTTCAGGACCGGCCGCGGGAGCGCAAGCTCACGGTCTTTTGTCCCGAGGCCGCCAATCCGAACAAGACGGGCGGCACCTACGGCGCCTGGGGAGGCGAATCCCTGGACGCCGACTACGTGATGCAGATCGATTACGGCAGCTACGGCCTGAACCGATGGGTTTATAATCGTAAGAAGAACCAGGACAGCAAGGGGTATTGGAAGGGCAACAACGTACGGAACACGAATCAGATTCCGCTGTTTCAGGATTGCTCGTGGTACGGCGCCGGGCCGCAGCACGTCGACCTTCCGCCGGAGTATGAGGGCCAGACCGCAAGCACCAGGGGCGACTGGCGAGTCGACAACATGAGGCGTGTTTGTATGAACCGGCACAACGCCGCGACCAATATCGTCTTTTTGGATATCTCCGTCAGAAGGATCGGCCTCAAGGAACTCTGGACGCTCAAGTGGAATACCAACTACGACACCACGAGCGTATGGACCAAGGCCGGCGGCGCCTTGGCGAGCGACTGGCCCCAGTGGATGCGAAGCTTCAAGGACTACTGAGAACCGCCGCGACAAAACCTGTTTGATGTGTATTCTTTTGCCAAGTCACTATTCAACGTGAGGGAGTACGTAACATGAAAAGCAGACGTAGAACGCACGAGATTCTTGAAGTAGTTTTTTTGTTACTCGGTCTATGCAGTATTGCTGCGGCCACGGATCAGCCCCGGAACGAAGACAGCAAATACCTCGATGCTGTGCGTGAGTTTGCTGATAACGTGCTTAAATACGGAAGAGATACCTACGGCCCCAAACAAACGCCTTTATTTGTTGACGGATTAAACGTCAATACCCACGAGCCGGTGAAGTGGATAGCACCCAATGGCGATAGGTGGATCCTTTCCAATCTGGCAAGCCAGCAGAATCTCTTCCGCACCTTAGACGGATTGACCAGGATAACCGGCGACCCGAAATACAAGCAAGCAGCCATGGATGCGATAAAGTATGCCTTTGAGAACCTGCGCAGTCCTAACGGCTTGTTGTATTGGGGAGGACATCAGGCATATGACGCTGCGGCGGATAGACCGTGCGGAAGAGAAAGGGAAGTTCATGAGCTCAAGGGTTTCTATCCATACTACGAGCTTATGTGGGAAGTTAACCCCCGGGCTACGAAACAGTTCATCGAGGCTTTTTGGTCGGGGCATATTTTGGATTGGTCGAATTTGGATATGGACAGACATTGTTTGATGACGCAAGTGCTCAAGAAGCCGTGGGATTACGAGTATAAGGGAGAGCCGGTATTTTTCAAGGGCAGTGGGATGTGTTTTATCAACACAGGCAGTGATCTATCTTATGCCGCGGCAATGTTATCTAATCTAAGTAGTCAGGATACACCGCTTGTATGGGCTAAACGCCTTGCCCACAGATACGTAGAGACTAGAAATCCCAAGATTGGCATTAGCTCGTGGGTTTTCATTACCGTTAATCCAGCAGCGAAAGCCCTTTACGGGGACGAGATTCTACAGAAGCTTGGTCCGACAGGATACATTTTTCCTCAGCAGAATCATGCTAACAAGATATGGTGGAGTTTCCATTTCGGCTACGATGCGCCTACCCCGGGGACGATTTTAAATCAGGCAACCTCACCATGGATTTGTCAACTTATGCTTGGAGAGTTGCTTGGCGAGGAAGGTAAAGAATTCATCCAGTGGACTATCGAGGAGTTAACCGCTTGGGGAAAAGTGGCCTTCCGCGGGCGGGACAATGTTTTCGTACCAATGAGTCTTGATGGCACGAGTTTGGAAGGATACGTGTGTAAGGAAGACGGACCGTTAGGTTTAAAAGGTACCAGCTTAGAACCAGTTACAGCTGGATCAGCAGAGTTCTGGGCATATGCATTATCTTATTGTCTGACCAATAATGAGTTTATGTGGGAGATAGCTCGAAGTATCGCTATTGGCAATAACTATGGTGATTTGGGTATAGCCAGCGGTGATGAACCACGGTTAAACCTCCAAACAGATATTTCTGATCCCTATGTGATGTGGGTTTTCCTCGAGTTGTATCGCAACACCAAGAAGCAAACGTTTTTAGAAATGGGTCGAAGGATAGGCGACAACATTCTGGCCCGCCGGTTTTATAAGGGTTTCATTGTGCCCGATAGTCAGTATACATTCACTAAGCTCGATTCTATTGATACGCTTGCGTTACTGCATCTGTATGCTGCTATTGTCGGCGACAATAGTGCAAAGATACCAAAAGTTTGGCCAGCCACATCTTTCTTCGAAGTACCCTATCGTAGCAAAGACGACCTGGATGATAACCAGATTATCTACACTCTTAAAGGGTTGTCTGAGCCGAAAAAATCGCTGCAAGAGGCTGCGGCCGAAGGAAATATAGAAATGGTCAGATCGATAATTGTTCAAGGAACTGTAGTCGATAACCGAGAGGATGGTTACAGGAAAACCGCCCTTCAACGTGCAACGATAAGTGGCCACAAAGAAATAGTTGAACTACTTTTGGCTAATGGGGCTAATCCCGATGCAAGAGACAACTATTTTGCTTCCTCATTGCATTATGCAGCACAAAATGGTCACAAGGACATTGTCGAACTCCTCGTTACTCACGGTGCAGATATAAACGCCAAGAATTCTGAAGGCAAGACAGCTCTTGATGTTGCCCTGGACCGTAACCAAAAAGACATTGTTGAATTGCTCGTTGCTAAAGGTGCTGAAGTTTCATCCATATATGTAGCCGCTCGTATAGGAGACTTGGCCAAGGTTAGAGGATTTCTTGAAAAAGGCGCTGATGTCAATATGAGGGACGCACAGCGTAAGACGGCGTTGCACATCGCATCTGCTAACGGCCATAAAGAAATAGTCGAACTGCTCCTGGCAAACGGTGCTGATGTGAATGCTGGTGGCTACTATAATAAGACAGCCGCAGAATATGCCATGGGGGCGGACCATAGGGAGATCGTGGAACTGCTTATATCCAAGGGTGGGGATATTTCTCCTTTACATTTCGCCATTTATATAAAAGATCAGGCCAAGGCCAAGAGCCTGATTGAAAGCGGTGCTGATGTCAACAAACGGACCCCGAATGGGACCACCCCTCTAAGCAGGGCGGCTGATATCGGTTTAAAGGACATTGCTGAACTTCTTCTTGTTAAAGGCGCCAACGTCAATGCTAAAAACAATTGGGACTGGACGCCTCTTCACAGTGCAGCCGAAAAAGGACACAGGGACATTGTTGAACTGCTCCTTGCCAAGGGAGCTGATGTGAACGCAAAAGACGGGGATGACCTGGTCCCCTTATGGTACGCTGAAGACGAAGGCAACACCGAAATCGCAGAACTTCTGCGTAAGTACGAAGCAAAGGAATAACAACCCGGCAGTGGACCGACGCGCATGGCCCGGTCACAAATAGGCCGTTTTAACTGAAGGCTTTTCGCAGCACCGCGAGGCTCTTGGGGATGGCGGTTTTGTAGTCTTCGTTGCCCTCAAATTCGAGCGAGACATAGCCCCGGAAGTTGTGCTTTCGCATGATCCGGCCGATTCGGTCGTAGTCAAGGTCGAGAGTGTACCACAAACCCCCGCCATAGTAAGTCTTGGCCTGGATGAACACCGTCTGCGGGGCGCATTGCTCGAGCTTATCGTAGGGGTCTTCGAGGAAGTTGCCGGTATCGAGCAGGATTTGCAGCCAGGGCGAGTCAATGGCGTTGACGATGCGGAGCAAGCCTTCGGGCGTTCGGGCCAGACCCCAATGATTTTCCAGCCCAAGGATTACGCCGCACTCCTCGGCCTTGGGCAAGCACTTTTCGATACTGTCGATAACCCACTTGAAGCCGTCCTCTTCGGTATAGCCGGGCAGAATCGGCTCAATGCCTTGATTGGCCATCAGCTCGTCGAAGCTCCTGGTCGTGCCCCAGCGGCCCGTGTTCAGGCGCACAATCGGGACGCCCAGCCTGTAAGCGATTTCGATCTGCTTGAGCGTCAGGTCGATGTTCTGCTGGCGCTTCTCCTTGTCGGGATAGACGTAGCCCTGGTGGGTGGACATGCAGCAAAGATCCAGCCCGTTGATAAGGGCGTGGCGTTTGAGTTTCTGAAGATAGGCGTTGTCCTCACTCTCCATCTGCATGAGCAGCAGGTCCACGCCGTCAAAGCCCATGCGGGCCGCCTCGTCAATGCAGGTTTCAATCGGCAGTTTCAGATCTTTCTTGAATCGCCAGAACGAGTATGTGGAGACGGCGATGGGATTAGGCCGGCTCGATGTCCCCGGTGAATCGGCTGATTTGGACGAATCGGCAGCAAGCACCAGAGCACCTGCTGCTGCGATAGAGCTGCTCAGGAAGGTTCTGCGTTTCATGGATTCCATAACTGGTCCTTTCCGATGTCTCTTTTCAAAATGTCAGGACGACTGCGAGCGGGCGGCCGCCTCGGCGTTCACTTCAGCGGCCAACTGTTTGAACCTCGGCGTTGCGTGGTCAAAGAATCGCTTGTAGGCTTCGCAGAAATAGCTCTCCTTGCCGAAGTTGTCCTTGTCGAAGGGGGCCCTGTCTTTCATGCACCCGCCCCGGCAGAGCGCCAGATGCCGGCAAACCAGGCACTTGTTGCAGAGGTTTGTCTTGGCACGCGCAAAGGTCCTCTTGATGCTGCTGGCCGCCAGCTTCTCTATCGGGGTCTCGAAGATGTTGCCCAGCCGCCACTTGGGCTCGACGAAAAAGTCGCAGCAGAAGGCATCGCCGGTATGCTCGATGACGATATACTGGCTGCATTGCCGATCGAATGTGCAGAGCGTGTGCCTGCCGGTGACATAATACGACACGATTGAGTCAAAGTCCCGGATGCTCACCTTTCGTGGCCCGTTTCCGTACCAGCGGTCGAACAGCCTGCACAGAAATTCGCCGTACTGCTCGGGTGTGATTGAGAAATCGGCGATTCTCCCTGTCGCCGGCTCGACTTCCACGCAGGGGATGAATTGCAGGAACCTGACACCCAGGTCCGTGAGAAAGTCGAACACCTGCTCCGGATGCGTCACGTTCTTAGCGTTTATCAGCGTCAGCGTGTTGAATTCGACCTGGTACTGCTTGCAGTTCTCGATGGCGCGCATGACCCGCTCGAACGTCCCGGCGCCGGAGTGGTCGAGCCGGTAGTGATCGTGGAATTCCTTCGGGCCGTCGATGCTGACGCCCACGAGGAAGTTGTTCTCGTGCAGAAAACGGCACCATTTTTCGCTGAGCAGGATGGCGTTGGTTTGCAGCGAGTTGCCGACCTCCTGGCCGGCGATGCCGTACTGCTTTTGCAACTCGACGGCTTTCCTGTAAAAGTCCAGCCCCATCAGTGTCGGCTCGCCCCCTTGCCAGGCAAAGCCGGCTAACGCGAAACGCAACTGCATATAGTCTTTGACGAGTCTCTCAAGGACTTGCTCGCTCATCCGCTGCCTGCCCTGGCCGATCACCGGCGCCCTGCACTTGTAAAAACAGTATTCGCAATCGACGTTGCAGTCGGAGCCCGTGGGCTTGATTAACAGAGTAAAAGGCTGCATCAGTTTTTGAGTCCCGAAATCGCCAGTCTATCCAGAATCATCAGGCGGGATTGTAGCAGAAACCGGTCGATTTTGCCAGGTTTTTGCGTCGGCCCTTCGTTCTGCGGCTACTTTTGGATATGCAGCCTGATCCTCTCGGCCGAACGGGTGTGTCTGGCGACGGAACCGTCCTTTATCCCGGCGGCGATTTGCATGAACCGTGGGACCGTGTAATCGAAGAATTGCCGGTAGCTTTCGCAGAAATAGCTTTCCCTTGCGCCCTCGTCACTATTCCATCGTGCTCGATCCTTCATACAGCCGCCCCGGCAGATATCGAGGTGCCTGCAAACGAGGCACTTGGCGCAGAGTTTTTCCTTATTCCTGGCAAAGGCCCGCTTCTTTCTATCGCCGGCGAGCGTCTCGATGGGCGTTTCAAGAACGTTGCCCAATCGCCACTGTGGCTCGACGAAGAACTCGCAGCAAAAGGCATCGCCGGTATGTTCAATCACGACAAAGCCCGCGCACTGCTTGCTATACGTGCAAATCGTATGCTTGCCCATCACGTAGCGGGTCAGCAGCGAGTCGAACTCGCGGATATTGAGCTTCGCAGGGCCGTACTCGTACCACAGGTCGAACATCGCGCATAGAAAATCGCCGTACTGCTTGGGCGTGATAGAAAAATCGGCGGGCTTGTTTGTGGCGGGATTTCTTTCGACGCAGGGGATAAACTGCACGTACGTCAGCTCGTTCTCAAGTAAGAAATTGAACAGCTCTTGCGGATGCTCCACGTTCACGTTGTTGAGCAGTACCAGAGCGCTGAATTCGACATCGTGCCGCTTGCAGGTTTGGATGCCTCGCATGACTCGCTCGAACGTGCCGGCGCCGGCATGGTCCACGCGGTATCGGTCGTGGAATTCCTTCGGCCCGTCGATACTGATGCCTAAGAGAAACTTGTTGTCGTGAAAGAACCGGCACCAGTTATCGTCTAACAGGACGCCGTTGGTTTGCAGTGTATTGCTGATCTGCTGGCCCGATGTGACGTACTTCTTCTGCAATTCCACTGCCTTAGCGAAAAAATCGACACCCATGAGCGTCGGCTCGCCCCCTTGCCATGCAAAGCCGACGACCGGAAAGCCCAATTTCATGTAGTCTCGAACGAGCTTATCGAGCACCTCGCCGCTCATCCGTTGCCTGCCCGTGCCGACCGAGGCGTCCCTGCCCTTATAGAAGCAGTACGCACAGTCGATATTGCAGTCCGACCCCGACGGTTTAATCAAAAGCGTAAAAGGCTGCATGAGAATTCAGGCGGTCCGCCAACGGCGATTTCTATGCCGTTTCTCTGTCTTTCAAATAGCCGGACACATATTTGTGGATGATACTGGATATCAGCGTTTGATAGGGAATCCCTTCTTGAGTCGCAATCACTCGCACCCGATCCAAATCCTTTGAAGACATCCGGATATTGATCCTCTTGTCTTTTTGGAGCGTGTTTCGAGCGTACTGCTGAAGTCTCTTGATTTCCCGTTTTCGCTTCTTCACGGGTCTCCATTGCCCCTGCTCATACGAGTGCAGAATACTCTTGTCTTGGCTGTTCACGCTCGTCTTCTTCATTTGAAGAGTATATGACGATGTCTTCCCGACGTCAACATTTTATAGGGTCACGGTACCCCACTTCTGGGTCTCGTTATGTCCGGGCCGTTCCTGATATCGCTCAGCATCCTTATCGTCATCGGCGCGAGTGCAGTAAGTCGGGCGCATGAATCGGTTGGGGCATGTATGCTCCCATCGCCTGTTAGGCGTCGTTTTTCGACACCCTCTTTTGGTGGAAGACCTCGGTTGCCCATTCAATGATCTTCCGTTGCACAGACGAATAATAGTAGGGAAAATCAGAATAACCGGTTCTTGTATTGTAAGAACATCTCTCTTCCCACCGTAAATTGTCGTTGAGCGTAAAGCTGAGCACGAACCCTCTCGGTTTGAATGACAGTTTCACGCTGAGCGAGTCGTGAGCACCAAGGGCATAAAGGGTGCCGTGTTCCTCCCAAGTCCTAATTGTGGTAATGCTCCCATTCATCTCCGCCTTTTTCTTGCCCAGGATCGAGTAAACCCACTCGTGAAGATTGACCAATTCTGGGAGTTGGCGGGCGGAATGCGTCCAAAGGTCACCGACCCCGTGATAGCCGTGACGCTCGCCCTTGTAGTAGACAGTAACCCAGTAGTTCCTATGGAGGTATTCGTTCTCAGACCAAGTTCGGTTTGGCTTTCTAAGCAGTTTGTCACATATTGCCTTCGCCTCAACTGGGACTTCTGCTCGGACCGGAGCACCTGCGATAGTGGTGGAGAAACTGCTGCAAGAATCCTGCGTCGCGCCCTCGCTCTCGCGAAACGACAAATTGGCGCCGTCGTTAGTCAACTCGTTGTCGGCGCTGCCTCGTATTCCAAAAAGCCGGCCAAGAAGACCTGTCCTTCGCTGGACGTTCTTCCAAAAATTTCTTTCTGCGGCCATAAGGCGTTCGATGTATTCTTCATTGCGCAGCACTGGTATGAGTAATTGGGGGCAATCTGGTAAGAAACACCAAAAGTCTATAGACGCGAGCCCACTGACCGCGAGGATGTGCTGGAGTTGTCCATAATAGTAGTCTGGAACACATCCATATTCCGAGGTATGACGATAGACTGATTTACCACACTTGATTTCCACTATCACGTCTCTATTTGAGGAGATACCGTCAACGCTGGCGCGGAACCAGGGGTACTGGTTGCTTTGGAGACACGCTGGTTTGACATCGTTCCCGGTTCGTGCGATGTAGCAGCGACGAGCTTCGGGTTCAAGCATGATTCCACGACTCATAGCTTCGTTGACGTTCGACTCTCGCGCTGGACCACGCTTTTCTCGCAACAGTTCCTCTGCACTCCTCCAGGGATTTTCCCCCATGATTATTGGTGCATCGGACGCCCCGATTCCTGTGTGACGCCATTCTATCCACTCTCGCGTTCCCTGTTCAAGTTGCATGATTGTGAACTGCGGGTTTTTCATGGAGGGTTCTCCTCGATTCGTAGCCCGAACGACAATTGAATTGATCCGCGTAATAAGATGTGGAGCATTGGTTTTCGAGCCATACAACATGCCATTGCCACGGCGATACAGCTTACCTGCGGGTTGTTGGAGTCTCGTATCCTCATTTCGCTGGGCGCAAAGTATCACAGCACGAGGTACCTGTCAACTACGAATTTCATCGCTAAACGCGCGAAACAGCGGAAGAAGCTCACTGGTGGGGCGCGTGTTTTTGGAGCCAGCGGCGGCGCCACCACGGAAAGATAGCTCACTCACACCATGGCGGGAGTTTGCTGCACGATTCCGAAAGCGCTGTAGCCGCTTTCCGCTGCCGCGACCGGTTGGGGCTGCAAGTGGCCAATACAGCACGAAATAAGCACTCATACGAATCGGCCTTCGGTTTCATGCCCATCCTTCTGATGCGAGAGCATCGTGGAGTTCGTCCGGATGGTGACGGCATCGGAATTCCAGGTGGCTGGACTCCTTGTGTGCCTGGCTGTACGGCGTCCCTTCCGCCATTCTGTTTCGTTCGTGCAGCTCATGTAAGAGCACGTAGCCTCTTTCTTTCTCTTGAATCGCATCGTCGATCCACACCTCTCCCTGAGGCACAAACTCATACACGTGATCGTGCCCCCCGGCGGTGAAGTCAATGTCAAACACGCTGCGCACCAGTCGCCCATTCACTATCCACACTTCTACGCTGTTCTCTAACTTTTTCCAGAGTGTTTCATGGACTGCTCTCGGATCGGGCAACTGCTTGCCTTGGTGTGTGACCTTACGAACGTCGCCGGCTCGCCGTCGCTCTCTGCGCTCGACCCGGTCGGCTTGCGTAATTGCGTCGCTGTAGGGTACACCCTTTGCCATCAGTTCATGCTCTACCAGCAAGTGATCAATGAAAAAGGCTCGCTCATCGTGTTCGGCTTCCTCGTCAATCCAGAATTCCTTCTCAGGGATGTACGGATACCTGTAGTGTTGGCCAAAATTGGTAAACTCTTCATCAATGTGGCTGCGCACATGGGTGCCATCCACTATCCAAACCTGGAAATCGCCTCGCTTTTCGTCCTTATGAAGGTAAGGCAGATCAAACGACTCCGTCATAGAAAGATTCTCCCTGGACCGTCGGAGTATCATATCCTCGTTTCGCTGGGCAGAAGGTATCACGGCGTGAGGAACCCGTCAACTGCGAATTCCGCGAGTCAACGTGCGGAATTGCGAAAAAGGTCACTGGTGGGTGCTGTGTTTTAGGAGCCAGCGGCGGGTCCATTGCTCGGCTTGGTCGGGGGTCTGCAATGCGCCTTCGAGCTGGGCGGTGTACAATTCCTCGGCTAATTGTCCCAATGCAGGGCCGGGGACGGCGCCTAAGCGGATCAGGTCGTGGCCGTTGAGTAGTGGCCTAGGCTGCAACTCCACGTCGCCCAGGGCTTTTATTCGCTTGCGGAGGTTTATCAACGGGGCGATGCTTCTGCGGCCGTCGCCTTTGGCTTTTTGGATGGCTCTCTGGAACTCGAAGAGGTCGCGGAAATAGGGCTCGGCGAGAATCGTCTTGAGCTCGGCGAGGGACATCTGCTCGTTGAGCAGCTTGCCCCTGTTGTCCAAGAGAAATCTTATATGTTTGGTCTGGTTTCTGCTTAGCTTCAAGACCTGGCAGCTTCGCATCGCAAATTCCATCTCACAGCCCGCGAAAAGGCAGGCCAGCGCGAGGGCGAAATCGACCTTCTTTCGCAATTGCCGCAGAACCGCGACGGCGCAATCGGCCCGCTCGCCCGCCAGGCCGGGGAAGATCGCATCGACGAGTCCGCTCTCAAGAAGCATCGACGCTCCCTCGGCGCGATTTGGATGGGCCAATATGCCCTCTAATTCGACGGCGATTCGTTCGCCGCTTATCTTGGCGATCTTGTTCGCGTTGGCGCCAATCGCGGCCCACGTCGCAGGCTCGATGGCAAAGCCAAGCTGCGTTGAGAACCGCACTGCCCGAAGCATTCGCAGATAATCTTCGCCAAAGCGTTCGGCGGGCTTGCCGATCGTTCGTATGATCCGGCTATCGAGATCCGCCTGGCCACCCACGTAATCGACGACCCGTTCTTCCAGCGGGTCGTAGAACATTCCGTTGATGGTGAAGTCCCTGCGGCTGGCGTCTTCGGCGGCGCTGGCAAACCGGACCGAGCCGGGATGCCGGCCATCATCGTAGTCGCTTTCGGTCCTGAAGGTGGCCACCTCCACCTGCTGATTCTCCATCAGGACGATCACGACACCGAACTGCGCGCCGACCTTCAACGTTCGTCTGAACAATCGTATCACGTCTTGCGGCTTCGCTTCGGTGGCGACGTCGTAATCCTTGGCCCGCCGGCCCAGCAGCATGTCGCGCACGCAGCCGCCGGCTAACAAGGCCTGGAAGCCGTTGTCCCTCAGCCGCTCAATGATCTTTATTGCCGCCTGCCTGTTTGTCATTTTCTCGTGTGTCGGTTATCGTATGTGGTATGTCGCTTTCTGCTTTCGTCAGGATAGTCACTGCCATTGTGCCCCATTGGCGCCGTTCGGCGACCCGGAACTGGCCATACTGATTCAATAGGGACACGTCCCTTCTGGTCCGCACGATCACCATTGCATCGTCAGTCACCTGCTCGCCAAGCACATTCAGCAACCCGGCCAAAGGCGAATCAGAGTCAACGTTGCCGGTGGCTGCGTATGGCGGATCGACAAAAACAAGGCCGCATTGTGCTTCAGCGGAGCCAACAGGAGCACCGGTTTTGAAGGCATTTGCTCTTATCACTTTTGACTGTCTGACAAAGCCGGCCTTTTCGATATTTCTTTTGAGCGTCGCAATAATTCGCTCGTCCTTCTCGACGAACGTAACAAATTTCGCCCCTCGGCTCAATGCTTCCAGCCCGAGCGATCCGACGCCGCAGAACAGATCGGCGACTGTCGCACCGCTCGGCAGGTCGTAATTGTAAAGCACGCTGAAAAGCGATTCCTTGACCCGGTCGGTGATTGGCCGCGAGCTTTGCGTCTTAGGACTGAACAGCGTCATTCCTCGTTTTGAGCCGGCAATGATTCTCATCGCTCTACAATATACATTACAGGACAGTGTCTCGCCATTGCCTTCTGTCTATTGTATCTTCTACGGGAGGAAATAGAGATGAAGCTGCTGGTTTTCATCCTTTAAGGACGGCCAACGGGACCATCCGGGCGACGCGTTTCGCCCAGCCGCACTCGACGACGATTCGGACAACTTCGTCGATATCTTTGTAGGCGCCCGGCGCTTCTTCTTTTATTCTTCGCTTGTCACCAGCAATGAGCGTCACGCCCTTCATGCTTCGTTTGAACTCGTCGTCGCTGATCTGGCCTGGGCCGACCGTTTTGCCTCTTCGGCCCCTTCCGAGGGCGGCGGTCCGGCTCATGACCCTGCCGGCGCCGTGGTTGACTGAGTTCAAAGACTCGGCGGACTCGCCTGTCCCCACCATCAGATAGCTGGCGGTTCCCATCGACCCGGGGGTGATGATGGGCTGGCCCGTCTGTGCGAAAAGGCTCCCGGCCATTTGAGCGGGCCCAAAGGCCCGCGTGGCGCCTTTGCGGTGCACCCAAAGGCGGGCACCCTCGTGCGTTTCGAGCTTGGCCATGTTGTGAGTGACGTCATAGACGAGCGCCAGCGGCGTCGGCCCGAACATTCGGTTGAAGCACCGCCTGACCAGTAACGCCATAATCTGGCGATTGACAAATGCGAAGTTCGCTGCGGCGGCCATGGCGGCGATGTAGTCCTTACCGGCTTGGCTATCGGTGGATAGATACGAGAGCATTTTCTGCCGGCCGGCGTTCTCGGGCCTTCGCGCGGCGACGTTCATATATTCGTCGGCGATTTCATATCCGAACCGGCGCGAACCCGAGTGGATCATCACGACGACCTGGTTCTCGAAAAGGCCGAAGGTCTTGGCCAGAGCCGGGTCGAACGTTTTCTGGACACATTGAATCTCGATGAAATGGTTCCCACCGCCAAGTGTGCCGAGCTGGTTGATTCCTTTCTGAATTGCAGTTTTGGGAACAGCGGCGGGATCGGCGGGCAGCCGGCCGTTCTCCTCGATTCTGGCAAGATCGTCAGCGAATTGCTCCGGATCGAAGGCTTCCCATGCCCGGTGGCTCGTTCTCTGCGCGAGGCTGGGCACAGCGGCGACTCCCTGGGTGATCACCGCCTCGATCGCCGCCCTATCCAATTGCAGGTTTTCGCGTCCCTCTCCGAGCGGAACGTCGCGGGCGATATCGGCGGCGATCTTGTCGGTGTCGATATCGCCTTTTGAAAAGGGGGTCCGCAGCAGCCTCATTCCGCAGTTGATGTCATACCCGACGGCGGGGGGCATAATAGCGCCCTCCATTCCCAGCACGGCGCCAATGGGCACACCGAAACCGACGTGTATATCGGCAGTCGCGAGGGCTTTTTTGACGGGCGGCAGCGAAGCCGCATCGTAAAGCTGGCGAACCGCATCGGGTTCGAGGCCGATGGCCTTCGACGCAAAGACAGTCGCATCGACCACCATTTGTCCCTGACGCTCCATGCGAAGACGCAATGGATCGATGCGGACGAGTTTTGAAGCGGTTTCAACCATGCCTATGTCCCTGCATATCCCTTAATGCTAAATACTGGTCCCATTCTACTTAGGTTTGATGGAAAGTTAAGGGCAAAAGCCAAACATGCCCAAAATGCGGCACTTTTCGTTTTGGCCCCAAATTCGCTTGACAAAATCCGGGTTTGAAGTTAAAGTGGAGAACGTCGAACGCAGATAAGAGGTGGGGATTGTCTAATTTGAGGCCTGCGGTCTTTTAGGGTGCTTGCGAATGAAGATAAAAGGGGCGTTTTTCGCTGTTCTGGGGACGTTTTTTGTTTTGGCAATGAGTTCGGCCTCGGCGGCGGTCGATACCGGACCGATTGATGCCGTGCTGAAGAAAACCGTGCTTGGCGACCAGGATTTTAAAGTTATCGACGATTTTCTCGCCCAGGCAGTGCAGGATTTGGTCAGAACAAGGGATCTTACGGCCATCGCGCAGGCTCGAACCGTGATCCTGAGCAGGACCAGCGCGCAGGGCCAGTATGCCCAGCGCTTTTCGGAATCAGCCCACAGGCACATCCAGGCGGGCTTCGAGCAGGCCCAGAGCCTGAGACCGGACGAACGAAAGACGACCGTATTCATCAATCTTCTGATTCTGATAGACGGACTTCACGACCTGCGACTGGCAGACCTGGCCATCCCCTGGCTCAAAGATCAGAACATGGTGGCCCGATACTGGGCCGTCCATGCGCTCACCAATACTGCGGCTGTGGAACAGTTGAATTCCGGTGCGTCGTCCGATCCTGCACTGGCGAGCACCATCGTTGTTAGGCTCAAGGAGGTCGTTGATGACAGCAGCCCGGAAATACTGGCCCAGATAGCCACATTTGCGGCCAACGTGAAAATACCCCAGGGTGAGGAATTGCTGCTTGCGGTGGCTGATGTGCGGATCAAACGATACGCCGAATGGACCGTCAAACATGAATTCTACGATGTCGGCATCTTGAAACTGCTGGAAAGCAAGATACCTTTGCCTTCAGCCGGATCGGGTCCGATGACGCCCACGGCGAGCGCAGGCAAACCCGCCGTTGCCCAGCGCTTCGCCCAGTTGTATTCGTATGCAACACAAAGGTACATCAAGGGCACCGAAAGGGGCCTGTTGAACGATCCACAGAAACGGCACCTGATCGCCGTGCTTGTGGAGACCGAGGAAAAGTGCATTGGCCGGCTTCTGAACAGGCCGCAACTGACCATCCGAAGGGCCATCGAGAAAGAGAGCATGACGGCCCTGCTGGACGAGCACAACAGATTGCTCGGCGCCGAGACAACGCCGGGCGAATTGCCGACCAGGCTCGGATTTGACTACGGTTCCAATCGCACAGCTCCGATCCCTCTGCCCGACCCACCCCAGAAGCAGTAGAGAACCACGCCCGGCGCGTCCTTTTCACTCGCGAAGGGGCTATAGAGAAGCTCCTGAACGGCAGGTCAACCATCAATATTCTCTCTCCAGATGCCGGTTGCCGAAGGCGGGCGTTTCTGCTATCATACGCCCTTTCGTACGATGATTCCGTGTGTTAAGGATGGCTGTCTGAACGCGAATTGAAAGGATCGGAAAATGGCCATTGATGCGAAACAAGTGTCCGCTTGTCTTGAGGAGTGCAGGAAGCACCTGACGACCGAGCTGCTTCCTTTCTGGCTGAATCGCTGCAAGGACGATAAGAACGGCGGCTTTATCACGCATTTCGATAAGGACGGCAACGACAGCGGCGAGAACGAGAAATCCATGCTCGCCCAGGCTCGCACCGTTTATTCGATGTCGGCCGCTCACAGGGCGGGCTACGGCGGCGGCAAGTGCGCCGAATACGCCAGGCACGGCGTCGATTTTCTCATCGACAAGATGTGGGACAAAGAATACGGCGGCTTTTTCTGGCTTACCGACCGGGCGGGCAACGTCACGTGTGACAAGAAAATCCTCTACGGCTTATCCTTCATCATGTACGCCATGAGCGAATACACTATGGCTACGGGAGATGCCCGGGGCGTCGAGTACGCCGAGAAGACGTTCGACCTGCTCAAGAAATACGCCGCCGACACCATGTATGGCGGGTACTTCGAGATGTTCGAGAGAAACTGGGACCTGTGCGGCCCCGGCAGCGGCGGCGGAGACAGAAAGACCCTCGATGTCCACATGCACCTGATGGAGGCTTTTACCAACCTCTACGAGTGCACCCGCAAACCCATCCACAGGCGAACGCTGCTGGAAGACATCGAGATTCTGCTCAAGCGAATCCTGCATCCCAGGTACGCCACCGGAATACCGCAGTTTACGCCCGACTGGAAGGTTGCACCGCAGATCAAGTTCGATATTGTCTGGGGCTGGGACCGCTTCGCCGAGGGCGGGCAGAAGCCTCACGCTCAGGACAACACCTCCGCAGGGCACAATGTCGAGTTTGCCTGGTTGCTCGCTCATGCCACGGACATTCTTGGCGCTGGTTCCTTCGGGCAATATGAAAAGGTGATAAAAAAGGCTGCGGACCACGGGATGAAAAACGGCATCGACCCCGAGTACGGCGGCGTCTATGTCGAGGGTCCGCACGTCGGCGGCGTGTACGATATGGAAAAGGAGTTCTGGCAGCAGGCGGAGGTGATGATCGGGATGCTGGAGGCGTGCCTGCGTTTTGGGCCCAAGAAGTACTGGCCCGCCTATGTGAACGTGCACCGCTTTGTTTTCGACAAGATGATCAACCACCCGGTCGGCGAGTGGTGGCCGCTAACGACCAGAGAAGGCAAGCCCATCTGGACGCACATGAGCCATTCCTGGAAGGTGAACTATCACACGGTGCGTTGCATGATACAGTGCATTAAGCGGCTTGAACGGCTGTCGGCTGAGCTTGCCTGAGAGAGGTTTGCATGGAGTATGACGGCAGGTACAACGCCTTTGATCTGGGCCGGATCGTGACGTATCCGCTGCGCACGCGCGCCAACAAGGTTACGCTTGGCGACCTGCTCCGGCCTGCGGACCTTGACCATCTCGGCATCGATTTGCCGGAGAAAACCTGCCGGGACATTGAGACGGTTGCCGAAGCGGTAGCGGCGAGCCGACGTGCAGGCAGGCCGGTAATCATTTTCACGGGCGCTCACTTGATAAAGAACGGTCTTGGTCCGCTGCTGGCCGAGCTGGTCAGGCGCGATGCGGTCACTCTTGTGGCCGGCAACTGCGCTACGGCCATTCACGATTTCGAGCTGGCGCTGATCGGGCAGACGAGCGAGAATGTCCCCGATGCGCTCGGCAAAGGCCGCTTTGGGATGGCGTACGAATTCGCTTATTTCAATTGTGCGCTGTCCGTCGGCAACAAATACAAACTCGGCGCCGGCGAAGCGCTTGGCAAGATGATTTGTGACGCAGACTTCCGCAACGAGATTCTGGCCTTAGCTGCAAAGAGCGATTCGCCGCGAGATTTTGCCCACCCCGAAGTCAGCGTGCTTGTCGCCTGTTATGCGAATAACGTTCCGTTCACTGTTCACGTCGGGATAGGCACGGACGTAGTTGATCAGCACCCATCGTTCGACGGCCAGGCTAAAGGCGGCTGTTCCGGCCGGGATTTCCTTATCTACGCGGACCAAGTAGCCCGCTTGACGGAGGGCGGCGTCGTGCTCAATGTCGGCAGCGCAGTAACCGGCCCGGAAGTTCTGCTCAAGGCCGTCTCAGTCGCCGCGAACACGGGCCATGCCCCGCGGAACATCATCACCGCCGATTTTGACCTGCGCGCTCACAACCCGCAGACGATGAGCGATGAATCTTCAGAGGGTTATTATTTCCGCGACCAGAAGAGCGTCGTAACGCGGATCCCACAGGCTTTCGCCGGAAAAGGCTTTTACATACAGGGCGACCAGAAACAGACGTTTGCCCTGCTCTACAAGAAGGTCATTCATGCGTTGCAGCCAAGAGGTGTTGGACGATGAAGGAAGAACGCATCAAAGAGATTCTGGCCTGGATCAGGGGCGTCAAAGTGGCGGTCTATGGCGATTTCTGCATAGATGCCTACTGGCTGCTGGATCCTCGCGGCTCGGAGGTCTCGCTCGAGACGGGTCTGGCGGCCCGGGCGGTCGGCAAGCATTACTACTCGCTCGGCGGCGCATCGAACGTTGTTGCCAATCTCGCGGCTCTGGAGCCGGCCGCGATTCGAGTCATAGGCGCTATCGGCGATGACATCTTCGGTAGGGAGCTGGTTCGTCAGCTCAACGGGCTGGGCGTCGATACAACCTCTCTGGTCGTTCAAAGGGAGAATTTCGACACGGTGACGTTTGGCAAGCCCTACCTGGAGGGCAATGAGCAGCCCCGGATGGATTTCGGCTTCTTCAACAGGAGGACTGAGGCGACCGATGAGACCCTGTTGGCCGCCATTGAGAAGACATTGCAGTGGGCCGATTTACTGATCGTGAATCAGCAGGTTCCAGGCAGCATCCCGAACGGATCCTTCATAGATCGGGCCAACGAGTTGTTCGGCAGATTCGGCGAGAAGGTTGTATTGCTCGATTCCAGGCATTACGGCCGCAAGTTCAAGAACATCTGCCGTAAGACGAATGACCTGGAAGCGGCCCGGCTGAACAACGTCGATGTCAACCTGGATGATGTTCTCTCGTTGGCCGACGTGAAAGAATACGCCGGCAAGCTCTACCAACAGTTCCACAAGCCTGTATTCCTGACCCGGGGACCGCGTGGCATCGTGGTCGCGGATTCCGAAGGTTCGCACGAGGTACCGGGCATTCAACTGCTCAAGAAGCTCGATCCTGTCGGAGCGGGCGACACGGTGACAAGCGCGCTGGCTCTTTGTCTCGGTGCCGGCGTCCGGCCCGCCGAGGCGGCCGAATTTGCCAACTTCGCCGCCGCTGTCACCGTCCAAAAGTTGTTCCAGACGGGAACCGCCTCGGGCCCCGAAATCCTCAAAGTCGGGGCAGATGCCGACTACATTTACCAGCCCGAGCTTGCGTCCGACCGGCGGCGAGCCCGGTATCTCGACGACAGCGAGATGGAGCTGTGTTACGAATCGCTCCCGCCGCCGAGAATCAAGCACGCCGTGTTCGATCACGACGGGACCATCAGCACGCTCAGGCAGGGCTGGGAGCAGATCATGGCCCCCGTGATGGTCAAGGCGATTCTCGGCGAGCAGTACGCCACGGCGGACGAGACCCTCTATCACAAGGTGCACAATCGCGTCCTGGATTACATCGACCAATCGACCGGCATCCAGACGGTCGTACAGATGGAAGCCCTGGTTGAGATGGTCCAGGAGTTCGGACTCGTCCCGCCCGGCAAAATCCACGACAAATTCGGCTACAAGCAAATCTACAACGACGCCCTGATGGAGCTTGTGAACAAACGAATCGATAAATTCAAACGCGCGGAGCTTAATATTAACGATTACACGATCAAGGGTGCGTTGGAGTTCTTAAAGGCCCTCAAGCAAAGGGGCGTCACGCTGTACCTCGCCAGCGGAACTGACTACGAGGACGTTGTGGCTGAAGCCGAGGCGCTCGGCTACGCGGCGCTGTTCGACGGCGGGATTTACGGCAGCGTCGGTGACGTTGCCAAATATTCCAAGAAGATGGTGATCGACAGAATCATGACCGAGAATTGCCTGCAAGGCCCTGAATTAGCGGTCTTTGGCGACGGCCCCGTTGAGATGCGCGAGTGCAGAAAGCGAGAGGGCATCGCCGTGGGAATCGCCAGCGACGAGATCCGCCGGCATGGCCTGAACGCGGAGAAGCGCGCCCGCATAGTCAAAGCCGGCGCACACGTTGTTGTCCCCGATTTCTCGCAATACCGCAAGCTCGTGAAGTTTCTGTTCCGGGACTAACGGGCCTGGACCTGTAACGTGAGGTTGAGATATGCCGATATTTGAGTACAGATGCAATCAATGTAAACATACGATGGAGTTCCTCGAAAAAACCGGAACCCCCCCGAAACATACGTGCGAAAAGTGCGGCTCTGATATGCAGAAATTGCTGTCAGGTTTCGCCGTCGGGCGAAGCAAAGCGGCGACGCGAGTCTGTGAAGCCTGTCCCGGCGGCCCGTCTCAGACGGATATCTGCCAAGCCGGTAGTTGCCCACATAGTCTCTGACACTACAGTGCGCAGGACCGACTCTGGCGTCCTGATGACTTCCATCCGCCTGATTACGGCAGTTTCTCTACTTCAGCCAATTGGTCGGCATTCTTGACCGGCTCAAGCTCCGCGATAGGATGAGGCCGGGCGGGCGGGGCGGTTGAGACTGCGGGTTCCCGCCTGATTTGGCGGCAGGTACGGATGCCGGTGAAGAGCCTCTCGAAACGGTCGAACGCCGCCGCGAGATCAGGGAGCTTCTTCATACATTTCCTGGCGTTCTCGGCCAGAAATTCGGCTGGTCTGTAGCGGTCGAAAGTCCCAATATAAGACTTGCACGCCACAAAGTGCGTTGCGACCCGGTCCACCACGTGCTGGGACTGGCCGGTTGGTGATTCACCCGTCAACGGCAACCGGAGCTTTCTCGGCAGCTTGTAGCACAGATTCACGAGCCCAAAATACGTCTGAGGTCCAATCACATCCTCGATGCTTCCTTCGCCGGTTTGGCTATATTCCTCCGTAGTAAGAATTCCGCAGCCATGGGAAAGTTCGGACTTGCGGAATTGTTCGAGCCCCGTATGACCGTCGGCTGCGCCCATCAATACAACGGCGTTGCCCTCGTTGGCCCCGAACAGACCGAGAAAGGCGCCGATTTTCCCTCCGCCGCCGCACGGCACGATCTTCCAGGCGGGATCCAACCCGGTCCGGCCTTTCTCGTTGAGTCGTCTTGAGAACCAGTTCAGATAAAGCACCTCGGCCGGGCTTTCGACCAGAAGCGTCTTTTGTCCCTTGACCATCGAGCGGCTCACCTCGTATCCGAGCGCCACTTGCAGGGGGATCAGCGTATCTGCGTCCGTGCTGAACGCTTTGTCGCCGACTCTTGTGCCCAGGTACAGTTCCTCGCCGCGATCGCCTTTGGCGACAACGTCCTCCACGGTTCTGGCCCGTTCGAGGTTGTTCGGATCAACCATGAACGGCGAATGCGTCGTGTAAATGGCCTGGTAGTGCGGCTCAAGCTCGAGCGAGATGTATCGCCGCAGGTCCTCCTGCGCCTTGGCGTGCAGCCCAATACCGGGATCGTCCAGCAGAACAAAGAGGTTGTCCCCGAAGGTCCTTCTGACCTGCGAGAACCAGACCAGAAAGGAGAAGAACCACACGAACCCGGTGCTGCGCTCATCGAAGTTGAGCGTCAGGTTGTGCCTGGTATTGAGGATGCGCGTCTGGAGCACCTGCCCTTTGTCAAAAGGCGGCGGGTCCTGGAGCTTGCCGGGATGAAGCTGGAAGCAGACACGCAACGATGTGTTCTGGCTCCAGTACCTGGAGATCTTATCGGTGATCGGGGCCGACGCCGCCTCCAGATCGGCGATCAACTCCTCCGAGTTCTCAATGCTCGTCAGATGTTCGGGCCTGGTCCCCACAAGATCGAGCAGCGCCAGGAACACGCGGTCCGGCCCCGACAGCTTGCCGCGTTCCTGGTTCCTGATGAGGTCGTCGATGGAAATCCGCCCGTTCATAATGTTGCACTTGGAGAAATACAGGAACTTCGGCAGAAGTCTCTCCAGCGTTGTCTGGACCGACGCCGGCAGCGTCTGCTGCGATGATTTCCCGTCCTCGAAAGCCCATCGCCGTCCCGAGTAGTATCCCTTTCGCACCTCCACGATCCGGGAAGAGAGGGCGTCGGGGCCAAGACTTTCCTGAAGCGCCTTCACGTCTTTATCTTCGAGCTGCCACCTGGTGATCAGGGCGTCGTCCGGCTCGGTCTTCGCGCGCCTCTGGTACTCTTTGCGGCGTCGCCTCGGATACTCCAGCAGCACATCGAATTCGCCCAGCTCGGCCACGTCCGGATTCAACTTGTGCAGGGCCTCGAGAAGAGACGTCTTGCCCGCTTCGTTCTTGCCGACGAGACACGTGACCGGGCGGACATCGAACCGGGTCGAATCTTCAACGCACTTGAAATTCTTGACTTGCACGGACTTGAGCTTCATGGCTTGCACTCCATTCCTAAAAGATTTCTCCTACCGGTGAGCCTGCCAAGGGTCGATTGAACACCCGCGACAGGTGCGCTGCCGAAGTCATCCGGCCCCGGCACGATTTTCATACGTTAACACGACCGATTGAAACGGGCAAGTCAATTTCCGTCCGTTTTTTACTTTTTAATGTCACGTATGTTTGTCGTTTGGCCAGGGAGGCTTTATACGCCCAGCTGCAGAACGCAAACACGCTCAGATGTCCTCAAGCTCCGCAAGGAAAGAGTCGGAATCGTCGATCTCCACCTCGGGGAAACTGTCGGACGCTTGATTTGCTGGCGCTTTTTTTGGGGGCGCCTTTGGAGGGGGGGGCTTTTGCGCAGCCTCCGCCGGCTTGGCTGGCTGAGGAGGGACGATTTCCTGGGGTTTGCCGTCAATTTGCAGCAGGAACGTGAGCGGGCCTATCGTAATGTAATCGCCAGCCCTGACAATGGCGTCGCTGATGCGCTGACCGTTGAGAAACGTGCCGGCCTGCGAGTCGAGGTCTCGCAGTTTCACGGCCTCACTGTTCAGGCTCAATTGGCAATGTCGTCTGGAGACGGCCATCAGGGGAACGCACAGGTCACAGTCGTGGCGCCGGCCGATTACGGTCAGACTGCTCGGCAAGAGAAAAGCCTTTTGTGAACCGTCTTTCTTGAATAGAATCAAAGTCACGTCCATTTGGCTTCCTCCTTAAAAGTCCCGGCCACGCCATGCCAAGTATCATTATACACATAAAATCGCAGCTTGGCAAGAAATAAATCCTGCGATAATACTGTTGACAGAGGGGGGGCGACCACGTTAGATTTCAATAAACTGGTCCCAAATACGAGCTATAATGAGACTATTGGAAGTACCGGAAAGTTAAATGGCAAAAATCACTCTGCCGGATGGCGGCATATTGGACGTTGCTGACGGCACGACGGCAGCGCAGTTGGCTGAGCGGATAGGGCCGGGACTTGCAAAGGCCGCCGTCGCGGCGAAGGTCAATGGGCGTTTAGTGGATTTGTCCACGCCTATCGGCGGTGAAGTGTCTGTTCAAATCGTCACCGTCAAAAATGCCGAAGGTCTTGAAGTGATGCGGCATAGTTGCGCGCACATCATGGCCGAGGCGATATGCAGCATTTGGCCGGCGACGAAGCTCGTTTACGGTCCGACGGTCGAAGACGGGTTTTACTATGACGTTGACCTTGATGAGCCGATCCGGCCGGGTGACTTTGAGCGCATCGACCGGAAAATGGCCGAAATCATCGGGGCCGGCAGGCCGTTCGCACGCCGCGAAATGACCAGGGCCGAAGCCTTGGAGAAGCTGGCCGGGGACAAGTATAAGACCGACAATATAGGCCGCACCGATAGTGAGGTGATCAGCTTTTATTCGCACGGAGAGAGCTTCGAGGATTTGTGCCGGGGGCCGCATGTGCCCAGTACGGCAAAAGCCGGGTGTGCAAAGGTGATGTCCGTGGCTGGCGCATATTGGCACGGCGACCCGACGCAGAAGATGCTCCAGCGCGTTTACGGCACGGCTTGGCCCACCCGCAAAGAGCTTGACGATTACCTGCAAAGGCTGGCCGAAGCGAAAAAAAGGGACCACCGTGTCCTCGGCAGGCAACTGGACTTGTTTAGTTTCGACGAGGCCGGTCCCGGCTTTGCGTTCATTCATGCCAAAGGGATGATTGTCTGGAACGCCATCGTGGACTTCTGGCGGGGCGTTCATAATCGATATGGGTACCAGGAGATTCGCACGCCCATCATTCTCAACGAGCAATTATGGCACAGGAGCGGCCACTGGGACAACTACAAAGAAAACATGTACTTCACGCGGTTCGACGACGCCGACTACGCAATAAAGCCGATGAATTGTCCCGGCGGCTGTTTGGTCTATAGGACCCGGCAACACTCGTACCGCGAGTTCCCCATGCGGGTTGCCGAGCTTGGCCTGGTGCACCGGCACGAGGCCAGCGGCGTCATGCACGGGCTTTTCAGGGTCCGGCAGTTCACCCAGGATGATGCCCACATCTTCTGTACGCCCGGCCAGATAGAATCAGAAATCATCGGCGTCATCGAGCTGACCTTTGAGATCTATCGGGCGTTCGGATTCGAGGATTTCCACATCGAGCTGTCCACCAAGCCCGAAAAGCACATCGGCTCCGACGAGATATGGCAGACCGCAACGAACGCGCTGATGGAGGCGCTGCGGCATAAGGGTATCCACTACAAGATCAACGAGGGCGACGGTGCTTTTTATGGGCCCAAGATCGATTTTCACATCAGGGACTGCCTGAAAAGATCCTGGCAGCTTGGGACCATTCAACTGGACTTCTCCATGCCGGAGCGTTTCGGCCTGGTCTATGCCGACAGGGACAATATAGAAAAAACGCCGGTTATGATTCACCGGGCCGTTTTGGGATCTTTTGAGCGTTTTATCGGCATTCTCATAGAGCATTACGGTGCGAATTTCCCGCTCTGGCTCGCGCCCGAGCAGGTGAGAGTTCTGCCCATCAGCGAAAAAAGCAATGATTACGCGGGAAAGGTTCAGGCCAGGCTTAAAGAGCTGAACCTGCGTTGCAGTTGTGATTGCTCGGACGAAAAAATAGCGGCTAAAATCGCCAAAGCCCACGGCGAAAAGATGCCCTATATGCTGGTGGTCGGCCCAAAAGAGGCCGAGTCCAATTCGGTCAACGTGAGGATGCGGGGGCTCAAGGAGACCACGACGATGGGCATTGACGAGTTCTTGGCAATAGCACAACGCGCAATTGCCGATAAGAAAATAGATTTGGCATCGTGAGGTGTATTGCTTATAATTGGTCTTTAGTAAAGACCTTAAGGGTCATCGAACGAATATGAGTTTTTGATAGAAGGGTAAGGTGGCGCACAATAAGTAAACGAGGTTTAAGGATAAATGGAGGCATTCAGGCCAGGTCTATCCGTTTGATCGACGGAGAGAACAACCAGGTTGGGATCATAGAGACCGAGGAGGCACTCGCCCGAGCGAGGGAGACTGGCTTGGATCTTGTCGAGGTTGCTCCCACGAGCGACCCGCCCGTTTGTCGCATCATGGACTACGGCAAATGGGTGTATGAACAGAAACGGAAAACGCGCGAAGCTCACAAGAAACACCAGCATCACACCGCAACGCTCAAGGAAATCAGGCTCAGGCCCGAAACCGACACGCGTGACCTGGAGATCAAGCTCAAGCACGGGCGTGAGTTCCTGGAGAAGGGCCACAAGGTGCAATTCACAATGTTCTTCCGCGGGCGTCAGATGCTGCACCGGGATCTCGGTTATGGCGTGCTCGAAGAGATCACTGGGGTGTTGCAGGATGTGGCGAAGATCGAGCGGCCGGCCAGTATGGCCGGAAAACGGATGACTCTATTGCTTGTTCCAAGATAGCGCGCACCGATCGGTCGATGGATGCTTCTGTGTCTCACGACCCAGGGGAGGAAGCTGTTGGGCCGAGCCCTTCCGGCTGCAGATGGTTGCTTTTTCCAAAAAAGGCCGCACTTTCTGTAAAATCCGTGTGTCTGCTATTGACCTGCAGCGTCAAATCGCATAGACTCCAAGGGTTACATCCATTGGTGAGATCACCGGTCGCTTTGAGGCGGCTTTTTTGGATTTCGGATGAATTGTGCGTAGAGAAGGATAACGTAAATGCCAAAACAGAAAACCCATAAGGGATTGAAGAAACGAGTTAAGATCACGGCCACGGGCAAAATAAAGCACAGGCGCGCCGGGACTGGGCACCTGCTCAGCGGCAAGAACGCCAAGCGGCGAAGACGTCTGAACAGCCCGGCCACGATGACGCCAGTGTATGCCCACAAGGCCTTAATTAAGCTTTGCGACTAATCGCCTTGGCGATCCGGAAGGGATCGGCCGGCGAAAATCGATTTCAAATGTCCGCCCGGGGCGGAGTAACTTAACAGGGCTTGCTTCTCGGCTTGGGTTGTCTCCCATTCAGCTGCCGCCAGCAAGCGTAAATCGTCGCAATTTGATAAAGGAAAGCTGACATGCCAAGAGCTAAGAAAGGCGCCGCAAGGCGCCCGGCAAGGAAACGAATCCTCAAAGCCGTCAAGGGACATCGCGGTTCGGCGGGCCACCTGTATCGGCTGGCCAAAGAGGCCGTCATACGGGCCGAGGTCAACGCACGGGTCGGCCGCAAACGCCGCAAACGCGATTTTCGCGGACTTTGGATTACCCGCTTGAGTGCTGCCTGCCGCCAGCGGGGCATACGGTACAGCCAGTTCATTGACGGTTGTAAGAAAGCCAACATTGCGTTAAACCGCAAGATGCTGAGCGAAATCGCCGTTGACGATCCGAAGGCGTTCGATGCCATTGTTAAAGCCGCCAACGTTGCCCCGGCATCGTGAATCTTAGGCGGCACTCTGTTTGACGCGCCGCGACATACGACAAATGCTTGAGCAATTCGAACAAATCGGCAGAGAGGCCCTCGCTGAGCTGAAGAAGGTTGTGGATCTCAACGTCCTGGAGGAGTTCCGCATCAAGTACCTCGGTCGCAAGGGGCGGATTACCGAGTTGCTGAGCCAGATCGGCAAGCTACCGTCCGAGCAAAAGCCCAAAGCGGGCCAGCTTGCAAACAAAATCAAGAACGACATCAGCAGGGCGTTTGAAGATCTCAAAGGCGCTCTCCAGGCGCAGCAGCAGAAACCGCAAGAGCTCATTGACGTGACGTTGCCGGGCATCCCCGTTCGGATCGGCAAAACGCACGTGATTACCCAGACCCTCAATGAGCTGCTGGAGATATTCGGCCGGATGGGCTTTGGCGTCGCGTATGGTCCCGAGGTTGAGGACGAGTGGCACAATTTCATCGCGCTGAACATCGGCCCCGAGCACCCGGCGAGGGACCCTGCGGATAATTTCTACATTGACCGGAATATTCTGTTGCGGAGCCAGACATCGACGATCCAGATTCGCGTCATGGAGCGGACTAGGCCGCCCATTCGAGTCGTTGCGCCGGGGAGGGTGTATCGCCCCGACACCGTCGATGCGACTCACATGTACATGTTTCACCAGCTTGAGGCACTGGTTGTCGATGATGGCGTCAGCATGGTCGATATGAAGACAACTATCGAGCAATTCATTCACACCTTTTTCGGCCCCGAGACAAAATGGCGATTTCGGCCGAGCTTCTTTCCGTTCACCGAGCCCAGCGCCGAGGTTGATTTGCTCCTGAAAGACAAGGCTGGCAAAGAAAGCTGGGTGGAGATGGGCGGCTGCGGCATGGTCGATCCGAACGTTTTCGACGCCGTCGGAATCGACAGCGAAAAATACACCGGCTGGGCCTTCGGCTTCGGCATCGAACGCTTGGCCATGCGAAAATACGGCATCAGCGACATCCGCCTGCTCTTCGAGAACGACCTGCGCTTCCTCGACCAGTTCTGACCCCTGCCGGCGCAGCTCAATTGCCGATTGGGGAAAATCGCGATTGACTCATTCCCTCACATTGCTATATTGTGCTCGTGAGTTTCATTGACGTTCGCGGAGAACGCGATATGAATGACATTACGAGAAAAGACGCAAAGTTCTTATACAGAAAGAGGTAGTCTATGGTTGGCGTCTTATACACACTGTATAGTTATTGTTGGGCGTAAAAATGAAAAATGGAAATTGCAGCATCATCATCGCTGTGCTTTTTCACCGCGCTATGGGCAAAACGAAAAATACAATAAAAGCATAAATAAATGACCTCCAATACTGTCAAAGAGTTTGTCACAGCCCTTGACGAAGAAATAGCCGCAATTAAAAGAGGCAAAGGCGGAAGCATCGTCAAAGTATTTAACGGGCGATTCCTTAGAAGGTGTTTTAGAAGTCTTGTTTGGCGTATCCGTGAGCCAATCGGCGGCTCATCAGATTGATCATCGCGATGAGAATCATCGACTCACTGTTCTGCGGCAACTGCTCATAGTCTTTGCTCAAGCGACGGTAGCGGTACAACCAGGCGAAGGTCCGCTCGACGATCCAGCGCTTCGGCAGCACGACAAAGCCCGTGTCCGACCGTTTGACGATCTCCACGGTCCAATGGAAGGCCGTTCCGGCCCACTCGATCAACTGGCCCGCATAGCCACCGTCGGCCCAGATCAGCCGAAGCCGAGGAAAACATCCGCGGATCCGTTCCAGCACCAGCCGAGCACCCTGGCGATCCTGGATATCTCCCGCATGAACAACCACCGCCAAGATCAAGCCCAAGGAATCAACGATCAGATGGCGCTTGCGGCCCATGATCTTTTTGCCTGCGTCATAGCCGCGAAGCCCCCTTTTTCCGTGGTCTTGACGCTCTGGCTGTCTATGATCGCAGCGCTGGGCGTTGACTTTTTGCCTGCCTTGCGGCGGACCTTTTCACGCAGGCGGTCATGAATCTGCTGCCAAACCCCTTCCCGTTGGAATTTCCGGAAGTAGCCGTAGACCGTTGGCCAGGGGCCGTACTCTTTGGGCAGCATCCGCCACGATCCCCCGCCCCGTACGATATAAAGGATTCCATTGATGATCCAACGCATCTCGACATCCCGGGGTCGGCCGCCCAACTGGGCCGGAGGGATCAGGGGCTGTACGGCTTTCCATTGGGCATCACTCGTGTCACTGGGATAAATCTTCTCTGGCATAAGGAATCCCTTCATATCCGATATCCTTATCAACGTATATCGGACAAACGAAAGGATTCAGTTGAGACTTTTAAAACACCTTCTTAGAGAGGTTTCCGGCCTCTTTGTGTATATCTTCAATCTTGAAAATTTCCTGGCTGTCCTTGATGACTCTCCTGCTGAAATAGAAATTCGCGGTAACAGATACCCAGCACAAGTTCTGTTAACGCAGGGGTTGGAAGTCGAAATAGGGATTGAGCGGTTTTGTGGTCAACATATTTCAGAGGCCAAGTTACAGACTAATCTATGGTACTTACTTGAACTACTTAAAAAGAAGTTTGCCGGAATAGAGAATGGAACTAATAACGCCATCAGTTTTAGTGAAGCCCTTTTCAATAACCAGTCAGTCATAAATACAGGATTCGATAACATAGTGTCATGCCGGAACTGCGGCACCAAAAATAGGATAGGGAATCGTGTCCCCACCCAAATTCCGATTTGTGGTAAATGTAAACAGGAAATAAGGCCGCATTATTCATCGTCCGCAAAACCCCCTAATGACCCTCAAAAACGGGCAATCGAGGCTTCATTCTTTTCTCAGTTGTCGGTTATTTGGGGACCCCCGGGAACCGGAAAAACTAAAACCATAGCGCAAGCCATAGAAGCACATCTGAATGCCGGACGGCGTATTCTTCTCGTTTCTCATGCCAATGCTGCTGTTGATGAAGCCTTGGAAGATGTTGCCGAGCAGTTGAAGACCACACCTTTTTATAACGAAGGCAAGTTGGTTAGACTCGGCATACCACAATCTGGCCATATAGAGAAATTGATAGAGAAATATCCGTTAGTGCTGCTTGATAAGATTGCTGCTAAACTTGGTGAGTCATTATCCGAAGAAAAAAGTGATTTGGAGGCAGAGAAAACTCGTCTTGAAAGCATTCTCGATCAATATGAAACTGTATTTCACGCGATTCAGACTGCAAGAACTTTATCATCTGATCTGAGTGCATTAAGATCGGAGTTATCAGAATTAACCAACAAACTCTCTGTTGCTAATAATGAACTAAAGCGATTAGAAGAAGCACAAATAAAGAACAAAGAGAAATTGACGGAAGCCAGATCATCGGGCACCCTAAAGAGATTTTTGGGTGGCCTTGATCCCCAGAAGATTCAGCGGGAGATTGATCAAACGAGTATAAAGATCGATTCCAAAAAACGCCTTCTAAAAGAGATAGCCGACCGTATCCTGTCGCTCAAGAATTTGCATACTACAAAAGAGAAGGAGACTGAGAGGGCGAAGACGGAAGCCGATAATCTTTTAAATCGTTTAAGGGTTTCTGTTTCTGAAATAGACAAGAAGAGGAAAGAAATTACGGCGAGGAAAGATACGATATTTGCAAGGCTTGCAGAAATCAATCAGCAGTTGGATGAACTCCAAAAAAGAATTCTTTCAGAAGCAAGCCTTATTGCTACTACTCTGACAAAAACTTTTGTAGCTAGTTCCTGTTGCGGAAGCTCCGTTTTTTGAAGACACGATGTCACTCATGTTGTCGGGCTCGAAACGCTGTGCGGTTTTCCGATGAAAGCGGCCCGGTACACGTCCTTTTTCGGCTTCTGCAG
>Ga0214473_10001155_pt1 | contig 35630 bp, 28 predicted proteins | sample RVTome_7_FD_203509 | JGI IMG/M metagenome (GOLD analysis project Ga0214473, IMG submission 203509) | Soil microbial communities from uranium-contaminated site in the Upper Colorado River Basin, Wyoming, United States - RVT98D197 | ecosystem: Environmental > Terrestrial > Soil > Contaminated >... | reverse complement strand
TATTCCGATCGAAGGTATCCGCCTGCGCCCCCACCGGTTCGAATCCATGGGGCATGATAAACGCCAACAGGCGTTCCGGACCTTCCTTGAGCTGATCCCATCCCAGGATTTCCCATGTGACCTCAAGAGAGTCCCCCGGAATAACCGTCGTGTTCTCGGTCTCGATGTGCAGAAGAACGCCAGGAGTTTCAGAAGAATCGGAATCCTCCGGCGGGGTAGGGGGCGCGCCCTCGAAGGGCCAGGCCGGCTCGGCAAACCCATAGCCGTTGATCGACTTGACCCAGACCTGCCACTTGAATGTGGTGGGGACAGCCGGCGGGCGGATGCCTGGTCGTCGGCTTCCCTCGTTGCCGTAGAAGTGACCGATCGAAAGGTTCCCGCCCGTGTACCAGAAATCGAGCGGGCTTCGGACGCAAATCCAACTGCCGTAGATGAAGCGGACCTGCTGGGGCACTCCCCTGGTCGGATTGGAGACGACTGGCTGCACCGCCCCGCCGCCATCCCATTCGCCAAAGGGGAGGTTGCCTCTCGAACACACATCGATCAAGCTGCCGTCGGGGATATTCTCCGATGTGAAATCCGTGTGCGCGCGTGTGTTCTGAAAGTTCCTGCCGTCGCCGGGCGTGGTCCAGGTCTGAATGCCGGACATCCCCGACCATACGTAGTCGAACGCGCCGACGACATCACCGCTCCAACCAATGGGGTTGATCGAAGGGACGCCGGGGGTCGGCGTGGGCGTTACGCTCGGCGTCAGGGTCTGGGTCGACGTCGGGATCGCGGTGACGCTTGTAGCCGTGGCTGTGGCCGTCGACATGGCCGTGTCGGTCGGTGTCGCCGTAGACGTGTCGGTCGGCGTCGGCGAGGGTGTTTCGGTCGGGGTCGGCTCCTCCGATGCAAGTTGGGCCATCGGAAGTCCGCTCGGGTACCCGGGGACGGGCACGGCCGATGCCCGCGCGGGAAGCGCCCAGGCGGACATGGCAAGGCAGAGGAACACCAAGGCGGCGAAAAAGCGATGGAGACCGCTCCTTGAGAGATGGCTTCTCAAGGAGACTTGGTTCGGCCCGCATCGGGCCGGCCGCGTGTGAGGCCCAGCGATACGCGCGATAACGTGTTGGAGGGACGAGAGAGCCAGGCCGAGGATGCCCATGATGGAGCCCCCTTTCGGGAATAAGAGACCGGCCCGCTAGACTGCGTTCATGGCGCAGTCGCGTGGCCGGTTTCGCTACTGGCTCCCCGCGGGGTTCACTGAACTTGCGTTCAACGAGCGACCAGCGCCACTCCCGCGGATCGTAGCCTCCACATGGACCGACGATTCAGTTGTCGTAGGCAGGAGCAGGCTGGTGCATCCATCCCCACCTTCGCCAGAACAGCCGCCGTGCCCCTTGCCCGTTTCCCTCCGGCATTCCTGATCTTTGCAGATCACTCTATCATAGAACCCGAGGCAGGGTCAATCCCCGAGGAACGCTATTAGACTGTTTGATATTGTTTTAATGGGGGGAATAGTGCACGACCGCACTGGCGCGCGTCCGGGCGCCACGTGCCCCAAAGAAAAAGACCGACGACGGAATTCCCTCCCGGTTGCGGGAGACCCTCCGAAGCCTGTCCCTGGAGACAACGCCGCCAGCTCGTGGAGAAGACGCTTAGCTTAGTCGCCTTCAAATTGACGCGCCCGACGGTGTGTGATAAACTTCACGGCGATTGAAATCTATTGGTTCCTGCGCTGCAGGACATTGGAGGCAGCCTCTTGTCAAAGCGCACAACCGGCGTGGTGCGCTGGTTTGATGGCTCTAAAGGGTACGGTTACATCGACACCGAAGATGGGGAAGACGTTTTCGTGCACTACCGCGACATCCTCGGCCACGAGATCCCCTTTCTGTCTGAAGGCGAAAGCGTCGCTTTTTTTCTCGAGCAAACGGTTCGCGGACCTCAGGCGATCGACGTCACCCGATTGAGTTGAACACCTGGAACACCTTACACCGTTCCACCGCCAGCGCGGCTCCGTTGCCGTTTGAGAGGCGCGCCGTCTGTGCGGCGGATTTGTGTCGCGCCGAGAGCTGGCACGGCCTTTATTCTTCAGACAAATATGGCGGCGCGCTACGCGCCCGCCAGGAACAACAAATGAGGTTAACAACCTATGGCAAGCAAAGCACTTAGATTGGTCCCCCTCGGGGGGTTGGGGGAGATCGGCAAGAACATGATGGCCGTCGAGTACGGAGAGAACATCCTGGTCATCGACACCGGTATCATGTTCCCCGAGAACGACATGTTGGGGATCGATTACATCATCCCCGATTTCGGATACCTTCTCGAGAAGAGAGACAAGGTCCGCGGCATCGTCGTAACACATGGCCATGAGGACCACACCGGCGCGATTCGCCACGTGATGGAAGAGATCCAGGCGCCGGTCTATGCCACTCGCCTGACGCGGGGCCTACTCGAAGCCAAACTCAGCCGGGGCGGGATGCTCAAGGACATTCAATTGAATACGGTCGGCGCCGGCGAACATGTGCGGGTCGGCCCATTCGAAATCGAGTTCTTCCATGTCTGCCACTCGATCCCGGACGGCGTGGGGTTGGCGATCACAACCCCGGCCGGGCTGATTGTCCACTCCGGCGACTACAAGTTCGACCACACCCCGGTCGATGGCTGGCCGACCGATTTCGCCAAGCTGGGCGAGCTCGGCGGCCGGGGCGTTCTGGCGCTTCTGGCCGACTCGACCAACGCCGATGAGCCCGGATGGACCCCTTCTGAAACGGTGATCGATCGGGCCTTCGACGACGTCTTTCGCGAGGCGCAAGGTCGGGTATTGATCGGGACCTTCGCCTCCCTCATCTCGCGCATGGCTCAGGCGGCGAAGGCGGCGCTCAATCACGGCCGGTCGATGGCCTTTGTCGGAACGAGCATGGTCGAGAACGCCCGCATCGCGCGATCCCTCGGCTACCTTGATGTGCCTGAGAGTTTGATCGTATCGCTCGACGAAACCCTAAAGATGCCGCCATCGCAAGTGGTTTTGATGTGCACCGGAACCCAGGGTGAGCCATCGTCCATCCTGGGCCGCCTCTCGACCGGTACTAACCGCCAGTTTGATCTGATTCCCGGCGACACGGTCATCCTGTCATCCCATCCGATCCCGGGGAATGAGGAAATGGTGCACCGCACAATCAACCGGCTCTTCCAGCGCGGGGCGGATGTCGTCTACGATGCCATCGCGCCGGTGCACGTCTCCGGGCACGCACGGCAGGAGGAGATGAAGCTTCTCATGCGCCTGATCCAGCCCAAGTACTTCGTTCCGATCCATGGCGAGTTGCGCCACCTGAAGCAACACGCCGCATTGGCTCGTGAGATCGGAATCCCGGGCGACCAGGTCGCCGTTGTCGAGAACGGGACCGTGATTGAGTTCAACGACGGCCTCATGCACATCGGTGAGCGCATCCCCGGAGGTTATGTGTTCGTGGACGGCAGCGGCGTCGGCGATATCGGCCCGACCGTGATGCGTGAGCGGGAAGCTCTGGCTCGTGATGGTTTCGTGGTTGTGCACCTTCACCTCGACGGGAAGTCCGGCACGTTACGAGAAACGCCCGAGATCGTCTCGAAAGGCTTCGTATTCGTAAGAGATGCGGAGCAGCTCTTTGAGGACGCCCGGATCAGAATTGACAAACTGGCAGCCAACGCCAACGGCAGCAACCTCGAAGAACTCGTCGAGACCGAACTCTCCAAGTATTTCTACGCCGAGACGCGCCGCCGTCCGATGGTCTTCGTGTTCGCCTCTCGCCACGACTGAACCTTTGAGATGCGGAATTCGCGGGAGGCTTCCAGCGGCGGTGGAGGGCGCGGGCGTTGAAGGACACGCTCCGCGGCCCACGCAGGCATCCGGCCTGACGAGCCCGCGAAGGTATAATCCGCTGCAAATGAGATCCCCTCGACGCCCGGGTGCGGCTGTGTTTCTTGCCTCACTCATCCTCACAGCCTGCACAGCTTCAACCCCAAGTGCCACCTCGACCTTCGTTTTACCGAGTCCCACGCCTATCCCACCAACCGCGACCCCCGAGCCGGCGGCCGCCATGGTGAATGGCGTACCGATCCTGCTGGCGGATTACCAGGGGGAATTGGCCCGATTCGAGGCTGCTCAGGCGTCTCTTGGCATTGACCTTGCATCCTTGGGCGACTACCACTCCCAGGTCTTGCGGGCTTTGATCGACCGCCGACTGCTGGCCGAGGCGGAGTTGGCCGTCGGGGGGAGGCTTGATCCCGCTACCGTCGAGGCGGCAATCGCCGACCTGACTGCCGACCGGGGAGGTACCGACGGCCTGCATGCGTGGTTGTCGGAAAACATGTACACTCTGGACGGCTTTCGAGCCGCCCTGGAGGAGGAAATCCTGGCCGAGCACATGGTTGAGAAGATCGTTTCAGGCGTTCCACACACAGCGGAACAGGCTCACGCCAGACATATTGTCGTGTCGACCAGGGAACAGGCCCAGGAGCTGCTCGATCAGCTCAAGGCAGGCGCCGATTTTGCCGGCCTGGCAGAGACCTACTCCCTCGACCTTAGCACCCGCCTGGCCGGCGGCGATCTTTACTGGTTTCCACACGGCTACCTCACCATGCCGCCGGTGGAAGAGGCAGCATTCAGCCTTCAACCGGGAGAGATCAGCGAGATCATTGAGAGCAAGCTTGGCTTTCACATCGTGCAAACGCTAGAACTTGCCGAGCGGACGCTCACCAGCGACGCCTGGCAGAGGCTGGGGCAGAGAGCTGTCGAAGACTGGCTGACGTCGAAGCGGGCCAGCGCCGACATTCAGGCTTTCGTCGCACCCTAGGGCTGGACTCGGGAGGCGCGTTTTCATGGACCCCAACTACGAGAGGCAGTCAGGGCCGGGAGCCGGCAGCCTCATCCTTAACCTCCTTACGCTCGGCGTTCTACTGATGACGTTGTGCGCCGGGGGCGCCATGACGGTCGTCTTCATCAACCCGGCCACGATCGAGCGGATCAGCCCCTTTCTGCCGATCAAACTCGTCGTCCCACCGACATTGATGCCCACCCTGGGATACCCCACGGCGACCAACACCCCGGAAATCTATTTGCCTCCGACGTGGACGCCAACTCCTTCCCGCACGCCGGGGATTGTTGCCACCCCTGTACCGCCTCCGACGGACACACCCGTTCCGACGGAAGCGCCCTTGAATGAGACGCCCTTGCCGACGGCGACACCACTTCCATTCGGCGCGCAACCGGGAAGCCCCGTGGCCATGGAGAACCCAGTCAATGAACTCGCATGCAAATACATGGGGATCGGCGGCCAGGTGTTCGACCTGACGGGATCACCCGTGTTCAACCTGGATTTGCATGTAACGGGCATCCTCGACGGGAAGCCGATCGACCTGCATTCACTGACGGGGACCTCGGGGGTCGAATCCCTCGGCCCCGGCGCGTACTTGGTCAACCTTGCCGATCATCCGATTGCCACTGAGGAAGAGCTGCAGATCGTCCTCAGCGATGGCTCCGGCAATCCACTTTCGGACGTGATTGATTTCGACACTTCCGATGCGTGTGATCAGAATTTCATCCTTTTCAACTGGCGGAAGCAATACTAGAAGGCTGGAAGGGGAAAGACCTGGGGCCACAAGCCACAAGCTGCATGCTTCAAGCGGTTCTCGTCCTTTCGTGCCGATGAGAACCGCTTGGTGTTTGTTCTGACAGCTATCAGTCGTCAGCAATAAGCCGTAAGCAACAAGCCATCAGCGGTCGGCGATCAACCTGTCGATCATGTTATTTGTTTTACTCATGTGTCTTGGGTCTTGTGTCTTGCGGTTTTAAGCTTGCGTCCTGCGTCCTCTGTTGGTGTCCTGTGTCCTGTGTCTTGGGTCCTGTGTCTTGCATCTTGAAGCTTGCAGCCTGGAGCTTGAAGCTTGTGTCTTGCGTCCTGGCACTTACACCGCGTGCACAACCGGCTCCGGCCAAACGCCCCCGGCTTTCACCACGCCCCGAGCCGGGACGTCACTCTTGACAACGGCACTGTTCCCGATGCGAGCCTCAGGGCCGATGGTTACGTTCAGGTTGACCGTGACCCCCATCCCTACCAGCGCGCCTTCCCCAACTGACACCCCACCGGCCAGCAACGCCCCGGGGGATATGTTTGCGTAGTCGCCGACGCGGCAGTCGTGCGACACGACGGCGCTTGTGTTGATGATCGCCCCGAAGCCGACCGAAGCCTCGCTGCCGACATAGCTGTGAGGCAGAACCTGAACCCCTCCCGCCAGGCGTGCGCTGGGTTCGACATATGCCCTGGGATGGACGACCGTCGGGCACGCGAACCCGGCCGCACCCAGCGTGTTGAAAACCCGTATCCGGCTACCGATGTCGCCGATCCCACCGACGGCGTTGATCGCCTGTCGGACACCTCTTTCGGCCAGCTCGGCCAGCTTCTCGCTACCACCGAGGATTGCCAGACCGGCCACGTCTCCTCCCGGCTTCAGGCTATCATCAATCACCCCCACGAGATCGTAGGTACCGATAGCCAAGATGAGGTCGATAAGAGACTTCCCGTGCCCACCGCCTCCATACAGGACAAGGGCACGCGGATTGAAGGGCCCCTCCGGTTCCGCAAGCCCACTCGTGCCGGCTATGGCCGACCGCACGTCACGCTCGGTGATCAATTGCGCATGCGGCAACTCAGACAGATCCAAGCCGGCGCGTCTCGCCAATGCCAACGCGGGGTTTGTGATCCGCAGCCCTTCCGGGATCCCCGGCCCGCGCCCCTCGGGGTCTGGTTCCACTTCCTGTGGAGGCTCCCAATCGGCGCTCTCCGCCACCCAGCACAACCGCTCACCCGCCCGCAAGAGCTCACCCGGACTTGCACGCAGGCCGACGACAAACCCCTCCGTTTCGGCGACAACCTCCGCGGCTGACTTGGTGTTCTCGATCAAACATACCGGGTCGCCGGCTTCGATGTGCTGCGCATCCACCACGTAGAGTGTAACCAGCCTGGCTTCGGGCTCGTTGGGATTGAGCAAAGGGATCAGGATTGCCTTGGCTTCAGCCATCAAAGCCTCCTAAAGAGTGTCTTGGAGCTCCGATTGTATCCGAGATCGCCGATTGACCGATGCCGCAGGTAGGTACCAAGGATTCTATGTCGTTCCAGCGGCGGTCGATCACGCTCTGAGCCTGTCTTCCATAAGAGCAACCCCCCCCTGGACGATATCGTCCACACTGGGCAGGACCGCCTGCTCCAGCGGCCCGGCTGCCGGCACAGGCATTTCCCTGGCGCCAACTCGCCCGGCCCGCAGCCCCGGGCCAAGTTGCTCCAATGCAACTGCCACCAGCTCCGCCCCCCATGCGGCCACCGGCGAGGCCTCTTCCACTGTGAGTAGACGCCTTGTCCTCTCCAGGCTGTTCAACAAGGGAGTTCGAGGGACAGGACAGAGCTGTGTGAACACAAGGAGCTCAGCGAAGATCTCGTGCTCGTAGGCCAGTTTCAGCAAGGCCGTGCGCGCCAGAGTGGCCATGTGGCCGTAACCCGCCAGTGTAAGCTGAGGATCCGGTGCGCCATCCACCCGCAGTTGGAAGGTGGGATAGCCGGACCCCAGGCGCTCCGCCCCGAATTCTTCGAGCCCCTCTAGCGCCAGGACCGGTGCAGGGTACAGCAGCTTGTGCTCAACAAAGAGCAATGGGTCGTTGTCGTTGAGGATCGCATGGCGGAGAAGCGCACCTGGATCATCCAGATCGCACGCCGCCGCCACCCGAAGCCCAGGCACACCCAGAAAGTGCTTCTCCAGAGTCTGGCTGTGCGTCGGACCATACCCCCTTCGTCCCCCCATCGGGGTGCGGACGACCAGCGGGACCCGAACCTGATCGTTGCTCATCCACCGCAGCTTTGCGGCATGATTGATCAGCTGGTCGGCCGCCAGGGTCAGGAAATCGCCGAACATGATCTCGACGACAGGCCGCAGGCCGCGCAAGGCCATCCCGACGCCCAGGCCGACAATTCCGGCTTCAGACACCGGGGTCGTGATCACCCGCGCCGGATACCGCGTTGAAAGCCCGCGTGCGACTTTGAAGGCGCCTCCGTACGGGTCGAGCACGTCCTCCCCCAGAAAGACGACCAGCTCGGATTCCTGCATGCAGGACGCCAGGCTTTGTTGAAGCGCCTCAAGTACGGTCGTCATCGAGATCAACCCATGGGCTCGGTCAGACTGAGGGGATCGGCGAGGGGATCCTCGGCCGCCTGGCGAAACGCCGCCGCCACCTCCGTCTCAACCGCTTTATTCAGTTCCCTAAGGCTGGCTTCGTCCAGGCGACGCCCATTCAGCAGAAGGGGATCCCGCTCGCGAAATAGGGCGATCTCGGCCGGATCTCGGGTATCGTCCCCCCTGGAATGAGGCGCGAAGCGATAGGTGTGCAGGATAACGGCGCACGGACCCCCGCTTGCGCGGACCTGTGAGATGGCCCTATCGCCTATCGATCGAATCTCCTGAACGTCCGTCGTGTCGGCTTCATTGAGCGGGATGCCGAAAGCGGTGAACCGCCCAGCCATGTCGCCAGCGAGATTGAGGCTGATGGGGGTCGTTTGAGCGTAGCGGTTATCTTCGAGGACGAACACGACGGGGAGGCTCCAGAGAGCCGCCATATTCAGACTCTCGTAGGTCACTCCTTCACCGAGCGTCCCGTCACCCAGGAACGCAATCACGACCCGGCCGCGTCCGGCGGACTTCTCCGCCAGGCTCATCCCGACCGCCAGGGGAAGCATCCCCCCCAGAATGCCGTTGGCATAGAAGTCTTTCCACTGGATGTGTTGACTCCCGCTCCGGCCCCCGCACACCCCCGTCTGCTTCCCCATGAGTTCTGCCGCGAGTGCATGCATGGATCCCCCGTAGGCAAGGAAGTGGCCGTGGCAGCGGTGATTGCTCACCACTACGTCGCCATCCTCGATCACGGCAAGGATCCCTACCGCATTGGCCTCTTGTCCAACGTAGGTATGGGTTGTGCCATAGAACTCGCCGCGCGGAAATGCCTCTAGCACCGTCTCTTCGAAACGACGGATGCGCTGCATCTGGCGGTAGAGCTCGTGATCGGTGGCAGAAAGGGGCATACGCAGTGGATCCGCGCATCAAGGCAGACTTGCGCAGGTATCATACCATCGGGAACCAGCTCAGGCTTCAAGCTTCAAGCTGCATGCTCCAGACGGTCCAGCTCGGACCGGCCCACTGCAAGCCCCCTGGCGCCTGAAATACCATTGTCTTGTGTCCTGTGTCTTGTGTCCTGCGTCGTGCGTCTTGGGTCTTGTCGCTTGTAGCTCGGAGCTTGAAGCTGAGAGCTTGCAGCTTACAACTTGGACTAGTCGAACCATTGGACTGCGGTCAGGTCTGAAGCAAACGCCGCCCACGAATGTGGGCGGCGCGTCAAAGGAGCTCGCGCTCCATCCTGTTCAATTGAACCCAAGCTCAGGGTTGCGCGAGAGGTTCGATGGAAGGTCAGCTTTGAGACTTGGCAAAATCGGCGCTCACGATGCGCCACGCCTCATGGGTGCCCATCGGCGACTTCGCAACGGCGAAGTAGCGGGTCTGCCCCTTAGACATCTTGGTCTCAATTCTCCAGTCCATCGACTTGAACTTACTTCTTGACTTCACATCGTAGAACTCAAGCTCTTCCTTCATCGACCGCCTCCTTATGTAAAGTTATCTCGGGTGGGGTGCTGTCTCCCAACTGAAAATGGTACATTCCTTTGCCTTGCGGCGCAAGAAGGCCAATAAGGGGTCATCCAGCCTCCGCAAGGGGGGGCACGGCTGCGTGGCTCTGCCGCCTTTGCCAGGCTGGAACCCCGTCAGAGGCACCCAGGGGATCAGGCTTGAAGGCTGGAAACATGCGGGGTTCGGGTGACTGGAGCTAGCCTCGGAATTCTTCCGACGTAGCGTGGCCAGGTTGAGAAATCGCTTCCCGCCGAATGACTTTCCAGAAAGTGACCAGTAGTATTTTCAGGTCAAGCCAAAGGGACCAGTGGTCGACATACCATACGTCAAGCCGAAAGCGCTCTTCCCAGGCCAGCGCATTCCGGCCGCTGATTTGAGCCAGGCCGGTGATACCGGGAGTGACTTCAAGCCTGCGGCTCTGCTCCGGCGAATAGCGTTCGAGGTACTTGACATACAGCGGGCGCGGCCCGACCAGGCTCATTTCCCCACGGATCACGTTGAGCAGCGACGGCAGTTCATCCAGGCTTAGCGATCGCAGGAACCTACCGATCGCCGTCAGACGCTGCTCATCCGGCAGCAGCTCACCCTGGGCGTCACGCTCGTTCGTCATCGTTCTGAACTTGTAATAAACGAAGGGATTGCCCCCCCGGCCCGCCCGGGTCTGCCTGAAGATGACCGGGGACCCGATCCCGATCCATATGGTGGCCGCTACCAGTGCCAGGATAGGGCTGATCAGGACCAGTCCTGGGAGTACCAGGACCAGGTCGAACAGCCGCTTGATGACCGGCAACCGGCGAGGGGTCAACGACATCATCCCGAGGGCCCCCCGGTTGGGTCGGGCGGCTCTCTGCCCCCTGCGCCCGGCCGGCCGCTGGATACGGCCAACATGGCCTGTTCCATCTTGTCCACCATGGAAGGCCTATCGAAGTGGGCTTCCACGTAGATCCGGCCCGCCTTGCCCAACGCCTCGCCACGCCTCCGGTCGAACGCCAACTCAAGCACTGCCTGCGCCAGGGTTTCTGGATCCCCCGGGGGGGAAAAGAGCCCTGCCCCGGCATCCTCGACCACCTTCCGGATAACGCCGTCGATGGCCAGGATCACAGGCTTGCCCGCGGCCATGTAGTCGAAGACCTTGTTCGGGTAGGTTGTCTTGTACACATCAAGAGGTTTGAGGATGGCGATGCAGGCGTCGGCGGCTGCCAGCACCTGCGGCATCTCGGATTTTGACACCGGTGGCAGGAACTTCAGGTTCTGCAACCCCAACTGTTCAGCTCGACCCAGGAGGGCTGGCTTCTCCTTCCCATCTCCCACCAGTACGAAGACGATACCATCGTAGCGCGCTAGACGGCTGGCGGCTTGCAGTACCACCTGCAGGTCATTCGACATCCCGTGGGCCCCCGCATAGAGCGCGACGAATCTGCCTTCCAGCCCGTGGGCTCGCCGGTACCTGGAACCCGTCTCCTTTGGGTTGAACATCCCGACATCGGCCCCATTCGAGACAAGCTCGACGCCTGCTGCGCCGCGGCTCTTCACATGCTCGATGAAACCGGGGGAGTTGACCACCACGCCGTCGGCGTTCCTATAGAGGAAGCGTTCCAGCCACTCCGAGGCCCAGATCAAGACTGGGTTCTTGAGAACCCCGACGGCGACCGCGAACATCGGCCAAAGATCGCGCACCTCGAACAGGAACTTGGCCCGTTTCAACCTGGCCAACACCAGCGCCGTCGCACCCTGGAGGATTGGCGGGGACGTGCCCCATACAAGGTCAACCCTCGAAATACGCAGACCGATCAGAAAAGACGAGGCTGAGAAGCTGATGAAGCTTAGAGCCCGCGCCGCAAACGAGCGATGCCAGCCCGGAAGGCTGTAGCAGCGCAGGATCTCCAGACCGTTTTCCGCCTCTTCCTGGATCAACCACCCTTTCCGATCCCCTCTCTGGCCCGTCAGGTAGCTCACCTGTCCGGCCAGGACAGTCACCCGGTGACCCCGATCAGCCAGATGGCGGGCGAGTTCATAATGGCGGGTGCCCCCGGGGTCCTTCATCGTGGTGAAGGCCTGATGGATTAGAAGAATATGCACTTCACAATTCCAATCGGAGACCTTGATAGCTGAGCCAGGCGAGCGGTAGGACTCCCGGCCTCGGCTCGACCCAGCCAAGCTTGAGCATCGCCGGGTCTGATGAGCCGAAATACCACCAGGTGCTCAGTCGTAGCGGCAGACCTCCTCCGATCTCGACGGCCAAGAACAAGCTTGGCTCTTTCAGCCCGTAGGTCTTCGACCACCAGCCCCAAACCGGCAGTTCTGGTTGGATCCGGGTCCCAGCGACAAGTTGACCGGCCCGGTAGAGCCCGGGCTTACCTGCGGAGGGTTCAACTCGAAGCGGTTGTGCTTCGCCGGGGACCTCGACGGTTAGTAGTCGGCCGTCGAGGGCGAAGAGCCAATCAGGGAGACACCATGCGGCGACAGCCACAGGTGGTGAGATTATCCCGCTCGCTCGTCCGGCCGGCCAGCGAGTGAGGTCGTCCACGACCAGCCACAGATCGTCACCGGCTCGCACCACGGTCCGCATGTGGGAGATGCCGACATCTCGATACCCTTGCCGCTCGGCGGTGACCATTTCCAGCATCCCATCCGCCGTCCGCCAGCGGCCCAGCAATCTTCCTTGATCCCAATTGAGCCAGAGAAACCGACCCGCACGCTCCATCGGCTCCTGGCCGGCCACAGTGACAGTGTTGTGGACCCGCGCCTGGGCGAGAGCATTGTCCCAAGGCACGTCCGCCAGGTAGCGGTAAGTCCCCGGGTCACGAGCCACATTGCGCCCATCCCGCCACAGGTCGAAGTGAAGCTGGTCCGAGTGACCTGGTCTGGAAGCGAACCTCCCACAACGTAGAATCGCCTTTGTGCGCACACCCCGGATGAGGTGCAGGCCCGCATCGGGGAAGCTATCACCCCCCTGCGCAATGGCTGCCTCTCCTACTCGTGATTCTGCTTTCAGACCCAGCCAGACGAATGGCTCATCCCAGGGACCGGGAGGGTAGACGACTCGATAGCGGAATGTGAGTGAGGCAGCCTGTACAACCGGCCGATAATCCCTGAACGGCTGGGAGCTCAACGGCAGGAATTGCGCCCCGTCGTTTGGCCCGAAGTTCGGAGCTTCTCCCGTGGCCGGGTCGACAAGCGCTTCCAGGCATGCCACTGACCGGCCTAGCGCCTCCAGGCAGTCGTCGGGCAGCGGATCTCGATTGAGCGAGCCTAACCTGGCCGCCCACATCGCCACCTCGAGCGCCAGTCTATGGTAGTTGGTCGACTGCTGAATGTAGCCGCCGTCGTCGAAGATCTGCCTTCTTAGGGCGCGAACCAGCCACGTTCGCCCCGATCGACGCCAGCGTCGGGCGTGCCGCAGTTCGGGGAAGAGCAGCCCCACCGTGTACAAGGCCGTCGCTTCCGTGATCAGGTGATTGTTGCCTTGCGCCCTGGCGTAAGACATCGTCGGTGGGATGCGTGCGGCATGGACCGCAATGAACTCAGCCAGACCGAACATGCGCTCTGGCGCGTCCGCCCAGAAGGACGCAAAGCCATACGCGGCGAATACAACAGCCATGAGGCGCAGCGCCACTTCCTGCCCGGAGATCCAATTCACCCCACTATTGGGCTGATTGGCAGCCTTCCAAGATTCCAGGAGAGTCCAGAAGCCGTCCGCGTATCGCCTCTCCCCGGTTATGCACGCTGCGCGCACAAGGGGAAATGTCCAACCAAAGCGGGAGACCTCCCAGGCGAGCTTGACATCCCTTCCGCCAGGGACACGCTCGGACTCGGTCCAATGTCGCCGCAAGTCGAAGGCCTCACCCGCCCCTGTCTCTTCGATGTCCGCCGGGATCGCCCAGTCGGGCGGGAACCCGAGTCGGACGCGGTGCTCGCCGAACAGGCGAAAGTCTCCCTCCAGGACGGCGTCGGCTTCGGCCAGGACCGGTCCTGTGTCACGCATGACGTCCCGGAGGCGCGGCGCAAGCCCATCATCGGGGTCAAACAGAAACGGATGCGCGCTCGAGCGGACGCGACGGTGTTCTAGATAGCCCTGGGGTTCAGAGGGGATGCCGTTCTGCAGCCACGCCCGTGCCGGGCGGGCCCCCCAGCGTGCTAGCGGGGTCTGTCGCCGCGCCAGGCCGGTCACGATTGAAAGACGATATGCCGCGTAAAGCGCCAGCGAAGACGGCCCGAGCTCTAGCGCGGCCCGCAGAAACACCGCCGGATCCCAGCGACCCACAAGGCCATCACCCTCGGGTGTCATTCGCCAAACGAAATCGGGGCGATTTCGACCGGGTTCCCGGAATGGAGTGCTTCTACGGCGGCCAGGGAGGCGAGGCTGACACCGAACAGTTGATCATAGGGAATGGGCGGCGGGCTGCCGGAAGTGAGACACTCGACGAAGGCCAGCCACTCTCCCAGGTGTCCCTTGTCCTGCCGCACAGGGTCTCGCCAGACGCGGCGTCTCCCGTTGGAGAACGTCTCCAACCGCCGGAAGTCATCTAGCACCGCTGTCCGACCGCCGGCAAAGACCTCCAAACGCTCCTTTGAGGAACTCCGAGCTCCGTTGGCAACGTAAGCGATCGTGCCGATCGATCCGTCGGGAAAGGTCAAGTTGATCACGACATTGTCATCGCGATACCGATCTCCATCCGGCAGACCGCTGGCGGTCACGCGAACCGGGGGCCCTCCAGCCAGGAAGGTGAGCATGTCGATGAAGTGACACGCCTCCCCGATGATGCGTCCACCGCCCACTTCTGGATCGTGAACCCAGTGCGAAGGTGGCAGGTACCCGGCGTTAACCCTGTAATGCATGACCAGAGGTTCGCCGGCGCCCTCCATCCATTCGCGGAGTCGTTCGGTCATTGGAGCAAAGCGGCGGTTGAAGCCCACCATCAGCGTTCGTTCACTGCGACGCAGAGTCCTGGCGACGGACTCCAGGTCCTTCCAGTTCAAAGCCAGCGGCTTCTCACAGAAGACATTCTTGCCGGCCTTCAGCGCCTTGATCGTGTGCCGGGCATGCAAATTGTGACGGGTCAGCACCGCTACCGCGTTGATCTCAGCGTCCTCCAGAATCGCGGCTTCATCCGTCGTAGCGTAGCGGAATCGATACTTGCGGGCTGCGCCGGCGCCTGACACACCTCCGGCCGAAGCCAGTCCGATACATTCAACCGAAGGCACTCGACGAAGGAGCGGTAGCAGAACGACATTGGCGAAGTTGCCCGCTCCCAATACCCCTAGGCGCACCGGCCCCGAAGCAGCCGGCGGGCGGCGCGATATCTCCACCCGGCGGCCAAGCATCCCGTCATCGGCTTGGGCTTCGTACGTCAGGAGGACACCGAGAGAGGCTTCCTCGCTCTCACCGCGTATCAGACGGTAGGCCTGATCAGCCGCGCCAATCGGAAAGCGATGGGTGATCAACGGCCGGACATCTACCAATCCGTCTTCCATCATCTGTACGAAACCTTCCAGATTCCGGCCCTCGGTCCAGCGGACATATCCGGAGGGATAGTCGACGCCGTGTTCTTCGTACACGGGGTCATATCGCCCCGGCCCGTAAGAACGAGAGACAATGAAAGTCAATTCTTTAGCGTAGTACACGGGACGGGGGAGTGTCGTCCCGACCAACCCGATGGCAATGACCTTGGCTCTCTCACGGGCGATATCTCCCGCGAGTTCGACTGCATCGTTGGAAGGCGTGTCGGCGCAAATTAGGACCACGTCGAGGCCAGCCCCGCGTGTGAGAGCCTCCGCGGCAGGGACGGCCTCATCACGCAAGACAGCCTTCGCACCCAGCTTTCGTGCCTGTCTGACCCGGCCCGGGTCGAGGTCCACACCCAAAACCTCGCAGCCCGCCGCCCTAGCGATCCCGGCCGCTAGCAGCCCGATCAGGCCCAACCCGATCACGCCCACACGCTCCCCAACCTGCGCGCCACCCAGGCGGAAGCCGTGAAGCGCGATGGCCCCTAATGTGGCGAAGGCACCTGATTCGAAGTCGACCTGGCGCGGCAGACGCGCAACCAGGTTTCGGGGGACCACACAGAACTCGGCGTGGACCGCATACCCGCCCCCGGCGCAGACCACCCGGTCGCCGGCTCGAACGCCCCTCACCCCTGCTCCCGTCTCAACCACCGTGCCGGCCGATGAATACCCGAGCGCGAGAGGCTGGTCGAGCCGGTTCCTGGCGGCTTCGAATGCCGTGAGGACACCTTCCCTGCGGGCTTTCTCGACGACCTGACGGACGAGGTCGGGACGAGCAAGGGCCTTCCCGACCAGGCCCTTGGATGCGAACGCCACGGCATGACGCTCGGTCCCGGCTGAAACCAATGAAGCGGCCGTCCGGACCAGGACCATGCCTGGACTGGGCTTGGGCACGGGCACCTCGACGACCATCGTCTCGCCTGAGCGCACGTTCTGCACGACCTGTTTCATCTCTTGGGACCGTTCTCCGCAAACCTCGACTTTCAAGCGGCTGGGGCGCTGGATCATACCCACCCCTTCGGCGGATTATAGCATCGCGAGGATGTCGCGCTTTGCGGTGAGGGGTATACGCTGATCTTGGGGCGCTCTCAGGATGACTTCACTATAGAACGCTTCAGCGTGGCTCATCCCGTCGGCGTAGCCGGCCCAATCCCGGACGATCTGGGTATTCACCTGCGCCGTCAGCTCCCGCAACAACGGCGCCTCAAGCGCCTCGACGACTGCCTGAGCCAGGCTCTCCGGCTGCGTTGAATCGATCAAGAGCCCGTTCCCCCCAGGCTCGATCCATTCCCGGATGGAGACGAGATCACCTGCCACGGGGAAACACCCACAAGCCATGGCCTCCAGGAGCGTGTTCGGGGTGCCGTCATACTCGCTCGGCGAAACGGAAACGGCAGCCCGGCGGAACAAAGCCGCCATCTCCTCCGCATTCACACGGGGTAGCAGCCTGACGGCCCGCCCCACACCCAGCCGCCTCAGGCGTGATTCCGCCTCGGGCTCGCCGGCCATCCCCGGGCAAAGGAAGACCGTCGTCGGGTGCCTGGCAAGGATCGCCGGAATGGCCTGGAAGAAAGTATCGTTGCGCACATAACTTCGAATGCCACGCGGGTTGATGACAACGGGTGAAGACGCCGGGATCGACTCGAGCCAGATCCTGGATCGGGGGGAAGGCGGCGGGGCATGTTCCGGGTTAAAGATGTCGGTCCGCACTCCTCCATTTCCAGGAACGACGAGCACCGGTTTCCCCGGCGAATAGCCCCTATCCCTGGCGTTGTCGATGTCATGCTGGCAGTCGGTAATGAGGCCATTCGCCCGGTGGAGAGCGTGGCGGGTGAGACGGGCCATCCCCGGTGCAGCACTTGCGTGAAGCGTGAAATCATTCCCCCAGGCTGACAGGATCAGTGGGGCCGGGGTCCCGGCCCGTGCGGCAAGGAACCCCTCAAAGGGTATGCGCAACGCGTGAATCAGATCGGGCTGGATCTGTTGTATCACCTGGCGCGCTCGACGAGCCGCCCGCGGTACGGTGAACGGCCCCAGCCAGTGCCTGACCGCGGAACGGATCCGCATCCTGCCCGGCCCACCATGGGAAGCGGGGCCGGTTTGGGTCGACCCTGAAGAGAGGGCAATGGCCGGTCGAGAGCCGCTGAACGCCACGCTCAAACGCTCGATGGAGGCGAAGCCCGGAGCGTTCGGCATGTTTGAGGTCGACAGCAGATGGACTTCGTGATCGCCCTCGATGAAGTAGTCGATCCAGCTACGGGCGATCGGGCTCCGGCCGTCGGCAATGAACAAGATACGCAACTCAGTTCTCCCAACCCGTCACGCGGTTCATTACATGCACAAAGGTATCCGCCATGACATCCGTATTGAACCTCTCAGCGGCGGACCGATGCGAGGCAGCGCCCATCGTCAACAGGCGCTGTGGATCTGAGAACGCCTGGCGCAAGGCCATGAGCAGGCCCTCTCCATCACCGGGGGGAACGAGCCAGCCGTTATCCGGTCGGACAAGGTCCTCCTGCGTACCATCCCCCTCACCAACGATAACCGGCAGGCCATACGCCATTCCTTCTTGAACCGCCAACCCACCGGTGCCCGGCATGACAAGCAGGTCGGCGCCGGCATATTGTTCTCGCAAGGCCTCCCCCTGAAGCGCCCCCGTAAAGCGCGCCTGCGGATAGTCCCGTCCCGCGAGTTCCTCCAGCGCCTGGCGTTCCGGCCCGTCACCCACGATCCAGACTTCAGGCTTGGGCACCAGTTCGCGGCATACCTTGAGGAGCAGGTCGACCCGTTTGCGCGCTTGAAGTCGGCCAACGAAGAGCAGACGCGGCGATCGATGGCTGAATGCCTCACGCGTCGGTGGGGGCCCGGGCGTAGCGGTCACCGCGTTCGGAGCGACGAAGATCCGTGATCGGGGGACGCCCTGGGCCTCGTACTCTGCTGCCCCACGTGTGCTGTAGGCGATGAGTGCATCGAGTCGGTTCAAGAATCGTCGGCGGATTCTATCTTGGGGGAAGGAGAATCCTCCACGAATCGGCGGCGCGCCAAGACCCCAGCCGATGACTGGCTTTCCCCTCCGCTGCATCCATCTCAACGCGGCCGAATTCGAGATATAACGCGGATTTGCTTCAAGGATTAAGACATCCGGGTCCCAGCGGCGCAACCAGGCCAGGAGCCCGCCTTGAACGCAGAGGTATGCGACCCCGCGAAACAGATGGATGTTCCGGGCCGCGGCATAGCGAGCGACCCCCAGTTGGTCTGTTGTAAGGATGGCTTCTGTGGCTCTCGGCGCGCCGGCGATCAGGCTCAGCCCGCCGCCACATTCTTCGGCCAATCGATCGATGAAGACGGACCGGTAGGCCGGGAGGACCCTCTGCTGAAACCCGACGCTCCCTGGAAAGCCCGGCCGCTCACGACTGTTCAATATCTCGCCTTTCCCGAGGCATAGCTATCACATAGGCCTTCCACGCCAGGGACTCCGGGCTTTCAATCGGTCTTGCCGGGTCTTGCATCGGGTACATCTGGTAGCCGTCGCTCTTGAGCGCATTCCAGACCGCCAGCGCCGCGTGAGGACCGTGCGATTCCATCAGGATCACCGGACGGATTTTATTCAGAATGCGCCGCATGCCCCGAACGACCTTCACCTCGCCGCCCTCGACATCGATCTTGATCAAGGAAGGCGGCGGATTGCCCAGGCCCCAGACGAAGTCATCCAACCCTAACGTCTCAACTTCGATTGCTTCATCGTAGCTCGCCTGCCTTCCTTCCGACCCGTCGAGCTTGCCCATCCCAGCCGAGGCATGGACCAGAAAGCGCGACCGCCCCGCGTGGTCTCCAATCGCGGCCGGGATCACTTTCACCCTATGCTGAAGGTCATTCATCTCAATGTGCGATTGCAGCCGCGTCAGGTTCGCCGGAAGCGGCTCGAATGCGAATACCCTCGATTGCGGTCCCCCCGCAAGCGCAAGCAAGATCGCCACGTAACCGATGTTCGCACCGACGTCGTAGGCGACCATACCTGGACGGCTGAACCGCTGGATCGCAACCTGCAAATCCGGTTCATAGGTCCCCAGCCAAAGGTCCTTCTCGCGCCTCAAGTCAAGCACCAGGCGCATGCCGCGGCCTAGGCCGCCGGCGGCTTTCACCGGCGTCATCCCGGCCGGCGCTGCACTGTTCAGTGCGGCGCGGATGAAGTCTGTAACCGGTCCGAAACGGTAAAGCGCTCGCTTGACAGATCCGGGCAGGATCTTTGCTGCAAAGGCGGCCGCCCGCATGACCAAGGAGGTCATGGATTTGGCCTCCGCAGCATATTCCTGACATGTAGTTTCATGACCATAGCGGACAGGGCTCACCACTGCCAGACTGCGCCTGCCGCCCGCTCATACTCCGTTTTCGGCGTCCCATCCCAGTGATCCCAGATAGCCATCGATCATCCTGTCCAGGCCGAAAGTACTTGCTGCAACGGCGCGCGCCCCCGCCGCGTAGCCTTTTTGGTCTCCCAGAATGACTTCGGCCTCCCGGGCCAGAGCTTGGGCATCCGGCTCATCGGGCTTCCAGGGATCGCCGCCGTAGTGGGCCAGCCTTCCGGCTTCGCGTGTGACGATCTCGGGCAACGCACCGGTGTCGAACCCCAGGATGGGAAGCCCGCAGGCCATCGCTTCGAGGACCGAGTTAGGACAGGCCGGGTTCAAGTCGGAGGCGTAAAGCATATGACCCGTACGCAGGAGCTCCGGGATCTGGTCCGGCGGAACGGCGCCCCGCCAGATGATCTCCGATCCGGTTTCGGCGTCCCAACGCCGGCGGATCGGTTCAGCGACCTGGCCTGCGATCACGAGCTCTGCCCTCCCGCCTGTGGTGATATCGAGCTGGCGCCGGAGCAAGACGGCGCTGCTTATACCGATCTCGTACCCTCCGGCGAAGTTGCCTTCAACCACCAGGATGCGGATTCGATCGGTGGGCGTCACGCCGGGGCCATCCGGATGGTAGCGATCGAGCGGTACACCGTTGTAGACGACACTCGTCGGAACCGCAGCCGGACCACGTTCGCGGTTCCACCAGGTTTCAACAAAGCGGCTCTGATACACAATGCGATCGGCGAAACGTCGACGGGTCCAGGCCATGAGCAAGTTCGCCAGTTCGGCGCGCAGGTAATGGCGCACGCCTGTACGAACCCTGCGATGGATCCAGTTGATTCCGTCGAGGCGTTGCAGAATAGGGACGCCACGTCGTTTCGCACGCGCCAGTCCCGCCAGAGCTCGTGTGCCGCCATTCACCAACACGGCGTCATAAGGGCTGTCGCTGAGACTATAAGCGACCTCGATCCCTCGGGCTTCCAGGCCGGCGGCTAATCGGCGCTGAAAACTCGCCGGACCCGCGATGCCCGGAATACGGGCCACGAGACACAAGCGTTTTGGACGAGACATGGGTAGGTTTATCGAACGCGAGCTCCCGATCCGAAGAAGTGGACTAGCCGCCAAACTCTCTCAACCATCAAATGCCAGAAGGGCCTCGACAATCCGGTCCGCTGCTCTTCCATCCCCGAACGGATTAACGGCGTGCGCCATTGCGGAGTGCGCGGCCGGATCATCCATCAGGCGTCTGGCCTCGGCGACGATACGCTGAGTGTCCGTCCCGACCAGGCGGGCCGTTCCCGCCTCGATCGCTTCCGGGCGCTCCGTCTTCTCACGCATCACAAGGACCGGCACCCCGAGGGCCGGCCCTTCCTCCTGCAATCCGCCCGAGTCGGTCAATATCAACGTTGAGCGTTTCATCAGCTGCACCATTGGAAGGTAATCCAACGGTTCGAGTAGACGGACATTCTCGATGCCGCCCAGCCTCTCCCACGCAGGTTCGCGAACATTCGGGTTGAGATGGACAGGGTAGATCAGGGTGACCTCATCGCGATAGGTCTGGGCGATTTGCTCCAAAGCCAGCAAGATGCGCTGAAGCGGTTCACCGAAATTCTCGCGTCGATGAGCTGTGACAAGTATCACGCGCTGCTCCGAGGACACATCGGCCAGCGGTCCGGCAGCCAGATCATACGGCCGCGAAGCGACCATCTGCAGCGCGTCGATGACCGTGTTTCCCGTGACGACGATACGTTCCTCGGGCGTGCCCTCACGGATCAGATTCTCACGCGCCCGCGCGGTCGGAGCGAAGTGCAGATCAGCGATCACCCCGGCCACACGGCGGTTCACCTCCTCAGGAAACGGCTGCCACTTGTCACCGGTCCTGAGGCCAGCCTCTACGTGGCCCACTCTTACGTGCTGGTAGTAGGCCACGAGCGAGGCGGCCATCACCGTCGTCGTATCCCCTTGCACAAGAATCCAATCCGGCTTGACCTCTCGGATAACCGGATCCAGCCCACTCAGGATTGCCCGGGTCAGTTCGACCAGGGGCTGATCCGGTCGCATCAGGTCGAGATCAAAATCAGGGTGAATGTCGAAGAGGTCGAGGAGCGGATCGAGCATTTCGCGATGCTGGGCCGTGACACACACGTGCGATTTGACGCCGACCTGCGCCTCGAGTCGCCCCACGACCGGCGCCATCTTGATTGCCTCGGGTCGGGTGCCGAAGATCGACAGCACCCGCAATCCTGCCTCACCCATGTCCCATTCCCGCACCAAGAACTCTCAGATCGACACCTGCCGCAGCCCACGCCTTCGGATCCCAGACACCCTGAAGATCGAACGCCAGCCGACCCGGCATGCCTGCCGCCACTTGAGCCGGGTCGAGTTGAAGGAACTCCGAATGGCCGACAGCCAGAACAACTGCGTCCGCGCCGGCAAGGGCCTTTTCAAGCGAGCCTGCCGGGGTGCATCCTGGAGCGGTTCTTTCCGGCGCGTACGGCTCGAAGGTCGTTGTCTTCGCCCCGTGCGACGCCATCAGACGTGCGATTTCGACCGCCGGGCTTTCGCGCAGGTCGTCGACGTCAGGCTTGTAGCTCAGGCCGAGCACGCCGACCACCTTCCCACGCACTCCTCCAATGTCCCTCTCGATCATGTCCACGACATAGGCGGGCTGACCGTCGTTGACCAACCGCGCCTGGCGCACAAGCTGCGCGACCTCCGGGGCCGCCTCAACCAGGAACCAGGGATCGATGCTGATGCAGTGACCGCCCACACCCGGGCCCGGACGCAAGATCTTCACACGCGGATGACGGTTGGCAAGCTCTCTGGCCTCCCACACGTTCACGCCTAACACGTCTGCCATTCTGGCGAACTCGTTGGCCGCGGCGATGTTCACATCGCGATAGGTGTTCTCCATCAGCTTGACCATCTCTGCGGTCGTTGAATCGGTCAGGACGATCTCGCCGCGTGTGAATACCGAATACAGATCCCGGCCTGCCTCGGCCGAAACTTGGTTGATCCCGCCGATCACCCGGGCATTCTCGATCAATTCCCGCAGGATCTGTCCGGGCAGGACACGCTCAGGAGTGTATGCCAGGAAGAAATCGCTGCCTGCCTTGAGGCCAGTTTGCTCAAGTATCGGCGCCACTCGATCCTGGGTCGTTCGAGGGGGCGAGGTCGACTCCAGGACCACAAGGTTACCTTGTCGGAGGACGCCGGCAATCGATCGTGCGGCGTCTTCGACGTGGTGAAGATCGGCGTGATGCTCACGGGTCACCGGTGTGGGTACCGCAATGATGAATGCGTCAGAAGGCACCGGCTCGGAGCCGATCTGTAGGTTTCCCGAACGCAGTGCAGCCTGGACGAGCGTTCGCAGGCCCGGTTCATGGATGTGGGTATCGCCGTCGCGCAGCACATCAAGCACGTGCGGGTTGGAATCCACGCCGGTGACCTGCAAGCCGTTCGAAGCAAAAGTGCTGGCTGTAGGCAAACCGATGTAGCCCATTCCCAGCACACAAAGACTCTTGAATTCCAAGCCTGCGCCTTTTCAATCAGACATCCTATTATCCCACAACTGGCTTTTCAGCCATCGCGAAGGTCATGATAGTGTGGATAGACTGATCCTCCTGCCGCGCTTCAGGCAGATGGCCGAGGATCGATTCGGCCCACAACCGATCGGGCTATGACCTCACCCCCTTCCCCCGGCAGACAATCCGAGGAGGAAATTCCGAATCTCAAGCCGGGGGAGGGACCAAAGGGCCGCCTGTCCCGGAGGTCGTTTCCGGGGTTCGCCCCGGATGATCGTTCCGGGGATGGTGCCCTTGCCGGATCGCACGTGAGTCGTTGGGACTCATAGACATGCCCCATGCGGACGGAGAAGACGTGGTAGCCAATAGCCTGCCAGACCTGACATCGATCAGATCGCTGCGCCGTGCTCTATGGAGGTTGGCGCCTCACCGACACCAACGCGGGTGGGGAGAAATTCGATCCTGCAGAGCTACGGGCTATAATCAGACCGCAAGTCCTGGCAGTGGGCCCAAGGAGGCCTCTTATGCAAAGCACCTCTCAGACCTGGTTCCGATTGCGGAGGCTTCAGGCGGTCGCCTTGCCGACATTGGTGATCGCGCTCGGCGTAGAAACGATCCGGGTGTTATTCCCAAGCTTGGCCTGGTACATGCGCGATACGGTCGGAGCGAGTTCGGTCACAGTGGGAGCTTACGTGTTCGCCGCCGCCTTCATTGGTTTCGGCGCTGCAGGTATGCGCCGGCTGCTCGGCTCAAGGACCAGCCTGTGGCTGACAGGCGGGGGTGTTGCTCTGCTGCGATTGGCCGAGCAGGTCTCCGTCCTCCCAGCGGTGGATCTTTGGCTCAGTCTTGCGGGTTTCGCATTGTTTTTGCTGTTCATTTCCCTGTTTGTCGGTCACGCACGGAGCTTGCGGCCGCAGGCTTTGCCGGAGCGACTCGGGTTCGGATTGATGCTCGGCCTGGGCCTTGACAGCGCGATTCACGGCGCGACCGGGACATTGGATCTCAGCTGGATCCCTGGGGTCGGGCCGATCCTGCTGAACCTTCTCCTGACAGGCATCACGCTGTGGCAGCTGGCCCTCGAACCCAAGGGCGAGGCCGAGGCGGCGACTGAAGCCGGTTGGTCCGGTTCACTGCCTCTAGTGGCGTTCGGACCATTCCTGCTTCTCGAGGCGATAGTGTTCCAGAACCAAGGTTGGATTTCAGAGGTCTCGCTTATCTCGTCCCCGGCAGGCTTCCTCACAGTCATGCTTGGGAACACCTTCGGCCTGCTCGGGGTAGCCTGGGGGCTTCGGCGGCAGAAGCTACAGTCCGCCTTGGCCGTTGCGGCCGGTGCGTACCTGTTGCTCGCCGCGGTTTCTGCGACAACCCCAACGCCGCTGTTCGTCATGACGAGCCTGGTGGCCCAGTTCGTAATGGGTTGGGGCTGGGGGCGGATGCTTACGACCTCCGCACCGGCGGAGCGCCAAGGGCTGGGTCCGACGACGGTATTGACCGCCATTGGGATGCTGCTCTTTGTCTTGATGGGTTTCGTCTACTACGTCTCGCTTGACATTGCGCTGCCGATCCCACGTTCGAGCGTACCTCCAGGACTTGCGGCCATCATGGGCCTGGCATTGGTCTATACCGCCCTAGTCAAGCGCCCGGCTCTGGAAGGCGAGTCCGATCCCCGGACGGCATTCGCCGCCTCGGCGGCCATGATTGCGGTTCCGCTGATCTACTGGGCGTTCCTCAAACCGCTGCCGCCGGCTGTTCAGCCCACCGGCCTTCCGTTTCGCATCATGACCTACAACATTCACTCCGCATACAATCGGGACGGACGACAAGATCCCGAGGCGATCGCACAGGCCATCGAGAGTGCCGATGTAGATATGGTGGCACTGCAGGAGGTTTCCAGGGGCTGGCTCATCGATGGTTCGACCGATTTGCCCTTCTGGCTTTCCCGAAGACTGGGAATGCGGGTTCTGTTTTCAGGAACGACCGGACCGATGTGGGGGAACGCCATTCTGACGCGCTATCCGATCGTCGAACACGGGTCGGGCGAGCTGCCGTTGGCGGGCACACTCATCAAGCGAGGCTATGTCTGGGCGCGGATCGAAGCCGGCGGTGCTCTCCCCATCCTGATCATCGACACCCACCTGCATCATGTCGAGGCCGAGCACGAGCCACGCCTGGCCCAGATCCCGGTCCTGCTCGATTTCTGGAACGGTTCGCCGAGCACGGTGTTATTGGGCGACCTGAATTCGATGCCCGAATTCCCCGAGATGAGACTGATCGCGGACGCGGGGTTCGTCGACTCGTGGGCCGAGGCCGGAGTGGGTGATGGTTTCACGTTCTCGTCAGATGCCCCTTACGAGCGGATCGACTGGATCTGGCACACTCCCAATTTGGTCGCCCTCGATATCCGCATTCCGTCGACGACGGCCTCGGACCATCTGCCACTGATTGCCGTGCTGGGAGAGGCAGACCAGTGAGGCATGCGCTGGCCGTCACTCGAGGAACGCCCCGGTCATCCCCGGGCTTAGGCCTAGATCATGAGCGCAGGCTGCGTGGACGGCGAAAAACGATTCGTATGCCAACCCCCCACCTCGCTGCCCTTTGACTTCTGTTCGCACCGCTCGGAGAGCTGCGTTTTGAAGGCTGAACGGCCGGCAGAGCCGGCCGTTCAGCCTTCAAAACGCAGCTGCACCGACTCACTCGTGCCGTGGTGTACAATGGGCCGGTCTTGGGGCTAGCCACAAAGGTGAACGATTGTCCTGGCGCATCCTGATCGCGGACCGGCTCGAAGAAGAAGGATTGACGATCCTGCGCGCCAGGGCCGAGGTCGTTGAGCAATCTGACCTTGGCCAACTGGCGGACTTCGACGCGGTGGTGGTTCGCGGCCGCACACGCATCATGGCGGATGCGATAGGATCGGCGGTGCCCAGGCTGAGGGTGATCGGAAGGGCCGGCGTCGGAGTCGACAACATCGACCTCGAGGCGGCCCGCCGGAACCAGGTCATCGTGGTCAATGCCCCCCTGGCCGCCACGACTGCTGTGGCTGAACTCAGCTTGGCGCTCATGTTGAGCCTGGCCCGCCGTGTCCCCGAGGCAGACCGCAGCTTACGCCTGGGCGAATGGCGGAAAAAGGACTTCAAAGGCATCGAACTAAGCGGGCGAACACTGGGGGTCATTGGGGTCGGTCGCATCGGGGAGGCCCTGGTCTCGCGCGCGTCCGCCCTGGGAATGCGTTCTATCGGCTTCGATCCCCTTCTGACGCCCGAAGACCTCCGCCGTCGGGGTGTTGAGCCTGTTCTATTTGACTCACTCCTGCAGTCATCCGACTTCATCAGCCTGCACGTGCCGTTAACCGAGGAAACTCGAGGCATGATCGGGCCGAGGGAATTCGAGCTCATGCGACCAGGAGTTTGTCTCATCTGCGCCGCGCGCGGGGGGGTTGTCGACGAGGCGGCGCTTCTCTCGGCACTCGAATCAGGCAAGCTCGCTGGCGCCGCGCTGGACGTCTTCGAACACGAACCTCCCGGTGCAACACCGCTCATCCATCATCCGAACCTGATCAGCACACCGCACATCGGCGCTCAGACCGTTGAAGCTCAAAGGCGTGCGGCCCGCGACATCGCCGAGGAAGTACTGGCAGCTCTTGGCGGATCTACATTGCGTTGGCGTGTCGTTTGATCAGCATGGGGCCAGGAACTGAGAATGGGTAAAGAAGAAGAAACCGCACGTTTCCGCAACCTTCTAGGGGAGGTATTCGATCTGCATGCAGCCGCCGCTCTAATGAGCTGGGATCAGAACACGTACATGCCGGCCGGGGGAGCCGAGGCCAGGGCCCTGCAACTTTCGACACTCAGCCGCCTTGCACACGAACATTTCACGAGTGAGGCATTCGGCGAAGCGCTCGAGGCGGCTGAAGCGGCAACTGCCGATGATCCGCCCGACTCGGACGAGCTCTGCATCGCCAGGCGAGTTCGACGGGAGTATGACAAGCGCCGCCGCGTCCCTGCCGAATGGGTCGGCGAGCATTCCCGCATTACTGCCCTGGCCCATCAGGCCTGGCAGGCTGCGCGCAAGCGATCGGATTTCGGAGCTTTCAAGCCTCACCTCTCTCGCGTCATTGAACTCAAGAGGGAGTATTCCGGTTTCTTCACCCCACACGACCACGTGTACGACCCGCTACTGGATGATTACGAGCCGGGGATGAAGACTGCCGAAGTCGCAGCCGTTTTTCGCTCACTCCGCCCCAAGCAGGTCGAGCTTGTCCACGCGATCGCAGAAAGGGGTCGTCAGGTGGACGATTCGATCCTGCACGTCGAATTCGATGAAGAGAAGCAGTGGGAGTTCGGACTGAGCGTGATCAAGGACATCGGCTTCGACCTAGAGCGCGGTCGCCAGGACAAGTCCCCTCACCCCTTCACGACCGGATTCAGCATTGGCGATGTCCGCATCACATCCAGGATTCAGCCGGCCTTCTTCAACGATTGCTTCTTCAGTACGCTACACGAAGGAGGTCACGCCATGTATGCTCAGGGAGTGAGTCTCACGCTGGAACGCACACCCCTGATCGATGGCGCGTCGCTGGCGATCCACGAATCCCAATCACGGATGTGGGAAAACATCGTCGGCCGGAGTATGCCGTTTTGGCGTCACTACTACCCACGCCTGCAGGCTACGTTTCCGGCGCAACTCGGCGATGTCCCGCTGGAGGATTTCCACCGAGCCGTCAACAAGGTCCAACCGTCTCTCATCCGCACAGAGGCCGACGAAGCGACCTACAACTTGCACGTCATGTTGCGCTTTGAACTCGAGCTGGCACTGATCCAGGGGGATGTCAAGGTGGACGACTTGCCCGAGATCTGGAACGAGAAGATGCGCGAGTACCTGGGGATCACGCCCCCGAACGACGCCGTGGGTGTCCTCCAGGATATTCATTGGTCGGGCGGGCTGGTCGGGTACTTCTCAACCTACGCGCTGGGCAACCTCATCGCATGCCAGTTGTGGGAGAAGATCCGTCAGGACATCCCCGACGTCGACGACCAGATCGAGCGGGGCGACTTCGGCGATCTCCTCGGATGGCTGCGCCGAACGATTCATCAGCACGGCGCCAAGTTCGAGCCGATGGTCCTGCTGGAGCGGGCTGTTGGGTCAGGGCTGGACTCGGCGCCGTACATTCGCTACCTGGAAGAGAAGTACAGTGCAATCTATGGTCTTTAGCTTCTCCATCCGCGGGAATGGCACACATTCATCCCGGGATCTTTGCCTCAGTATGGAACGGGGGGGGTGACATGGACCTCGCCATAGTCCATGATCGTCTTGCCAATGCGATGATCCTGTTCTCGGCGATCGCCGGGCTGTGGGGGATCGTCGGCGGAATCCGCCGCCAGTCTATGTCGGGCAACTACTGGGGAATCATCGCTGTCGCCGAACTGCTCTTCCTAGCTCAGGCCCTCGTCGGTGTCACGCTCTGGCTCGGGGGCGACCGGCCGGCGCGCGGGGTTCATATTCTGTACGGCGTGGTCGCCCTCCTGTCGCTGCCGGCCTACTACGTCATGAGCAAGGGTCGAGATGATCCCCGTGCCGTCTGGGTGTACGGCCTGCTCTTCTTCTTCCTCGTCGGCATCACGCTGCGGGCAATGACCACCGCACTCTGATGCCGGAGGCGCATGGCGAATTCGGATGAATACCCAACTCGTCGGAGGTCGCTCTCGATTGTTGAAACACGCTCGTCGACGTCGATCCTCGCACGGCGCCCGTCGGTGAATTCGGGCCGATGAGTACAGATCAGCCGCGCACGATCACCGTGCTCCAAGGCGATCAGACCGGGCAGGAGTTGCTCGAAGAAGCCCTGCGCGTGCTGGACCCGGCCGTCTCTCAGGTCCCACTCCAGTTTGAGCCCTTCGACCTCTCCCTCGAAAACCGGCGGCGGTCCAGGAACCGTGTCATCGACGATGCAGCCCAGGCTATGCTGAAGACGGGGCTCGCGCTAAAGGCCGCGACGATCACTCCGGCTGATCCGGACGACGTCGGCAGCCCAAACGCGATCTTGCGCGAGGCGATCGACGGCAAGGTCATCCTGCGGACCGGCCGGCGTCTGCCCAACGTCCGACCTGTCGGAGGCGTGCATGCGCCGATCTCCGTCGTGCGAATGGCTGTAGGCGGCGCCTATGGCGCAAAAGAGTGGAGGGAGGAGACAGAAGATGGCGACGAGATCGCCATGCGCACGGAACGCATCTCGCGCAAGACTTGCCGGGCCGTGGCTGAATTCTCCTTCCAACACGCGGAACGAGTGGGCGCTAAAGTGTTCGGCGGTCCGAAGTTCACCGTCAGCCCGATATACGAAGGGATGTTCAAGGAAGAATTGGATGCGGCCGCCGGAAGACACCCGGGCGTGCGCTACGATCCGCAGTTGATCGACGCCACCTATGCCCTGCTACTGCGCAACGCCGGCGAGGCCCTGGTGATCCCGGCCCTCAACCGCGACGGCGACTGTCTGTCCGACCTCGTCCTGCAGATGTACGGATCGATCGCCGGATCGGAATCGATGGTGCTCGCCTTCGACGAGAGTGCAACCGAGGTCAAAGTCGCGTTGGCTGAGGCCCCACACGGCACCGTCCCAGCCTTGCAGGGTAAGAACATTGCTAACCCGATGGGGATGATCCTGGCCGGGGCAGCGCTCCTGCGGTTTGTCGGCACACCCGCCGCAGATCGGGGTTCACGCGCCATCTACGAGGCGAGCTTCGAAGCCGTTTATGAGGGCCTGGCCACGCCCGATCTCGGGGGTCAGGCGAACACGAGCGACTTCACCGCCGAGGTCATCCGCCGGATTGAGGCGAAGCTGGATGTCTGGTCGTCAATTCCCTGATCGATCCGTCGGCGGCCGGGGCAAAACCGTCGGATGAAGACCAGGGGCATGCCTGCACGAAAGCTCTCGTCCCCGTTCGGGAGTTCTGCGCTCCATCGGCGGCCTCTTCAGCTGACGGCTGTCCTTCTTCTGGGGATCTGGCTGGTAGGGTGCGGCGGGTCGCCGCAGGCCACGCCGACGGCGGCGCCGACGACTCCCGTGCCAGTCAGCTCTACCTCCGTAGTCCTTCCGACTCCGACTTCCAACGACACCTCCACGCCCCAGCCCCTCACCATCCTCACCCCGGCGATCGTGCTCGAGCCGCCCGAGCGTCCGCCCACGCAGACGCCGGAGCCGGCTCCGGCCAACCTGCCTCCGGAGGAGATGACGCTCTACCTGCCCGGCCCCGGTTCGCAGGTCACCAGTCCGTTCCAGGTGAGTGGGCGCGGCGGACCGAGCTGGATGGGGCGGGTTCATCTCAAGCTTTACGGCGAGTCAGGGCAGCTCCTGTCCGAAGGCGTGACATATCTGTTGGCCAATCCCGGCCGCGTAGGCCGTTTCTACGGCGAAATGGCGTTCAGCATCCCGTTTGTGGCGGAGGCCGGCAGGCTCGAGGTGAGCGTCGATGATCTTCGGGCCGGCAGGACATCTCACTTGGCGACGGTTGATCTCATCCTGCTCTCCGCCGGCGACCCTCTGATCCATCCGGCGCTCGACGGGCCGGAGAAGGTCGCCATCCTCGAGCCGAAAGAGGGTGCAGTCGTCAGCGGCGGCCTGTTGGCCGTGAGAGGCGCAGGGTGGGTAAACTCGGACCTCCCGTTGACGATAAGCCTGGTCGACCGGGGGGGGAATGTCCTCGTCACGGCCGAGGTACCCGTGGTCGCTCCAAAGATCGGGGAGCTTGGGTTATTCGAGGCCACGATCGCCTACTCCATTGGATCCTCGCAGTACGTACGCGTGATCGTCTCCGAACACAGCCCCGAGGTTTCTGACCTGGTCCACGTTTCGAGCCACGAAATCTACCTCCGGCCATGATATTCAAGGCTCCCGGAGCCTTTGAGGCTCCGGGAGCCTTCTCGCTGGCACGATTCGGGCAACCCACACCCCGACTTCGCGCCTCACAGAGGCGAAGACCAGACTCAGAAGGTCCGGCCGATGCATGAGCGGATCGCTCTTGGAACCTCCTTGATCTCTACGGCGTCTTCAGGATGCTATAATGCCCAGCCTGCGCGGTGAATGATGCGATCCATCCGTACCCTCCCCAGGTCAAGATCTGACCCCATGACCTTGCTCCTGACAGCCTCGCTGGGGCTTTCGGCGGCGGGCTTGGGCCTTTTATTGAGCCTGGTAATGTTCATTCTTGGCGTCCGCCTGTTCAACATCGGGCGTGCGCTGCCCGGAGTGACGGCCGCGGGTGTGACCCTGAGCGGCATGAGCCAGCCCGAGATCGAGCTCGCGCTCGGCCAAAGTCTGACCTACCCTGCCACCGGCCGGATCATCCTCGAAGATCAAGAACACCAGTGGGTCGTATCACCAGCCGATCTGGGCGTGATCCTCGATGTGCCGACCATTGCGCAGGAAGCGTTGAGCATTGGCCGCCGAGGCGATCTCGGCCGGCGGCTGAGGGAACAAATCGATGCCTGGTTCTCGGGATGGTCCATCGCCCCAGTTGTGATCTTCGATCAACGGGCCGGGGCTACAACTCTTGAGCGGATCGCGGATGTAACCGACGTGCCTACGGCTGAGGCTGCCCTCCACGTACAGGATCTCGATGTGCTGGCCACGCCTGGTCGCGTCGGTCGCCGCCTCAACGTCGCCGCCACCCTCGACAGCCTGCGCGGCCCAGTATCGCAAATGCACGATGCCAACATCATCCTGCAGGTCGAAGACGCCCCTCCGAGGATTCTCGACGCCGGTCACGAAGCGGACCTCGCCCGAGCCGTTCTGCAAGAGCCCTTGCTCCTGACCGCCGAGGGCGCCGATCCATTGACGATCACGCGCGAAGAGCTGGCAGCCATGATGCGCTTCCCCGTTGTGCAAAATGGGGGCGACGCACATTACGCCATTGAGCTGGACTCCGAAGCCCTGGCGGCTCGGCTCGGCCCGATCGGGCCCGACCTCGAGCGGAAACCAGAAAACGCCCGCTTCATATTCAACGACGACACTCGCCAGCTAGACCTGCTGAAGTCGGCCGTGATCGGCCGCATCCTTGACCTTCCGGCGACTATCGCGGCGGTCAACGTGGGTTTGATCGCAGCTCAGCACGAGATACCCCTGGCCTTCATCACCTCGGATCCGGCGGTCAAAGACGACACCGCCGCCCAGGATCTTGGCGTCACCGAGCTGGTAACCTCCGCCTCGACGTATTTCGCTGGCTCGAGCCCGGAACGCATCCAAAACATCAAGACCGCCTCTTCTGCATTCCACGGTCTGCTTATTCCGCCCGGCGGGACTCTATCGATGGCCGATGTTCTGGGTGACATCAGCCTCGACAACGGCTATGCGGAAGCCTTGATCATCTTCGGCGACCGAACGATCAAGGGCGTCGGCGGCGGAGTCTGCCAGGTAAGCACGACCCTCTTCCGAGCGGTTTTCTTCGGCGGCTACCCGATCATCGAGCGCCATCCGCACGCCTACCGCGTGGGGTATTACGAACAAGGCCCGGGCTCTCCGGGCCCTGGGCTGGACGCTACGGTTTTCGTCCCCCTGGTCGACTTCAAATTCACAAATGACACTCCCGCATGGCTGTTGATGGAGACATATGTCCAGGGAACCCGTCTCCAGTGGAAGTTTTATTCAACTTCCGATGGCCGTACCATCGATTGGTCGAGCAAGAGTTCCGGCAAGGTGGATGCTCCCGAGGACCTGTATAAGGAGAACCCGGATCTCCCCGAAGGTGAGATAAAGCAAGTCGACTACAGGGCAGATGGGCTGGATGTGGTAGTCGACCGCACAGTCATGCGTAACGGCGAGGTTATGTACACCGATACTATCAAGACACACTATCTTCCCTGGCGGGCGATCTACGAATACGGACCGGGGACCGAGCTACCGCCAGGAGCGGTTACCGAGGAAGATTAGGACTGACGTCAGACGACGGGCGGCAGACGTCGTCCAACGTCCATCGTCCGCCGTCTGCTCTCCCGTGCTACAATCCCGGCAAAGGAGCATCGGATGATCAGCCAAGACCTGCTGGAGATCCTGCGCTGCCCGAACTGTGTGCGCGAAAAGGAAGGATTGCTCACGCTGGTAAAGGACAGCTGGCTCGTATGCCAGGAACCGGATTGCGGACGCAAGTACCCCATCCGTGATGATATCCCGGTCATGCTCATCGATGAAGGCGACAAGTGGGTCTCGGTCGCGGTTGAGGATCTCCCCATTCCACCGCCAGGGGACTGAACCGGGCTGTGGACGAAATCCGGCAACTGATTCACCAACTGACCTCGGGGGATGATGAGTTGGCCGAGGCCGCCGTATTACGACTGACCCGCCATGGCCCCGCGGTCCTGCTCCCCTTGACCAATCTACTCCATTCACCAAACCAGGATGAACGCTGGTGGGCCGTTCGAGCCACGGCGGCAATAGACTTTCCGGACGTGTCGCGTTTGCTCATTGAAGGTATCGGCGACGAGAACCCCCTCGTGCGCCAGGCGGCTGCTCTGGGTCTTCGGCTGCATCCGAGCCCGGAGGTGATCCCCGCTTTGTCCCAGGCCCTGGAAGACAGCGATCGATTGACTGCCCATCTCGCCTCGGATGCCCTGGCAGCGTGCGGCGCAGACGCCGTACCAAGCCTCAGCCGTGCCCTCCGTTCGCCGTTCGCTTCCGTCAGGATCGAGGCCGCTCGCGCGCTGGCCGAGATCGACGATCCGGCGGTCGTTCCTCACCTTTTCCACGCCCTGGACGACAACTCGGCCTCGGTCAATTTCTGGGCAGAACGCGGCCTGGAACGCCGCGGGATCGGGATGACCTTCTTCATCCCTTGAAGGGTTACATCGTCAAGGCCCAGACCACCCACAGGCTCACCATCCCCAGACACAGACCGAGTTTCACAAGGAAAGACGCGCCGTAGCCGGCGCCGGCACCGATAACGGCTTTCAAGGCTAGGCGCCGGTCCCCCAGGCGAAGGTACTCGACCAGAAAAGTCCCAAGCAGCAATCCGATGAAGCCGCCGATGGGAGTGAAGAAGATCAGACCGATGGCGCCCAGGGCGAACCCGGCCAGGATCCCCCAGATGGAGGCCCCACCGGCGCGCGCCCCGGCCCCGCTCACCCAGACCTCAGCCAGGAGTGCAAAACCGCCGACGATCGTCATCCCGGCGAACAGCCACGGGCCCCAGGCACCCCAACCGACCGCAAGACCGTAGGCGAGCCCCGCCCCCCAGATCAGAATCACATCCGGTAGCACGGGGATCAAGCTCCCGAGTATCCCGGCAAGCATGCCCAACGCCACCAGCAGCGTGATCAGCGTGTGACTCATGCCGATCCATTCGGTCGGATGAGATCAACTCCGCCCATCCACGGCCGAAGCACCTCGGGGACAACGACACTTCCATCCTCCTGCTGGTAGTTCTCAAGGATGGCGATCACTGTCCGGGGCAAGGCCAGACCCGATCCGTTGAGCGTGTGTAGGAACTCCGGCTTGGCCTCGGACGTCGGTCGATAGCGGACGTTCGCTCGCCGTGCCTGGAAGGCTTCACAATTGCTGCACGAACTGACCTCGAGCCACTCTCCAACGCCGGGCGCCCACATTTCGACATCGTACTTCTTGGCCGCGACGAACCCCAGATCACCGGTGACCATCTGGACCACCCGGTGCGGGATCTCCAGGGCACGGCACACCTCCTCGGCGTTGTCCAGCAGACTCTCCAGTTCGTCGTAGGATGTATCTGGGGTTGTGAACTTGTACATCTCGACTTTATCGAATTGGTGACCGCGCTTCAAGCCGCGCACGTCTCGGCCGGCCGAGAACTTCTCGCGGCGGAAACACGGCGTGTAGGCGACGTATTTCACCGGGAGCTTTTCCAGCTCGAGGATTTCGTCGCGATGGAGGTTGGTCAGGGGGATCTCGGCCGTTCCGACAAGCCACAGGTCATCTTCGGCGTCATGATAAATGTTGTCCCGAAACTTTGGCAGCTGGCCCGCACCCCACATACACTCTTCTTTGACCACGAAGGGTGGATAGACTTCCGTGTATCCGTGCTCGGTCACATGCAGATCGAGCATCCAGTGGATCAGTGCCCGCTCGAGACGCGCTCCCAGGCCGAAAAGCACGTAAAACCGACTCCCCGACAGTTTGACGCCGCGCTCGAAATCAATCAGGCCCAGGTTGGGGCCGAGATCCCAATGCGGCTTTGGCTCGAAGCCAAGCTCTTCGGCCGTCTTCGGCTCGCCCTCCTGGCGGACGACGACGTTCCCGCTTTCGTCTGCCCCGACCGGGACGCTGGGATGGGGAAGATTGGGCACGTTGTACATGGCGTCATCCAGGCCCGCATCGACCTCGCGCAGCCTCTCTTCCAGGTCGCTGATTTGGACGTTGACCCCGCGCATCTCCTCTATGAAAGGCTGCCGCAGCTCTTGCTCCTTCATTTGTCCAATCTGGGACGACACAGCGTTACGCCGATGGCGAAGTCCTTCCACCTGCTGAAGGAGCTCACGCCGTTCCTCATCCAGCCGCAGGATGTCGTCGATCGGGGCCTGCGCGTTGAGCTTGCGCATGGCTTCCTTCACGACATCC
>Ga0214473_10001154_pt1 | contig 35638 bp, 30 predicted proteins | sample RVTome_7_FD_203509 | JGI IMG/M metagenome (GOLD analysis project Ga0214473, IMG submission 203509) | Soil microbial communities from uranium-contaminated site in the Upper Colorado River Basin, Wyoming, United States - RVT98D197 | ecosystem: Environmental > Terrestrial > Soil > Contaminated >... | reverse complement strand
CGTCCCGATCGCGCGCAGTCTCAGGCGCGGATCCGGATGCCGGACCCGCTCCGCCAGCGGCGCGACTGCGGCGAAGCCCAGCGCCGCCAGCGTTTCCCGCACAGCGGCGCCGCCGAGACCTTCGGCTTCGGGCTCTTCGAGGGCCGAGAGCAATTCCGGCAGGGCCGGCGCGGCCGCGGGTCCGATGCGTGCCAGCGCGCCCAGCGCGGGACCGCGGGTCGAGTCGTCACCTAGGGCCCGAGCCAGGGCCGGCACCGCAACGCTCGCGGCAGGACCCATGGCGCCCAACGCCTCGGCGGCGCGCGCACGCACGCCGGCGTCGGCGTCCTCGAGCGCAGCGACGAGCGCAGGTACCGCGGGCGCCGCCCCCGGCCCGAGACCCCACAGCACGCGGGCCGCCCGGCCGCGCACACCGGCATCCTCATCGCGCAGGGCCGCCTCGAGTGCGGGAACGGCCGCGGCGCCCAGCGCTTCGAGGGCCAGGCCGGCCTGCCGCTGCACCGCAGCATCGCCGTCGCCCAGCGCGACGGCCAGCGCTGGCAGCGCTGGCGCGGCCGCGGCTCCATAGCGCTGCAATGCCTGGGCCGCGGCCGCCCGCACCGGAGCGCTCTCGTCGGCCAAAGCGTCCGCCAGAGCCGGCACGGCCTCGGGGGCGTGGGCACCCATGTCCCGCAGTGCGAGCGCCGCCTGGAGCCGCATCTCCGACTGCGCCCCGCGGAGCTGCTGGAGCCACGACGCCAGCGCACGTCCCTGCTGAGCAGCGGGCGGCTCGGGCGAAGCGGCGGCCGCGAGCCCTGCGAGCAACGCGACAGCGAGGCAGCGCCGGGCCATCATTGCAGTGTAATACACGAGGTTCGGGAGACCCCCACGCGCCTGCTCGCGCTGTTCATGCTGTTGCGGCTCGGCCAGCAGCTCGCCGAGCATCTGTTGGCACGGGCCAACCGACGCTATGGCCTGGACCCGGAGCGCCAGAGATGGGCCGCACAGACGCTGGGTCTGTCCGACGAGGACCTGCGCCGCAGCGTCGCCTACGCGACCGACCGCTACCGTTTCGGCAGGGTCTGGGACTGGGCCCGCTGCGCCGCCGTGCTCGCTTTCCTGGCCGCGGCCGGGCTGGGCTGGGCGGAGAGCCTCGCGGGTGTGCTCGCCTCCCGCCTGCGCCTCGGGAGCGTCGGCGCCGGCCTGCTGTTCTTCGCGATCCTGGGCGCCGGCAGCGCGCTCGCCGCGCTGCCGTTCGCGCTGCATGCCACGTTCCGCATCGAGCAGCGCCACGGCTTCAACCGGCAGACCCTGCGCGGCTTCCTGCTGGACCGCCTCAAGGAGCTGCTGCTTTCGGCTCTGCTCGGCGGGCCGCTGCTTGCCGCGCTGCTCGCGCTGATCGAGCGTGCCGGCCCCCGCTGGTGGCTGGCAGCCTGGCTGGTGACGAGCGGCTTCAGCGTCTTGACGGCGTGGGTCTACCCGACGCTGCTCGCTCCGATCTTCAACCGCTTCACCCCGCTCCCGCCGGGAGATCTGCGGCAGCGCATCGACGCCCTGACGGAGCGCACCGGCTTCCGTAGCCGCGGAGTGTTCGTGATGGACGCGTCGCGCCGCACGACCCACGGCAACGCGTACTTCACGGGCATGGGCGGCGCGCGCCGCATCGTGCTGTTCGACACGCTGCTCGAGGCGCTCGAGCCGCCCCAGGTGGTGGCGGTGCTGGCCCACGAGCTCGGGCATTTCAAGCTGCGCCATGTGCGCTCCCGGCTCCTGCTCGGCCTCGGCGCCAGCGCACTGTTGTTCTACGCGCTCAGCCTCGGCTTGCCGCTGACTGCCTTCTACACGGCCTTCGGCCTTGCCGGGCCGTCGGCCTACGGCGCGCTGGCGGTGTTCGGCCTCTGGTTCGGCCTGCTGGACTTCCTGCTGCGGCCCCTGGAGCGCGCGCTCTTGCGCCGGCACGAGCGCGCCGCCGACGCCTTCGCCGCACGCCACGCCACGGCCCATGACCTCGCCGCTGCGTTGCTGGCGCTCCGGGAGCGAAGCCGCAGCCTGCCGCTGTGCCACCCGGCCTACTCCCGGGTGTACCTGTCGCACCCTCCGCTGCTCGAGAGGCTGAAGGCCATAGGCGCCCTGCCCGAAAACCGGCTTGACCCGCAGGCCCCCGCCGAGTCAGAGTCTTCGGCGCGCGGCGGGAGACCATGAAGCTCGATTCCTGGCTCAAGAAGGAGCATTCGCTGCCGGAGCGGCTGCGGGTCGTGGCCGGCCTGTGCAGCGCGCTCGATGACGCACACCGGCGTGGTGTCGTGCACGGCGGGCTCGAGCCCGCGGGCGTCGAGATCGGCAACGACGGCAGTTGCCGGCTCGACTCGGGTCCGCCGCGTCCCAGCTCCCCGTACGCAGCTCCCGAGCGCGCGCAGCCCGGCTCGCCCACCGCCAAGGCGGAAATCTACTCCGCCGGCGTGATCTGTTACGAGGTGCTCGCGGGTCAGCCCCCGTTCGCGTCGGACCCGCCGCGGCCGCTGCAGGAGATGAGGCCCGATCTGCCGAGCGACATCACCGACGCCGTCACCGCCTGCCTGGAGCGGGATCCCGAGTGGCGGCCGGCGGACCTCACTTACCTGCTTGCCCTGACCCAGTCGCTGCGGAACGAGGAGAAGGCGTCGGCATCGGCGCCTTCGGCCCCACGGCCGGCCCCGGCTCGGCGCGTGGCGCCCCCGCCGCGCACGATCCTCGAGGCCTCTCCCCGGAGGCGCGGAGATGACCGCAGCGCCCTGACACGCGCGCTCCCCGTACTCCTGGTCGTCGTGGCGATCGCAGGCACGGGCGGCGCGTGGCTCTGGTTCGAGGTGCTGCGCCCGAGCCGCGCGGGAGGTGGGCCGTCGGCGGCGGGACCAAGCAGTCCGCCGCCGACTTCGGCGACCAGCGAGCAGCCGGCGCGGGCGCCGATCGCCTCGGCCAGCGAGCCTGCGCCTCCCGCGGCGACGACACCTGCCGCCGGGCCCCCGCCGAGCCTGCCGGCAACGCCGCGGGCCACGCCGCTTGTTCCCCCGCCTGACGCCACGGTCGCGCCGCAGGCCGCGGTCCCCCCACGCCCGAGCGCGCTGGCGCCGCCCGCGACAACCCTCGCCGCCGTCGTGCCCGCAGCGCCGACGCCGGCCGCGGTGTCCGACACCTCCGGCCCAGCCAACCCGCCGCCCAACCCGGAGCCGACGCCGGATCTGGGCGACCAGCCGGCGGCTCGGGCCGAAGACCAGGCCGTGGTAGGGCCCGCCAGCATCCGGGCGATTGCGCCGTTCCGGCTGCGGCCTGGATCCCTGCATGTGCTCGACGTTCACGGCTCGGGCCTGCGCGCCGACCATCGCGCCCGGATCGTTCCGCACAAGAGGCGCGAGCCGGAATCCGGTTTCGCGGTGACGCGCTATCAGCTGCGCAACCCGGGGTTGCTGCTCGTGTTCCTCCAGGTCGACGCCAGCGTGCGGCCGGGCAAGTATGCGTTCTCGCTCGCAGATGCCGGCGGCTCCGAGACCAATGCGTTCACGATCGAGGTCGTCGGCAAGTAGGCGACCGGCTCCGCCGGCCAGAAGCGCTTCCGGCCCCCGCCCGCGATCGCAGCGCTCGTGGCCGATTTCATCCGCCGGGCCATGGCCCCGCGCCGCTGACAGACACGGCACTGACGAACGGATTGCCGATGCCGGTCGGCCCGGCGAGGCTCTTGCGTCCCCAGGGCCGGAGCCACCAGCGCCGGAGCCCGCAACGACCAGAAAACACGCACCCTGGGCGGCACGTCCTGCGCGATCGGCCTCAGAACACACGTGGCACACGTGTTGCAGCGATGGCCGACGTGGCTTAGGCGCGCGCGCGCCACTCAAGCCCCGCAAGCTCCCCCACAGGGTAGGAGGATCCGATGCCCCGAGAAACCCTGACCGTAACCGACAACCGTACCGGAACCAGCTACGAGCTCCCGCTCGAGAACGGAACGATCCGGGCGATGGACCTGAGGCAGATCAAGGCCTCGCCCGACGACTTCGGCGTGATGAGCTACGACCCGGCGTTCATGAACACGGCCTCCTGCAAGAGCCAGATCACCTTCATCGACGGCGACCGCGGGATCCTCAACTACCGCGGCTACCCGATCGAGCAGCTCGCCGAGAGCAGCAACTACCTGGAGACCGCATACCTGGTCCTTCATGGAGAGCTCCCTGCCAAGCCGGCGTACGACGCGTGGCTGCACCAGATCACGCACCACACGATCGTCCACGAGAACGTGAAGGACCTGATGACAGGCTTCCGCTACGACGCCCACCCCATGGGAATGCTGGTCTCGACCGTGGGCGCTCTCTCCACGTTCTATCCCGAGGCGAAGAACATCCACGATCCGCTGGTGCGCCACAAGCAGGTCCACCGGCTGATCGCGAAGATCCCGACGCTGGCCGCCTTCGCCTACCGTCACGCGATGGGCTTGCCCTACGCGTACCCGGACAACAGCCTGAGCTACGCGGGCAACTTCCTGCAGATGATGTTCCGCATCGGCAGCGACTACCGCGTGAACCCGGTCCTGGAGCGGGCCCTGGACGTGCTGTTCATCCTCCACGCCGATCACGAGCAGAACTGCTCGACCTCGGCCATGCGCGGCGTGGGCTCCTCCGGCGTCGACCCCTACACGGCGGCGGCCGCCGCCATCGGGGCGCTCTACGGCCCGCTCCACGGCGGGGCCAACGAGCAGGTCTTGAGGATGCTCCGGGAGATCGGCTCGAAGGACAAGGTCCCCACGTTCATCAAGGAAGTCAAGCAGAGCGGGGGCGAGGTCCGGCTGATGGGCTTCGGCCACCGCGTCTACAAGAACTACGACCCGCGGGCCAAGATCATCAAGCAGATGGCCGACCAGGTCTTCGAGGTCACGGGGAGGAACCCCTTGCTCGACATCGCCCTCGAGCTGGAACGGATCGCGCTCGAGGACGAGTACTTCCTGAAGCGCAAGCTCTACCCCAACGTGGACTTCTACTCCGGGCTCATCTACCAGGCCATGAAGTTCCCGGTGGACATGTTCCCCGTGCTGTTCGCGATCGGGCGCATGTCCGGCTGGCTCGCGCAGTGGCAGGAGATGCTCGAGGACAAGGACCAGAAGATCGCGCGTCCGCGGCAGGTCTACCTGGGCGCCGCGAGGCGGGACTTCGTCCCGCTCGAGCGGCGGGGAGCCAGGGAGGCGATGCTCACGAGCGTCTGATCGACCGACGACACTTGCGCGCGCCGCTTCCGCGCCGGCGGAGAAAAAACCGCGCCCCGACTCGTACGGTCCCTCCAACCGCCGAGCCGGGGCGCTCCCGCCGGCCCACCCGCCGCCGTCCCTCCAACGGTGGCGAGCACGCCGACGATTCCTTCCTAGAGCAGGCTCCGTGCCAAGCTGCGGCAGTGCCTTGCCGATGCGGCGTCCAGCCGCGCCAGTTGCGGGCGAAAGCAGCAGAGCGCATGTCGCTGGCGAGGCGCGCCTCGCCGGTCGAGATGACAGCAAAGCGGACAGACCTGGCCGCGGTTCCGCCACGGCGTCCCTTCGGCGCTTGCATCGTGTGTCCGCAACCCCTTTTCCATCGGCGTTCCCTTCCGCTAGCATCCGAGCCACCATGACCACCCGCGATGACCGGGAGCTCGGGCTCACGCGGCGGATCCCTCGTCGCGACTTCGTGGGGGGCATGGCCCTGGGCGCGGCCGTGGCGTGGCTGGGCCCAGTCGGCGCGGCGCTCCCGGGGCAGGAGGCTGGATCGGCTCCGGCGTTGGCGCACGACCCCTACCCTCCGGCGCTCACGGGGCTGCGCGGCCAGTACCCGGGATCGTTCGAGTTCGCCCATCGTGCCCGCGACGGCGCCTACGCCGCGTTCCCTGCTGCCTCAGATACGGGAGAGACCTTCGACCTCGTGGTGGTCGGCGCCGGGATCTCGGGGCTTTCAGCCGCCTATCTCTTCCGCCAAGCCCTGGGCGACGACAAGAGCGTGCTGATCCTCGACAACCACGACGACTTCGGTGGGCACGCCAAGCGCAACGAGTTCCGGCACCAAGGCCGGTTGTTCATCGGCTACGGGGGTACCCAGAGCATCGAGACGCCGTTTCCTTACAGCTTCACTGCCAAGGCACTGATCCGCGAACTGGGCATCGAGGTCTCTCGCTACCCGGAGTTCGTGGACCGCGACCTCTACAAGAGGTTCGGCCTCACGCGGGGCGTGTTCTTCGACCGCGAGACCTGGGGGGAAGACCGCCTGGTGGCCGGCTACGGGGAGCGACCTTGGAACGCGTTCTTCAGCGAGTCACCGGCTGCAGAGGACGTGCGCCGTGAGCTGGCCCGGATCCACGCGACGACCGAGGATTTCCTGCCGGGCTTGGCGGCGCACGAGAAACGGGCCCGCCTCGAGAGGATCAGCTACCGAGACTACCTGCTGAACGTCGCGCGCCTCACGCCATCCGCGCTGCCGTTCTTCGCAGGTCTCGGCTTCCGCAACAACATGCGCATGGACACCGCTCCCGCACTCAAGGCCGCCCAGTACGGCGCTCCCGGGTTCGCCGGTCTCGGCCTCGAGGAGGAGCTGGCGTTCGACGAAGGCAGCTACACGTTTCACTTCCCCGACGGCGGTGCGACCATCGCGCGCCTGCTCGTCAACCGGCTGCTCCCTGCCGCGATTCCGGGCCGGCATGACATGGAGACGATCGTCCTGGCCCGGGTCCAATACGCCAGGCTGGACGCGCCCGACACAGCGGTCCGGCTGCGTCTCAACAGCACGGTCGTGCGCGTCCTCCACGACGGCGCGCCGGACCAGGCGCGCACCGTGCGCGTCGCCTATGTCCGCGCTGGCCGCGTGCACACCGTTTCCGCTCGCAACGTCATTCTGGCCTGCTTCAACTCCATCGTCCGCTTCCTGATGCCGGAGCTGCCCGAGGCGCAGAAGCAGGCGCTGGCCTACGCGGTCAAAGTGCCGATGATGTACTCGAACGTGTTCGTCCGGAGCTGGCGGGCCTTCGAGAAGCTGGGCGTTTCCGCCGTGAGCGCGCCCGGCCTCTACCACACGTCGCTGAGCCTGGACTTCCTGGTCTCCATCGGCGGGTATCGCTGCTCGCAGGGGCCCGGAGAGCCAACCGTGATCCACCTCGTCCGGAATCCCAACCAGCCCGGCCGCCCGCGGCGCGAGCAGCAGCGCGCGGGGATGCAGGAGATGCTGGCCACCCCCTTCGAGACCATCGAGCGGGAGACGCGCCGGCAGCTGGCGCGCGTGCTCGGGCCGGGCGGCTTCGATCCGGCCGCCGACATCCTCGCCTTCACCGCGAACCGCTGGCCCCACGGGTACGCGTACACCTACGACACCCTCGGCGACCCCGACCTCCCCGACGAGGGGCGGCCGCACGTCCTGGGCCGGCGTCCGTTCGGCCGGGTCGCGATCGCGAACTCGGACGCGGGGGCGGCGGCCTTCATCAACGTGGCGATCGACCAGGCCCACCGCGCGGTGCAGGAGCTGCTCCAGCGCCACGGCTTGAAGTAACGTGCTAGTCCCTTACGGATTGTCCGAAGCCCAGGATCCTGATGGAGGCGTCGAGCGATGAGGTCATCGTGATCACCGGCGCGAGCTCCGGCATCGGCGCGGCCCTGTCAGAGCTCGTCAACGTCAAGTCGGCGCTGTACGTCATGTAGGCGGTACTGCCCCATTCTTCGAGCTGCCCAAGGCCTCGAGTCGCCGAGTCGGTGCTGGGCGTAAGGCTGCATGAGAAGAAGCAGCTTAGGCATGAGGGTCCCGAAACTGTGCCATTCTGCGATTGAAAAGGGGTAAGTCATGAAGATCCTACTAGCCACTGATGGTTCCAAGTTCTCAGAAGCTGCAGCGAAGAGCCTCGCCGGGCAGTTCCGGCCCCAGGATACCGAGGTCCGGGTATTGCAGGTCGTTGAGCCGCTTGCGATCCCAGAGCCTCCACAGATGTCTCCGGGATACTATCCGGAGCTGGAGGAACAACTCCCGCAAGCACGGGAAGCCGCAGATCGGGTGGCCAAGATGATCTCCTCCGCTGGCTTCAGAGTGACCACGTCAGTCGCGACAGGCGACGCGAAGAGCGTCATTCTGGAGGATGCTGCGGAATGGCACGCGGACTTGATTGTCCTGGGCTCTCATGGTCGCAAGGGGCTGGGTCGCTTCCTGCTCGGCAGCGTTTCAGAAGCTGTAGCCCGTCACGCGCGCTGCTCCGTGCAGATTGTGCGGACTCCATCGTAATCAACCACGACTACTCTTGCCGTCGCGGATCGTCTGTGGGTCAGGCCGAACAACGCCGGTGCACTTCTGGCCTGCACAAATGGACTCGGCGGGGTACCCAAGCGACTTCGGACGCGCTGCCAGAGCGTAGCCCGGTGGACGCTGATTCCGGAGCGCCTCGAAGCGTCCGCCTAACCGCCTTCTTCCGTCTGTTATGGAGCCGGCGCTCGGACTTGAACCGAGGACCTGCTGATTACGAACCACCGCGAGCCTCGGGGTTGCAGTCCCCTGCAAGCGCCTCTGGACACGGCGTTTCCGCTGACACGAATCGCTGGCGCACCGGGGTAAGACGCACCGTCGCCGTGGTCGCGCCGCCCTGTGCCGAGGTCCGCGTGTTGTGTTTCCGCAGGTGTTGTGTTTAGATCTCAGCATAACACAACAGAGGGAGCGGAGCATGGCTTATGTCCGAGCGCGCGGCAGTCAGGTCTTGATCGTCCACGGGGAGCGTGATCCCGCGACGCGCAAGGTGGAGCAGCGGATCCTCTTCACGATCTACTCCAAGGCGGAGGCGCGTGAGGCCCTCGCCGACTTGGGGCGCGCGGGCGGACGATTCGGCGCACTCCTCGAGAGCGCCCACCCCCGCCTCCGCTTCGACTGGAAACGCCTCGCTGGGGACCTGCGAGCGCAGCTCCACGTCCTCCCCGACGAGTACGACGTCCGCGAGGAGCGCGTGCGTTCGCGCTTCCGTGAGGCCCTTCGCGCCTTCGCTCGCCAGCTCATGCAGGCGGACCCCCAGGAGCTGATGCCGTCGGCCGAGCTCATAAGGGAGCAGCGGCTCGAACTGGCGTTCCTGGCGGAGATGATCGAATGGCGCGTCAAGCTTTGCGAGCAGAAAGAGAGCCAGTGGAACAAGGACACCCGCTTCTACTGGCGCTTCGAGGGCGCGTCCAAAGACGTCCCCCTCGCCATCGAGGAGTGGGCCGCCGATCTCTGGGAGAAGCGCGAACTCGATCGGGCGGAGGCGGCCTTCCGGTTGATGGTGGACTGCTTCGATGGATACGCCGAGGGGCACAACTACCTGGGGCTGATCGCTCTCGAACGGGGCCGGCTGGCCGAGGCGATCGGCTACTTCCGCAAAACGATTGAGCTGGGGCGGCGGCTCTTCCCCAAGCGGATCGCCCGCAAGAACTATTGGAACGATCTCGAGACCCGGCCGTACATGCGCGGGATGCGCAATCTCGCCCTCGCCCTCAACCGCGCGGGAGACTGGGAGGAGGCCCTGGCGGTCTGCGATCGGCTCGAGCAGGAGTGCGACGACCGCATCACGGCCATGGCGCACCGCTCGTCCGTCTACCTCAACACAGGCCGCTGGGCGGAGGCGGCCGGCGCCGCGCAGAACCTTCGCGGCATCGACCCCTCGGTCGCCAGCCTCGTCGCCGCCCTTGCCTTCTTCGAGGTGGGCCGGCAGCGGGCGGCGCTTGCCTCGTTCCTGCACGGCGCCCTCAACGCTCCTCGTGCCGCGCGCATGGTGCTTGGCTTCAAGGACCGGGCGCCGCGGTCTTCGGACGAGGTCCGGGACCACGACGCCGGCATCGATCTGCGACGAGACCTGCACGCCTATCTGCGCGACGGCCGGCGCCCCTCGCTTCGCTTCTTCGCGAGGATTGTGGCTGTACCGGACGTGGCGGGCCTTCTCAAGGAGATCGAGGCCGTCGTCGTGAGATGGCACGAGCAGCACCGAATGGGGGATCGTGAGGCGTTCGAACGGATGAACCTGATGCACAGCATGCCCTTCGCTGAGGAGCGCGCCCACGAGATCGCAGACAGCCTGAGTCTGCCGGAGGAAGCGCCGGCCCCGCCCGAACCGCGCCCGCGCCGCAAGGAGGCGGTCCCGGCGCCAGGCGTGCATTGATGGCGCCACCACGCCGGGGGCGGCCGGCTGCGAGGGTGCGCAGGCTGGAAAGCGCCATCGAAGCGGCACTCGTGCCGGGCCACTTCATCGGCTGGCGATCCTCTTCCGCGTTCGTGTCCGGCCTCGAGGATGTGGCCGCGGCAATCGAACCGCTCATCCAATCGACCCCGGGGGAGGCCACGGAGCTGTTCGACACCTTCCTCGCAGGGTGCCTCGACAAGGCGGAGGAGATCGACGATTCGGGCGGCGATCTCGGCCGTTTCGCCAAGGACCTGGTCTGCGGCTGGGTGCGGGCGCGGCAGGCCATGGGAGCGGATCCGGACGAGACGGCTCGTCTCCTCCTCGCCCGCTACGACGATGATCCGTACGGGTTCCTGTACGAGGCCGAGAAGGATCTGGCGAAGGCGCTTGACCGCCCGGGCCTTGCCGCTTTCGAAAGGATCATCAGGTCGCTGGTGGGAAGAGACGTTGGCCGCACCAGACCGCGGGATGCCGGGGCCGGAGCTCGCCTGGCGCGACGTGCTCAAGGCGATCTACGAAGCGCAGCGTGACGCCACGCGCTACGCGGAGATCTGCGAGCGCACGGGAACAGCGCCCGGCGACTGCGAGCGGCGCCCGCATGGCGTCGGCGAGAGGCAAGCCCGCGGAAGCGCTGGCCTGGACGGAGCGCGGCCTCGCCATCGAGAAGGTTTCGCGGCTCGGGACTGCCGCTGGCGTGGCCCTCGCCGAGTTTACGCCGGCGGCTGCGCGTGAAGCTGGGACGGCCGGAGGACGCGCGGGCAGCAGCCTGGACCGAGTTCGTGGATCACCCCGGAGCGCTCGGCTATCGCGACCTGATGCGGCACGTGCCCAAGGCCGACCGCGCAGACTGGCACAGCCGCGCGATGGAGGTCGCCGACTCGGCCGATCTCGGCGAGGCGATCGGTCTGTGGCTGGAGACCGGTGAGATCGACCGACTGGCCGACCGCTTGCGCCGTGCGCCAGCACGCGCCCTGAAGGGCCTGAGCCACTACGTGACCGAGCCCGCGGCGGGGCGGCTGGAGAAGACACATCCCGATGTCGCGGCCAAGGTCTACGCCGCGCTGGGGCTGCGGATCCTGGAAGCGGGAAAGAGCCGCTACTACGGTGCGGCGTTGCAGCACATCGCGGACGCAGGTCGCTGCTATCGATCCATCCAGGACCAAGGCGCGTGGGAGCGGCTGCTGGCCGCCGTGCGTCGCGATCACCGCCGCAAGACGGGTTTCCTCGCGGCGCTCGACGAGCGACTCGCCCGCCCGGAACGGCCCGGCCAGTCTTGGCTTGAACGCGCCCGCAAGCGCTGGACATCGCGAGCGTGGGCGGCCCGCACCGCAGCCCTTCCAGGGCTACTCGGTCAGGAGCAACGCTCGACCGCGAAGGCGTCCGCCGCTCGTTCCCAACTGGTTTGAATCCGACGGGCAGGCTACCGGACTTTCCGCCCCGCCTTGCGCCCGGCGGCGAGACGGGCCCGCACCTGCTTCGTCGAGAGGCCGCCCTCCGTGTTGTACCGGGCCTCGGAACGTTCCATGATCGCCCGGAACGTCGGGTGGGTTGTGACGACGAGGTTCTCGAGGTCGGTGTGGGCATCGACGGGCATGAGCGCGGCGACGGGCTTGCCCCTTCGCGTCACGATGAGCGTTTCCTTGCGAGCCTTCCGAGCGTAGTCGGACAGCGAGGCGGTGGCTTCGGCCAGTTCGACCGTCTTCACAGCTCGACCTCCTCACCACCGATCAGGACGCGATCTCGTTCCTTCACTCCGACCGCCTTGACAACGACGATGCGTTCGGGATCGTCCTTCACCTCGTAGTATACGCGCAGGTCCCCGATGCGGAGCTCGCACGGTGCGACGGCGTTCGCGCGTAGAACCTTTCGGTGGCGCGTTGGCACCGTGGGCTCATGGGTCAGGCTCCGGGCGACCACCTCGATCACCGTGGCGCTCTGTCGCGCCGTGAGGCTTCCCATGTGGTCTACGGCCTCGGGCGAGTAGTCGATTCTGTAGGCGCGTCTCCTCACCACGGAGCCGTGAGCCTAGCACGACGATTCTCGGGCTGCCGGTATCATCGCGCGGCGGGCTCGCGGAGCTTCCCAGGCATCGGAAGAAGACGACATCACGAGTCACGACGTGCCCGAGGCCAACGGCTGTCTCGCTCTGCAACCCACCTGCAACCCAGATCGCGCCGGTCTGCCGGTGCCGAGAGCGGCTTGCCTCTAAACCTACTGAAGAACTGGAGCCGGCGCTCGGGCTTGAACCGAGGACCTGCTGATTACGAATCCGTGTTCTCGTTGAACGTCGCCGAACGTCATCGAACATCCTCGAACACCTATTATAACGTCTGAAACTACTTGCTCTTGGCAGTTGGAATGTGGTTCGATCGGTTCGATGGTGTTCGGCCTAGTTCACGTCTCGTTGTTACCCCGGTGTTTACCCCGCGGGACCTGCTGACCTTCCTTCAGCGCGTCGATCGCAAGGCTACGCATGCCGACCGTCAACCTGACGGCTCGCACGGTCGAGGCCGCGCGGCCACCTGCGTCGGGCCGTCTCGAGCTGTTCGACGAAGACCTACCGGGCTTCTGCATTCGCGTCACCTCGAACGGCCGGCGCACGGCGTGCGTCTTCTACCGCGTCGGTCCACGGCTGCGCCGCGCGACTCTCGGCAGGCTGCCGCCTTTGACGCTGGCCGACGCGCGCCGGCTCGCGCGGGAGGCGCTGCGGGACGCCGCGCTCGGCGAAGATCCGGCCTCGGCAAAGCGTGACGCACGCGAGGCCCTGACGGTCACCGCACTCGTCAAGGACTACATCGAGGCGGGAGACGGTCGACGCAGCGTAACGACAAATGGCGACTATCGGCGCACGCTCAAGGCAGTCGTTCAGGAGTCGTCCCTGGGTCAGCAGGCCGCTCAGCAGGTGGCCCGCGGCGAGCTGCGCGCCTTTCTGGAGGCGATTGCCCGGAAGACGCCCATCCGCGCAAATCGCGTCCTGGCTCTCGTCCGCGCGGCGTTCCGCTGGGGCCTGCGCGAGGAGCTGATCGAACGCGACCCCACGGCCGGCCTGCAACGGCTAAGACCGGAGCGGCCGCGCGAACGCGTCCTCGCCGACGAGGAAATCAAGAAGCTGTGGCAAACGCTCGCCAGCATCGTCGCGGGCGATTCGGATCCCGTCCTCGAGAACGGGAAGCGAGCCCCTCGCCTCGTCGTCGCCGGCGCCGTCAAGCTGCTGCTCCTCCTTGGCACGCGCCGCAGCGAGACGTTGAACATGCGATGGGCGGATGTCGACGAGCGCGCACAGACCTGGACCGTGCCGGGCATGTTCCGCAAGGGAGGACGGACTCACGTCGTACCTCTGCCACCCTTGGCCCTGCGCATCCTGGCGGACCTCCGCCCGGTCAGTGTCGAGACTCCCTGGGTGTTCGTCGGCAAGCGTGGCGCTTCCCTGGCGAACAACCCCGCGCGTTGGACGGAGGTCCTCCGGAAGGCGTCCGGTCTCGACTTCACGCTCCACGACCTCCGAAGAACGTGCGCGACAGGGTGCGCGCGACTCGGCGCTTCGGAGAGCACGGTCAGCCGGATCCTTGGCCACAAGGCGATCGCCGGCACGATCGCCGTCAGCGGCATTTACGATCGCTTCGACCGCCTGCCCGAGATTCGCTCGGCCCTCGTCGCATGGTCCAATTACGTCGAGGTGCTGATCAGCGGCGGCGAGAAACGCGGGGAGGTCGTGGCGTTCGGTGGGGCCTCGATCGGCTCGCGGCGACCGGCCGGCAAGCGACTGGCGTCGGCAAGGTCATCCGCGCAACGCTAGCCAACGCCGGACGTCTGAAGGAGGCGTGATGGTTGCTTTCGAGATCACCGTGAACGGGGAGCGCCGATTCGTTGGCGATGGCGTCACCGCGATCACGCTGGCTGCAGATCGAGTCGCCCGCCGCAAAGCCGATCGCGTGTCGCTCCACGTGGGCATTGGCGAGCCGGGCGAGCGCCAGGTCCAGTACCTCGGCGCCGACCTGGGCCCGGGGGACGAGATCTCGATACGCGTGCTCAGGGACGAGGAGACCGAGCGTGCGGTGGCCGGGCCAGAATCGTGCAGCTTCTGCGGGAATGGCGTCGACGACATCAGGAGCCTTGTTGCTGGGCCGCAAGTCGCGATCTGCGATTCTTGCCTGGGATCGTTCGACGCCGTCGTAGCGCGTGGGGTAGCGTTACCCGTCGGGGCCTCCATCCAAGAAGAGGGCGACGGTCGCTGCGGGTTCTGCCAGAAGGGTCCTCCGGAGATGGCTGGCCTACTCGTCCGGAATGGCGCTGCGGTGTGCCCAGAGTGCCTTCGTGCCTGCGTAGACATGACGAGAGATGCGAGGGAGTGAAGCTCGGATCGAGGAGGATGGAGGCCTCGGCGAGAGTGAGCGCCAGGCAACGATGACCAGGGAGGAGGCACTCGAGCGGGCGAAGGAGGCCATCGCGAATGGCGAGCGCGAGATCGCGATCGGTCTGCTGAAACCACTCGCTGAAGCCGGTGATCCGGACGGCCTGTTCCTGCTTGGAAGCCGCTTCTTCTGCAACCTGGACTTCGTCCCGATCACGGAAGCTCTCCGACTGCTGACCCAGGCTTCGGATGCCGGTAATGCCCAGGCGACCTACGAGCTCGCGCTCTTTCGGTCGGCCGACCAGTCGGGATTGGAGTACGGTCCGCCCACGACTGAAGACGGCGTCCGGCTCCTCATTCGGGCCGGTGAACTCGGTAGCGTCGAGGCCCAATACGATCTCGGAGCCCTGCATGCCACCGGCGATTGGGCAGGGCCGAAGGATGCGGCCGAGGCGCGGCGCTGGTATCGGAAGGCCGCAGAACAGGGGCACGGAGACGCGCAGTCCAACCTTGGGGCGATGCTCCTCGACGGTGAAGGAGGAGCGATTGACGAGCCGGAAGGGCTGCGGTGGCTGGAAGCAGCCGCCGCCCAAGACGAGCCCGAGGCGCTAAGACACCTCCAGCACATTCACCGCGAGGGAGCCCACGGTGTTTCCGTAGATCAGGCGAAGGCGGACGAGTATCGGCGGCGCGAGGACGCCTTCTGGGAGCGTCACGCACGCGCGACGGCTGAGGGGAACGACGGTGATTGAGTCCCGGCCCGGAGACCGAGACCGCGGAGTTGGGTTACCCGCGCCGCTTCGTTGTAAGCCCTTACCCCACCGCGGAATGGACATGGAGAGGAAGGCGGGGGTATACCCGCTTTAACTTGCAGTATGGGGCTCAGGGTTCCATGAGGACTGCGCCAGGGTCTCGCCCGCGTAATACAGCCGTATTGCGCGTGTGTGCGGTCGGAGGGGCATGAAGAACGAAACTCACCGCCACGGCCCGCGGGCTCTCGCAACATGGGAGCCCGCGGACCGGTGTGGTGAACCGCAGCCCGGGGCAATAGCAGATCGTCCCTGCCAGGACGGTGACGCCGGCGTCCAGCCTGAGGTTGCCGGCGGCGACGTCCGGGCGCCCTTCCACGGTCCCCGCCAAGTGGCAACGCACTGGTTGCCGCCCAGCCACGGAGGCCCCGCCTGATCGGTGCGGGATACTACGTGACGCTCTGGAAGGGCGAGCCGTGGGCCGGCTCGCCGGGAGTCACGGTCTCGGACTGCCTGGCTCACATGGCGCCCGATTGGTGGGGCCTCGGTTGGACGTCCACCGCCCCGAACGCCGACCCCTTGGTGGAGGCGGCACGCTTCGGCATCGCGCCTAGCCAACTGGCTGCCTTCCAGTCCTGGGCCGCTGCCGCCTTCGACGGCGGCCAGTTCCGGTATCCCCACGCCTTCCCTGATCTCGGTACGGCCCGGGAGTGCGTAAGGCGCCTTCCCGGGCCTGGTGTCCGTCTTGTCGGCCTGAGCTTTCCCGAGACTGCAGCCGCGGTGCTGCTCGAGGCCTTTGGTCGCGTCCACCAAGAGGGCGGTCTACCGGGCGCGTACGAGTGCGTCACCGAGCGTAGGCCACCCGCTGATGGTGGCTCCCCCCGCGGGTTCGAGATCCTCGGCTACGTGCCCACGGGCCAGTTCGAGTCGCATCGATGCCATGCGCTCGAAGGTGACTTTCAGAGCAAGCTCGGCGTCTCCCCGAACCAGTGGGGCCTCGTGGACGAGGCCGACGCCGCGCTGCGATGCGCTGACTACGTCAACGCCTTGGACGGCCACACCTGCGCCGACCTGTGGCTGCCCGGCCAGCTCACCGAGTATCAGGTCTAGAGAGGCCGATGCGAGTCTCCGAGAAGAGCCTCGAGATCAACTTCTGTTCGCAGTGGGCGCGGCTTTCGAGCCGAGCGGTCGTCTGGTTTGGCCTGACGCAGAAGCAGGAGGCCGACTGGGGCTTCGACGTCGCCACGCGGCTTGGTGGCCGGCTCATAGCGTTTCAAATGAAGGCTCCCACGCGAGACCTCGCCGCTTGCCCACACGCGAAGCAGTTTCAACTGCCGCACCACCAGCTCTCATCGCTCCAAGCCCTACTCACCCATCATCGGCGGCCAAGGATCGTCTTCTACGCCCTGCCCCTGCTCCGAACCACGGCCGAGTTGCAGGCCGCGAGTGGCGCCGTTCTCGCGTCCACAATGCTCCTCGACGTGTCGGCCATCCCCTCGTTGCCGGCTCCGACAACCGCGCGTGGCACACCTCGAAAGTCGGGAGTTCACTACCTCGACGTGTGGCATGGCGGGGCGACAATCCACTCCGAGCCAGTCGACGTTCGAGTCTCCGAGGCCGTGGAGCTCCTTCGAGAGCTGGACGATCAGGAGGGTCAGGTTGGAGTCGCCCCGGAAGACTCGGCCGCTCAGGGGCTGGTTCGCGGGCTCGCCCGCGTGATGCGTCGTGAGGGTTCGATCGCGCGGCAGCGAACTGGCAGTTGGCTCGGCGCGGTCATTCTGCCGCAGTAGTCTGGACGGCGAAGTACACCATCTCCATCGGCAGGCCGACGGAGTCGCATTCGGGAGTCTCGGGTAGCGTCTTTAGGCAGCCTCCACCGAGCCGGGCCACCACGGCCCCTACGAGGGCATCGACCACATCGTCACGCCGGAGGACACCGCGCCGTTTCTCGCGCAGGACTGTATCAACCAGCTCGACCGCGCCCGCTACAAGTTGGGACAGCAAGGCAATTCGTTCGCCGTAGCCCTCTTGGGTCTTCTTGTTGTGGCGGAGCGGATGGCCTTCCTTCAGGCCCCAGAAGCAGAGCTCGGGGTGCATCTCGCGCACGACTGGTGCGGGCTGTTCACGACCGGCCAAGTGCTCGTTGACTTCGCGGATCTTCGACACGATCGCCCACGACTGGCGGGAGAGACCGCGGCGGCCGTCTGTCTTCTCACGGTTGATCCGAGAGGCGGCCTCGTAGTTCGGGGCGGACAGCGCCGCCCTGACCGGCGCCGGAAAGACACTCGATCGCCGCCGTTTCAGCAGGCGCCGCGCCTCACGGTCGCATACCCGCTCGTCGGCGCCGGCATCGCGGAGGCCGATCGGAACGTCCACGAGAATCAGGGCGCGCCGGTGCTGACAGAGGATGGCATCGAAGGTCGGAAAGACTCGATACTCGAGCCGGCCATCGCGGGCCAGAGTGACGGCGACCCAACCCGCCGGGCATCCGTCCACTCCCACGAATTCGGCGAATGATGCCTGCAATGGGTCCTCGGGCCAACGCCGCCCTACTTCGTCAGGCTGCGAAAGCCCCGGGGCCTTCGCTCGTACTGCGCTGCCACACGTACTCGTAGACGCGATCGGCGCGGGCCTGAGTTTCGTCCTCGGTGAACGGGGGCCTCGGCATCGTCACCCACAGGCTGTCGAGGATCGCAACCTTGACCTCTGCCTGGGTGCTCGTGTTCTGCGTCCAGTCCCCCATCTGCGCGAGGACCGTGCGCAACGACAGGAGCAGAGACCTGCTCGCCTGCTTCAGTCGTTCTCGGTCAGTTCGGCTGACGGTGTCTTTGAACAGCAGATCGAAGAGAGCCAGCTCGTTGTCCGACAGACCCTCCTCCGCCGCTCGCTTCTGCTCGGCGTCCAAGCTACGCGCCAAGTCGACGAGCTGCGCGAACGTCTGCTCGACTGTCGCGCGATCCTTCTCGCGGTTGTACTCCGCAATGATCTCCTGGTACTTCCGGTAGTAGTCCATGCGCAGCGGGTTCCGCGCGAGCATCTCCAAGAGCTTCTTTTCGACGACGTCGCGGATGTCCTGGAGAGTCGCCCGCTTGCGCGATACGCGCCCCGCAAACTCGTCGCGCAGCTTGTCGAAGTCGATGCGGCTCAGATCAACCATGAGACCCTCGGCGTGGTCCTGGCCCGGCCGTTGCGCGCGGATGGCCTCGTTCACGATCTTGTGCAGCTCCTTCAGGACTTCCGTCACATCGGCCGTGTCGCGCTTCTCCTCCAACTTCTTGTAGATGGCCTCGAGGTTGTCGTGCCGCTCCGCGAAGGTGAGCGCGCTGGGCTCCATCAGAAGCGCCTTGAACCGCACAAAGATCTGCCGGGCCATGATCTCGAAGCGTCGCTTGGAATCATCGGCCACGCAGAGGGCGTCGACGGCATCTCGGAGCCCTTGTATTCGATCGAATCCCTTGCTCCCTACGAGGCGGGCCGGGTCGAAGCCGAGCCCCTTGAGGTGCGCTTCTGCCGCGTCAAGCGCCTCGACGAGGGATCGGACGAGATCCTCGATGGGTGCGACAACGGCGCCGTCACCCGCCTCATCCCCGTCCCCAAGGGCGTACTGCGCCAGCGCGGCGCGCAGGCTCTTCAGCATGCCGTTGTAGTCCACGATCACGCCGCAGTCCTTGCCTGGAAAGACACGGTTCGCCCGCGCGATAGCCTGCATCAGGGTGTGCGCTTTCATCGGCTTGTCGATATAGAGCGTGGACAGGCACTCCACGTCGAACCCAGTCAGCCACATGGCGCACACGATCGCTATCCGGAACGGGTGTTGCGGGTCCTTGAAAGCGTCGTCCACGCTTACTCGCCTGCCGTCGGGCGTCTCGAAGCCCGTCTTCATCACCACCCGGTGTGGGATGATGTCGAAGCCCCACTTCGCGAAGTCCCGGAGTTCGTTCTGCGCTTCGCTGATGACGATCTCGATGATGCTGGTTTCCATCCAGCGAGCTTGACCCTGCAGCTGTTCCAACCGAAGGGTGAGGCGATCTTTCTCGTCGGGGTCACTGGCCGCCGCGTGCTGCCCCTGGAGCTGGGCTATGAGGGCCCTCACCTGATCGAGCTTCGACCTCCAGCGCGGTTCGATACGCTGCAACATGCGGGCGCATGTGACCTTGTCGATGCACACCAGCATCGACTTCCCGGTTTCCCAGCGGGTGGAGCAGTGCTCGACGAAATCGGCCGCCAGCTTGTCGAGTCGGTCGTCGGCCGTGATGACTTCGTAGTCCTGTCCGAGCAGTCTCTCCAGCAGGGCGGTCTGGTCTGGATCCAGCTCCGCCTCCTCGATCTTCGCGGCGATCCGATCGTTGAGGTCCAGCCGGGCGATGCCCAGCTTCTCTCCGCGGTTCTCATAGACGAGCCGCACCGTGGATCGATCCTCCTCGGAGCGTTTGAAGTCGTATCGTGAGACGTACTCCCCGAAGATGCGCCGGGTGAGCTGATCGTGCTTGAGGAGAGGCGTTCCCGTGAAGCCTATGAACGAGGCATTCGGCAGGGCCAGCCTCATGTTGCGTGCGAATTTGCCGGCCTGCGTCCGGTGGGCCTCGTCCGAGATCACGACGATGTCGTCGCGTTCGCTGTAGGGCTCGGTCACGTCCTGGTTGAACTTGTGGATGAGGCTGAACACGAACCGGTGGTTCTGCTTGAGGAGGCCCTGGAGGTCCTCCCCGGAGTTGGCCCGGGGCGTCTTCTCGTCGGCGACGGCACAGCCCACGAAGGTGCGGAAGATCTGGTCGTCAAGGTCCTCCCGGTCGGTCATGAGGAGGAAGGTGAAATTCCCGGGTACGACCCGACGTACCTTCTCGGCAAAGAAGGCCATCGAGTACGACTTCCCGCTACCCTGCGTGTGCCAGAACACCCCGAGGCGGCCGAGGTCCGGATGCGCGCGAACGACGAGGGGCAGGTGGCTCTGTGCTCCGCCGTCCCCGGCCTCGGCGGCCAGCAACGGACGCTCGGGAGGAATCGAGTACGACAGGAGCCGGCGGGCCGGCGGGAACTGCCGCTTGAGGTCCTCCTGCCGCTCTACGGACGCCACGGCATTGTTGACGCCGAGCACCTGGTGGTTGCGCGCCACGATCTTGCGCGTGCCACCGGGCCGGCTGTCATCGAAGAGAATGAAGTTCTCGACTAGGTCGAGCAGCCGGTCTTTCGACAGCATGCCGTCCAAGAGGACCTGCGCGTCCAAGCCGCCCTTGTCCCGCTCGTCGTTGCGCTTCCACTCGACCAAGTGTTCCCAACGGCTAGTGATCGAGCCGTAGCGGGCGCGGTCGCCGTTGCTCACTACGAGGAAGACGTTGTGGTGGAAGGCGTGGGCGATGCTGTGCTCGTTCAGGTAGTCCGTGAGGTTCTCGTCGAAGCCGGCCCGGATGTTCCGATAGACCGCTTTCAACTCGATGAAGACCAGCGGCAGGCCGTTGACGAACCCGAGGAGGTCCGCGCGCCGGTTGTAGTGAGGCACTCGCACGCCCTGGATCTTCAGCTCACGAACCGCCAGGAAGCGGTTGCTGGTCGGGTTTCGAAAGTCGATGACGTGCGCCCGCGCATGGCGCGCCTCTCCAGCTGCGTCCCGCCACTCAACCGGCACTCCGTCCCTGATATAGCCGTAGAACTCTCGATTGTGCTGAAGCAGGGACCGCGAGTGATCGACTCGGGTCAGCTTGTCGACGGCCTGCTCGCGGGCTACGTCGGGAATCTCAGGGTTCAGCCGCGCCAAGGCCACACGGAGGTCGCGCGCGAGGACAACGTCGCGCGGACTGTCTCGGCCCAGGAGGCCAGCAGGGCCGAACGTCTCCTGGTCCCAGGCGTAGATGCTTTCCCAGCGAAGCGTGTTGCGGAGGTGTTCAGCGAAGGTTTGCTGAACCAGCCGGTCTTCGCTGTTGACGTCCGTGATCATCGGCTATCCGAGTTGCCGTGCAACGCTGTCGACTATCGCCACGGCGCGTTCCAGGTCGAACTGGCCGAAATCCTGCTCGCGGAGCACGGGCCGCAGGTCTGCCTCCAGTTGCCGCCGCAATTGTCCCACTCGATCGGGCGAAACATCCATGGGTGCGGTACCCGGAACCTGAAGCTTGCGCCGCAGCAGGTCCAGAAGAGCCCGATCCCTGGTATCCAATGCCCGGTTGCGAACGGCGTAGTCCACGTCGAAGAAGTCGCGAATGGCCACGTCTCTCCGAGTGAGGGCGGCGCGCAGCTTCTCTGCCATCGCCTCCTGATACGAGAGGCACGAGACGGTAAAGGCATCGACCAGCGGTTTTCCGTTGATCGGGTTGAGGAGCATGGTCCTCGACGCTCCCCGGTGCGGGTCGGTCAAGGTCGGTTCACGTAAGCCCACCTCGATACCGATTGGCTCGAGGTGAGAATCGAGCAGCGACTCGTACCCGACGATTGCGTTGTACTGAATGGACTCGTTGGCCCCACGAAGCGGTTGGACGAGCTTGAACCCGGGGACAAGCGTCGGAATGTCGCCAATGAAAGGCTTGAGCGGGCCGGCTGTTCGGCTGCGCTCGGGCCGAGACGCCCCCGACGGAGTCGAAATGCTGAAATCCAGATCCTCGCTGAGCCGATAGAAGCTGCCGTGGACCTTCGCGAGGCAGGTACCGCCTTTGAAGTGCAAGCCCGCATCGCTTGCGGCGAGATACTCGAGCAGCACGCTGCAAAAGTAGTCCTTCTCGATGAGACGAGGGTTGAACCCGGTCTCGCGAGCGGTGAGCTCGATCGCCTGAAGCAGCAAGTCGCGCTCGTCGGCATGCCAGCGGATCGGCAAGATCAGATCTCCCCGTTCATGATCACTCCCCATCGGCGGTTGAGCGTGCCCCGTTTGGCCTTGGTGGGAATCCACGGAATCGTGCCGGTCGAGTCTGGTAGCGCGCCTTCGAGTTTTCGCACCAGCCGGGCGTTGACGCCTTTCTTTTCGAGGAGCGCACCCATGCGACGGATGGTGCCCAAGTCGCCGTAGCGGAGGGTGACTGCCACGAGCGCGGCGGGGGTAACTCGCCGTTCGGCCAGCTCGCGGCTGATCCACGAATAACCGCGTGGGAGGCTGCCGAAGCGAGCCCAGTCATACACGGCGTCAACGAGCGTCCGCGCGCGGGAGGAGTAGGCAACGATCAAGCCCTCAGGCGTCGTGTACTCTTCGGTGTCCCCGAGCCGCGCGTCAGCGACCTTGATCAGCGTGAGCGAGATGGCCCCAATCGTCCGCTCCCCCGATAGCTTGTTGTTGTAGGCGTACACCCGATTGGGGATTTGGTCGCTTAGGCCGTAGCGGTTGAAGGCATTGAGGCCGCAGATCTGGTAGCGGCCGCCGCGATCGGCCATCAGCGTGTTCAGCGCGAGCGCTTCGTCCGGTGTCCAGGCTCCGCCGAGCGGCAAATCTCGCGGAATCAGGTACAAGCCACGACGGACCTGGGCGATGAGCCCCGCCCGGGCCAGACGGCTATAGAGCTCGCGCTCCTGCTTGGCCGTGATTCCGAGTGGCCTCGTGAGGTCACCCGTTCGCAGCTCGCGGACCTTGCGCAACTGCGCGTAGGCGAGGAGCTGTCGTTCGAGGTTGCCGAGCCGCCGCTTCATCACCGCATTCTATTTCTCCTTAATTGCCTGTCAAGCAATTAACGAGAACCAGAGTGCAGCCCGCCTTACACCGCCAGATCCCCGCTCATCAGCCGCGGCAGCAGCAGGTCACGGGCAGCGGCGAGTTTCTCGTTCTGCTCCATCAAGTTCGCGACCTGTCGGAAGATCGGCGCCACCGCCTCCTCGAATAGCCGGACCTTCCTTTCGCTAGGCACCATGAACGGAATCAGCTTGAATGTGTCGACGACGATCGCATCGAACACGGCGCCAACGGCGCGCTGCTTGAAGTGCTCGATTGCATCCTTGAGCGCGCAGAACAAGAAGAGCTGTGACACATGTCCCTTGCCCTTCAGCGCGTAGCAGGACTGGCTCATCGCCATCGGTCGCGCTGCAAGATTCAGCTTGCCGACGGTTCCTCGCGCGGAAATGAAGACGGTATCTGGGTCGTAGAGCCGGCTGTTGCAGTTCTTCAGCCCAGTCTCGGTGATCGCCCGCTCGGTCCGGAGCGCGTAGCACGTGTCGGACGCGTCCTTCGGTGTGTAGAAGGGAATCTCACCGTCCCAGTAATCAGGCACCGTGGTTTTTGGGGTACCACCGCTCAGCACCTCCATCGCGGCGAACGCTGTTGACTTCTCCCACCCCTCGGGCACGCCCATAGAGATGAGCGTGTGTTCGTGGCCGGGGAAGCGGAGGCGGACAAACCACTCCCTGAAAAGCTGCCGCGTGGCCTCCTCCAACAGCGCCATCCGCCGTCGGTTGTTCTCAATCAGGAGGTCGTAGGCGGAGACGACGTCACCGATGCGCGTTTGCTCGCCGACACCGGGAACCTTGAACTCGATCGAGAGTAGCTTCTCTTGACTGAGGTTGTCTTGAGCAGCGCCCTGAGTGAACTGTTGAACGCGCCGCTGAATCGTCGCGTCGAACAGGTACTTTACAAATCGCGCGTCCGCCTTCTTCTTATCGGGTATGAAGCCGATGACGCTGTCTGGGAAGCAAGCGTCGATGCCGAGGATCGCCGTGTCGGCGATATTGGCTGCAATCGTGATGCATAGCGTTCCTGCCGGCCACAGCCTGCTTTGCTCGAGACCGGCCTCGCTGTAGGTCTGCTCGTAGTTGGTGATGTGAAGCCCAGCATGCTTCACATCGCCGGTTTGGATGAACGGATAAGGACCGTCGTAGAGATGGGCAGCATCTCGCGGCCTGTGTCGCGACCGGCCACGTGACAGATAGCCTAGCTGGTCCAGGCGTTGTGGTGTCCAGCTCACGCTCCCAGCTCCTCGAAATTCTCCTGAATCCTGGCCGCCAGCTCTCTTGACTCCTTGTTGAGGTCGGCCAGCTCGGTGTGGATGTCGCGCAGGGCCTGCTCGAAGTCGAAGTCCTCGTCCTCCTCGAGCGGAGCGACGCCGACGTAGCGGCCGGGGCTGAGGCTCCAATCGGCGGTCTCAAGCTCCTTGCGATCCACGAGCTTCACCAATCCCGGCACCGCTTGAAGTTCAGCGGTCGGGAAGCGGTTCTGCAGCCAAGCCACCTGCCGGTGGAAGTAGACGGCGTTCCTCAACTGCTCTACGGCGGCCTTGCGTTCCTCGTCGAGCTGCTTCACCAGGCGGCCCGTGGCTCGGCGGTCGTAGGCAGCCGAGATCGCATCGTCCGCTGCGAGTTGGACGCCGAGGTCCGCCACCCGCGCGGCGAGTTTGTAGAGCAGGTCCAATTGCTTGACGAGGCCGCGGATCGCTTCCGCGCTGGAGTCGAACGCCGCACGCGCCGCGTGTTGACCCTCGTTCTTGTCGGGCAGTGCCCGGGCGTACGTTGGGCTGAAGGCGGCAAGGGCTTCCCGGAGCTGCTTCGCGTCGGGCTCGTAGAGCGCAGCCGCGTCGCGAAGTTCAGTGATGGCATCGGCAAGGGCGTCCTTCTTGGCGGCCACCAGTTCGGTGTGCTTCCCAATCGCCTCAGCCAGCGGATCGAAGCGTCCGCGCAGGTCGGCGAGCGTGGCTTCGAAGGGTGCGAGCGCCCCCGGAATGGCGGCGCCCTCGGCGCATACCCGGCCGAGGTAGTCCTTCACCAGGCCCAGGAACCGCTCCCGCTGGCCGCGGTAGAGCCAGACGATCGCCGCAAGGTTGTGCATCTGTTCGGGCGAGAAGTCGTAGATCTTCCGCGTGACCTTGCGGTAGACATTGCGCGCGTCCAGCATCAGCACCTTGTCCTTGCGTTCGGGCGGCTTGGCCCGGTCGACGTGCCACAGCTCGCAGGGAACGGTGCGGGTGTAGAAAAAGTTGGAGCGGATGGAGATCATCACGTCCACGTCTCCCGTCTCGACGATCTTGCGGCGTACCTCCTTCTCGCCGTGCCCGGCGCTCGAGGCCTGCGAGGACATGACGAATCCAGCTCGGCCCGTCTCGTTTAGGTAGCTCCAGAAGTAGGAAATCCAGAGGTAGTTGCCGTTCCCGACCTTCTTCTGCTTGTTCACCCCCGGCAGGCCGAAGGGCAGGCGCGGATCACCCTTGATGCGCTCGGCGTCCACCAGATCCACGTTGAAGGGTGGATTGGCCATGACGAAATCACACTTGCCGGCGAGGCTATGCTCGTCCTGGTAGTAGGTGATGGCTTCCGCGATCTTGCCTTCCAGGCCGTGCACCGCGAGGTTCATCTTGGCGATTCGGATGGTGTCGCGGTTTTTCTCCTGCCCGTAGAAGACGACCTTCCTCGCCGTGTCGCCGCCCTCGTGCTCGATGAAATGGCTCGACTGCACGAACATGCCGCCCGAGCCGCAGGCGGGATCGAATACAGTGCCGTGGTCGGGCTCGATGACGTTGACGATGGTCTGCACGATCGAGGACGGCGTGAAGAACTCGCCGTTGTCATGCGCCTTCTGGATCGAAAACTTGGCGAGGAAGTACTCGTAGATGCGCCCGAAGACGTCGCCGCTGGCCTGCTTGATCTGCTCGCTGTTGAACAGCCGCATCAGGTCCTCCAGCACCTTGGTCTCGAAGATGCCGTAACCCCTGGGCAGCACGCCCTGCAGCGGCTCGAACTCGGCCTCGATGGCGGTCATGGCTCCGGTGACGAGCTTGGGCAGGTCGGCGCCGCTCACGGCGGCCTGCTGCAGGATCCAGTCGTAGCGGGCTTTCTCGGGCAGGTAGAGCGAGCGGCGGGCGAGATAGTCCGCCGGCTGTACTTTGCGCGTCGGGGTCGTTCCACTGGCCTGGTCCGCCCTGATCTGGCGTTGCGCGGCCTCAAAGCGATTGGCCGCATGCCGCAGGAAGATCACACCCAGCACCGGCATGAAGTAGTCGCTGGACGTTAGCTTGGAGTTGGCGCGGAGGTTGTCCGCGGCCTCCCAGAGGTCGGCTTCCAGCTTCTCGATGCTCAGGAATCTGCCCCGGTCGAGGGCTCCGATACCGGGGCCTTCGCTGCGCTCATGCCGCACTACCTCCAACGACCTCGAATGAAGCCGTCGCCATCTTGAGACTCCACCGGACCGCCGTTTAGAAAGGAGCAGGGAGTGCGACGCTCCCCGACGTTCGGGGCTCCGGCTCGCGCGGTAGGGCCTTGTCGTCGCCTCGCCCAAGTGCAGTACACGAATCGCCTGGCGCGAGTCATGGCCACATAGAGCAGACGTCGCTCTTCGGCGAGCTCGACCCCCGGCCGCGGAACTATACCCTCCTCGCATGCCGCGACGATCGCACCTTGCACGGTGAGGCCTTTCGAGCCAGCCATCGTCATGAAGCGAACACCGTTCTGACGGGCGAGGGCCAGATCCGTGCCGAGGGGAGCGACCTGGCTCAAGAAGCGACCAAGATCCTCGGCCTCGGCCACACCGTCGAGCGCGCGGACTATTTCAGCCAGTTCAGCACTGAGCTGGGGCACCACATCTCCACCAGCGACTCCCACGAGCCAGTGGCCCCAACCTCCTTCTGGCTCCGCTTCCGGAAGAGGATGCGCTTCCAGCCATTCGCGGACTGCTCGGATCATGGCTGCTGCTGCTCTCGCCGGCGCCTTCGGCGCCCCAGGAAAGGCTGCATCGTGTGCTTCGAGGAGGGCGGTTCCAAGCCCCATCCGGGCTACTCGCGCCCGCTCGTAGATGTAGTCGAGCAGAGCGGCACCAATGCGCTCAGTTAGGTTCAAAAGCGTGGCCCATGCGAGCGAGTCCTCGGCGCGCACTAGAAGGCGAAAGATAGCCATCGCGCGTCGGTTGTCGTCCTCGCCGAGAGCCCGCCTCACAAGATCCGGGTCCGCAACCGTGATGCCCTCAGCTGTGAGTCGCTCCTTGATGGGCCGGCTGAAGAGCCCGGAGCGGTCTCCCCGAAAGAGTACAAGGATCTCACCGGGAGCGACGCCTTCTCGTCTCACAAGACCGACCACGAGGGCCGCCACTCCAGCGGCCTCGCCGTCGTGGTCAGTGAAACCCAAGAGTGCGGCTTCGCCGGCCGGTGCTTCAGCATCAGGTACTAAAGGATTCCGGTCTCGCGGTCGATCGGGGTCGCCTTCGATGACGAAGCGAGCCCACTCCACAATCCTCCGTCCGCAACGCTTGGTGACGCTCAGCGGATAGTCAGCGCTCTCGGGATAGTCCTGACCAAAACGCCTGATGCCTTCTGGCGCCGCCTTGCGGAAGGAGTAGATCGACTGGTCGTCGTCGCCCGCGGCGAGGATCGCGCAGCCTCGTTCGGAAAGGCGGTGGAGGACTTCGATGTCGCAGGCATTCAGATCCTGGTACTCGTCCACGATCAGGAGGTCGTATCGGAGCCCCTGGAGGTCGGTGTGGTCCCGCAAGGCCTGTCGCAACAGGTCGGGGAGCTCGGCGAGCAGCGTGTAGCCGTAGACTTCTCTGTGCTCCCTCCACACGCCGAGGAATCGCGCCCGAACCTCGGCGGTCAACCTGGGGTCGTCTTGGGGTCTTAGTGACTGCCAGTTGGCCTCCATCTCGCGAAGAAGCAGGTCGATCATCTTGAGGCCGACTCCTATCCGAGCTGCCAGTGTGGGTCGGACTATGTTCGCCGTCTCCCAGTCGTCGGCCATGCGCAGCGGCAACGGGAAGTTGGCGGAGCCGGGGTTCCGCAGCAGAACGGAGATAGCGAAGGAGTGGATGGTGCTAGGCCGTTCTGCTGTGGCCTGTGGGTGCTCGGAGACCTTTTTCGCGAGTTCGCTGCTTGCCGCGCGAGTAAACGTGAGGAGCTTGACTCGAGGTGGCTGATCTCGCGCGGCAAGCCGTTCGATCAAGGCGACGACGGTCGCACTCTTGCCCGTCCCTGGGCCGGCGAGGATGACGCCGTGGCGCGCGGGGTCGTGGCCTAGGATCTCCTCCTGTTCGTCCGTAGGCTCGAAGGGCAAGGTAACCTCAAGTCGTTGGCTCAGAATTATGCCCTGGACACTCGCCGCAAGGAGGCCGTGTTGAAGTTGAGGAGCGACTGCTGCCGGCGAGCTGTCAGGGTCTCCCTGTTACCCCGGTGTTACCCAGAGCCAACTGGCGGCTGGGCAGCCCCCCGTAAGTGTCTGAGAAGTTGGAGCCGGCGCTCAGGATCGAACTGAGGACCTGCTGATTACGAATCAGCTGCTCTACCGCTGAGCTACGCCGGCCAGGCGGGCGCGCCGCCTAAGCGGCGCAGTGGGATGCTAGCAGAAACGCCAGTGGACGGACAGTCGCGCGCGGCACTCCCGGCGGTTCCGCATCCCCTGCGGCGCTCCGGCATCCCGATCCTCATGCGCACTGACTCCAGCCTCGTTCGGAGGCCTCGAAAAAAACACTGCGCAAGGGGTTGTGCGGTCCGTCACAGCTTGCTACCATCCCGCGACTTCTCACAGCCATTGGAGGAACTGTTCATGCGGAATCGCCGTCTGGCCATCATCGTTCTTGGAGCAGCAATGCCGTTGTTTTCCTGTTCGGAGGAGAACACTCCCGCAAACCCCACGCCAAGCCCCACGCCGACCCCGGCGCCGTCCGCCAGCCCGACTCCCACGCCGCCGGCCCAGAGCCCCTCACCGTCGCCCAGCAGCCCGCCCGAGGGAACTCACGACCCCGCCGTGTACGCGACGGCCGGCGTCCACAGCTATCGCCGTAAGGGCACTCTTCACCGTTCGGGCGCCTCGTTCTACCTGCCGGGCGACACGATCTATCTGAACTGCACGCCACGGGATGCCAAGGGCAACAAGACCGACAACCACGGGCAGATCAAGAGTTGGGGCATCTTCTCGGCCGAGCTGACGGTGGGGACGGCCACCTCCGGCGATTTCCACTACACGGACACGAACTCGTTCAACCCCGACCTCCACATCCACAATCCAATCTCTCGAGCCGGCACGATCAAGGCCTACTGCACGGTGCAGGGCCTGTCCCGCTCCGGCAATCACAACATGCCCGTGAAGAAGCCACGATAGGCTTCGGCGGCCGCCTCGTTGGAAGGGCAGGGGCTCGCCCCTGCCCTGTCTGCTCTGTCCTTTTCTGTTGAATTCACTAATAGTTAGTGCTATGCTGCTCGAGTTGAGGATCATGCGGGGGGTGGGGAGAATGAGGGCTCGGGGGGTCTGGGTCGTCATGGCCGCCCTGCTCGCGGGCTCCTGCACGACGATCACGGAGGATCTGCCGGCGAGGCCGACGCCGCCGACGCTTCTGCCGCCGCCCCAGCTCCCGAACCCGACTCCGACGCCCGGCAGCACGCCGCGGCCCAGCCCGACGCACAACCCCAACCCCCAGCCGACGCCGACACCGACACCCAACCCCGGCGGCGGCGACGTGGATCACGTCACGGCTGGCGTGCACAGCTACCGCCGCAACGGCCAGCTCTACAGGTCCTCGGCGAGCGTATACAAGCCCGGCGACACGATCTACCTCAACTGCACCCCGCGCACGGCCGACGGCAAGCCGACACGGAACCACGGTCCGATCCAGGGCTGGACGATCTACTCCACGAACCTCCAAGTCGGCCGCGACTTCCGTTACAGCGACACGAACTCGTTCAACCCGGACCTACACATCGATCAACAATCGCCCTCGGGCGCAGTGCGCGCTCGCTGCAGGGTGGACGGCCATGAGTCCAAAGACCACGTGATGGAAGTCAGCCGCTAGTTTCTGGCCCACCCTTCCTTCCCGCGCAAGAACGCCTCACTCCGTCCGCGGCGGGTGCGAGGGCTCGATTGGCCGCGACTGGTGAGCAGGTGCGATCCTGCGCAGCGCTTCCTCGGCCTCCCGACGCACAACCGGCTTGGGATCGTGAGTGGCCACGGTGCGCGCCGGGACAGCCTCGGGCGCAGCGAGCCCGATTCGTCCGAGCGCCCGTGCCGCCTGCGCTCGCACGCGCTCGTCCTCGTCGGTGAGCGCCGCAATCAGGAAGGGAACGGCCCCCTTCGCCTCGGGGCCGATCGAGCCCAATGCCTTCGCGGCGCTGCGGCGGCGCTGATGGTCGGCGCTCTTCAACGCTCTCGCCAGCTCCGGCACAGCCTGCTTCGCCACTGCACCCATCTTCGCGAGCGCCAGCGCCGCCTCACCCCGTAACGGGCCGTCTTCTTTTTCGAGGGCGGTCATCAGCGCCGGGATCGCCTCCTTCGCAGCCGGACCCATGTTGCCAAGCATCCAGGCGGCGAAACCGCGAACGTAGTCATCCGTGTTCTGGAGGCGCTCCACCAGGCGGGGCACGTCACCTGGCGGCTTCAGGTGTGACTTCCAGAGCGCCTGGGTTGCGCGCCAACGCACGGTCTGGCTCGCGTCGCTCAAGGCTTCGAAGAGCGCGGCGACAGCCGAACGGTTGACACGGGTCCCAAGAGCGCCCACGGCCTGCGCCGCCGTGGCGCGCACGGCCGGGTTCCGGTCCTCGCGCAGGGCCTTCATCAAAGGAAGCAGCGCGGCCCGCGCCGCCGGCCCCATGCGCATCAGGCCCCACGCGGCTGCGGCACGAACGCGGGCCTCGGGGCCGGCCAAGGCTTCGACGAGGCCGGGGACCGCCGCAGTCGGATCGCCGGCGTCGGGTTCTCGAGCCCACGCCGCGGCGCGCGCCGCCGCGGGCTGTTGCAGCGCGCCCAGCGCCTCGCGCAGTGTGGCCGGATACGAAGGCCACTCTGGTAGCAGCCGGCTCGCCAGGAGCGCTTCGGCCACGGCGCGCGTGCCCTTGGCACTCAAGTGGTCATAGTCGATGAACGCCTCCTCGCCAATCCGCCTCAGCGCATCCAGCAAGTCGAGGCAACGCAGGCGCTTGTCGCGGCAGAACTGTTCGATCGCCTGCTGCGGTGCAGGTGGAGACGCTCCCGGCCTGACTTGGAACCTGAAGGGCAAGACCAGGACCGCGAAGGCGGTGCCGTCTCGCGCGACCGCGGCATCTAGCGGGCGGACCTCGTCGAAGAAGCGAGCCCAAGCCTCGCGAACGGTGCTCGATTCCCTGGCCCCGAAGAGCTGCTCGACGCTCTGGATCTCGCGTCCAGAAGCGTTGACCACCCGACGCACCAGCGCAGAGTGCCGGTGGAGTGCCGAGATCCAGCGGGGGGGTCGGCTCAGGTTGTTCTGCAGCTCGGGGATGTCATTGAGGCATACGGCCAGCACGACCAGGTCGGGACGGTACTTGCGGACCAAGCGCTCGTACGCGATTCTCTCCTGGCGAGTTGACCAGCCCCAAAGGGCGACGTTGAAGACCTCGATTCCCCGGCCCTGCGCCCTCAGCAGGGACTCGAGTACCTGCGGGTAGGCTTCCCGGGGCTCGATTCCGGCGCCCATCGTGACGCTGTCACCAAGAAACGCGACGCGCCAGACGTCCTCGAGCTTCTCGACCGGGTGCGCTCGGTCGCGCAAGCCGTCCGCGTTGAACTCTTCCCAGGGCGGCCAACCATTACCGGGCGGACCCATTGTGTAGAACTCACCGTCCCAGCGTTCCTCCCAGTCCCAGAGGTAGGAGGCGACTTTCGGGTCCGGCCGTAGTCTCTCCGTCAGGCGGCATACGCCCTCGAGCCCGACGATCAGAAGTGCCGTGACGCCGGCGCTCAACAGGACGTTGGACAGGACCTTCTGTGGTTCCCCGCTCGCGCTCATCCTGGGTTCGATCATACAAGCCCTGGCCACCGCACGCGGTCCCTCCGCGACCTACGGACGGCCGACGCGACATCCACCTTACGCGGTCTTTCTTGCGCGGTCTTTACAGGCCCGGACACCTTCTGTTAGAGTCCGCCCTCGAACCGCGCTCCATCCCCGAGCGTCCTCGGCGCGCCTGCCAACCGGCAGCCACGAGCGATCGGCCCGAGCGCGGCGTCCCGCGACCCCGCGGAGGCCTGAATGGCGAGCGGCGTTCCCAGCAGTGACTTCCTCACCGCGCATTCCAGCATCCTGGCGTTCCTGCTGGTCATCGTGGGCTTCCTGGCCATGAACCTGGTGCTGTGGTGGGTGATCCGCCCGTCGCGCTTCAGCGAGGAGAAGGTCACGACCTACGAGTGCGGCGAGAACCCCGTCGGCTCGGCCTGGATCCAGTTCAACATCCGCTTCTACGTGTTCGCGCTGATCTTCATCGTGTTCGACGTGGAGGCCGTGTTCCTGTTGCCCTGGGCGGTCGTGTTCCGCGAGCTGGGCGTGCTGGCCTTCGTCGAGGGTCTGGTTTTCATCGGGATCCTGGTCGTGGGCCTGGCCTACGTCTGGCGCAAGGGCGACCTCGAGTGGGTGCGCGCCGAGGACAGGAGCTAGAGCAGCGATGCCCGAGATCGGCGGCGTGATCCAGAACAAGTTCGGCGACAACCTGCTGGTGACGACCGTCGACAACGTGATCAACTGGGCGCGCAAGTCCAGCCTGTGGCCGATGACCTTCGGGCTCGCCTGCTGCGCCATCGAAATGATGGCCACGGGCGGCACGCGTTACGACTGGAACCGCTTCGGCCTGATCCCGCGCGGTACGCCGCGCCAGAGCGACCTGATGATCGTGGCGGGCACCGTCACCCTGAAAATGGCCTCGCGGGTAAAGCGGCTCTACGAACAGATGGCCGAGCCCAAGTACGTGATCTCGATGGGCTCCTGCGCCAACAACGGCGGCCCTTACTGGCGCTTCGGGTACCACGTCCTCAAGGGCGTGGACGAGGTGATCCCCGTGGACGTGTACGTGCCGGGCTGTCCCCCGCGGCCCGAGGCGTTGCTGTATGGGATCATGAAGCTGCAGGAAAAGATCCAGGAAGATCGCGTCCTGCGCCGCAAGGGCGAGACGCTGGGCAGCCTGGCGGGCGCGTCGATGGCGCCGGAGGCGATCGCGTGAGGAGCCCCCTCACCCCGGCCCTCTCCTCCAGGGTCGAGGGGGGGAGGCGCTGATGGACGCGGCTGCCATCCACGAGAAGCTCAAGCAGAAGTTCGGCGAGCGCATCGTCTCGTTCGAGGCCCAGGCCGTGCAGCCCTGGGCGGTCGTGGCGCAGAGCGCGATCGCCGAGGTGGCGGCCTTCTGCAAGGCCGACCGGGAGCTGGCCTTCGACAACCTGCTCTGCCTCTCCGCGGTGGACTATCCGAAGGAGACGCCGCCGCGGATCGAGGTCGTCTATCACCTCTTCTCCTACGAGCGCCGCCACGGCTTCGTGCTGAAGGTCCACGCGCCGCGTGACGGCGCCCGCGTCCCCAGCGTCGAGGGCGTGTGGGGTGTGGCCAACTGGCACGAACGCGAGGCCTACGATCTGTTCGGCATCGTGTTCGAGGGCCACAGCGACCTGCGCCGCATCCTGCTGCCCGACGACTGGGTGGGGCATCCGCTGCGCAAGGACTGGCAGGATCCCGAGTTCTACAACGGCATGCACGTCAAGCCCACGACCCAGATGGCCGAGCGCTTCCTGGCGGGGGAGAAGATCGGGATCGGCCCCTTCGACTTCACCCCGCCGAACCGGCACGTGGAATGACGGCTCCGGGGCCGGGGGTCCGAAGGCTGACCATGTCCAGCGGCGCGATCACGAGCGAGCAGGCCCCTGGCTGGCGCGACCAGGACCTCGACACCGACGAGATGATCCTGAACATGGGTCCGCAGCACCCCAGCACCCACGGCGTGCTGCGCCTCGAGCTGCGCACCGACGGCGAGGTGGTGCGCGCGGCCCGGCCCCACATCGGCTACCTCCACCGCTGCTTCGAAAAGCACGCCGAGAACGTGGACTACCCGGGCGTGATCCCCTACACCGACCGCATGGACTACGTCGCCTCGATGGGCAACTCGCTGGGCTACGCGCTGGCCGTCGAGAGGCTGATGGGGATCGAGGTCTCGCCCTACGTCCAGACGATCCGCGTGATCATGGCCGAGCTGCAACGCATCGCCTCGCACTGCGTGGCGGTGGGCACCTACGGCATGGACATCGGCGCCTTCACGCCGTTCCTGCACCTGCTGCGGGACCGCGAGAAGATCCTCGACCTGTTCGAGTGGACCTGCGGCGCGCGCCTGCTCTACAACTACAACTGGATCGGAGGCGTGAGCCACGACCTCCCCGACGGCTTCATTCGCGCCGGCCGCCACTTCCTGCGCGAGTTCGAGGCGATCACGCATCCCGAGCTGATGGACCTGTTGATCGGCAACAAGATCTTCGTGAAGCGCACGGCGGAGGTGGGGATCTGCTCGGTCGAGCTGGCGAAGTCCTACGACCTGACGGGCCCCAACATGCGCGGCAGCGGCCTACGCTACGACCTGCGCAAGGACGAGCCCTACTGCGGCTACCAGAGCTACGACTTCACGGTCCCCGTGGGCGAGGGCCAGTTCGGTCCGGTCGGCTCCTGCTTCGACCGGAACTGGGTGCGGGCCATCGAGATGGCCGAAAGCGCCAAGATTCTTCACCAAGCCCTCGACGCCCTCGAGAAGCTGGAGCGGGCCGACGTCCATGAGAAGGTGCCCAAGCGCGTGAAACCCGGCAAGGGCGAAGTCTACTTCCGGACGGAGGCTCCGCGCGGCCAGCTCGGCTACTACGTGGTCGCCGACGGCACCACCGTGAACCCGTACCGCGTCAAGGTCAAGAGCCCCTGCTTCACCGCGATGAGCGTGTTCCACGTGCTCTCGCGCGGCATGATGATCGCCGACATCATTGCGCTGATCGGATCGCTCGACGTCGTTCTCGGGGAGATCGACAGGTAGCTCATGGACTTCGTCCATTCCCTGATCGGCGGGGCGGTCGCGGGCGCGCCGGAGTGGGTGGGCATCGCCCTGGCGGCCACGATCCCCGCCGTGGTGCTCGTGACCTTCATGGCGCTGGGGCCGATCGCGTACGTCTACGCCGAGACCAAGATCGCCGGCTTCATGCAGGATCGCATCGGACCCAAGCGCGTGGGTCCCCACGGACTGCTGCAAACCATCGCCGACGCCGTCAAGCTGCTGTTCAAGGAGGCCATCTTTCCCAGGGGCGTTGACAAGCTGCTCTTCGTGCTCGCCCCGTGCATCGTCAACGTCGGCGCCTTCCTGCCCTTCGTCGTGATCCCCTGGGGCGCGCGGCTGCAGACCGCCGACCTGAACGTGGGCGTCTTCTACGTGGCCGCCGTAGCCAGCCTCTCCACCGTAGGGCTGATCATGGCCGGCTGGGCCTCGAACAACAAGTACGCGCTCTTTGGCGCGATGCGCTCGGCCGCGCAGATCGTCTCCTACGAGATCCCGGCCGTGATGATCCTGCTGCTGCCGGTGATGATCGTGGGCAGCCTCTCGCTCCAGGACATCGTCGCGGCCCAGGCGGGGGGCCTGCAGAACTGGTTCCTGTTCCGCTACTTCCCCTTGATGCCGGCGGCCTTCCTGATCTTCTTCACCGCCAGCCTCGCCGAGTGCAACCGCACGCCCTTCGACATCCCCGAAGCCGAGAGCGAGCTGGTGGCGGGTTTCCACACCGAGTACAGCGGCTTCTTCTT
>Ga0214473_10001153_pt1 | contig 35661 bp, 35 predicted proteins | sample RVTome_7_FD_203509 | JGI IMG/M metagenome (GOLD analysis project Ga0214473, IMG submission 203509) | Soil microbial communities from uranium-contaminated site in the Upper Colorado River Basin, Wyoming, United States - RVT98D197 | ecosystem: Environmental > Terrestrial > Soil > Contaminated >... | reverse complement strand
TTCGGCAGCGGCTGCTGGAGCACCAGGAGAGTCGCTGCGTGTTCGATGCGATCCTGCGGGGTCTGGAGGGCAAGGGCCTGGTGAAGCGTCGGGGCAAGCAGCGGCTGGATTCGACGCACATTCTGGCTCAGGTGTCGAGCATGAGCCGGCTGGAGGGAATTAAAGGGGTCCGGAAAGGGGTCCGGTACTTTTTCTGGAGGGGTATTGGGCTTTACGGCGGCGTGCTGACCGGTAGAATCAGTGCCATGCCAAGACCGAAGAGGATAGCTTTGGGCGGATACGTGTACCATGTGCTCAATCGGGCCAATGGTCGGCTGCGCGTGTTCCGCAAGGACGGCGACTTCCTCGCATTCGAGCGGATTATTGCGGAGGGCATTCAGCGGTTCAGCATGCGGCTGTGCGGCTACTGCCTGATGAGCAATCACTGGCATCTGCTGCTGTGGCCGCGGGACGATGGGGACCTGTCGGCCTTCCTGCGATGGACGACGCAGACACATGCCCAGAGATACCACGCCTCTCATGGCACGGTGGGGATCGGGCATCTGTACCAGGGGCGATACAAGAGTTTCCCGGTGCAGGATGATCTGCACTATCTGACCGTGCTGCGATATATCAAAAGCAATCCGCTGCGCGCCGGACTGGTCCATAGGGCGCCGGAGTGGCCCTGGTCGAGCTTTTCGGTGCGTCGGGGCCGCGAGTGTGTCTTTGCCTTGACCGACGGGCCGGTGGAACTGCCGGTGAACTGGACGAGACTCGTGCATCAGCGCCTGGGGCCATCGGACCTGGAGGCCGTAGAAAAGAGCGTCAGACGCGGCGCACCTTTGGGCGATTCGTCCTGGATATCGACCACCGCCGAGAGGCTCCAACTGACCTCCACCCTGCGTCCTAAAGGAAGACCCAGAAAAAGTACCGGACCCCTTTAATTCCCAGAAAAAGTACCGGACCCCTTTAATTCCACCGGCAAGAGGATTAGGGTCGCACCTACACATTTCACATTCTTGCGTGGCGTGAACAGACTCTCCTTGGGGTCCGATTTCTTCACGCGGATAGGTAGGATTCGATTCTCGCCTGGCAGATCCTCTTGGTCAGGCGCTGCAATTTCTTGACCCGCTCGGCCAGGTATTCGAGTTGGGCCTTGGTGATCTTGTAGCCGGGGTTGTAGCGGGCCTCGACGTAAGCGCGCTTCAAGAGATCGAAACACTCCTTCTGCTCGTTTGTGGCCCGGGGGAAAACCGTTAAAAGAGCCGGATCGTGGCCGGCAACCATGTGACTGAGCTTCTCCAGGTCGTGAATCTTGGGCCGGTAGTTCGTAAAGACCAGGAGAATCGCGTCGTAGAAACGCTCGACCGTCTGATGGAGCTGAAAAGCGGCGATCTTATACTCCTGCGTCTTGAGAGCGTATTCATACATCTTATAGAAGCCCTTCGCACTGTCGAACCACTGCTCGAAGTGGGCTCGTGCTATCCCTCGGCGTTCTTTGGGGTTGAGCTTTCTTCGGCGGGCGAGCGTGAATTCGCCGGTGTCGTGGAGCAGGATGCCTTCTTTCTTGATGTCGGTGAAGAAGTAATGGCCACGGGCCAGTGCGTTGTTGACCGTCTCGATGGATTCGACGATCAGGTTCGTCCAGGTGCGGACCGGGAAGCGCCGGGCTCGGGCCTCAGCTCTGCGCCAGGTGTCCGTGCTGTTGACGATCTTGACGGAGCGGACGATGACGAGGATATCGAAATCGGAGGCGTATTCGTAGGTGATGTGGTTCTCGACGTAGGTGTCTTCGACCCAGTCGCCGCGGGCGTAGGAGCCGAACAGGACGATCATCAGGACGGTCGGGCACTCGTCGAGGATGATCTCGGTGACGAGCTTGATCTCGTCGCGTTTGTGCTTGGGCAGATGGGCCAGCGACTTCTTCATAGGGAGTATTATCTGCGTCAGGCCACGGAGGTAAAGAGAAAAGAGAAGGCGGTGGGCGGAGCCCACCCACCGGCTGTCGCCGAAGCCGTGGGGGTCGGCGGGCGCAAGCGTAGACCAGGCAACGCCGAGACTCCCCTTTTCTTTGGGCTGTGGGGAGCGTATAATGGCGGCTTTCTATCTGGCTTGGAGACGCAGGATGTTGGAGACGCAAGATATTGCGTCTCTACAGTGGGAAGGTGGAATGAGCTATTTTCGTGACAATGTGGAGCGGGCGGCGGGGTATACGCCGGGGTTTCAGCCGAAGGCGGCGGAGGTGGTCAAGCTCAATACGAATGAGAACCCGTATCCGCCGTCGCCGCAGGTGATGGAGGCACTGGCGGGGATTCGGCCGGAGCAACTGCGGCGGTACCCGGACCCGCTGGGGACCGCGTTTCGCGAGGCGGCGGCCGAGTTGCACGGCGCGACGCCGGACAATATCATGTGCTGCAACGGCGGCGACGACCTGCTGTCCATCGCCGTGCGGGCCTTCTGCGACAAACGTCGGCCGCTGGCGTATCCTGTGCCCACCTATTCGCTGTATCCGGTGCTGGCGAAGTTGGAGGATTGCGACGCTATCGAAGTCGCGTTCGATGAGGAGTTCAATCTGCCGGCGTCGCTCGCGAGGACGGGGGCGGCGCTGACCATCGTGTGCAATCCGAATGCCCCGACGGGCACCTGCGTGCCTGTCGAGGAGCTGGCATCGCTGGCCACGGAGCTTCGAGGGGTCCTGCTCATCGACGAGGCGTATGCCGATTTCGCGGAATACAACTGTGTCTCGCTGACGAAGGATTTCGACAACGTGATCGTGTTGCGGTCGCTGAGCAAGGGCTATTCGCTGGCCGGACTGCGATTTGGCTACGCGATTGCACACAAAGACCTGATCGACGGCCTGATCAAGGTGAAGGACTCGTACAACGTCGATGCCGTCGCGATCGCCCTGGCCACCGCCGCCATCAACGACCAGGCATCCTTTCGGCAGAACGTGGAAAAGATCAAGAAAGAGCGGCAGGTCCTCACTGAGCGGCTGCGAGCGCTCGGCTTCGTCGTCCGCGACAGCAACTCGAATTTCGTCTTTGCCCAGGTGAAAAACGGATCGGCCGCACGCATCCAGGAGCTATTGGCTCAGCGCAACATCTTCATCCGCTACTGGAACGCACCGGGGATCAACGATAAGCTGCGAATCAGCGTCGGCACGAAGGAGCAGAACGAGAAGCTCATCGAAGCCCTGAAGGAAATCGTATCGGGAGGTGGAGACAACCCATGAACAGCGAAGGCATGAGTCGCAGGCGGTTTGTCGGCACGGCGGCGGTGGCGGCGGTGGCAGGGCTCGGGTCCAGGCCGGGCGGCGCGCAATCGGCGGGGGCACAAGAGGCACGAGCGGGCAAGCCCGGCATCAAGGTGGGCTTATACAGTATCACCTTTCTGGGCGTCTGGTATCAAGGCAAAGAGCTTGCTCTGGAGCAGGTCGTCAAGAAGGCCAAAGAGTACGGCTACGACGGCGTCGAGATCGACGGCAAGCGCCCCCACGGCAACCCGAACGACTGGCCGGCGAAGCGGTGCAAGCAGTTGCGGTCGATGGCCGACGGCGAAGGTATCGAGATCTACGCCGTCGCCGGCAACAACGACTTCAGCAGCCCCATCTGCGAGCATCGGGAAAGCCAGATCGTGTACATGCGTGAGCTGATCCGGATGGCCTCCGACCTGGGTGCCGCGACGGTGCGGGTCTTCCTCGCCTGGCCGGGCGTGACGAGGCAGCCGCAGCTCGCCACGTACACCCTCGCCAGGAACATCTGGGATCACACCCATTCGCTGACGACCGGCGGCGATGACTGGAGCCGATGCCGGGACGCGCTCGCCGAGTGCGTCCGCTACGCGGCGGATTACGGCGTGACCCTGGCGTTGCAGAACCATGCGCCCATCATCACGAGTTACAAGGACGTGCTGCGGATGATCAAGCAGGTCGATTCACCACAGTTGAAGGCCTGCATCGACCTGCCGCTGCTCTCGGACAAGAGCCGGGACGGCATCCTCGCCGCGACGAGCGAGGTTGGCTCGCTTGAGGTCCTGTCTCACTTCGGCGGTGAGTACGAGCGAGCCGGCGATGGATCGATACTCAACGACAGAGGCAACGAGCCGTACGTGCATTTCATCCGCGGCTTGAAGCAGATCGGCTACAGCGGATACGTGGGATACGAATTGTGCCATCCCCTGCCCATCGTGGATGGTCAGACGGTCGGCATCGAGTTCGCCGAGAAGAACGCAAAACTGGCCGCCGAATTCATGCGCGGCATGATCAAGGCCACTTAGAACTGAAAGGGGTCGCGTTCACAGATCTCAGGCATCTTCATAGTGCTGGGTGGCATCGTCAAGCGCAGCTTGGCGATGGCCTTCCACGAACGAGACAAAACCATCGCCAAGGCCTTCGGCCTTGACGCTGCCACCCGGAGAACGGGCGACAATGATTCGAGAAGTTGAGAGCATGAAAATGAAAAATCGCATAGGGGAAATTCACCGGCAGACGAAAGAGACCGACATTCGCTGCGAGCTCAACCTTGACGGCGTGGGCACGTACGAGATCGACACCGGCGTCGGGTTCCTCGACCATATGCTCGCTCATCTGAGCAAGCACGGCAAGATCGACCTGGTGGTCAAGGCCAAAGGCGACCTGCACATCGACGCGCACCACACGACCGAGGACATCGGCATCTGCCTGGGCGAATGCCTGGTCGAGGCGGTCGGCGACAAAAAGGGCGTCGCCCGCTACGGCCACAGCTCCGTGCCGATGGAGGACGCCCTGGCCAATATCTCGCTGGATCTCTCGGGCCGGCCGGTGTGCGTCTATAACGTCGAGTACCGCTCGACCAAGATCGGTGATTTCGACGTCGAGTGCATCGAGGAATTCCTGCGTGCGTTCTCGAACAGCGGCAAGCTCAACCTGCACGTGAACGTCCCCTACGGCACGAACAACCATCACATCGCCGAGGCGATTTTCAAGGCCCTCGGCCAGGCGATGGCGACGGCGGTGCGGATCGTCGGGACGGAGATCCCCAGCACGAAGGGGCAGTTGTGATCGAGGAACCCAAGCCAGCGGAATACCGGGTCGGCATCGGCAACGACATCCATCGGATGGTGGAGGGTCGCAAGCTCATGCTGGGCGGCGTCCACATCCCCTATCCAGCCGGTCTGCTCGGCCACAGCGACGGGGACGTGGCCCTCCACGCCATCGTCGATGCCCTGCTCGGGGCCGCAGGGCTCGGCGATATCGGAACCCTGTTCCCGGACACCGACGTGCAGTGGAAGGACGCCGACAGCAAGATCTTCCTGTACACGGTCAAGGAGCAGCTTGACAAGAAGCAGTGGGAGGTGGTGAACGTGGACCTGACGATCCACGCGGAGGCCCCGAAGCTGGGCCCGCTGAAGGGCCAGATCCGCCGGTGCATCGCCGGCCTGCTCGGCATGGACTTCGCCTGCGTCAACGTCAAAGCCAAGACCAACGAGGGCCTCGGCGAGATCGGCGCCGGCGAAGCGATGGCCGCCACCGCCATCGCCCTGCTCCGCAAAAAACCCCGCCGAACCCTATAGCAGACATATGGAGATCGCGTCCCTGTCCAGGTCGACCAAAAAGGCCCGGCGCGCCCTGGTTATCCAGCAAGGAGCAGGGTATGAGACACACTTACGACCTCAGCGACGTGAAGCGGGGCCGCCGAGGAATAGCCCACCCTCTCCTTCAAGGCGTCTGCCCAAGCCCCCTATCCCCGAATGTCCTTCTCGGCAGATGATCTGAGAGCTGCTTCGATCTCATCGATGTCCGCATCGCCCACAAACCAGCCGAAGTTAGCATAACATACCATCGAATCACGATATCGTTCTTGAAGAGTGTCCCAGAACATGGGAAAGCACGATTCTACGATGTGATTGGTGATGCTACCTATGTTACTCGGAGTCATAATGTCAGGGTGAGTAACGGCAAGAGCATCCCAAAGCCATTGGATGGAATACACCTGATCTTCCTGCACTCGGCGTCGGATGTACCATCGTGCAAGCCCGGCGAACCTCCTGAACTCATCTGGCGACAGGGCGACCCCTGTGTCTCCATAGGTCTCGGCATAGCTCGCGACACACGACCGGATAACTGCATCCATTTCTGTTCGGTCCAAATGCCTCTTCCTCCCTCTGTGGATAAGTCGGTTCCATTGGAAGAGGATGGGGAGACGTACAAAGAAGTAGTGGTAGAAATGAGCAGAGAGAAGGCGATAGCGCTTGTCGCTGAGAGATGAGAGCACGCCATCGGAAATGTTGAATGGAATAGCGACGAGAGAGCTTTCAGAGGGAAGCCCTTTTCGCAGCGATTCGATGAGCCCTCCAAAGTCAATGTCGTAGAAACGCGAATGTACACAATCCCAGATGGCCAGAACGCTCAGAGCCGAGTTTCGGGAGAAGGTGTCAAGATTACTTACGACACCGCGTCTGAAATTGTCAAAGTACTTGGCCTTGAAGAGCATCTCGAGACTCCAAAACTACGAAACGGCACTCCCAGCGAGAGCTACTGCAGCAGCAGCAGCATAGGGAAAGCCGAGGCTCGAATCCCAAGGATGGCGCACCAACTCCAGATGGAATCCCCTTCACGCGTGTGACTCCAACTACCTGTCAACCTTCGTCGGCAGAGAGGACTTCGACCGATAGCACCTCTTTGACCGTATGGTCACCCGCGATGAGCTTGTCTATCGCATCGAGCGTCTTGGCGTGGAAATACCGCTCTCCACACTGATCGCACACCTCTGCATCGACGTTCTCGACTATGTAGAGCTTGCCCCGGAACCAGTGCTGCTTCCTGACCTTTCGCCGGCTGGTTTCCGAATTGCAGAATTCACACTTCATCATTGAAGCCTTTTCTCATAGACCGTGATGATAATCAACGGCCCTGTTTCTTTGAAGCGACAAAGCACATTCATCAGGCGGCCATCACAAGCCGGGCCTTCCACCTGATACCGCGTTCCCCTGGGATCACGGGTGAGTTTCTTCTCAACCGTTCCTGTCAGGACAGCATTTTCGACATCCTTGCGCTCGAAGCCACCCTCCGCCATCTCATCTTCCGCGTGGGATGACACGTAGTAATCGCGGCTTCGAATCTTCTCCCGTATCCCGTCAATGATTGCCACTGCTCATCGTCCTTGGCATCAGGCCGCATAGATCACCTGGCGCGTCTTAAGAATCTCGTGTTTTCTCCAGGGGTTACGCATCGCCTCTTTTTCCACGAGGTCAACGGGGCGTCCACAGCGAGCTTCCAACTCCTCTTTCATGTCCAGCAACCGGTCGATATCCAACGATGCCCCCGGCTCTAAGCTCACGAGGAAATCCAGATCGCTGTTCGCGTTGAAATCCTCCCGCAGGGCAGAGCCGAAGATAGACAACTCCCGTATCCGCCACTTCCGGCAGAATTCGGCGAGCATGTTGCGGTCCAGTTGTACGTTAGCATTCATGGTTCTGTTGTCATCATAGTACCCATGTCATGACAGGTCAACCCATGACCGAACGGAATATCCATTGGAATTGGAGACTGTAGCAGGTATACCGGGTTGATTGTGCAGGCGATACGCACTGATTGCCGATTTCTCTGGCGCACAAGCCATTCAGTGTATAGCCGCAAGAAGTGCTGCCCCTTTTGCGGACGACCTCATGCAGAAAGGCGGTTTTTGACGGCCGGACGCATCGCCCAGTCCGCACACAGCGGCTGCGAACCCGGTGAGCGTGCTACAGTGTCTGGAATTCCCGGAATTCCGAGCGCAGAAGACGACGCCTGGCGCACGAACATTGACCGGCGCCGATTCGACCGGTAGAATGCCTCCATGCTTGGCGATGCGATAGGACTCTCGGATAAGCTGCCATGATCTCGCTATCTGACAGACAAACGGCTATTGAATTCAAGCGGCGTGTGGCTGCGTTGATGCCCATCCTCCAGGTTTCTGTGTTCGGGTCGAGGGCCAGAGGGGATGCGACGGCTGAGTCGGATCTGGATATCTTCCTCGTGGTGAACCGCATTGACGCGGACCTTCGTGAGAAGATATCAGAACTCGCATGGGAGGTCGGATTCGAGAACGATGTGGTACTATCGACCTTTGTCGTTACCGCCGAGCAGTTGGAGCGCGGCCCAATGGGGGTGAGCCCGATTGTCCGCAAGATCGAAAAAGAGGGTATCCGGTTGTGATTGCTGAGCGGCAAACTGGGGAATGCCTAAAAGGATCGTATGGCTCTACAACTGTACAATAGTCTGACGAGGCGGACGGAGGAGTTTGTGCCGCTGCACGACAAACGGGTGGGGATCTATGTCTGCGGGCCGACGGTGTATGGGCATGCACACCTGGGGCACGCCAAGAGCTACGTCAGCTTCGATGTGCTCGTGCGCTATCTGCGATACCTCGGCTACGGCGTTACGTACGTGCAGAATATCACGGACGTGGGGCATCTGACGGACGATGCCGATGCGGGCGAGGACAAGATCGCCAAGGCGGCTCGGACGGAGCGAAAGCATCCGATGGCGCTGGCGGAGTGCTATACGCGCAGCTACTTCGAGGATATGGACAGGCTCAATTGCGTCCGGCCGGACATCAGCCCGCGGGCGAGCGGCCACATCATCGAGCAGATCGAGCTGGTCAAGACGCTGCTCGAAAAGGGCTTCGCCTACGAGGTGAACGGCTCGGTGTACTTCGACGTCTCGAAGTTCCCAGAGTACGGCAAGCTCTCCGGCCGCAACACCGAAGAGATGATGGCCGGGGCGCGCGTCGAGGTCTCGCAGGAGAAGAGGAATCCCGTCGATTTCGCGCTGTGGAAGAAGGCCGAGCCGAACCATATCATGCAGTGGCCCAGCCCCTGGGGCATGGGCTATCCCGGCTGGCACCTCGAATGTTCCGCGATGTCCATGAAGTACCTCGGCAGGACGATCGACATTCACGGCGGCGGCATGGAGAACAAGTTCCCCCACCACGAGTGCGAGATCGCCCAGTCCGAGGCGGCCAACGGCGTGCCGTTCGTCCGCTTCTGGGTGCACAACAACATGGTCACCGTGGACGGCCAGAAGATGGGCAAGAGCCTGGGCAACTTCATCACCCTCAAGCAGGTCTTCGCGGGGGACCACGAGCGGCTGACGCGGGCGTACGAGCCGCTGGCGGTCCGGCAGCTTGTCCTGAACAGCCACTACCGCAGTCCGCTGGATTTCTCCGACGCCGCCCTGTTCGCCGCACACAGCGGCCATCAGAAGATCAGCGAAGCCGTCCGGGCCCTGCGTAAGCAGATCGAAGCGGCGCCGCAGGGAGCGCCAGACAAAGGTGTCCTCGCGCAGCTCGATCAGGCCAAGGCCAAGTTCGAAGAGGCCATGAACGACGACCTGAACACCTCGGTCGCGCTGTCCGTGTTGTTCGATCTCGTGCGATTGACCGGCGCGTTGTTCAAAAGCTCCGGTACAACGAGAGAAACCCTCAAGGCGGTAGATGATGCTTTCACGACACTTGGCGGTGATGTGCTGGGAATCGTCACACACGAATACGAGAAGGAGACCACAACGGATGCGATGCAGAGGCTTGAACAGGCGCTCGGGATCGCAATAGAGCTGAGAAACGAAGCTCGGACGCAAAAGAACTACCAGCTCGCCGACAGAATACGGGAGAGCTTGGCTTTTTGCGGAATCGCTTTAGAGGACACCCCCAAAGGTACCGAGTGGAAATTCACATGAGAATCCTCGGTATTGATCCGGGTCTGCAGGTCTGTGGATATGCCTGCTTGGAGACCGACGGCGAGCGGGAGATTATCGTGGAGGCCGGTGTCTTCAAGACGACGGAGGGTCTGCCCCTCGCAGCCCGGCTGAACCAGATCGCCGACGATATCGAGACGCTGCTCGACAGGTTCTCCCCGGACATCGTGGCGGTCGAGGAGCTGTACTCGCATTACGCGCATCCGCGCACGGCGATCTTGATGGGCCATGCCCGCGGCGTTATACTCCAGAAGTGTGCCCGGGCGCACGTCGAAGTGAAGAGCTTTGCCGCCACCCGGATCAAGAAATCGATCACGGGCAACGGCAGGGCCTCGAAGGAACAGATGCAACGGACCATGCAGACCTTTCTCGGGATGAGCGAGTTGCCCAAGCCGCCCGACGTGGCCGACGCCATGGCCGTCGCCCTGTGCTGTGCGAACTCGATGCAGAGAACCATAACGATGTAGAGTATGTCGCTGAAGTTCACACAATACTTTCTGCATGTCCGTAGCCGTGAGGATCGCAAGGGCATTCGATTAGAGTGGATCGAGCGCACTGTGGCTCACCCGATCAAGGAGTACGTACAAGCCGACGGACGAATCCGGCGATGGGCGAAGATCCCGGAGGCGGGCGGCAAGGTGCTTCGCGTCGTACTACTGGAAGATGGCCAGACCGTTCACAACGCGTTCTTTGACCGGTCATTTCGCGAGGTAAATGATGAACATTAGATATTTCACGGATACTGATACCCTATTGGTGAGTTTCAGCGACAGGGAAGTCGCCGAGACGCGGGACTTGACCGAAAACATCTTGGTCGAGTTGGACGCACAGGGGCGATTGGTCAGTATGACGATTGAGCACGCCAAAGAGCAGATGAATGTGACGGAATTCACCTATCAACTGGCAGCAACGTGATTCGCGTCGATGAATGCTCCAAGGAGCAGTTGAGGCTTGGGGAAGACGGATCGAGAAAGACTCAATGATTGCAGGAATCGAAGGAAAACTCGTTAAGCTGAATGGAGAGACCGCCCTGGTGCAGGTCGGGCCGGTCACTTATGAGATCATGCTTCCCGGCTATTGCGTCAGTGCGTTGTCGGGCCTGATCGGCTCGGATATTGCACTGTGCACGATGGAGTATTACGAAGGCAGCCTGGGCGGAGGGAACCTCGTCCCTCGCATGGTCGGTTTTCTGAGTCCGGCCGAGCGGGAGTTCTTCAGCACTTTTATCAGCGTTAAGGGTCTTGGCGTCCGCAAGGGGTTGCGCGCGTTGAACATTCCCATTGCGGATATCGCCGCGGCTGTCGAAGCGGGCGACGAGAAGATGCTGATGACGCTGCCGTCCATCGGGCGGCGGATGGCCCAGCAGGTCATCGCCGAACTCAAGGGCAAGCTCCAGGGATTCGCCATCGGGGCCGAGCTGGCCCGGGCTGCCCAGACGCGATTCAAACCTTACCAGGCCGAGGCGTTGGAAATCCTCGTCGCCTGGGGCGAGAAACGCAACGAGGCGATGGAGCTGATCGAGCTGGCCGAGCGCAAACACCCGGATGTCCAGACCGCCGAAGCTCTCGTCCCGCTCGTCTACCGCCTCAAGCAAGGCGTCGAAGCGTGAGGTGTGCAGATTTTGGACGCACCTCTTCTATTGAGGAGCAGTTGAGCGAAGCCGCACGATCTGGTAAGGTATTACCATGACAAGTGACCATGTGGAGGAATGGGATTGCTTTTGGGATTCTTTGGAAAAGGGCGATCTGACGGGACTGTCGGCGGACACGATCACGAGGGTCATCTATTCCGCAGCTATCAGCTTCTGCTGTTACGTGGACATTCATAAGGATGGAGACCAGAAGATGCCTGGGACCTTCTTCGAGCTCGACAGCTTGGTGGCGTGACCTTGTGGAAAACGAGGAAATATGAATGGTTCTTCCTCGCATGGACCTGCTTCAGTATCCGGCTGACTCCGGGCCGGTTGTTTCTGAGAATGACGAACAGGTCGTCGATCTCCAAACCCATCCGCGACAGTTCATTGATGATCTCAACGTGTGTTAACCTCTGCTGGTTCGCACAGACCTCGTCTTGGCATTTAATGATTAAGACGCTATCGGCTTTGAGGACTCGGAATGCCTCTTTGGCGCCCTCGAAATACAGATCGAGTACTGCTTCGTGGTACTTCCTCGAGGAATGACTGATTCCGTTATTGTTGTAATACTGCTCGTAGTTCTGGTGATTTTGATGAGCGGTGCCGCCGGGAGTATGCATGTAGGGAGGGTCGAACACGACACAGTCAATCGTCGCGTCTCCATACGGCAGTTTTCGGCAGTCAACACCGGTCGCCAAGTCAGTGGCGCGAACCTCGTAGGCGTCGAGAGGAACACGCTTCCAGAAAATCCCTTTGCCATAGGTGACATCGGCAACCACACTCCCGTGCGGCACGTGCAAAGTCAGAACATGAGGGAATACCTCATCGTTGGTTCCCTGGTGAGCAGAGAAAATGAGTTGATTAGTTGTGACTCCGCGTGCAGTTCTGTGGGTTTTCTTGGGTCTAACGACCACGGTTCGCTCGCTGATCATAGTCCTTTGATCCTCCGGGCGCAGCAGGTTCTTTGCGATCGACACGGTCTTCCAAGACCCTAACGACAAAGGCATGAAGAGTCATTCTCGCGTCAATGGCGGCATGTTTCAGTCGCCGGTGCAGGTCCTCTGCAAGCTCAATAGGGAACACCTTTTTCATGACGGCAAGGTTACCCGACTCAGCTTGGTAAGTCAAGTCAGAAAAATGACAGCTTGAATCACGGACGTATCACGCACAGGTATTGAACTTTCGGCCGGGATGTGTATGCTCATGCTATGGCCATTGGACGGGTAATAACGGGGCAGGCTCTCAATGAGGCGGAAGAAGCGTTCACAATTTCGTTGCGTCCGAAGCTCCTGAGTGAATGCATCGGCCAGCAGAATATGCGCGACAAGCTCATCATCGCCATCGAGGCGGCCCAAAAGCGAGGCGAGCCCCTGGAGCACATCCTGTTCTACGGCCCGCCCGGCCTGGGCAAGACGACGCTCGCGCACGTCGTCGCCAACGAGATGGGGGCGCGCATCCGCTGCTCGTCGGGCCCGGCCCTGATCAAGGCCGGCGACGTTATGGGCCTGCTCACCAATATCGGCGCCGGCGATATCCTGTTCATCGACGAGATTCACCGGCTCAGCACGCCGGTCGAGGAATTCATCTATCCGGCGATGGAGGACTTCCGCGTCGATTACACGGTCGATAGCGGCTTGCACGCCAAGACGATCAACTTCCCGCTGAAACGATTCACCTTGATTGGAGCGACCACGCGAGCCGGTCTGCTCAGCGCCCCGCTTCGCAGCCGGTTCGGCATGCTCTACCATTTCGAATTCTACGGCGTCGATGAGCTGACGCAGATCCTGCAGCGCTCCGCGCAACTGCTCAAGCTGCGGAGCGAGAACGGGACGCTGGAGAGGATCGCCGCCCGTTCGCGGGGAACGCCGCGTATCGCCAACCGGCTGCTCAAGCGCGTCCGCGATTACGCCCAGGTGAAAGGCTCCGGCGTCCTCAGCACGGGAATCGTGGATAGCGCGCTGGAGATGGAGCAGATCGACCCATTGGGCCTGGACGAGCTGGACCGGTCCGTCCTGCGGGCGCTGGCGACCGTCTATGAGGGCGGTCCGGCCGGCATCGAGGCCATCGCCGCCACGCTCGGCGAGGAACGCGACACTCTCGAAGACGTTGTCGAGCCCTACCTGCTTCAGATCGGCTTCATCCGCCGGACCAAGCGAGGAAGAGAGATCACCAAGCAAGCCTGCGAGCACCTCGGCCTCAAGCTGCACAAGAAACGCACCGCCGACGCCCCCGGACTGTTTGAACCATCCACCTGATACGAACCATAGTCAATTCTTGCGCACGATCTGTCATCCTGAACGCAGCGTAGCGGAGTGAAGGATCTGGGCTGTGAGTGAGAGAAACCTCCTATTCGGTGGCCGGATCCTTCGGCTTCGCCTCATGATGACAAGGTCTATGCCGCGAAAATCATTTGGAATCCGCACGAGAGGCGGTCAGGCGGGCAGAATGTGTCGGGCCAGCTTTGGCGGGCGGCCGAGGACGTGGGTGAAGTGATGGATCAGCAGACGTTCGATCTCATCGAGCAGGTTTTCATCGGCCTCGGCCATCTGTCTCAAATCGGCCAGGGCATGAGCGGCCTTGGTGTTCAGCCGTGTCTTGTCGGGGAAGCTCATCTCGCAATCCCGGCAGATCAGCCCGTTGGCTGCGCTGCTGAAGTAGCTCTCACGCCACCCGGCCGTCAGGGGACGCCTGCAGTTGGCGCACGCTTTCAGGACCGGGTGCATGCCGGCCTCTCCCAGCAGGACGAGCTGGAACAGGATCAGCCGGATCATTACGTCGCGGCGCTCGCCCGCCAGCTCCGGGGCGTCCACGTCCTGCAGGAATTGCGCGAAGTGATCGAAGAGCACCGGGTGCGGATCGAACTCATCGGTCAGGGCATCCAGCAGCTCCGCCGCGAACAGGGCGCTGTGCAGGGCGAGCAGGCTGCGCCGCAGTCCCCCGAGAGCGGGCTGCTGCTGAAACTCCGTCAACGTGGCGAGCGTATCCTTGTGGATACCCGAGAAGACGATATCGCCGAGCGATAATACCTCGATGGGGCCGTCAAAAGCGGACTTCGCCCGCTTGGACCCTTTGGCAATCGCCCGGACCTTGCCCGACCGGCGGGCGAACAGGGTCACCACCTGCGAGGTCTCGGAATAATCGGCAGTGCGGATACAGACCGCACGATCCTTGGTCAACATGGCTTCCGTGCGTCCGTATCGTATACCGATCCATAGCCTGAATTCTGCAAAATCTCATCCTCCATTCGATGCATCCGTGCGGCCTGTTCGGCGGTGGCGTCGTCGAAGCCCAGTTGATGGAGCAGGCCGTGTACAACGTACAGCGCCAATTCCGCCTCGGCGGCGTGCTCGCGCCGGGCCGCCTCCCGAACCGCCAGCTCGCCGTTGACGATCAGGTCGAACACTCGCGGCCCGTCCGGACCTGTCTCGTCGGACAGATCGAAGCTCAGGCAATCGGTATTGCCCCTGCGATGGAGGAACTTGGCGTTGAGCCGCCGCATCTCGGCATCATCGACGACGCCTACGCTGACGACGGCCCGCGAGACGCCCAGCCGCTTGCAGATCGCACGCGCCAGCATCCTCAGCTTTGACGGGTCTGCCGGCGCCCCTGCAAAGTGTTGGTTGACCTCGACGGTAATCATCTCAGTGAAGACCTACGCCCCGACCATTCTGGGAAAACCCGACTTCGACGGGCGCTCCGCGCTCGACGGAGCATCCGGCGCGGTGGGATAGGCGATGCGCCCGTGATAATGAGCGGCAAGCGATTTCGACATGGTCGCTTCAATCTGGCTGAGCTCGCGGAGCGTCAGGTCGCACTCGTCGAACTGCCCGTCCTGCAATCGTTTCATGGCGATGTTGTGGACGACCGTTTCGACCTTGGCCGGGGTCACTTCGGTGAGCGAGCGAACGGCCCCCTCCACCGCGTCGGCGAGCATGATGATCGCCGCCTCTTTCGACTTCGGCTTGGGCCCGGCGTAGCGGAATTCGCTCTCGGTCGGGGGAGCCTCGATCGGCTTCTTGCCGACCGCCGCCGGCTCCTCGTATTTCTTCCTCGCCTCGTGGTAGAACGGCTCGACCAGGGTCGTGCCGTGGTGTGTCTCGATGAACTGATGCAGGACGTTCGGCAGACCGAATTCCTTGGCCATCTCCACGCCATCCTTGACGTGACCGACGATGATCAGTTGGCTCATCGCCGGCGACAGCTCCTTGTGCCGGTTGGCCGAGCCCATCTCGTTTTCCGTGAAATACTTGGGCTTGTTGATCTTTCCGATATCGTGGTAGTACGCCCCGACACGGCACAGCAGCCCGTTGCAGTCGATCGCCTCCGCCGCCGCCTCGGCAATCGATCCGATGAGCAGGCTGTGGCTGAACGTCCCGGGCGCTTCCATCGCCAGCTTCTTGAGCAGCGGCTGGTTGGCGTCGGAGTAATCCAGCAGCGTCATGCTGGTGGCGATGTGGAAGATCCTCTCGATCAGCGGCAGCAGGCTCTGGATCAACAGTCCCGCCAGGAATGCCGCAACCGCATGATATGCGGCTCCCGCCAGCACGACCGTCCAGGCCGGCGGCGCGCCGCGGAAATTCAGATAGACGGCCGACAGGGACATGACAAAAACGGCCGCCGCGGTCAATGCGCTGACCTCCAGGAGTTTCATGCGGGTGCGAATCTCCTGCAAGGAAAAGCAGGAAACCGCCGCCCCGGTGAACATCGTCAGAAACAGCGCGATACCTTGTAACTGGAGTCCCTGGTCCGGCCTGGGCCCCACCGCCAGAACGCCGAGAATGCAATAGAGTGCGCTCATCCCCGTGGCAAACCGCTGGTCGTACGCAATCGCCAGGACAATGGCGACCAGGACCGCCGTGCCTGTGCCCCAGCTCGGTCCCCACAAAGCCCCCTGGCTGGAGAACGACCCCAGCCGTGCACCCGCCAGCAACAGGATATACAGGCAGACTAATGCGAACCCCCGTATTTGGCTGCGAAGCCCGCGGGGCTGCCAACGGTACACGTAGAAGCCGGCTCCGGTGGTCAAGAGCACCACCATCGCTGAGAGCGCCGCCAGGGCCCGATACCCTCCCTGCTCGGTAAACCCAAGGGACAGCGATCCAACGCAGCCGACCACGAACAGCACCCACAGCAGCAGGGCCATGAGCAAGTCCGTGTCCGCCAGGCGTGCCATCCATTGAGGCCGGTCGCCAGAGATGTTTCGGCGGACCTGGTCCCGCCGCGGGTTCGTCCTTCTAAAGAACGTCATACCACCAACCTTGCAAAGAAACCCGGCGCGCGTTGCATCCTGCACGCGGCCCATCGGCCGGCATTCGTCCGAGGAGACTCATGCTGTCTCCCCTCGCCGCCGGCGCTTGTGGGTGTCCTGTCTGGTCTTGTAGGCCTCGACGATGTCCTGCACCAGGCGATGCCGCACGATGTCCTGCTGGCTTAACTCGACAATGCCGATGCCTTTGACCCGCTCGAGGATTCCCATCGCTTCGACCATGCCGCTCTTTTGATTCTCGGCCAGATCCACCTGCGTGATATCGCCGGTGATGATCATCTTCGACCCGTGACCGAGGCGGGTGAGCACCATCAGCATCTGCAGGCCGGAGGTATTCTGGGCTTCATCGCAGATGATGGCCGCCTCATTCAGGGTGCGGCCACGCATGAATGCCAGCGGGATGATTTCGATGATATCCAGTTCCATGAACTTGCGCATCTGGGCGAAGTCCATCATGTCCTCAATCGCGTCGAAGAGGGGGCGAAGATAAGGATTGACTTTGGCGGCGATATCGCCGGGCAGAAAGCCCAGCCTCTCCCCGGCTTCGACGGCCGGGCGCGCCAGCACGATCCGGCGGATCTGCCGCTTCTTGAGCATCGACACCGCTACCGCTACCGCCAGGTAGGTCTTGCCCGTGCCCGCCGGCCCGGTGCAGAAGGTGATGTCATTGTTGAGCATCGTCTCGATGTACTTCAACTGACCCTCGGTGGACGGCTCGACCACCTTGTTGGAATAGACGCCGATCGCCTCTCCGCCCTCGGCCTCGCTCGGGGCCGCCCCTTCCTCGATGAAGTCCGTGATGTCATCTTCCGTCAACCGCCGGTGCTTGAGCAGATGCTTTTGCATACGATCGATCACTTCGGTCGCCCGGCTCACATTGCTCTCGGCGCCGCTGATATGCAAGTCCGATTGACGGGCGGTGATCTGCACTCCCAGGGATCGACGCAACAGCCGCAGATGACTGTCGGTGGGACCAAACAACTCCAACTGCTTATCCGGATCCAGTTGTACGGTGACTTCCAAAATGATCTCTCGCTAAAACGCTCCCTGTATCGCTCAATGAGCCCCTACCGCATCACGAGCGTAAAAAACAAGTACGCAAAGGGCGCCGCAAACAGCGGCGAATCGATGACATCTAGTATACCTCCAAACCCCGGCACCCGGTTCGAGGAATCCTTCTGTCTGGCATCCCGTTTCAGCATCGACTCTGTCAGATCACTCAACTGTCCTATAACCGCAATACCTGCGCCAAAGGCCAACGCCGGCCATATCTTTAGTATACCAAAAACCGCAGCAAATGCGAGACTTATGATTGTAGCAAAGACCGTCGCCCCCGCCATGCCTTCCCAGGTCTTGCCGGGACTGACGCGAGGAGCAAGCTTGTGCCTGCCGAACAGGCTGCCGAACGTGTAAGCCCCTATATCAGCAGACTTTACGGCAAACAAGAACATCAGGGTCGGCCACAAGCCAACGTCGATTCGGATGCCCAGCACGAACGCCGCCAGCATGCCAAGATACATGAGCATGAAACAACTGATTCCGCAATTGGCCAGTACGCCGTCAGTACCGGATCGGGCGTGCTGCTGAAGGAATACGCCGGCGAGCGTAAACGCTGCTATGGACAGGAGATACGTGCCGCGAGAGACGTGGAAGACCTGGGGCCAGTACCAGGCCGTTGCCAGTAACACAAGTCCGATAAGAGCTGTGGGATTGAGGACGATAAGGCCTTTGGCTGCGGCCAAAACGGAAAACTCCATACCTGCAAGGCCGATAACGATGGCCACCAGGACCGTCAGCACGGTCGCCCGAATCTGCCTGTCATCGGCGGCGGAGGCGGTCAGCGAGCCGTCAAGCCAACCGTCAAGGATAACAAGGCCGGTGACGAACGCCGTCATCAGGGTCCCGAAGAGAAGCCTGTGTTTGAGCATGCATGGCTCCTACCGATGTTTGCCCAACTTCTATGCAGAGCTTGCGTGGTTCATGGCTTGACAGGATCGGGCACCGGCCCGCGGGACTGTGCGATGGCGTCGATGGCGCCGAAGCGCCGGTCTCTGTGAGCATAGGCGAGGATGGCCTTTTCCAGCGACTGCTCCGTGAAGTCCGGCCAAAGTGCGTCGGTCACATAGAATTCGCTATACGAGATTTGCCACAGCAGGAAGTTGCTGACGCGAAGCTCGCTGGCGGTTCGAATCAACAGGTCAGGATCCGCCATTTCCGCCGTGTACAGGTGCTGACTGATGCAGGTCTCGTCGATCTCATCCAGCGGCAGCCGGCCCTCCTTGTGAGCTTTCGCGATGGCCCTGGCGGCATCGACGATCTCGGCCCGTCCGCTGTAATTCAGCGCCAGAGCCAGCACCATTCCCGTGTTGGCCCTGGTCATATCCATCGTCTCGCAAAGCGAGCTGCTGACCATCTCCGGCAGGCCGGCCATCCGTCCGAGATGGATCAGCCGGACATTGTTTCGCATGAGATTCGGCCGAATCCCCACCAGGTACTCGGCATACAGATGCATCAGGGCGTTCACCTCCGCCTTCGGCCGCTTCCAATTCTCCATGCTGAACGAATACAGCGTCAGCGACTGCATCCCCAAATCGACGCAGCACTGGGCGATCTTCTCGGCGGTCTTTGCACCCTCGCGGTGGCCCTCATAGCGAGGCAGGCTCTTGCGCTTGGCCCACCGGCCGTTGCCATCCATGATGATGGCGATGTTGCGAGGAACCTGATCGATCTGAAGATCCAGCCGTCTCGCCGTCTCCACGAGTTTCTGATCCATGGCATTCATAGGCACGTTCTGTCGTCGCCCGTCTTCCGGGGGACGACGATGCATCAGTCCTCCTTCACGATGGTCTGGCTCCGCTTGGGACCGACGCCGATCATCCCGACCTGCCTTCCGATGATCTGCTCGATGCGCCGGATGTAGTTTCGTGCGGCGGCCGGCAGATCCCCAAAGGTTTTTGCCTCGCCGAGTTCCTCCTGCCAGCCCGGCAGGCGCTCATAGATCGGGCGGGCCTTGGCCAGCCGATCGATGTTGGCCGGGAAGAACGTTGTCTGCTTGCCGCCGATCTCATACGCCTTGCAGATGTTCAATTCCTTCAGGCCGGTCAGGGTATCGAGGTGCAGCAGCGCCACCGAATCCACCGAGCCGATCTTGATGCTGTACGCCGCGGCCACGCCGTCGAACCAGCCGCACCGCCGGGGCCGGCCGGTCGTCGTGCCGTACTCATGGCCACGCTCGCGAATGTACTGGCCGATCTCGTTGTCCTGCTCCGTCGGGAACGGGCCCGCGCCTACCCGCGTCGTATAGGCCTTGACGACGCCAATGTATTTGTCCACCATCCTCGCGGGCACGCCGCAGCCGGAGGGCAGACCCAGCGAGCTCGAATTCGAGCTCGTCACGTACGGGAACGTCCCGTGGTCCAAGTCCAGCAGCGAGCCCTGGGCCCCCTCGAAGAGCACCGATTTGCCCGCGCCAATCGCCTCGTGCAGCAGCTCGGTCGTGTCGGTGACGAGCGGCATAAGCCGTTGGGCATACATTCTGCAGTTGGCCATGATGGTATCGACACTCATCGGCTGGGCCCCGTAGAGTGCGGTGAAAAGCTTGTTCTTGTAATCGACGATGGTCCGCAGCTTCTCGTTCAGTTGCTCGAGGTCGCGAAAATCGCTCATGCGTACGGCGTAGCTTCGCCCCACCTTGTCCGCATAGCACGGGCCGATGCCGCGAATCGTCGTGCCGATCTTCTGCTTGCCCAGCGACTCCTCGCGGAGTTGGTCCTCCCGCTTGTGGTAGTCCAGGACGACGTGCGCGTTTTCGCTGATGAAGAGCCGGCCGTCCAGCGAGATTCCCCGTTGCGCCAGGCCGTCAATCTCGTGGATCAGGACCTCGGGGTCCACCACGACGGCGTTGGCGATCACACAGGCGACGTTCGGGCGGATCGAGCCGCTGGGCAACAGGTGCAAGGCGAATCGCTCGTCGTCGATCACCACCGTATGGCCCGCGTTGGAGCCCCCGCCGTAGCGCACGACGATGTCGCTGTTCTCGGCGAGAATATCGACGATCTTGCCCTTGCCTTCATCGCCCCACTGTAATCCGACCACGCAGATGTTCATGCCGCCGCTGTACCTTAAACCTTAAACCGCCAACCACGATTTCCAGACGAAACCGTAATAGCCTACCCGTACCGCCTCCCATGGTCAAATCATTTTACTATAGAGAGCAGCGCCGTCGACCCCAAGGCCTTCAGGACCTTTCTGGCGTCAGCGGTGTCGGGAACGAGTCGATCCTTCTCAACGTGGGCGTCTTCCTTGCTGATGAGCCATTTCCGGTCATCCGAGGAGCCGCTGCTGCGCTTGCCGCTGCCGCCTGGCCAGCACAAAACCAAGAATCGGGGACGTTCTCAGCGGGTTGGGACGCTATAGAGCGAGGACCTCGCCATGATGAACAGGGTCTTGCGATCCCTGCCGCCGAAGAGCAGGCAGGTGGGACGCTGCGGGACCTCGATGGTATCGATCTGTTTGCCGGAGGGGTCGAAGACAAGGATCTGGCCGGCGGCGATGTAGACGTTGCCCTGATCATCGGCCGCGATGCCTTCCCCGCCCTCATTGACAAACAGCTTCGGATCACAGAGCGTCCCGTCGGGGGCCACGTTGAAGGCCCACGTCTTGAGTTCCGCTTCGTTGGTGACATAGAAGGGCCGTCCCGCGACAGCGGGGGCCATGCCGAAGGCTCGCAACAGGTCCGCCATCTTGGTGCCCCACATCGTGGCCCCGGTGGTGAAGTCCTTGCCGGCGGGAATGAACGTGGTGCCGTCGGGCGAGATATAGTGGAACGGCTTGGGCGTGGTCGAGTCCCGCGTGAACTCGTCATCGCCCATCCACCGATTCACCGGCAGGACCACGGTCATTCCCGGGCGCGGGGCGGTGGGCTGAGGCGTGAGAGTCACGATCTCGCTGTCGTTGACATCCGGCCGGAAGGCAAGCACCGTCCCGTTGCCGACGTACGAGACAACCAGCAGGTTCCCCGCCTTGTCAAAAGCCAACTGAACCGGCTGCTGGGGTATGTCACGGACCCGTTCCACCCGGCGGTTCTCCGGCGACCAGCGGTAAATGCGGTTCTCGCGCGCGTCCGCGAAATAGACGTCGCCCTTGCTATCCACCGCCGCTCCGGCGATGTTCAAGAACCCTTCGGCGAGCTTCTCGACGTTCGCTCCGTCAGCGAGGACTGTTGAGCCTGATTGCGGCCTCGCGGGGAGCGAGCCGCCGGCAATATCCAGCAGGGCGAACTCGGAGTCACGAACCTCGACATTGGCCGTCGCATCAAAGATCGTGCTATCGAATGAGACCTTGCTGTTGCTGTAGCAATGGAGATTCCTGAAGCGGATGTCGCGGGAATCGCCCACTTTCGCCGCATGCGGGAACGGCACGAAACAACTGACCACGCGATAGAAGAAGGTGTTGGCGAACTGAATGTCGCTCGAATGGTCGATCTCCAGGGGCAGGGCCTTGGGACCTTCTTCCCGCTCCTCCTCGAATTGCACTGCGTAGAATCGCCAGTGGGAGACGTTTCGAAGGATCATCTCGTTTCGAACATGGTGCTCCAATGACATCGCGTACACCCGGCCGCTCGTCGTGGTGTCCGAGATGGTCATCCCGGACTTCGCGTAAGGGCTGGGTGTCCAGATGTCCTTGAAAGTCCCGCCGCCGCCATCGGTGACCCAGAGGCTGGCGTACTGACTGTTCCATGCCTCGCGATTGCCGAGTCTGCCGAAGCCGCCGCGTTCGCCGGGGACTCTCGTGCCGTGCCCGCCGTGCAGGCGGACATCGTTCATCGTGGAATTCGCTCCGGCCATCCATTTCACACCCACGGCGCGGGGATTGACCGCCCCCGTATAAACCCCAATGCCCGTGACGATATTGGCTCCGCCTTTTGGGGCCTCAATGACCGGCTTGGGCTCGCCGGACCCCTGGAACGCAGGCGTCTTGTCCGGTACGTTGATCACCGTAGCGGACGGGTTGAGACCGATCAGCACGGTGTCCGGCCGGAGTGTCAGCGTGTCACTGACGCAGTACCATCCCATCGGCAGATAGAGCGTTCGGTGCTTGGCAATCGCTTCCTTGAAAGCCGCCGTATCGTCGGTCCGGCCGTCGCCGGCCACTCCGAGCGTCTGGACATTGACCCAGGTCGCTGGATCGGGAAGGCCGGGGATGTCCGACTCTATCGGCGCGGGCAGGGCGGTTACCTCGTGGGCCGCCAGGGTGGTCTTGATCTGCCGGGCAGCGCCCGGACCGGCGAGATGCAGCCCGTGGGTGAACTGCTCGACCACGTATGCCGGCCCAACCCCTGCGACGGTCTTACCGCTCTCGCGGAAACTGGCGAGGACCGGCACTCCCTTGCAGGCGACATTCTGCAGATTGATTTGAGTCCGGGCGTTGTTCTCGTTACTGATGACCAGCGCCGGGCCGGTGATGGTCTCGAAGCGTGCGTCACTGATCCAGAGCTCGTCGGGTTTGCCGGGTGCTATGGAGACAGCGGTGGGGACATTCGTGAAGCGAGGGCGCACGACCGTAAGTCCGGCCTCATCACAACTGATTGCGGCCTTGCTCTGACCTTCGAAGGTGCAGTCGATCACGAGAATGGGCCAGCCTGGTGCGGATCGTTTCGTGATGATGCCATATTGACCGCCGTGAAAGTGAAGGTCTTCGACCTCGTTGCCGATATCCTCCAGCCCCGCCCGGGCCGAGCCGAGCCGCAAATCCATGTGGGCGAGATAGCAGTGCTGGGCAACGTGGAAGCGGACGCCGACGGCCGCCGGGTTGCCCGCTCCAATCTCGATATCGATATTGCTCACAGCGCTATAGAACGTGCCGGCGCCGCCATCCTGCGGGGGCCCGTCGGTTCTGCCGAACCCGCGCCCGCCGGAGAAGAACAGCATGTACTTGCCGGTTCCTTCCTGGAAACCCGGTGTATTCTCGCCGAGGGTCAAGACCGGCCGGCTGTCGCCGTAGCCGATCAGACGGACGCCGGGCCAGACGTAGACGGTCTTCGTCAGGCGATATGTCCCCCTGGGGATGAACAGGACCCCGGCGCCGGTGCTCGATGCGACCTTGTCGATGGCTTGCTGCAGAGCCGCGGAATCGTCCCCGACTCCGTCGCCATGCACGGGGAAGTTCTCCCGTGTCAGGTAGACCGCCGCAGGGTCCTCCAGACGCTGCGGATAGAACGAGGCCCCATTGAGAAGTCCGGGTAACAGCACGATAGGTGCGAAGAAGAACCATGCCAGGATAGACTTCCGAGCCATGCCATGTCCCCTCAACTGGTTGTTGACAGAATTCCCTTGGACGGAGGGATTATGGCGCTTCGTCTCGCATAGTTCAACAGAAGAAACGAGCCTTGGCTTGATCGCTAGGCAAGAATCGGCAATCCCCTTCTTCTGATCTTGTCCTTCTTTTCCACCCGGTCGTTCAGTCTCTGCAGGAATTTGAGGTCGATTGGGTAGTCATGATTCTTGGGTCGTTTCCTGTGCTTGATGGCCTCCCAGACTAAAGAACCCGGTCCATTGAAGATCTCTTCAACATTGCCATTCTCATCGACTCTAAGGCCGAGATAGTAGTCGGGGATGTTACCAAGCCTGAGCGCATTCTTCATCGTTGTCTTCACTTGGACGAATCGACCCCGTGATATTGCGTCATGCGTTTCACACTGCCCTTCCAAGAGTTCTAAGTCGTACAACTGCTCTGCCAGTATCTCGCCAATGTCTCCGACAAGGCGTCCATCAAGTGTGAACTTCTTTTTTGGGTAATCTGCCTGCATGCGCCTAACGATGTGCAGGAGTTCTTTGATATACTTTTTGATTGGGGTCGCCATGTGTCTTTCTCCAGCATTTTTCGTGGATTATGCTTGCCGCCGTCGCTGCAAACGCGCGGGAGCCGACTGTCTCTTCTTTGCCTCGCGGCGTGCGGCCTCTCCGCCTTTCCTGAAGAAGGCGATGATCTCAGCGTCGGACTTGCCTTCAAGCAACCGGGCGTGCTCATCACGGATGCGTCTCACCATCTCAACTGCTTTGATTTGGGTCTTCTCTGCCATAAGTCGTCACCTCTCTCGGTGAATAGATCGCGAGAGCCCTGTAACCAAGCTCAAGATTGATCCCATTGAATTGCTGCATCTTGTCCAACCGAACGTATTATACCAGAGTGCGGCAAGCAGGGCAATGCGCGGAGAAGAGTCAAGCAAGCATTGTCTGCACGCAACATGCGTCGGAGCCGGTCGTTAGGATGGGCTCTGGCTCGTGCGGACAGTTCATTTGGCGGCTTTGGCTTTGCGGATGGGCCTTTGCTGGATGTAGCGGCTGATGTTTCGCACGGCCTGGCGCAGGCGTTGCTCGTTCTCCACGAGCGCGATGCGCATGTAGCCTTCGCCGTTCTCGCCGAAGGCGGCGCCGGGGGCGAGAGCGACTTCGGCGTGGTCCATCAGGTCCAGCGCGTAGTCGATCGTGCCCTTGCCGTTGAGGTGCTCGTCGGCAACACGGGCCCAGACGAACATGCTGGCCCGGGGCTTCTCCACCTGCCAGCCGATTCGCTGCAGGCCGTCACACAGGACGTCTCGTCTCGACTGGTACTTGAGGTTCTGGGCGGCGATATCGTCCTCGCAATGCCTCATGGCGATAATGCCGGCGATCTGGACCGCCTGGAAGATGCCGTAGTCGTAGTAGCCCTTGATCGTCGCCAGGTACTCGATCATCTGCTTGTTGCCGGCGACGAAACCGATGCGGAAACCCGCCATGTTATAGGGCTTGCTCATCGTCGTGAACTCGACGCCGACGTCTTTGGCCCCTTTGGTCGAGAGGAAGCTGGGGGCCTTGTAGCCGTCGAAGAGCGTCTCGCCATAGGCGAAGTCGTGAATGACCTGGAACTTGAAGTGCTTGGCCAGATCGACGACCGGCTCGAAGAAGCCCGGATCGACCGTCATCGCGGTCGGGTTGTGCGGGTAGTTCAGGATCAGCAGCTTCGGCTTGGGGAACAGGTGCTCGCAGACCATCGCGATGGTGTCGAGGAACTTCTGATCGTTGCCGAGCGGGACCGTGATGACGTTGGCCCCCGCCAGGACGACGCCGTAGTTGTGGATGGGGAAGGCCGGATCGGGAACAACCGCCGTATCGCCGGGGCCTAGCATCGCCAGGCACAGGTGGCTGAAGCCCTCCTTCGAGCCGATGCAGGCGAGCACTTCCGTCTCCGCGTCGAGCTCGACGCCCCACTTGCGGGCGTATTTCTTGACCATCTCCCTGCGGAGGTTCGTGATGCCCTTGGAGGCGCTGTAGCGATGGTTGCGGGGATCCTTGGCGGCCTCACAGAGCTTCTCGATCACGATCTGCGGTGCGCTATCCATGGGGTTGCCCATCCCCAGATCGATGATGTCGGCTCCCTGCTGCCTCTTGGCGTGCTTGAGCGCATTGAGTCGTCCAAACAGGTAAGGCGGCAGGCGGGTAATCCGCTGCGCCGGTTCGATCTTATACTCCTCGTTGTTCTTGCTGGTCTTCACCATATCCCAAACCTGTAAAGCGACCGGCAGACGACCGGCCTCATTCATATCCCGATTCATGGACCCTATGGCGGCAATATGCCCGCACTTGTTTGAGCCGGCCGGGCTCAACCCTGTGCGGGTCGGGCACGCTGCCTGCCCCACGGCAACCCGGTATTTTACCATGTCACTGATCAGTTGCAAAGTCTCACTCACCGGGTTTCTACCATTTCCCCTAAACTCGCGGGCCGTGTGGCCGCGCGAATAGCCACTATTACCTTCGGCAGTGGTCATTTGAAGGCTATAGCCATTTTTGGAGAAAGGGCCATACAAGGCGAACAAAAGACAATCCGCCGACGCATCATAAAGGTATCGAAACCATGCAAGGCTAAGCGGGACCTTGCAGCGGCACGTCTTACGCAGTACATTGGTCGTCCAGGACTCAAGGAGTCGGGTGGATGCCTGCAAGAGCGCCGGCTGGTGGCCGGACGGTCCCTCGGAGGCTTTGGCACAGGAGATGGCTTCACTATGGACATTGCTGCGAATCGATCGCAACCGGGAAAGCCCAGGTTGGAGATCATGAAAGACAACTCACGTCTGTTCGCGATGGGGCTGCCGTCGGGCCTGGAGGAGGCGGTGCTGTTAACGTATGCCCTGTCTTTCGGGCCGCTGACCAAGAACGACCTGGCGCGTGCGTTGAAGCAGGCGGGCATGACCATGCCGGACGGCTCTATGGTCACGGCCGAGAGGGTGGGCCCGTATGTCCAGCGCCTCAGGACGAAGGGCCGGATCAAGTCGGTGGGGTCGGGCTCGGCATGTCCGCCCGAGATGTGCATGGCGTATATCGCAACGGCCCGCGAGAAGGGTTGGTTGAATCGCCTTGCAGAGGCTCTGCAGAAGGCTGTGCCGGGACAGGTGAGTCCCGGGGACTGGGCGTACAAGTGGGGCGGGCGACGATTCGTGTCCTTCTCTCATGCATGCCGCGATGTGTTCCTGGCCCTGGAGAGAGACGATCAGGACGAGCTCAAACGCCTCGCCGGATTGTGCAGCCTGGACGTGCAGGTAGGCTCCCTGATCCATGTGCTGGTGGAAATCTGCCTGGAGCCGTTTCAGCCCGCGTTTCTGGAGCGCCTCCCTCGCCAGTATCGGGACCTGCTGCTCTATGCCGCTCTGCATAGCCAGATCTGCGTTCTGGCATTGGACCATCCCGTTTTTGCGTACGCGCAGGCCTGGATTCCGTCCAACCGGCACGACCTCGATAAATCGCTTCTAGAGCAGTGCGTTTGCCACCTGGTTGAGCGGGACATCCTGGCGGGTGATTTCAAAGGGGCCAAGGCCCTGCTGGATACGTTCGCCGAGCTGGATACCCATATTGTTCGAGGTATGCTGGAGCTGCTGTCGGGCCGAGTCCAGGAGGCCCATCAGGCGTACGACCAGGCCCTGCAAAAAGTGGGCAAGGCCAAGAAGGCTCAGTTGGAGTCCCTCGGGACGTTCCCCTCGGTGCTGCATACCCTGCTCCTGGTCGAGTCCGAGCAGCCGCAGGATCGCCAGCGTGCCCGGACCTGGCTGGACTGGCTTTCCAAAGACAGGGACTATGCGGCTTACCATGAGGCCTATTGTTTCCTGGAGGCATTGCTTGCATGGCATGAGGGCCTTGATGTTGACGCTGGGGCGGACCCCGTATGGCGGCCCTTCTATGGGCAGAGCAGCCCGCTGGGCCACGTCGCCGTCCACCTGATGCAGTTGTTGTACTGGATCTATGCCTCGCGTACCAAGGCCCTGAAGACTCACAAGCAGACGCTGGTCCCGGAGATCGAGAAGTTGCTTGGGCATTGTGAGAAGCACGGCGCCCGGTGGCCAGTAATGCAGATTTCTCGCCTGGCAGGCAGGCTCGGCGTGGCCTTGCCGCCCTACGCCTCGCAAGTGGACGCATTCTTTCAGGAGACCGACGCGGTGGACCTTGCCGGGCTGTGGACCGTCAAGGAGATCTGGGAGAGTCGCCTGGGGGCGCTGGAACAGCTCATCCAGGAGGCCGAGCATACGGCGAATCAGGCGTCGGGCCCTTCCCGCCGTCTGGCATGGAAGCTGCGGGGATGGGACTCAGGCCAGATCGTGGTCGTCCCGGTCGAGCAGAAGCGAACGAAAGCGGGGGGATGGACGAAAGGCCGCGAGATTGCCTCCTATCAGATGTCGGATTACCCACAGGAGGCAATGGACTTCCTGACCGATCAGGACCGGGCCGCCCTGGCCGGCGTTCTGATGGGGCGGGATTATTATGGAGGAGGATACGCAACGGACCCCGGCCTGATCCTGCGGGCCCTGGTGGGGCATCCCCGCGTCTTCTGGGAAGACTGCCCTTACGTGCCGGTGGAGATCGTCGAAGGCAAGCCGGAAGTGCACATTGTCCCCAAAGCGGGGCAACTGCACATATGCATGGACCCATATCCCGATTCGAATATGGATGACGATCTGAGTCCGAGCTGCATCATCAAGGAGTCTCCGGCCCGCGTGCGGGTGATCATATTCGAGCCGATGCACCTGAGGATGGCCGAGGTCCTCGGGCCCGACGGAGTGATGATCCCGACGGGCCGCTCGGAGGAGGCCCTCAAGCGGCTGCAGGGGCTATCCAGGCACGTCGCCATCCAGTCGGACGTGGCGCTGGCGGCCGCGGAGGCCGAGACTGTCGAGCCAAATTGCCATCCGCGACTGCGGCTGCAGCGCCTCGCACAGGGTCTGCAGGCCGAAATGGTCGTGGTGCCCCTGGGCGGCCGGACGCAACGCGCGTTTGCGCCGGGCATTGGCAATGCACACTTGGTCGAATCTTTGGAAGGCAAAACGCTCCAGACCCGCCGCAAGCTCGAAGAGGAAACCGCCCGGGCCGAGCAGACCCTGGAGGCCGTCTCCACGTTGCGCACAAATCCCGGCAAGGACTATACCTGGATCGTGGACGATCCCATGGACGCCCTGGAACTGCTTGAGCAGTTGCAGGCGGTCCCGCCGGAGGTCTTGACCGTGGAATGGCCCAAGGGCGATCCGATCACCGTCCGGTCCCTCTCGCCGCAGCAGTTCCACCTCTCGATCCATTCGGCTCAGGACTGGTTCGAGGTCGAAGGCGAGGTGCAGGTGGATCAGGACCTCATGGTCAAAATGCGGACCCTTCTGGACCAGATTGAGAGCAGCGACAACCGGTTCATCGCCCTTGGCAAGGACCAGTACGTGGCTTTGACCCGCCAATTGCGAAAGCAGTTGCAGTGGCTCGCCGCGGGCGGCCAGTACGTCGGCAAGGGCGACATCCTGCGCGTGCATCCGCTGGCGGCGGTCGGCCTGGAGCAATGGAAAGACGAGGTGGGGAAATTCAAGGCGGATGCGGTCTTCAATGCGCACATCGAGCGGTTTCGCAAGGCCGAGTCCTATCAGCCGGCGATCCCCTCGACTCTCCAGGCGACTCTGCGCCCGTACCAGGAGGACGGCTTCGTCTGGCTGGCCCGCCTGGCCGAATGGGGCGTGGGGGCCTGCCTGGCCGACGACATGGGACTGGGCAAGACCGTCGAGGCGCTGGCGCTGATCCTGCACCGGGCGTCACAGGGGCCGACCCTCGTGGCGGCGCCCACCAGCGTCTGCGCGAATTGGGTTTCCGAGTCGCAGCATTTCGCCCCGACGCTGCGGCCGATCCGGTTCGGCATCGGCGATCTCGGCCGGCGCGACGAGGTCCTCAAGGCCCTCGGGCCGTTCGATCTTCTCATCTGCTCGTACACCCTGCTCCAGCAGGAGGCCGAGGCGATCAAGGACGTGCATTTCGCCACGATCGTCCTGGACGAGGCCCAAATGATCAAAAACGCCGCCACGAAACGGTCGTCGGCCGCCATGAATCTCACGGGCGGGTTCCGCATGATCTGCACGGGCACGCCCATCGAGAACCGATTGGCTGAATTGTGGAACCTGTTCCGCTTCATCAATCCCGGCCTGCTCGGCTCCGAGGAGCGCTTCCGCGAGCGGTTCGTGCGCCCCATCGAGGGCGGCCGCGACCCGCACGCCAGCCACATCCTCAAGAGCCTGGTCCAGCCGTTCATCCTGCGGCGGACCAAGGCGCAGGTGCTCGAAGACCTGCCGTCTCGCACGGAACTGATGCGCCTCGTCGAACTCAGCGCGGAAGAGCGCGCCCTGCACGAGTCCCTGCGCCAACGCGCCCTGGAGCGTCTCGAAGGCATGCGGGACGCGCCCCCCGGACAGGCCCATATCCAGGTCCTGGCGGAACTGATGAAGCTGCGTCGCTGCTGCTGCAACCCAAGGCTCGTCATGCCCGACTGCCGCCTGACCGGCTCCAAGCTCGAGGCCTTCGCCGAGCTCGTGGAGGAGCTGCTCGAAAATCAGCACAAGGCCCTGGTCTTCTCCCAGTTCGTCGATCACCTGACCCTGCTCCGCGAGCACCTGGACGAGCGGAAGATCCGCTATCAGTACCTGGACGGCCAGACCCCGCCCAAGACCCGCCAAAAGCGGATCGAAGCGTTCCAGAATGGCGAGGGCGACCTGTTCCTGATCTCGCTCAAGGCCGGCGGTCTCGGCCTGAACCTCACCGCCGCCGACTACGTGATCCACATGGACCCGTGGTGGAACCCGGCCGTCGAGGACCAGGCCTCCGACCGCGCCCATCGCATCGGCCAGACCCGACCCGTCACCATCTACCGCCTCGTCGCCGCCGAAACCATCGAAGAGAAGATCGTCCAGCTCCACCACGCCAAGCGAGACCTCGCCGACTCGCTCCTCGAAGGCACCGACACCGCCCACACCCTCACCGCCGCCGACCTGATCGACCTGCTGCGAAACCGATGAGGGATGACGGAGTAGGGCAAGCGTCCTCGCTCATCTGAGAGTCGCACGAAGACACACAACCCACGAGGCAGGAGACGGAACGCAGATGGCCCGCGAGTCAAGTGAATTGCTAAACATCAGTTTGCTTTTGGGTGATAAAAATAAAGTTGTGTTATGAATTTGTGGCGATAAAATACATGGCATGTTTGATCGATGGTATGCCAAGCCGTTGCAGGAGAAACTCGAGCGACCGTACGTGCATCTGATGTTCGGCGCTCGTCAGACCGGTAAGTCGACGCTGCTCCGATCTGTGCTTCCAGAGAACGCTTTGGTGTTCGACCTTGCCGATCCCTTGGAGCGATCTCGCCTACTGGCCAACCCGGAGACGTTCAGGCAGGCCTGCCGTGCCTTGCCGGCGGTTCGCAGGGGTCGGACGGTTTTCGTGGACGAGGTCCAGACCGTGCCGGCCTTGTTCGATGCGGTGCAGAGCCTGTATGATTCCGACAAAGACCGCTGGCGATTCGTTCTCTGCGGAAGTTCGGCTCGCCGTCTTCGCAAGACGGGTGTGAACCTGCTGCCTGGACGGAGCTTCCTGCACCGGCTCTATCCCTTGACGCTTGCCGAGCATCCGCCGTTGGTAGCCTCGGCCAGGCACACGGTTTCTTCCGTGGCCCTCCCATGGTCAACGGACTGGGCTCCCACGAATCCATTTCCAGCCTGGGACTTGGAGGAGCGCCTGGCTTATGGTGCATTGCCGGGGATCGTGGCCGCCGAAAGACGCGACCGGGCGGAACTGCTCAAGGCGTTCGCTGCCGTGCACTTGGAGGAAGAGATCCGGCGAGAGGCCCTGGTGCGAGACTGGGGCGGGTTCATCCGATTTCTTCAGTTGGCGGCCAGAGAATCGGGGCAGATTGTCAACTATGCCGCGATTTCTCAGGAGGCAGGCATCTCCCAGCCCACGGTCAAGAGCCACTACCAACTCCTGGAGGATATGTTCGTTGGCTTTCGCGTCCCGGCCTACACCCGCAGCCCACGCAAGAATCTGCTGTCCACGCCGAAGTTCCTGCTCTTCGATCTGGGAGTGCGCCATGCGGCTGCGGGCTTGCGACCCTCGGAGGAGTTGGTCCAGGTTGACCCCGGTCCCCTGTTCGAGCAATGGGTCGGGATCGAGCTATGGACCCGTCTTCAGTACCTCGGCGAGGGGACGCTTCATTACCTGCGGACGCGGGGTGGCGCGGAAGTGGACTACGTCATCGAACGGGGCGAGACGCTGATCGCGATAGAGGTCAAGTGGACGCAGAACCCAACCGCATCCGACGCCCGCCATCTCGTGACCTTTCTGAACGAACACCCCCGCCAGCCGGGGCAGGGCTATGTGGTGTGCCGTTGTGACCGCCCCCTGCAATTGCACGAGCGAGTCACTGCCATACCTTGGCTCTCCTTGTGACCCGAGGCCGACTCCCTCCTCGAAGGCGCCGACACCGTCCACACCCTCACCGCCGACGAGCTGACCGACCTCCTGCGAAACCGCGGAGAAAAGACAGCAGTAGCAGCGAAAATGCATAGAGGTACAGGGCCGCGAAAAAGCGTGCTTTGGAGCGGCTGTTCTGCTATAATCATGTCGTGAAGTTGACGTCGTATAGAGAATCCCAAAGGGCTACGCTCAGATGCCGGAGATATCGAGATTTCTTGGTATAGTAATCGGCATCTTCCCACGGGATCATTTGCCGGTGCATTTCCATGCCGTCTATGGGGAGTACCAGATTACGGTCGATGTCGAGAGTGGAGTCGTACACGGGGATTTCCCGAAGCGGGCGCTGCGTCTCGTGCTGGAGTGGCTTGATCTTCACAAGGATGAGCTTGTCGAGGATTGGAATCTGGTTCACAGTGGCCGTCCGGCCAAAAGAATAGCGCCATTGGAGTAATGAAATGATACCCAGAGTCGCGGAAGCATGTTACGTAAAGAATTACGTGATCCACCTTCGCTTTACCGACGGAACCGAGGGCGATGTAGATCTTCGTGATGAGTTGTACGGGGAGATCTTCGAGCCCCTCAGGGACCCGGCGTTCTTCCAACAGTTCTCCGTACATCCCGAATTCCACACGCTTACTTGGCCTAATGGCGCCGATATAGCCCCGGAGTTCCTGTACGAGAGAGTCCAACTTGCCGCGTGACGATGTGAAAGCATCCGATCCTATCCTTGAGGAAGTGTGGAAGGCGAGGGACGAACACGCTCGTCGCTTCAATTACGATTTGAAGAAGATTTGTGCCGACCTGAGAAGGATCGAGAAGCAGTCCGGCCGGCGGGTGGTCACACGAAAGCCGAAGCGATTTCTTAAAGTCAACACAAAGGGGCCACGGACCGAATGACCGAGCGGAGGGAAGCGTTCTGGTTCATCCTGTTGGCCGCGTTTCGTCCGTGTCGAATCCCGGGCGGAGGAAGGCTCGGGCGTGGGGGAATGAGGCTTCGACCTGACGCAGCAGTTTCTTGAGGGTGGCCAGAAGGTTGAGGATGCGGTCCTCCTGATCGAGGAAGTGGGTCAGCAGGGCGGCCCAGGCGGCGATGGAGCGCTCGATGCCGAGGAGGGCGACTTTCGCTGAGCCGTTGGCGTCCTCCTGGATGTATTCGAGGTCCTCGATCTCGCTATGAATCATGCCGCTTGCGGCCCGGCAGAGCTTGACCCAAATCTGCGGCTGGTACCAGCGGATCACCTCCAGGCAGTCGCGGATGCTCACCGCTTCATCGGCGGGGCTTGTGCCGGGGATGTCGGCCTGGGCAAGCGTCTGCAGCTCCTCGGACTTGTCTTCGAGCAGGTCCTTGTTTCCCGTGAACCAGCCATCAACCATTTTGCTGTATGTCATCGCGGCCCGGCTGCAGGGCTGCTCTTTCGCCGCCTCGTGCACTCGCTCGCTTTCCTCGGCCGCCTCCTGGAGGTCGATCGCGTCAAGGTCGACGCCCATCTCCTCCGCTTTCTCTTTGGCCATCTCCAGCGTGGCCGCGAAGATCCCGTGCAGCTTGTCCCAGAAAACCTGGTTGTCCATGTCCTTCGATTCGGGAGTATCGAACTCCTCTTCGCTCAAGGCGTAGTTCATGCACCGCGAGGTGAACGCGCACCGCTCGCACCACCGGTCGCAGTAGTTGTAGATGCCTGGGATGAATCTCGGGTCCTCGGCCAGCTCGTCCATTCGTCTTATGTCCACGCTTCACATGCTCCTCGCTGTCGCCGCGTTTCGAATCCTTCACGTCGATTCCACGTACAAGCATACCATCCGCTTGGAGGGACGGCCAGCGACTTTTGAGAACCTCAACAGAACGAGCTTCGCTAGGTCACCCCCGCGCAGAGCTTGCCCTCGACCCGATCGGGGGCGGGGGTCCAGAACAGTGCGATACGTGTATGGATTCCCGCCTGCGCGGGAATGACGTGCCGGTGGCCTTTATCATGCTCTCATGGCGTTGGAGGCTCCACGATGTGTGAAGCATCTTTGCGGGAAGACCGCAGAGCTCGCGTCTTTCGGCCGCGGATCCGGCGGCTCAGAACCGCCAGAGCAGATTCAAGCCGACCTGGAGGCTCCAGTTGCGAGGCTCGTACCACATGCGCGATGATGAGGGACGCGAATCGTCGATCCACCAGTACTGGATGAATGGCGCCAGCGCCAGGTCCAACGAATCGGTCTTATGCCGTACTTCCACGGAGCCTCGCGCCCCCAGTCCCGGCCATTGCCAGTTCTCCACATTCGGCGACTCGGTTGCACTTTCGGGGACCTCGGATATCTGCAGACCGACGATGAGCACATCGAGCTCTCCTCCAAGCTCGACATACCAGTCGCCGCTCAGCGGGCGGTATGCCTTGAGGCCCAAAGGCAGATAGAGGTAGTTGGAGTGTCTCCTGTAGCCCGCCGGATCGTGTGTGGAGTCGTCCTGGAGATATCGGTATCCGAGCCCGTAATGGAAATAGTTCGCCCACGTGTCGGTATGCCACAGAGGGCCCCATAACACGCGTGCGTTGGCAAGGAGGTCATCATTGCCCTCTACGGTGTAGGGTGTCCCATCCAGAAGGGAACCGTCGTAATCCACCTCGCCGGCGCTGAATCCGCCCTCCACCTTGAGGATTCTGTCCGCCATGGGCGCCCGATAATAACGTGTATAGGAGGCGGATACGCCGTACATCGCGCCTTCCTCTTCCATCAGGCCGGGCTCCTCGTAGTGAAACCAGGAGACCTCCGGGGCTATGGCCCAACGGGGGGCGGACAGCAATTCGCCAAGTTTTGTACCCGCCTGTGGATCGTCCGCAGTCATTCCAAACAGGACGCACACCACCACCATGTAAAACGTGTTCATGTTATACCCCCATAAACACTGCACAGCACGGCAGTCTTCAGTCCCGCTTTGTTCTCATATCCCACGCCTGAACCAGGCGGCAAGGGAATCCAGATAGACAGGTTTCCGGCACACACTCGTTCATCGGCAGGCGGCATGTGCAGGTTTAGGCCGAATACGCGGATCCACGCTCTTCCATTCGTCTTTTGTCCATTATCGATATCCGGCGTTTTGGCTCAGAATATCTCCTTTCAGTACAGAGCGACTCAGGAGTACCGTCTGCCGGACCCCATAACCCGCATATTTCACAGGGGGGCTGGATTCTGAGGGGACGGCGAATTGTGGATGTGGTGGGTCCGGAGATAGTCGGCCTGCCGTGTGTACGGCGCATACTGCCCCCTTCCCCCCCCAGAGGCCACCGAGATGGAGTTC
>Ga0214473_10001152_pt1 | contig 35683 bp, 36 predicted proteins | sample RVTome_7_FD_203509 | JGI IMG/M metagenome (GOLD analysis project Ga0214473, IMG submission 203509) | Soil microbial communities from uranium-contaminated site in the Upper Colorado River Basin, Wyoming, United States - RVT98D197 | ecosystem: Environmental > Terrestrial > Soil > Contaminated >... | reverse complement strand
CCTGGATGAACTCGATCGCTACGAGGAAGCCGTCGCCAGCTATGACAGCGCCCTGGTCTACAAACCCCACATGGATGAAGCCTGGTACAACCGCGGCAATGCCCTAGAGAAACTCGATCGCTACGAGGAAGCAGTCGCCGGCTATGACAGCGCCCTGGTCCACAAACCCGACATGAATGAAGCCTGGTACAACCGCGGCTTTGCCCTAAGCAAACTCGGTCGTCACGAGAAAGCTATCGCCAGCTATGACAGTGCCCTGGTCTACAAACCCGACAAGGATGAAGCCTGGTACAACCGCGGCGTTGCCCTAAGCAAACTCGGTCGTCACGAGGAAGCTATCGCCAGCTATGACAGCGCCCTGGTCCACAAACCCGACATGAATGAAGCCTGGAACAACCGCGGCTATGTCCTGGATGAACTCGGTCGCTACGAGGAAGCAGTCGCCAGCCATGACAGCGCCCTGGTCCACAAACCCGACATGAATGAAGCCTGGAACAACCGCGGCAATGCCCTAATCAAACTCGATCGCTACGATGAAGCCGTCGCCAGCTATGACAGCGCCCTGGTCTACAAACCCGACATGGATGAAGCCTGGTACAACCGCGGCATTGCGCTGGGGAAACTCCGACTTTACGAAGATGCGACTGCGAGCTTCGACAGGGCAATAGCCTACAAACCTGACAAGAATGAAGCCTGGTACAACCGCGGCGTTGCCCTATCGAAACTCGGTCGCTTCGAAGAAGCCCTCGCCTCTTGCGACAGCTCGTTGAAATACCACCCGGGTGATTCGCTAATAACTGAATTGCGGCGCCGGATAGTGGAAGCCATGAACGAATAGCCCCACTCTTCGACGGCGCTCAGGGTGACACAGGTGCAGACGACAACCTCTGCCGCCCACACGCTACTCCCCCACCTTCTCCCCCGTCATCGCTTCGATCTCGGAAAGCAGCGCCCATTCGAGGTCGGATTCGTCGATGGTGCGGATGACCTCCCCCTTTTTGATGAGCTGCCCCTTCCCCGCGCCGCCGGTGATGCCGATATCAGCCGCCCGCGCCTCACCCGGACCGTTCACGGCGCAACCCATGACGGCGACTTTCAAGGGCGTCTTAATGTGCCGCGTCCTGGCCTCGATCGACTCGGCCAGCGGGATCAGATCGATCTGACACCGCCCGCAAGTGGGACAGGAGATCACCTCCACCCCCTCGGATATCAGTTCGCATGATTTCAGAATCTGTCTGGCCACGCGCACCTCGTGCACCGGGTCGGCGGTCAACGATACGCGAATGGTATCCCCTATCCCGGCCAGCAAGAGCGCCCCCAAGCCCACCGCCGACTTGATCGTTCCGGTCTCGAGCGTGCCCGCCTCGGTGATGCCGATGTGCAGCGGGTAGCCGCATTTCCCGGCGAGCATCGAATAGGCGTGAAACGAAATCGCAGCGCTGGAAGATTTCACCGAGAGGACGATATTGTGAAAATCGACCTCTTCCAAAAGCGCCGCCTCTCTGAGCGCCGCCTCGACAAAGGCACGCGGGTCGTCGTGACCGTACTTCGCGAGAACGTCCTCCGGCAGCGAGCCGGAGTTGACACCGATGCGTATCGGCACCTCGGTTTCTTTGGCGGCCCGGGCCAGTTCGCGCACTTTCCAGTCGGCGCCGATGTTGCCGGGATTGATGCGGATCTTGTCGAAACCGGCCTCGATAGCCGCCAGCGCCAGTTTGTGGTTGAAGTGAATGTCGGCCACCAACGGGCCTTCGATCTGCTTGCGAATATCGCTAAGACAGGCCGCAGCCTGCTTGTTCAGCACCGACAGGCGGACGATATCGCAGCCGGCCGCGAACAGTTGCCTGATCTGCGCCACCGTGGCCGGCACGTCACGGGTATCGGTATTGGTCATCGACTGCACGGCCACCGGGAAACCACCGCCGATCAGTACGCCGCCGATCTTCACGGCGCGGCATGGTCGTCGTGTTGTTTTAAGGGTGTCGTCCATATCCATACTTGACCGGCTGCGACGGGTCATTTAGTTTAGGAGGTTGTACGCAGCCAAGCAACAGGAAGTTGAACGAAATTGATCTGGTTGAAACGACTACTGCCGCTGATTCTGATCGGCCTGGGCTGGTTGGGCTATACGCAGTACCAGGAGTATCGGGTAAGGCGGTTCTATGATGACGCCGAGCGCTATGCTCTGGTTACGGCTCAGGTGTGGCTGGCCTCGGCGAAGTATCGCGACCACCAACAACAGTTTTTGAGCTTCCGCGACTCGTTGCTTGAGGCTGCGGGCCTGTCGCCTGAAAAGATCGACGAGTACTTGAGGCGGTACGCCGCTCGACCGGAGACCTATACACCTTACTTGCGGCTGGTCAAGAAATACGTCGATTCCTTGTCCGGCTCGAGCGCCGACACTCCGGATGATTCGCTCCCCCTCGAGCCGGTTGACTCCACAATGATCGAGTAGTTATTCTTCGGCGTCGAAGGCGCCGGGGAAGTGTTCCAGGCGACCGTTGACAAAGGCGACTATATCGAATCTTAGATCGCAGTTGTGCACGTTCTGGTGGGCGATAAACTGCTGGGCGGCGCGGGTGAGATTGACGGTTTTCTTGGCGTCGACGCGCTCGGCCGGATGACCGAACTGTTTCGATGAGGCCGACTTCACCTCGACGAATACGATCAGGTCGCCGCGCCGCACGACCAGATCGATCTCCAACCGACCGGCCCGCCAGTTTCGGGCCAGCACACTGAACCCCTGCTCCTCATAGAAGCAGGCGGCCGCTTTCTCATAGCTGCGCCAGGCTGGATCCGGTCGACCGGCGTCCGAACCTTTCTTAGAAGAGGGCATAGGCGTTGATAAGATCGGCTACCGGCTTGAAACTGCGCCGGTGAATCTCGCATGGTCCGAATTCCCTGAGTTCGTCGAGATGGACGGGCGTCGGGTAGCCCTTGTGCTGGGAGAAGGAAAAGGATGGGTACAATGCCTGGTAACGGTCCATGATGCGATCGCGCGTGACTTTGGCCACGATCGACGCCGCAGCGATGGCGTGGCAGCGACGGTCGCCGCCGATGACGGCAAGCTGCGGCGGGTTTATGTTCGGTATGGTATGGTTGCCGTCGACGAGTACAAAGTCCGGCGCCTGCTTGAGGTCCATAACGGCTTTGCGCATGGCCATCAGCGAGGCCTTCAGAATGTTCATCTTGTCGATGCATTCGTTGTCGATCACGCCCACGGCGCAGGGCAAGCCGAGGTGGACAATTTCGTTAAAGGCTTGCTCGCGACGCGACGCGGTCAGTCTTTTGGAGTCATCGACGCCGGGAATCTCCATTCCGGCGGGGACAATCACCGCCGCCGCCACCACCGGTCCGGCCAGCGGTCCGCGGCCGACCTCGTCCACGCCGCAGATCCCCTCATAACCCTTGGCGGCCAGCATAACTGCCAAGTCGGCCATGTCGAAATCGATCTGCTCTTCAAACAATGAGATTTTCAACTGCACACCTCAATATGGTACGACGGGCGCCTCGACATCAAGAAAATTATTCTATATTTGTTATCGGACGCGTTCCTCTCTTTATTAGAACGTGTTCAATAGTATGGCAGTAATCGCGCGCGAGGCGCACAGATCGGCCGGCGTATGAGCAAAGAATCAGCAGACCGTTTCGAGTTTACGATCATCGCCGGTGATCTCAAGGGTCGCCGCATAACGGCTCCCAAGCTCGGTCATACCCGCCCGCCGCTGAGTCGTCTGCGCAAATCGATCTTCGACTTTCTCAATCCGCACCTGGTCGATGTCGACTATCTCGACCTATTCAGCGGGACCGGGTCGTATCTGTTCGAGGCGGTGTCGCGCGGCGTACGGTCGGCGCTGGGAGTCGAGATGGAACCGGCGCTGGCGGCATCGATAGAGCGCCAGGCCGAGAAGTACCACGTGGCGGATCGGTTGCGCTGTCGCTGTGAGGACGTGTTCGCGGCGATCCCTCGACTGCATGAAAGCGGTCGTTCGTTCGACATTGTCATGGTGGCGCCGCCGCAGTATCAAGACCTGGTGGATCGTACGCTGGAATGTCTACAGAGTAATCCGGTAGTAGCGCCGTCCGGTCTCATTATCTGCCAGCACGACACGGTCGAAACGAAGAAGATCAACTTCCGTAATTTCGTGATTGACCAGCAGCGCAAGTACGGGAACACGACGTTCACGGTGCTGCGGGTGACGGAATAACACACCCCGGCCTTCGGCCACTCCTCTCAAGAGCGGATACATAAATGTGTATTTCATGCTTTGCGCCTGGGACGTTGGCTACGATTATTGTCCTGTGACGGCCATCAGGCCGAGACGCCTGACGGCACTTAATACGGATGGATTCCGGCTTTCGCCGGAATGACAATGTTGAACACGCGGTGGTTACCGCACGAAAAAGCGCCTCGCTAAAAGGCGCTTGCTCAAAGATCGGTGTCAATGCCGGCGGCTATTCGGTCGGCTTGTCCTCCACCGGCGGTTCCGGGGTGGTTTCAGTAGTCTCACCGGCGCCGGTCGCGTCTGCGGCGGCGTTGTTGATCCGGGCGGTATCCAGAATTTCCTCTTTGATACGGGCCGACTTGCCGGTTAACCCGCGCAGATAGTAGAGCTTCTTGCGGCGCACCTGACCGGCGCGGACCCGCTCGATCCTGGCAATGTTGGGCGACTGCAAGGGGAAAACACGCTCCACGCCGATCCCGGCCGACAGCTTGCGCACGGTGAACGTCTCAGCCGTGCCGCCGCCGCGCCGACTGATCACGTCCCCCTGGAAGACCTGGATGCGCTCTTTGTCGCCTTCTTTGATCCTGACGTGCACGCGCACCGTATCGCCCGTACGAAACTCGGGGTGATCGTCGCGGAGATAGTTCTTTTCGATCTGGGCTATACGTCTCATGGCGTTGTCCTTTCTATCGATTCATCAGACTTCTTTTTCGTCTCAATGGCGGCGAGTGAAATCACCGTATCAATCGTCATCGTTGTCGTCGTATCCGGCCGCCATCAGCAAGTCCGGCCTGACCTCTATACATTTTTCAATCGCCTGCCGGCGGCGGTATTCCGCAATCGCCTTGTGGTCACCCGATATCAACACCTCGGGCACGGCCAAACCTTCGTATACCGCCGGCCGGGTGTAACAGGGGGCGCCGAGAAGGCCGTCCATGTGTGAATCTTCGAGAGCCGACTCGAAGTTCCCCAGGACACCGGGGATCAACCGCCCCACCGCATCGACGATCACTGCCGCGGCCGCTTCGCCGCCGGTGAGTATATAGTCACCGACCGAGATCTCATCGACGCGGTACAGTTGCAGCAACCGTTCATCGATCCCCAGGTAGTGACCGCAGACAAGAGTCAAACGCTCGCACAGCGAGTACCTGATCGCGGTCGATTGCCGAAACGTCTGACCGGCGGCGGTAGTGAGCACAATCCGCTGTTTGTCGTCGGCTTCGCCGCTGCCGCGTCTTTTATGACCCAACCGTTGCAGGCAACGATCGATCGGCTCGATCATCATTACCATCCCGCCGCCGCCGCCGAACGGCTTGTCATCGACCGTCTGGTGTTTATCGGTGGCGAAGTCGCGCAGGTTTATTATCTCGATTTCAAAGAGCTTCTTGTCTATACCTTTTCCCACCAGCGACTGTCGCATCGACAGCCTGAAGTAGTCCGGGAAAAGCGTTACAATCTCAAACTTCATCGGCCACCTGCCACCCGGTCAACGGTTCAGCGCACACCTATCGGTTAATGCTACGCGTTCGACAAACCGGAGGTGTCGACCACGATTCTCTTGGCCGCGATGTCGATACTCTTCACGTAACGGCCGACCACCGGGACCAGCAGCGGCTCGGATGATGCTGTCTTCACCACATAGACATCATTGGCCGGACACTGTTCCACTTCGATTACTTCACCGACTCGTTCGCCGCTCGCGTGTTCGATCACCGCACACCCCACCAGGTCGAAAATGAAGTACTCACCGTCCGGCAGGCTTACCAGTTGGTCCTTAGGCACGGCCAGGTTACGATTGGTCAACCGCGAGGCAGCTTCCGGTGTGTCGACGTTCTCGAATTTGATCACCGGTCGGTCGCCGATCATGCTGGTTTCTGCAATAGTCATAATCTCCCAACCGTTGGCGGTACTGACATGAATCTCTCTCATGCCGTGGAATCGTTCCGGGTAGTCGGTTGCCGGGGTGACGTAGACGTCGCCGCACAACCCTCTCGGTCGACCGAGCCTGCCGACAATAACCAATTCTTCGGACGGCACGGTCTATTCGAGAATCTCGAGGACCGCTCGCTTTCCCTGTCGAGCCGCCGCCGCCGCCAAAATAGTACGAATGGACTTCGCAGTCTGACCTTGTTTTCCGATAACCTTGCCCAGATCACCCTGTGCCACGCGCAGTTCGTAGACAGTAGTCCGGCTTCCCTCAATCTCCGTCACATCGACCTGGTCGGGGTTGTCCACCAGGTGCTTGACGACGAACTCGACGAAATCCTTCATGGCAAAGTTCCTTTCTGCTTTTCGGTTGCGATAGAGGAACCGTAGCATCGTCCATGCACAGCGGACCGGGGCCGGTCAAGGTGGAGTCTTCAGCCTAGGCCTCGGGGGTGGCGTCCGGCACACCCTCGGCCTTAGCCTCGGGTTGGGCCTCGGTCTCCGTTTTGGTTTGAGCCTTAGCCGTAGCTGCGGCATCCGCCGCCACGGCCGCTTTCTTCATCATCCTTGTCTTCTTGGGACGCTCCGTAATCGTAGTCTTAAGGGTTATTTCCGAAACATCCTCTCCCTTCTTGTGTTTCTCGTACTTGGTAGAGAAGCCGACCTGCTTCAGCAGCGACCAGACGGTGTCGGAAGGGATGGCGCCGAGGTCCAGCCACCGGGTCAATTCCTCTTCCGCTAGCGTAACCGCTGCCGGTTTGGTTATCGGATCATAGGTGCCAAGATTCTCGAGGTAGCTGCCGCCGCGCGCGCGACGTGAATCAGCGGCCACGATGCGATAAAAGGGTCGCTTCTTGGTTCCCATGCGACGTAGTCTCAGATGTACGGCCAACAAATCCTCCGTTTCTATTAATTACCGAAGGCTCCAGGCGCCATCCCTTTGGGAAAGCCCTTGAACTTCTTCTTATTCATACTGTGAAACATCTTCTGCATGGCGGAAAACTGCTTGAGCAGTTGGTTGACGACCTGCACCGAGTTGCCGGAACCGGCAGCGATCCGTTTCTTGCGGGAACCGTCGATGAGCGACGGGTTGCGGCGTTCCTCGGCCGTCATCGACTTGACAATCGCCACCGTCCGCTCCATGGCGCTTTCATCCACCTGAACGTTTCTGAGCGCTTTGCCGACGCCGGGGATCATGCCCAGCAATGAGTCGAGCGGTCCCATCTTCTTGAGTTGCTGCATCTGCTCCAGGAAGTCCTCGAAGTTGAACTGCGCCTTGAGCAGTTTCTCCTGCATCTTCTCGGCCTGTTCCATGTCGATGGTCTGTTCAGCCTTCTCGACCAGCGACACGATATCACCCATACCGAGAATACGCGAAGCCATCCGGTCGGGATGAAACGGCTCCAAATCGGGGATCTTCTCACCGACCGAGGCCAGTTTGATGGGACAACCGGTGACGGCTCGTATGGACAGGGCCGCCCCGCCGCGAGCGTCACCGTCGAGTTTGGAGAGAACGACACCGGTAACGCCGAGACGATTGTGAAACTCCTCGGCCACCTTGACGGCATCCTGACCGGTCATGCTGTCGGCCACCAGCAGCAATTCGTCGGGGTGGACCAACGCTTTGATCTGTTCCAACTCGGTCATCAACTCATCATCGATATGCAGCCGTCCGGCCGTGTCCAACAGCACCAGGTCGACGAAGTTCTTCTCGGCGTACTTGACCGCCTCGCGGCAGATTTCCGGAGGCTTCATGCCGTCCAGAAAGAAATGCTCGACTGCGATCTGGTCGGCCAGCACCTCGAGTTGTCTCACGGCGGCCGGGCGATAGATGTCAGCCGCAACCATCAGCGGCTTCTTGTTTTGGCGCTTGGCGGCCAGCGCGATCTTAGCCGCCAAAGTCGTTTTGCCCGAACCCTGCAAACCGCAGATCATATAGACGGTCGGTGACTTGTCCGGCGGCGCCAGCGGTTCGTTCTTACCGCCCAACAACGCCACCAGTTCATCATGGACTATCTTGACCACTTGCTGGCCGGGGTCGATAGACTGGAGCACCTCGGCGCCGACCGCTTTCAGCTCGACGGCCTTGACAAAATCGCGCGCCACCTTGTAATTGACGTCCGCTTCCAACAGCGAACGGCGGACCTCGCGCATGGCCTCCTGGATGTTCTTCTCGGTGAGCTTACCGGCGCCACGGAGCTTCTTCAGGACGATTTCGAGTTTGTCGGACAGACTTTCAAACATGTCTACCGAGCCAAATCCAACAAGTTCAGGCCGCTAAACGGCCACATTTCACCCTTCCCGCCGGGTCTATCGATGGGCATTGGGGCCAAGGATCGCCCTGCGGGTCCAATCAAGCCACATAATATATGAAAATCGAGAGTGAAGGCAAGAAGTTTGTGGGGCGCCGAATCCACTTCTCGCATGGGCATATCCTCCTGGAAAAGTTGTTAAACGGATATGCCCTAATTCTTGACATGCTAACAAGCAATTTACACACAAGAATTTACGCTAACAAGCCTCACGCCAACAAATACCCGGCCCCACCTCGCACGCGCAACAAAATGTGCTACAATCTATTATGGGTGCGAAGCAGGGATGGCTAATGAAGGCGGTAGTCCCATACTCGAGAATGTTCACCACAAGGGCTGGAAAGTCTTAAATCGCTCCACTGCACGACACCGGCTGTTAGACCTAGTCTACTGTTTCTAACAGATCATAACTTATCATAAGTTTGTCTGGCGCGTTTGACTTTTTCCAGGATATCGGATGCCTTTGCGGTCCAGATGATGGGTTTGGGTTGGCCATTGTGGCGCTCGATGTAGGCGGTGATTGTGCACCGGAGATCATTGAGAGAATGGAAGACTCCGCGACGGAGCTGGTTCTGAGTCAGGTCGCGAAAGAAGCGTTCAATCATATTGAGCCAGGAAGCTCCGGTGGGAGTGAAGTGAGTGTGAAAGCGGGGATGGCGAGTCAACCATCGCTTGACCTTGGGGTGTTTGTGAGTCGCGTAGTTGTCGACAATGAGGTGCAGCGTTTTGTCTGGGGGGATTCGGAATCAATTAGATGCAGAAACGCGGGTCGAGGGGCGGACGAGGGCGTCTGCCACCCAGAACTCACAGACGGCCAATGCGGAACGAATCATCGGCAATGACCGTACCCCAATCAATGCTCTCACCAGGTGGGTGCCACTTCGCGACAACGATTGACCTGGGCAAGTGTCCTGCCGGCTCGTCGAAACGAAGAACATCCCGGCGATTGAAACTCATCAGAAGGGAACGCAGTGAATCCGACGGTCCTTGAGGTGAAATCAGAAATGAATAGCGTGGCAAGGCGATGCGAGAGTAACCCAATAGCTGGCTAAGATCTCGAAGGGTGAGGGCACTGTTCTTGCATTCGACAAAGGCTGTAACGGTGTACTTCTTTTGGAACACGAAGCCGACGACATCAACCTGAATGTCCCATGAAACCCACTCCGGCGGCATACGTTTATGTATGCCATTATCAGTAATGAGCCGCGCAAGGGACTTTCTCGACCCGTCGCATACTTTAACCTCGGACCGTCTGTGTCTCTCTCTAAGAAAGGTTTCTAACCACACACAAACACCGGGGTACATCTCCCGCTCGCTGGAGTACTTCATTCTTCCCCGTCACCTGATGTTTCGTCAACGAATTCCAACGTAATCTGGCCGTCGTCGGGCGGCACCTTATTACATCCAAGACGCTTGCATATTTCCCAATAGCCATCGAAATGCTCGCCGACCAGTCTTGGGTCCAGGCGGCCTGAATTTGACTCCTCATCGTTCTTGGGCTTCTTGCCATGCGCCGCGCGAACACCTGGGCATGGTCTTGGCTCTACATAGGGAACGCGCTTGGCGTTAATCGCGGCCAATTCCTCGAGAATACGTTGCTTGTGATCAAAGGAAAAACCAATCCCAAGGTACACCTCCGCAAAGATGTTGATCTGGTGCTCTCTGAAATCTCTGCCGAGATTCGGATGTCCCCAAGAAATCAGATGGATCGGTATTTCCAACCGATCCTGTAAAAGCCGGCAAATCGATACCGGTAACTCCCAGTTTGTGGAGTAATTGAGTACATCGAGCCGAACCCGGTGACGACCGTCAACGTAAAGGTTCGATTTGCGCACATTGCCTGCCGCATCTCCATATCCTCTGATGAACTGCAGTGTGTAGTCGGTCGGGAGTTCCGGATCAAAGAACACTGTCGGCACCGTGAAGTGGGGGAAACTCGTGGCGCCGTCAGTAAGCAGCAATATGTTTCGCCAAATCATGTTGTTTCTTATGAAGGTAACAACAAAATCGATCTTGCTTGTGTGACGGACGATCTGAATGTCGGTATCCAACAGTTCCGCCATGCGTTCCCTAATGTCGTTTAAACCGAGACGAATCGAATGTTCTTGATCAAAAGACAGTGCCACACCTGTCGCTCGGAGGCTACTATACGGGAATTCTACAATGAGACGTCGCTGTGGTGAGCCTTCAAGGGTACCGCGTGCTATAATGAGACCGGCGAGATAGGCGACATCACTGTCAATGTAGTCGTCCAGTCGGAACGGCATTGCCCCTATTCCTTTGGTTTCAAGAAAATGAGAATATACTCGTGTGCTTTGTTTACTCGGAAGACGTATGGATATCCGAGTGGACGCATGTTGTTGTACTCGTGGCGTCTATCCCATATTATTATATCATCGTAAACGAAGCCAGCATTCTGCATGAACTCCGCAACGTCGCTATGATAGGGGTAGAACTTGTTCTTCTTACGAAGATCCATGACTATCACACAGCAGTATGCACCTGGCCGCAATGCAACGAATACACCTCGGAATATGGACTCCAATGCGGACAGGAAAGAAGTGTAGCTGGTGATTTTCCCGAGGTCTGCCTCCTCCGCACCATAGCCTCTTATTTCCTTGCCGTCTGCGGTACGCCTCTGAAGGAGAATATTCCAGTACGGAGGAGATGTGATGCAAAGGTCGACTGAGCTCGCGGTCACATAACTAGCGAGGTCTCTTGCATCAGCCTTGAACACGGCACAGTTAGGTGCTGACTGATCGAAAAATCCTCGCTGGTTCAAGCGGCCCACCGCTGTGTCGCAGAACTCAGGGGAAATCTCAAGACCGATACCCTTTTTTCCCAGTTGCTGGGCCGCGACAAGCGTACTCCCAACTCCTGCAAAAGGATCAAACACAATCGAGTCTGATTCCCGCATGAAGGTCTGCATCAGCCTCCTTGGGAGTTCCGTGGGGAACATGGCGGGATGGCCAAGCGCCTGCTCTTCGCGGGTTTTGCGCAAGTCGCTCCAGATAGAGATAGAATAGCGAGTCCAGGTTCTGCCGTCTAAGCTGTTTGCGCGAGGACGCTTTGAGCGCTCCGCCGGCTTGGAGTTACCGCTTGCGAAGAGCTCTTGGTTGTTATGTGACAGTTTGCTCAAAGCAGCTATTCTCTCCACATCAGGCCGAAGGTAAACCCCCAAGGATCGCATTCAGGGTCCCTTCTCCGCCGCATCTCAATAATACCCTCTGTTCGTCCATCTGTCAACAACATCTAACCCCAAAGCGGCGGTGGCGCAAGGTCCCTAGCGAGATGCCCCCCTAAATATCCAGATTCCTCACGTAGGACGCGTTTTCCTGGATGAATTGGCTGCGAGGGCCGCACTCGGTGCCCATCAGGACACTGAATAAGTGGTCGGCTTCGGCGCCGTCATCGAGATCGATTTTGAGAAGCGTGCGCGTCTCCGGGTCCATCGTGGTCTTCCAGAGTTGCTCCGGGTTCATCTCGCCGAGACCCTTGTAGCGCTGCAAGGAGACGCCGGTGTCGGGCAGTTGCTTTTTGATGCGGTCCTTCTCCTCGTCGGAGTAGGCCCAGTGCTCCACCTTGCCGTGCTTGAGACGGTACAGAGGCGGCTGCGCGATGTAGATGAGACCATGATCGATTAACGCCCGCATGTAGCGGAAGAGGAAGGTCAAAAGCAGCGTGCGGATATGCGAACCATCGACGTCGGCGTCGGTCATGATGATGATCTTGTGATAGCGCGCGCGACTGACGTCGAAATCATCTCCGACCCCGCAGCCGAGCGCGGTGATCAGGGCGCGGATTTCCTCGTTGCGCAGAATCTTGTCGATGCGCGCCTTTTCGACGTTGAGGATCTTGCCCCGCAAGGGCAGCACCGCCTGGAAACGTCGGTCGCGCCCCTGTTTGGCCGAGCCGCCGGCCGAGTCGCCCTCGACGATGTAAATCTCGCACGACTCGGGGTCGCGCATGGAACAATCGGCCAGCTTACCGGGCAGCGCGGCGCTGTCGAGAGCGGTTTTGCGGCGCGTCAGTTCTTTGGCTTTGCGGGCGGCGTCGCGCGCCATGGCCGCCTGCATCACTTTGTCGACAATGCGCTTGCCTACGGAAGGGTTTTCCTCGAAAAACGCACCGAGATGCTCGTTGGTGATCGCCTCGACAACACCCTTGACCTCGGAGTTGCCCAGCTTGGTTTTGGTCTGCCCCTCGAACTGCGGGTCGCGCACGCGCACCGAGATCACGGCGGTCAGACCCTCGCGGCTGTCGTCGCCGATCAGCGCCACCCCGCCGTTCTTGCCGTTCTTGGAACCTCGGGAGCTCTTCAGCAGGTTGTACTTGACGGCGTAGCTGTTGATCGACCGCGTCAGCGCCGTCCGGAACCCCGTCAGATGGGTGCCGCCCTCGATCGTGTTGATGTTGTTCACATAGGAGTAGACCGACTCGGAATAGCCGTCGTTGTACTGGATGGCGACCTCCACCTCGACGTCATCTTTAGTCTTGCTGAAATGAATCGGTTTTTTGAACACCGCCGTCTTGTTCTCGTTGAGATACTCCACGAAGGCTGACAGCCCGCCCTTGTAGCAGAAATCAACCGTCTTGTCGACCCGGTGATCCTTCAGGACAATGGTGAGACCCTGGTTCAGAAACGCCAACTCGCGCAGTCGGGACGCGATAATGTCGAACTTGAATTCGATCCGCTTGAAGATTTCAATGTCAGGATAAAAACAGGTTTTAGTGCCCGACTTGACCCGCTTGCCGATCTGGGCCAACGGTTTGCGCGGCTTCCCGCGGTCGTAGTCCTGGCGATACACCTCCCCGTTGCGACAGACCTCGACCCAGCACCACTCGGCAAGGGCGTTGACCACCGACACGCCGATGCCGTGCAGCCCGCCGGAGACCTTGTAGCTGTCGTGGTCGAACTTGCCCCCGGCGTGCAGGGTCGTCATGACCACCTCCACCGCCGACGCCTTCTCCCCCGGCGGCGGCTCGATGGGGATGCCGCGCCCGTTGTCGGTCACGGTGACGGAGCCGTCGTTGTTGACCTCGACGATGATCTTGTCGCAGAAACCGGCCATGGCCTCATCGACCGAGTTGTCTACGACTTCATAGACGCAATGGTGCAGCCCGCGCTGACCGACGTCGCCGATATACATAGACGGCCGCCGCCGCACGGCGTCGAGTCCCTTGAGGACCTTGATGGCTGTGGCGTCGTACTGATGTTCGGGTGTTTTGGCCGCGTTATTTTTGCTTTTGGGTTCCTCTGGTGGTTTCACTGCGGTACTCATTTGTCCTTCATGTCCTTTCGACCGTGCAGCAGTCGTATCCGTTGTACGGCCCGTCCGTACGGTTGGGCCTGCACTCTCATGAGAATGGATTCGATCTCCATGGAAAGCTGTTGACGCCAGACGTCGTCCGGCACGGCCACGAAGAGCGTGCCGTCGTCATAACGAAGCGCCTCGGCTCGTTCGGCCACGGCCTCGCCGACGATCTCCGGCCATTGGTCCACCACCTGCCAGCCGTCGTACTGACGGGCCAGTCCGAGCGTGCGCATCGACCGGGCGATGACGCCGGATATGGAGCGTGGCTTATGTTGTCCACGTTCTGTGCGACTGGTTGATCCTTTCATAATCGAATCCTAATCAAGCCTCTATAATAGCGGTTTTTTGACGCATAGCAAGTAAAAAACTGTAGATATGTTGTTGCAAAGTAAAGGTTTAAGCCGGTCGCCCTAATCGTCTCGGCGGCCAGTTATGGTTGTTGTGAGACAAACCCCGTCACCGCAGTGTCGCCTGGCGCCGGCCAATGATGCAGTCAGGCGCCCCCGCCTAATTGCCTTGGAGTTAGATGGTAGGTGTCACGCGGGGGGGTGTGACACCACCCACAAATGGACCTTTTTCAACGCTCGCTTTATGGTGGGTCCATCCGATCCCACCAAGAATGGCGCACCACCCCTCCAAGACGTTTGCCGCCTGCGGTGTCGACGTCATTCTGGCGAAAGCCAGAATCCAGGCCGGTATCAAGACTCGACCCCTGCTTTCGCCGGGGTGACAATTGTGGACATCCCGCGCATCGTAAACAAACAAAGTGGCAAGCCGCTTCTTAGCGCTTCACGCGCCATGCCTCACCGCATCCTCATACAACCTCAGCCTGGGCGAAGTCGAAGGGTGAAAGAGCACTCTCGCAAACACAAAAAAAGCGGATGAGTCTTCATCCACTTCGTTCGACGTCCGGGGCAGACGAGGGCGTCTGCCGCCCACCCGGTCAAGCCGCCCATGAATGGGTCTCATACGCTCCGCACGGCACGCACAAAAAAAGCGGATGAACTGTCACCCACTACCATCGTGAGAATCTTTTCGCTTGCCGTTATGACGGGCGTTTGAACTGCGAGAGATCGATGTCGTACTGTTTGATCTTGAGCCGCAGAGTCGATTCGGGGATATTCAAGAACGCCGCGGCGTGTTTCTTGATGCCTCGTTTGGCCCGCAGCGCTTTCATGATAAAAGTCTTCTCGTAGTCGGCCAGGTAGTCGTAAAGACCGAACCGGTCGTTGAACTCGACCGCCTCCGGCACGGGTGCGGCCTGCGCGGCATCGCCGTTGCCCCTGGCGGCAGCCGACCGCCAGCGAATATTTTGCGACACCAGGTCGGGCGTAATCTCCAGGTTGTCACCGGAGAGAAGAACCAGCTTCTTGATTTCGTTTTCGAGTTCCCGCACGTTGCCCGGCCAGTCGTAGTCCAACAGGGTTTTCATCACCTGCGCCGACAGACGCTTGCCCGTCTTGGCCAGGAAGTGCTCGGTCAGCAGCGCGATGTCCTCTCGGCGCTCGCGCAGCGGCGGCAGCCGGAAAGTCATAGCGGAAAGACGATAGTACAGATCCTGCCGGAACAGGCCGGCGTTCATCTGTTCCTTGAGGTCCTTGTTGGTGGCCGAGACGATGCGCACGTCGACCTGCCGCGGCGTCGTTTCACCCAGCCGGACGATCTCTTTCTCCTCGAGAATGCGCAGCACCTTGGCCTGGATCGAGAGCGGCATGTCGCCGATTTCATCGAGGAAGAAAGTCCCGCCGTCGGCCTCCTCGAAAAGACCGGACTTGTCGCGGTCGGCGCCGGTGAAGGCGCCCCGCCGATAGCCGAATAGTTCCGATTCCAGAAGCGATTCCGGCAGCGCGGCGCAGTTGACCGAGATGAACCGCTTATTCTTACGGTTCGAGTTGTAGTGAATGGCCCGCGCCACCAGATCCTTGCCGCAGCCGGTCTCACCCTCGATGGACAGCGAGATATTGGAGTCGACCACCTGCCGCACTTGGGCCAGCATACTCAGCATCTCCGGGCTGCCGGTGATGATGTTGGGGAAGGCGGCTTCTTTCATCAGTTGGCTCTTGAGCCGGCGGTTGTCCTCCAGCAGCTTATCTTTCTGTATCTCGATCCACTTGAAAGCGATAAGATCGGAGAAACCCACCGCGAAGTTCAATTGCATCTGGTTGAAAGGATTGAGACAGTTGTCCTGCGACAAACGATCGAGGTAGAGATACCCGGCCGCGCCGTCGCTGGTCTTGAACGGCACGACAACCACGCTGGCCACCACCTCAGCCACGTCGGAGAACAACTCATTGATAAAGGGATCGCGACGGCAGTCCAGAAGCAAAGTGGGTCGGTCGGTAGCGACTTCCTCGCCCAACAGGGAATCGAAACTACTGATGAAGCGCTTGACCTGTGCATTAGCCAGCGGAAACGAAGCCAGCACCTGCTCGTCGACGGCCTCCGGTACGTATACCAAGGCACGGTCGCCGCCGGTCTTGTCCAAAAGGACCGACAGGATTGCTTCAATCCGGGAGCCGTGCAGATCGGACAGTTCGTCCTCGCCGATCAGGTTGCCGAAAATCTTGAATTCATTGTTATCCGACACGGAGAGGGCCACCGCCTGTTCCGACAAGGTCCGCAAGTACTTGGCCACGGCGCGGACGCGGGTGTTGGCGCTCAGCGCGGCGAAGCCCTTTTCGGCCCGACTCAGCTTGCGGAATCCGGAGGCCAACTCCCCACGCTGACAGGCGAACATGCCGGCCTTGAAGTTGGCCTCGCTCATCCAGTAGCTGAGCTTCAACCGCCGGAACAGCCGGTGGGCTTCATCGAGGGTGGCGCGGATCTGGTCGCTTTCATCGGACCCGGCGGCCAGGCAGATGTCGGAATAGACCAGAAGGGTGCGGGCCGACTCGTACGGGTCGCCGATTTCACGGAGAACTTCCACGGCCGAGACAATGTGCTCCATAGCCGAATCGAAATCCGACTTAGCAGCGAAAACGCGCGCGATCACAACCCGCGAGAGGCCGATCTCCAGCTTCTCCCCCAACTGCAAAGCCGTTTCCAGCGCTATCTGGGCGTACTTCATAGCCTCATCGAAGTTGTCCAGAGCCAACTCGACCTCGGCCAACTGACGACCGGACTGCGACACTGCGGCCGACGACGAAGCCATGGTGAGACCGCGGCGATACGCTTCGCTCAGGATCGCCTTGGCCTTGAACATGTCGCCCTTCTCGAACGCCAACTGTCCGGCGTACTCGAGATAGATGATGCGTTCGAACTTGAGGTCGACCCGGTTGATGATTTCCAGGGCGGTGTCCAGGCTGCGTTGGGCCGGCAGGAACTGGCGCCGGTGAATCTGAAGCAGACCCAACGACAGCAGGTTCATGGCCTCGGAGACGTCCTCGTGGTTGGCGCGGTTGTAAGCGATGGTGACGGTCAGGTCCTGTTCCGCCTGAGCCCATTGCCCGGTGCGGATGCGGGTGCGGCCGAGGTTACCGGTCAACTGCGCCACCTTGCGGGGATTGTCGCCGATCAGAGTCAGCGCGTTTTCGAGAAAGTCCACGGTCGCGGCATAATCGCAGCGCATGTAGGAGATACCCGCCAGTCGGTTGAGCGAGTCGACCTGACCCTCAGTGTCATTAGCCCGGCGATAAGAAGCCAGGGCGTCACGACCCCTCATCTCGGCGTTCTTGAGGTCACCCAGCATGTGGTAGCCCTTGGCCAGCACCAACTGGACTCGGCCGTAACGCCTATTCAACGGGTATTCGGCCAGAATCTTGGCCGCCCGTAGCCCGTCGGCAACGGCGTTTTGAAGATTGCCCTCTGCGAAGTGGGCGTCGGCGGATAGAAGAAGAAACAGACCAAGCTCATGGGGACGGAGTTCAAACTCTGTCTCACTCATCTGGCGCAACTCGCGCACCGAATGCTGATGCTTCCGCTGACGGAACTGCTCTTCGATGGCCAGCAGCCGATGGTCAAAACTGATCTTTGGTGAGGACAGATCCATCGGTTTTCTAAAATCCCTACGCTTGGTGATCTACGGTCGATCGCTGAACTTACTGGGCGCTTGCGTTGCCGCCGCTTTCTTCTACCACTTCCCGTTTCGATTTAGAGGACTCGTCGTCTGCCCCCATGAGATAGGTGACGAAGTCATAGGTCCATTCGAACACCAGACCGGTCAGCCAGTTCGGGCCGAATCCACCGCCGACTTGATCCATAGCCCCACTGGTGTCTGGATCGTTGTCGCCAAGTGGCGGATTACCGGGACCGTCACCATTGGTGCCGCCACCCCCGGGGTTTTCGTTGGATGGCCTGCTGTCGGCATCCCAAGGGTCAAGTGAGAACACAGGAGTGGAAGTAAAGCAGACAAGAGCGACCAAAAACAACACCACTGTGGCGATCAGTCTCGAGCCCTTCATATGCTTTGCCTCCTAATGTCTGCCCCGCCGGTTAGGCGATCCGACGGAGAAACATCGGACACCGCGCAATTAGCGCGTTTGGTTTGAAAAACGCATATTTTGCCATAAACATGATACCATTCCACTATGCGCTTGTCAAGCAATAATTTACAAATCGCAGTTTCTGCGCCGTCCCGGTGCGATTAGCTCACAAGGCATTGTATATGCGTAACTTAGTTTTCCGTCGGAAGGTTCCCAGTGTGAGACACCGACTTGAGTGACGAGTGGGCGGATCGTTCGTGCGGCCCGGACGAACGGCTGCATGGAAAAACCCCCAGAAGGTCTTATCGCAAAGCCAGCGTTTTCCCCTTGACATCGTTCGATGCAGGTGCTTAAATAGTTCAAGATTGTGCATGCATATGTGATTTACCGAGGTAGCGTCTGTGTCTCGAACTCACGGTAGTCCGAGTTTATACGCGAGATGTTCTTCAATCGTAGTCTTTGGCCTCCGCAAGCTGGCTAGCCTATGGGTTGTGCCTATCACTACTATCGTACTCGGACTCATGAACGTGGTGGTATCTAATGCTCTCGGTGGCCGTGTAGTTATCTGCTCGTGGTCCGAGAATGGAGATTATTCGGCGGTGTCTGTTTTTGACAGATCTTCCGGCCGCCTGCTGACCAGTTCGAACCTACCCGGGCACGTTGACACCCTCTTCAGTACCGCCGGGACCGGCTCAGTGTACATATTTGTGAGAGCCGCCTTCGAGAAAGGGCGACCTGACTCGGTTTTCATTTACACGGTGGGCTCGAACGACGTTCCCGAGCGGATACAGGCCTTCTCTCTGTCGGCCGAGGGTTTAGGTGACATTCCTTTCGCCTTATCTCCTGATTCTACCAGGGCATTGTGCGCCGTTCCGGTGGATCACCAATCCCCCGAAGGCGGTTCGCCGGACGGGGGCACGACCAAGCTGCTGCTCCTGGATGACCAGGGGCGGTTGGCCCGGGAATCGGAGCCCCTGCACGGGCTGCCAAGGTACGTTTTCTTCGATTCAACGGTCCACCAATTCGGTGTGGTCTTGGCGAAGAACACTCAGCGTGCCGTGTCCGAGGTGATCGGTCCAGCAAGAAGTGACTCAATATTGATAGTTCTTTACAATCACACAGACGGATCAATAGCAGGTGATCTAGTGCTGGGCGGTCGGTTGCTTCAAGCCGGTGTTGACGGCCGCGGGGTTCTGTATTGTCTGGTTACCGGGCCATCAGCTCCCGGTCCGACATCGGCGGCATCTCGCTTGTTGATCGTCCGAGGAGTTAGTCAGGTAAACGACATAGCGTTCGACGCCGAACCATATTCACTGCTGACTTACCCTGAGATGCACGGATGTATACTGGTCGGCACCGGTTCCGGCAGAGCATCGATTATGCTGTTCGATAGTGCTAAGACGATGGAAGTCCCGTTTGGCCAGGAGGCAGAAGCGATATCGAGGCTTGGCAAGAAATCGCTCCAGATCATAAGCAGGGACTCCCTTTACATTATCTCCCACGAAGCTACCGCGAGCGTCTGCAGAATAAAGCACAGGTGGGACAACTTGGCAGGCGTGGTGGTCTCAGAGCAAGAGGGTTTCGGGTTTTACTTCGACCTGTCGCACAACAGAACAAGGGTTCTCAGGATCGATCTAACCAACTGTACAGAATCGGATGCCTGGGCGGTCGGGTCGGAAACGAAGAGAGCAAGGGCCATAATCCAGGACGGAATCATTTCCGGCACCATAAGTCTGGCATTTGCGCCGCGGGTCACAGTAGACGGCACCGAGTATATCGTCATCAGACTCCCCTTTGTGACTGACTTCTCCGGCCTGATAGCTCTCGGAAAGGACTCAAAGTACCTGTATGCCGTTCGGAGGGCAACCGGTGAGCTAACAGTCTACAATGTCGGGACCGGAAGGCTGATAGACAACTTCGACATAGACAAAGCCGAGAATGCAGAGATACGCTTTTCAGGAGATCATCGTTATCTTAGCGTGGGGAAAACCGTGATCGATACTAAGTTCCACTTGAAAGCGGACAAGCTCCCGGGGTTCGGGTACGCTTCGACGATAGTTGACCCGCTTGGAACTCGAGTGTGGATCTTGGAAGGCAATAAGGAGGTGAGATGTCTAGACGGAATTACTTTGGACGAGATCTCCAGTCAAAAGGTAAAGGAGATTACACCGGACCTGTACGTTTTCAATTGACGCGATTTGCCAGTAATGATGGGCGGAGTTCTACCAGATTCCAGGCTACAGCTATTACGCTTGGCCTGCTGTTGGCTGTCTTCCTAACAGGATGCGCTACAGTCATAACCGGTTCCAAGAGAACCATAGTAGTTGAAAGCAGTCCACCTGGTGCCGAGGTGTACATAAACGACGATTTACGCGGCGTAACACCGTTCAAGCACAAGATGGAAGTGCAAAAAGAGCCGATGACGCTTAAGGTAAAACTGGAAGGCTACAAGCCCGAGGTCGCCACCTTTGAGAGAAAATGGGAGGCACAGTGGCTCTTGCTGGACCTCCTGGGTGGAATCATTCTCTTTCCGGTTGACATGAAGACTGGTGCATGGTACGGCTATGCACCCAGTAAGTTTGATTTTCAACTTCAGCCAGCCGATACCACCCAGCAGCAAAATTAGGGATTTTTCGCGACGGGACATACGGGCAGGGCGGCTCACTACTTGATCCGAGTAGTTTTCGAATCATGGTGAGACCCTCGCCTCGTACCATACACGGCGGGGCACCCTTCAGTTTGAGTGCCCCCTCTGATTATTGTCTTCGAGCAGCCCAGAAATCGCCTCGAGCACGTCATCGACCGATATCTGCTTCATGCACTGCATCTGCTCTTCGGCCTTGAGTCGGCAGGTGTTCTTGACACAGCTAATACAGTCCAACTGCTCGCGGTACAAAAGGCGTTTGCGCGGTGTGATGGGCGAGGTTTCGCTGGGATCATCGGCGCCTGACAAAACCACCAGCGGCGTACCGACCGCCGCGGCCAGATGAGCCGGGCCGGAATCGTTGCCCAGGAAGAATCTGGCGCGTGACACCAACGCGGCGGTCTCGCGCAGATTGGTTTTGCCGGCCAGATTGATTACCTCCGTTGTCCCGGCGGCAGCCGCTATTTCATCTCCGACCGTCGCCTCATCTTTGGAGCCGGTTAAGACGACCTTGAGATTGAAGCGGACGACGATCCGTTTGATCGCCTTGGTGTAGTTCTGTTGGCCCCAGCGTCGCGACGGCGCCACCGCCTGAAAGGCCGCCACGGCGTAAGCGTCCCGCTCGGCGACGTCGAAGCGCCCCAGAATAGCCGACGCGACTTCGAGGTCGCGCTCGTTGACGAACAGTTTGGGCTGCACGAACTCGAGGTCGACGCCGGCCCCTCGCCTGAGCAGATTGAAGTAGGTTTCGCTGCGATGGCAGGAGTTCAGCGGCGTAGGCAGCGGCAAGGGACGACTCAGAAGCAGCCGGCGGCCGTCGGCTATGTAGCCGATCCGCTCTTTGACCCCGCCCAGTTTGAACCCGGCGGCGGAACCGAACGAGGGGGGCATGATGTAACCGATGTCGAAGCCGTGTCGGGCGATGATGTCCTTGGTTTTCATGACGGCGATCAGACCGTGGACGTGCCCGGTCGGAATCCTGAGTACTTGATCGACGGCCGGGTTGGCCTCAAACAGGTCGGCCAGGTGTTCCGGAACCAGCACGGTAACGGTGGCCCCCGGGTAGGCCTCGTGCGTTTCGTTAATCATGGGCAAGGCCATGACGCAGTCACCGAGGTGATTGGGAGTGCGAATGAGAATACTGCGGGGCATTAGTCGAGATACTTGCTATCCAGGTCCACTTTGGTCGAGTAGTAGGTCTTCAACTCGTCCAGATACTTGTTCTTCGCCTCCAGGAAGGAAACTCTCGCATCCAGGTAGGTCAACTCTGAAATCTGACCGTCGTCGAGCCGCGAGCGGGCGATATCCAGTTTGGTCTGCTCAATAGCTATCTTCTGTTTGAGGACGTCGAGTTTGCGGTAGCTGACGTTTAGTTGGTTGATCAGGGCGGCGATCTCAGCCTGCACTGATTTCTCGGTTTTCTGATACTCCAGACGAGCTTGCTCGGCCGACAGCCGGGCCGCCTTGACCACCGCGCCGGAGGCCCCGCCGTCCCAGATGGGGTAGGAGAAGTTAAGGGAAACACTCCAACTATCGGTTTCGAGGTCCTGGGTCGATACGGAACCCTCGCGGTTGTCAGCGACCTGTCCCCGGTCGAGACCATAGGTGGCCCTCAAGGCGCCGGTCAATCCGTGTGATCCGGCCACATAATCCGCCGAGCGTTTCTCCTTGTCATAGTGGTATTTAGCTTTCATCAGGGGAACACAGTCCTCCCACCGGGCCAGAAGTTGCTGTTGCGCGACCGGGTCCGGATCGGCCACATTCTCGGGCACAACCAACTCGACATCTTTGATCGAAGGCAGATCCAACAGGGTGGCCAGTTCGCGTTCGGTCTCGGCAGCCACGCGCTCCTGCTCATAAAGATCCAACTCGGCGTCGAGCCGCGCCGCCACCGATTCGAGCCACTGCTCTTCGGACACCACTCCGTCCCGTAGCTTCAGTGAGTCGATGCCCGCCTGTAATTCGGCTTTCTCCATGCTCTCGGCCCATTTCTCTACGTCCAACCGGCTCTTGAGCGTGCCAAGATAAGCTCCGATGACTTCTTTTTCCAGCTTGGCTGCTTCTTCACGTCGCGACATCCTGGCGATTTCCAGTTCATCGCGTCGATTGCGAAGCTGAAACTTCGGCTCCGACGGCTTTAGCAGCGGCTGCTCGAAGGTGAAGTTGAACGTCCCGCGCCGCCGGTCTTCCTCAACCGTTTGCAGGTAGTAGCTCAGCACATTGCCTTCGGCGTCACGTATCGTGCGTAGCAGCGGGTACTGCCAATCGTTGTCGACCAGGTTTGCCCTCAGGGTGAGATCGCCGCCGGTAATCAGGTTCTGTTGCAGCGTTATGTCGGCATCAAAATCCAGATCAGCACGTCGGATCAGAAACTTGAGATCCGTTCCCTGGGCGAAATCGAAATCTTCCCTGACCGAATAGGCCGGCACCCGACCGTTAATCGAAAGCTCAGGCAGGTAGAAGCCGATCTTCTCGGCGAAATACTGCTGCTCGGCCACCTCGAGATGGCCATGAATAATCCCGCCGCGACCGCTCTGGCTGACGGCGATATCGATTGCTTCCTCCAGGGTCAACTCGCCCGCGGGGACATTCGAGAACGCGAGCAACATCGATCCGATGGCAACTAACTTAACAAATCGGCTCATATTGGCAGGCTCCTTTGTTCATTCCTATATACATGAATCCACCTGTCGCTTCGCTTAGGTGGAGTTCCGGACTCTCCAACAAAGCTCCCTTCTCTGTCACCACCGCGCAAGCGGGGGTCCCTCCGATTGTGGTGGCGGAGTCTTCAGACTCGCTCACTGACCCCGCTGAAACTGAAGATTCTGCGGGCACAAGTAGATGCCGGATGGATTCCCGCCTTCGCGGGAATGACAGTTGGCGCGGGATTGACAGCCGGAGCGGGAACGACGGCTGGGGCGGGTATGACACGGTTCTACTCATACCTCAGTGCTTCGATCGGGTCGAGCATGGCCGCCTTGCGCGCCGGGTAAAGACCGAAAACGATGCCGACCGTTCCGGAAACGCCCACCGCCAGCACTATGGAATAAGCCGACACCACCGTCGGCCAGTCCGCGTAGTAGGCGATCACCCTGGCCAGGATCAACCCCAAAGCCAGACCGACGACGCAGCCGATCAGGCAGATGGTGACCGCCTCGATCAGGAACTGGCGCATGATATCATTGCGGGTGGCGCCGACCGCCCGGCGCACCCCGATCTCGCGGGTGCGTTCGAGCACCGTGGCCAGCATGATGTTCATGATGCCGATACCGCCGACCAGAAGCGAGATGCCGGCGATGGTCCCCATCACGATATTGAAAATCCGCTGGGTCTTCTGCGACTGCCGCAGAAGCGACTCCGGGACCACCACCTCATAGTCCTCCACTCCGGCGTGGCGGCGACTGAGTATGCGCTCCACCAGCCTGGTGACGATGGCCACGTGCTTGAGGTCGGTTACGGTTACGGTGAGTTGGTCGATTTCGGGTGTATTGAACTTCTGGTCCTCGGCGGTGCTGACCGAAACGAAGAACCCGCCCCCACCGAAACTGTACTGTCCGGCGAAGTAGCGATCGAATTTCTTGGCGGCGGTGGAGAACGGGACGTAAACGTCTTCGTTGAAGTTCTTCAACTCGAACCCCTCGACCTTACCGCGCGCAATGTACTTGTCGGCCATCACCCCCACGACCGTGAAATTCAAGTCGCCGATCCTCACGGACTGCCCTAGCGGGTCCGAGAAGGCAAAAAGAGACCGCTTGGCTTTGGCCCCAAGGACACACACCTGGGCGAACGCCTCGACATCCCGGTCCGTTATAAACCGGCCGTCCTCCACTTCGATCGATGACGACTCCACGAATTGGGGAAGAGTGGACACAACGCGGACCGGCGCCTCCTGCGAACCGTAGTAGACTTTCTGAAACGCCTCGTACCGCTGAGGCACCACGTTCTGCACCAGGTCGGAGTAAGCCGCGATATTGTCGCCGTCTTCCAGCGATAGCCCGGCCGAGCGGGCCATCCCCTGGTCGGAGCTTTGCTCCTGGTCCGGCGCTTTAGCGTTGATGATGATGTTGTTGATGCCAAGGATGGAGATTTGTTGCAGCGCCTCGCGCTTGGCTCCCTCGCCGATCGAGAGCATCGAGATCACCGCCCCGACACCGAAGATCACCCCCAGCATGGTCAGGAACGTTCGCAGCTTGTGGTCGCGCAGCGAGCCGAACGATATTTGATAAACGCGTGAGTATCTCATGAGAACTGCGCGCTCAATGTCCCCGTCTTCCCTGTCCTCTCCCACTCGGCGGAGGATTGGGCGTGCGACCTTTGTTCAACTCCGGTTCGGTCGCTTTGTCCCCCGGCAGTCCCTGCTCGTCCAAGGTCGGGTCCAACAGACAGATTTCTTCGCCTCCCTGGAGACCGGAGGTCACTTCAATGGCGACGTCGTTGCGCCGCCCCACCTCAACCTCCTGCTTCTTCTTATTCTTCAGGTAAACGACCGTCCGACCCTCGTTCTCAAAGACCGCCTCCAGCGGCACCGAGACGATGTCGGGCAGGCGCTCGATGATGATGTCGCTCGAAGCCGACATGCCGGGTTTCAGATTCTCGTCGTGATCGAGAATAGCCACCTCCACGTCGAACACGTTGATTTTGGACCCCTGCTCTTTCTTGCGGGCCAACGTGCCTTTTTTGGAGACGACCCCGGAGTACTTCTTATCCGGCAGGGCGTCCAGAACCACGACCACCTCCTGACCGGAGTCGACTTTGTTGGCGTCTACTTCCGAGACCGCGGCGTTGACGATCATCTCGGAAAGGTCGGGCAGCTTCAGCAGCCCCATGCCGGGCCAGGGGGAGTCCCCCTCCTGGACTTTGCTCATGCCGCTGCCTTTCCAGATCTCCAAGTAAACGACCAGGCCCGGGATCGGCGCCATGACCGTCATCTGGTCGAGTTCCTTCCGGGCCAGATCGAGATTGTCGCTGGCCCGCTGCACTTCCACTTCGGCCTTGTCGACGTCTCCCTTCAACTGGTCGAGCTTGGCCTCGAAATTCAGTTCGGCCAGCTCTTTCTCCATCTCGGCTTCCTGTGCGATGCGGGGGGCGTCGTGTTTCCTCTCGTCAAAATTGCGTCGCGCTTTCTCCAGGTCGAGACGAAGCTGCTTCTCCTGAATGGTGTACTCGTTCTTGGCCCGCTCCAGGGCGCTGGTCTTGATCTTGAGTTCCGACTGATGGTCGGCTACTTCGGCGATCTGTTCCGAAGCGTCGAATCTGATCACCGGATCCCCCTTGGCCACTGTGCTCCCCTCCGGCGCCAGCCAGGTGATGGTCAGTCCCCGGATGCGCGGAGCGCTAACCGTGTAAGCGCGTTTGGCGTCGACCGTGCCGTTGGCGTTCAGCGCAATAACAAACTCGCCGGCCGTCACGAACGTGGTCGGTATATCGACGCTGGTTGAGAAGACGGCGTTGACGCCGAAGTACCCGACCAACAGAGCCACAATTACGATGCCGATATAAACATATTTCTTCATGCCGATCCTCGCCGGTTTCCTAATCTTGTTCTTTGTACAGTGCCACGGCCGCGCCGACACCACTATGTACTACCAAAGGTAACCAAAGTTGCGCCGCCAGGCAACGTTCTCAATCCACTTTCCAGCGGCGATGGCTCCAAAGCCACTGCTCCGGGTAGCGGCGGATGCAATCCTCGAAAAACCGCGTGTATGCGCCGGTCATAGTAACGATATCGCGTTCGTCGTCGCCGGTAGCCGGCGGATAAATCGGTTCGCCCGCCATCACCACGTGGCGGCTGGCGCTTTCGCGGCGCATGACAAAGGGCAGAATCGGCGCCGAGGCTTTGACGGCAAAGGCGGCCGGACCCTTGGGCGTGGCGGCCGGTCGCCCGAAAAAATCGACCACCACCCCGGCCGGGGCGTGTTGATCGGAGATCAATCCGATCAAGCGGTTGGCCTTGAGCGCCTTGAACACGGGCTTCAGGCTGCGGTCGATCGAAATCAAGCGGACCCCGATCTCGCGCCGGAAACCGTTCAGCAGGTCGTTCACCTTGCGATTATGCTGCACGCCGGTGAGGAAGTCCATGGGATAACCGCGCGTCCCCACCCAGGCCCCGAACAATTCAAAACTGCCGAAATGGGCCGTCACCACGATGCCGCCGCGGCCTTCGTAGTGCACCCTCTCGAGATGGTCGAGTCCATCACCGACGATAATATCGTCCAGACCCCTTTTGACCAGCCTACCGAGCCGGGCGAACTCGATTAGGGTCCGGCCGGTGTGGCGAAAAACCTCTTTTACGATGCGGTCGCGCTGGTCATCGTCGAGCGTCTCCCCCAACGCCCGCCTGAGGTTCTCATGTGTAATCCGCCGCCGCGAGGTGAGCACGAAGTGCGCCAGCGACCCAAGCGCGGCGCCGAACGAGTCAGCCAGGCGATGCGGCAGAGCCTGAGCCAGCTTTACGCCGATCAGCGTAAACAGAAACTCGATTTCATGGCTCAGCTTCGCCATGGTTCGTCATCGTCATCAATCTGTTCCGAACGGTCGGGGTCGCCGTAGTCAAAGTCGGTCGATTGCAGCCGTTCTTCCTCCTCCCACATTTTATAGTACTTACGGCGCTTGCGATACCGAAGAAAGGTCGCGACCACGACCACCAGAGCCAGCCCCAGCCAGAAGAACATGGTATCCATAAAAAGGGTCGCTATGTTGAATCGAGTGCGGAGAAATTCATGAAATTCGCGTTCATACTCAGGCGTGTCGGCGCCGGCGGCAGCCGTCAGGCCCTCGCTGAGGTTCTTCCCGCGCGAGAGTTCATCCAGCAGCACGGCCAACGAACGGCGGCCATAGTTGTCATAAAGATACTTCACCGCCAAGTACGACTGGGCGTAGGCCACGTGCGCCTTGCCCTCGTTGAAACGGTTGAGTTCTTCGATGTCGTGCAGCGAGAGGAAATCACCGAACAGGGCGGCTCGGTTCATGGCCAGATTGTCCGAGAAGCTCCACTCCATGGAGACAAACACGGAGATCCCTTCGTGCAGCCAGCGCGGCGCATCATAAAAACCGGTTTTGTGACTAATCACCAGATGACTGTATTCATGGGCCAGCAACTCATCGAGTGACTTGCCCAGATTGAACTTGTCGGGGGACTTGACGGCGATCAAGCGTCGTTCCGGGAACGCCGCCGCCGCCCCCCAGTCGGGGAATCGCCCCCGGATCAGCTTGTTGAACTGCTGCTGGTCTCCTACCAGGTAGATTGATGGCCGGTAGCTCAGACTGTCGTCAAGCAGTTCGATCAGGCGGCGCCGCGCCCGGGTGAGCGCCGAGTCGGCCGCCTCGATGTAGCTCGGGTTGTCGAAATAGAACGTGAAGTTCTCGCGCTCCACCGGCTGCGGCAGGTCTGCGGCGTCGACGCTCCCGGCCGAGATGACTATCAGTACGAGCAGGCACGGCATTGGCGCGCAGTGTCTCATGGGCTGCAATATATGGTCCGGCGAGCAACGGCGAAAGAGTCAATTGACGGCGTTCGTACCCGCCGACTGACATTTACCCTAACAAGGGAATGTGAATAGGAATCACACCACGGCCCTCCTCTCAGTTATCAATCCACAGTTCTAAGTGGGGCGCCCAAGACCTCGGTCCCATTTGACTTGGCAAGAGCCGAGGTTTAGATTTCCAAACCCCGGCTTTGAAAAACAACCGGAGGTCAAACAGGTTGACGCGCGCACCGTTTTAGCTTATGATTGGCGGCATGTGTGAATACTGAAGTTTGGAGTGACAATGAGCGTTTTCGATTTTGCCATGCAGATGGAACTCGACGGCAAATCCTATTACGAGGAACAGGCCGCCAAAACCGAGGTGTCGCAGTTAAAGAGACTCCTTTTGGAGTTGGCCTCGGACGAACAGAGACATTACAACATCTTCAAAGCCTTGAAAGCTGGCGAGCAGGTCAGCTACGACACCAAGCAGGCCACCACCGTCTTCAAGTCCGCAAAAAACGTGTTTGAAGAGTTGAAGTCGACCGGTGAAGAGTTCAGTTTCGCCGCCGATGTGCGCGAAGCCTGGGTGAAGGCTCGCGAGGTCGAGAAGAAGTCGGAAGCTTTTTACCGCCGGAAAGCCAACGAGATCGACGACGCCGGTCAGAAGGAGATACTACACCGAATCGCCGACGAGGAGCAAAAACACTGGACCACTATCGAAAACGTGATCGGCTTTTTGAATCGCCCTCAACAATGGCTGGAGAACGCCGAATGGGCCGATCTGGGCGACGACTGAGGCGAAAAAGAAACCAACAACCTTGGCCATGCCGGAAAAGCCCCTTTGGTGGTCATTGCGAACGACCGTAGGGGCGCGGCAATCTCGTTCCAGGAGTAGGATTTGTGGGCGGCGTATGTCCACATGCGCCGCCTGCCACGTGATCCCTTGTCGAGACCGTCGATCCGGCAGATGTGGACATCTGCCGGGCACGGCAATGACGTTGTCGGCGGTTATTCAGCAGTCTCCTGTTAAGGTGGTCTCGCGGCCACCTTTTTTCTTGGGGCGCGCTCTCCGCCGCCAAACAAACTCCTTGACAAATCGGGTGCAAATCAGAAACGTGAGTATGTGAACTCATCAACATCCAGTTCAGGCGACAACCTGTGATGGTATCTTGGCTACGAATACCTGCCCGGTTGAGGGAGTGGTGGCGAGGCCTCAAAGCCTTCCTGGCGCATTATATCGGCGGTCTTTACCACCGATTCGATGAGCATCACATCTTTCTGATGGCCAGCGGGCTGGCTTTTTCGCTGGTAATCTGCTCAATCCCGCTGGTGCTGATAGTGTTCGCCGCGCTGGGGATGATCCTGGAACAACCGGCGCTTCACGAACAGATCGAGGCCTTTATCGATCGCGCTATCCCCTACGCCGATTACGCCCAGGCAGTGAAAGAGATGGTGTTCGCGCGCGTCGATGAGTTCATCGGCCACCGAAGGCTGGCCGGTGTGATCGGCGCGGTCGGTCTGGTTCTGGCAGCCACCAGCCTCTTCAGCAGCATGCGGACGACGCTCAACCGGGTGTATAACGTATCCTCGAACGAGTCGATTCTGCTGAGTAAGCTGCGCGACCTGGGATTGATTCTGCTGGTGTTGATCTATTTCCTGTTGGCCACGGCCGTCCTGCCGGCCGTCAAGCTGCTGGAGAAGTTCACCTTCAGCAACGGAACCTTAGACAGTCTGGTGTCGTGGCTCCCGGAGGGGCTGCTTTTGCATCTGCTTTCGTTCGCGCTCATCTTCACCAGTTTCATGATCGTCTACACCGCCGTGCCCCATCAGCGACCGCGCTTCAAAATGGTCCTAGTGAGCGCCCTCTCGGCGGCGGTTTTGTGGCACGTCGCCCAGCAGGCGTTCGGCTACTACGTCTCGCACTTCGTGACTCTCAAGCGCATCTACGGCGCCTATGCGCTGTTTCTGGCTGTCGGCTTTTGGATCTACTACACATCCATCGTGTTTATCATAGGCGCCGAGATCGGTCAACTCTACCGCGAACGGAAAGAGGCTTCAGCCGCGCCGGAGGTCGCGTCGTGACGAGGCGAAGCTGACTCCCGCTTCCTCTAATGCCGCGCGCAGCAACGTTACCAACGATCCCCGACCGGAATACTCGACAAACAGCGCCCGCAGGCCGTGCTTGTCATAGAGTTGACGTTTCTGTTTGATGTGGTCGCGGTAGTGCGGCATGTGACCATAGCCGCAAATCTCAACGAACAGATCATAATCCGGCAGAAAAAAGTCAGGTCTGAATTGCCGCCCACCCAAAAGCATCAGCGGCTCGTATTGAAACGTGATGTCGTGACTATAAAAGAAGTCGGCGCACTGCTGTTCATAGGTCGAACGGACTTTCACTCCCGCTTGGGTGTCCAGCTTCGGCTCGAACTTCCGCTCAGGGGGCAGCTTGACGCCCCGCCGTGGAGCCGGGCGGCCGGTCTTCGTGGGCCTGCGCCGGTAGGTCATGGGAATCCAACTACTCCCCCACCAGCCCCACCATCGCTTTCAGGCTGCGTATCTCGGCGGGAGTAAGCTCGCGCCACTTGCCGCGCTGCAGACCGGTGATGGTGACGCCGGCGAATTCCAGCCGCTCCAGCTTCAGCACGGGATGGCCGACCCCCTTGCAGAGCTGTTTCACCTCGCGCTTGCGCCCCTCGGTGAGGACCAGCCTGATGCGCGAAGAGTCTCTACCCTGATGGATAGTCCTGACCCGCGCCCGACCGGTGGCGCCGTCGTCAAGAACGATGCCCGCGGCCATCTTTTCCGCATCCGCCGATTCGAACCGCCCCTTGACTTTGGCCTCGTACAGACGTGAAATCTGATACTTGGGATGGCTCAACCGGTAGGCCAGTTCGCCGTCATTGGTCAACAACAGCACTCCCTCCGTATCGAAATCGAGTCGGCCGACTGGATAGACCCGATCGGTCAGTTTCTTCAGCAGATGGCGCACCGTGCGCCGCTTGAACGGATCGTGCAGCGTGGTCATCACGCCGGCCGGTTTGTTCAGCACGACGTACACTCGACGGCTGACCGGCGTAATCTGGGCGCCGTCGACCTTCACCACGTCAGCGGTTTCATCGACTACGGCGCCCAGTTGGGCGACGCAATCGTTGATAGTCACCCGCTGCCGTTCGATTAGCTTCTCAGCACCCCTGCGTGAGGTTACACCGCAAACTGAGAGATACTTGTTGATGCGGATCACGTTTCTCCGCCGTAGCGCCCTGTCGACTCGATCAGCCGGTCGTGTCCATGTCTACGATCACTCCGGCCGGCATATCTCTGTCGCCTGCAGCGGCCGTCTCATCCTCACTTTCCTCATCCTCATCCATCGCCTCCGGTTCTCGAACGGTCTCACCATCGGTCTCGTCGTCCTCCTCCGATTCGGGCGCCTCCGAGTTGTTTGACCCTTCGAGCGCGTCGACCGTCGACGTTTCTTCCTCGTCGTCACTATCGGACGATGGTCGGTAGGTGCCGTCGGCGACATTCAGTTTCGACGTGACCGGTTCGTCCTCGGAGTACTGCGCCAATTCGAGTTGGGTTTGGTTGGCCGGTTCCTGCGCCGCGATCAACTCCTCGATCTCGGACATTTTGGGCAGGTCGCCCAGCGAGGCCAAACCGAAGAACTTGAGGAACTCGTCGGTGGTGCCGTACTGCAGCGGTTTGCCGACGGTCTTAGCCCGACCCCTGATGGTGATCAGTTTCTTCTGAAGCAAGTTGTGCAGGACTCCGTCGGAGGCGACACCGCGCACGTGCTCGATCTCGGACTTGGTCACCGGCTGGCGGTAGGCCACGACGGCCAGCGTCTCCAGCGAGGCCCGGGTGAGACGCATCTTGCGTCGACGGGCGGACATCTCTTGCACGTAACCGGCGAACTCCGGAACAATGTAAAGCTGGTAGCCGCCGGCCAACTCGCGCACGCGGAAGGAGCACCCAGCCTCCATGTAACGATTGTTCAACTGCGCCACCGCCCGGCCGACCGAGTTGGGAGTGACCCCCTCCACCATCTCGGCGATCTTACGGGCCGAGAGCGGCTCCGGCGACGCCAGCACGAGGGCTTCTACTACTGAGAGTCTTGAATTGTCGTCCATCTCTAAGTGATTACCTCTTCGGGTTGCGGGTAGCCGACCAGGTCGATACTGCTGCGCTCGGCGCTGAAGCGTTCCCCACGATAGATGCGCAACTGGGCGAACGGTCGCGACTGCGACAGCACCACCCGCCGCGCCCGGCTCAACTCCAGAAGGGCGATAAACGTCACCACCGCCACGATCCGCCGCGGAATGTCGGCGAACAACTGCGTGAAAGTGGCGAACTCCTGTTCGGCCAGGGCGCTCATTATATATTGCATTCGTTGCTCGACGGTGAAGTCGTCCGTGTTCACCTCGTGAAAACTCTCATCACGTCGCGCCTCCATGACGTCCTTGAAGGCGCTGATCAGGTCGAACAAGGTAACGTCCGAATACTCCTCCAGTTCGGCTTCGATCTTCTCGACCGGCGACTCCGGCGCGAAATTGCGCTCCTCGAGAATCGCCTTTTCCCTGAGAATCTCCCCGGCCTCCTTGTACTTCTTGTACTCCACGAGAGCCAGGATCAACTCTTCGCGGGGATCAGCTTCGTCGGGATCGGATTCATCCCGCGGCAAAAGCAGTCTGGTCTTGATGCGAATGAGCGTGGCCGCCATCAGAATGAACTCGCCGGCCACCTCCAGGTTCAAGGTCTGCATCAGCTCGATGTAATTCAAATACTGCCGGGTAACCCGCGCGATCGGGATGTCGTAGATGTCGACCTCCTCCTTGCGAATCAGATAGAGCAGCAGATCCAGCGGTCCGTGGAACACGGCCAGGTCGACGCGGTACTCATCGGGCGGGGCGGTGACGACGGCTTCGTTCATTTCTTCCTGCCTCGGTAGTCCAGTTTCATGGCGGCGCGCACTTTTTCCATCATGTTGGCGGCGCGACTGCGGGCGTGATCGCGACCGGTCGCCAACACCTCCCAGACGTCGTCGGGGCGTTTCAGCCAGTCGTCCCGGCGCTCCCGTATCGGTTCCAGCGCCGCATTGAGATTCGCACTCAGCTTCATTTTACAGTCGACACAGCCCAGCGTGCCGCGTTTGCAGGCGGGAGCGATGTCGCTCTCCGGCACCACCGTGTACACCTTGTGCAGCAGAAAGACCGGGCATTTCTCCGGATGGCCCGGATCACCCTGGCGAATCTTCTTGGGATCGGTATAGTACGACCCTATTATCTTCTCCGTCTGCTTTTCGGTCGCCTCGACCGGAATATGGTTGCTAAACGACTTGGACATCTTGCGATTATCCGAACCTAAGATCAACGGAATGGGCGTGAACAACGGCTCCGGCAGTTGGAAAACCTTGCGATAGGTTTTGTTGAAGCGCTCGGCCAGGTCGGCCGCCAGCCAGATGTGTTTTTCCTGGTCCTTCCCCACCGGCACCTTGTCGGCGTTGTACAGGCAGATATCGGCCGCCTGCAAAACCGGGTAGCCGAGAAAGCCGTACGAGTCCAGTTCTTTCTTCTTCTCCTGATAGGTAGGCAGGCGCGTCAGAGTGGGCACTGTTATCAGCATGGAAAAAAGCAGATGCAACTCGGAATGCTGCGGCACCTCCGACTGCACGAAGATAGCGCACTTGTCCGGATCCAGCCCGGCCGCCAGAAAATCGACCGCCATCTGAAACACCCGCTCCTTCAGGACTTTCGGATTCTGCCAGTCGGCCGTCAGGGCGTGCAGATCGACAATGCAGCAGTACATCCAATAGCTGTCCTGCAAGCGCACCCAATTCAGCAGGGCGCCTTCGAGATTGCCGATATGCAGCGATCCGGTCGGCTGCATGCCGGACAGGATGGTCTGCTTTTTCGGCGCCGGTTGCGGATCGCCGGGATTGTCGGTTTCTTCAGTCATAGCACGCCTTTCGGGTCATTCCGGGCGAGTTTACGTATACGGCGGCGCTAAATCAATTAAAACTTTCGATTCTATCGGCCCCAACTCCGCCGGCCAGGTCGATTCGCCGCCCAAAAGCCGTGCCATCTGTGGGCGGCGTATGTCCACATACGCCGCACTCTGGACCACAGCCCAGTACGTGGCAGTTGTGGACATCTGCCGTTCACGTAGCCCTTCTAAGGAGAGTCACAATCGGGATATGGGTGGCCCGGACGTTCGTCCGGGTTTCTTAATGACCAAATTGAGACCCGGACTAAAGTCCGAGCCACGCAACCGTCCGACCTGGATAAACGAGTCATCGCTCGCGTTTTCATCATTGACTAACAGCCGAAATCGCCTATATTACCGCTGTATAAGTCTGTCCTAATGATTGATCTACTCGGCTTGGCCGCAGGTGCGGTGGTCATCCAGCCGCTCTATGTACAGACCTGCCGATAGTACGGTTCAGATTATAGTAAGAGAGTCCGGATGAGGAATCTGATTGTTAAGGTGACCATCGTAACAGGGCTGTCTCTGGCTTTGACTGCAACGATCTACTCCGCCAAGCGTGAGAAGGACGACCAACGCGCCGACAAAACCGGGGTGACCGAGAAACAGCCGAACGTCACCACCAAGACTCTCCCCGCCACCACGCCGACTCCCACCATCCAACCCGTTAGCACCGACACGACGACCCCGGCCGTCCAGCCGGTAAGTACCAACACGACAACGACCCGCGCCGGTGAACAGGTTAAATGGCAGATGATCGCCTCCGGCGGCGGTCTGAGCATTCTCGGCAGTATGACTTTGGGATCGACGGTGGGCCAGACGGTGGCCGGACAGTCCACGATGGGGGACTATGTTCTCAACTCCGGCTTCCAGCAGAACTTTGAGGCGGACGGCGAGACCTGTTGCATCCCACCGATGCGCGGCGATGTCAACTACGACGGCGCCGAACTGATCGACATCTCCGATCTGTTCTACCTGATCGACTATATGTTCACCGCCGGCCCGGCGCCGGTCTGCTTCGAGGAAGCCGACATCGATGCCAGCGGCTCGGAGCCTATTGACATCAGCGATCTGATTTACCTGATTGACTACATGTTCCGCGGCGGCCCGCCACCGTCGGCCTGCCCGTAGACCTTTCTCTCCAATCCGACAACCACCCCGCGGCCGGTCCATCGATCGGCCGCTTTTGTTGTCATACGAAGGCAACCAAACTCAAACAACCGGGTGGCCGCGGTGTACGACCGGGTACATAGGTTACACATTAGATCGGGCACATGGGTAACACTTTTTTTGATTCATTCTCTCTTTTGTCTTCATTGGTTCTTGGTCTTTTCTTTGTCCTCGGCAGGTGGACCAGCCGACACTCGTAGGTGTCAAGCTGGGCCAGTTTGATG
>Ga0214473_10001151_pt1 | contig 35691 bp, 31 predicted proteins | sample RVTome_7_FD_203509 | JGI IMG/M metagenome (GOLD analysis project Ga0214473, IMG submission 203509) | Soil microbial communities from uranium-contaminated site in the Upper Colorado River Basin, Wyoming, United States - RVT98D197 | ecosystem: Environmental > Terrestrial > Soil > Contaminated >... | reverse complement strand
GCTGGTTCCAGTACTTGCGGGCATTTCCAGCATACCGCACCAAACCTGTTTTCTTAGGAGGAGCGAAGCGACGAAGCAATCTCCTCCCCTATGATAGTCGCGGAACGTACGAAATGCAGTACTGGTGGACAAGGCTTCATGCGAGAAAAGGAGATAATCATGAGCACTGAAAGAGCAAATAACGGCCGTTTCCTCGGAGCGCTTGGGTTCCTCGGCTTCCTGGGCTTCCTGGCCTTTACAGGGACAAGATACAGCGAGCTGACACGCCTCGCCTGGTTGTCGTTCCCTTCCGTCGTGTCACTCGGCGTGCTCATCCCGTTCGACAAGGCCCGATTGAAAGTCGCGATCGACCCCCGGAAGAAGAAGTACTTGGCATTCCTGGCCTTCCTCGGCCTTCTCAGCTTCCTTGGCAACTCCAATCCTGACATTGCCATCAATGCCGTATTCGCATCCGTGGCGGCGATGGCCCTCCACGCAGGCCGGCAGTCCCCCACAAGCCAGCCCTGTTGAATCGTCAACCCGGAGAGCTTAGCGTGACCCGGCAGGATGATGGAAAGGTGCTCATCTCCTGGACCGAATCAAAGGAACGGTATAGGGTCGTCTTCGGGGATCTGAGCGCGAAGACCCTTTCTGCCGAGCGGTTCACACGGCTTCCGCACTCGCCGTGACCACCGCTTCAACCGCCGGGGTCCTGTGCGTTTCGTGGGGCGAGCGGCCCCGCTCGCTCAAAGGGTCGTGCGAGGACGCACGACCTACGCGGAGGACTGGACACATCCCCTTGCAGGCGCAACGCGCATCGGCTATACTATTAGGACAGCAATTCCGTAGTGGGCCGGTGGCCCATGTACCGGCAGCCAAGTCGCTGCCTTTGCCCGGAGTTGGGGGGAATGGAGGACCGACGATGGTCGAGGTGAGAAGCTCCCTGATCCTGCGGACAATCCCTTGCCTATTGCCGGTCTGTCGGTATCTCGCAAAGACGCAAAGAACGCCAAGAAGCCGGGAGATAGAAACAACGAATGGCACGAATCACACGAATGGGAGAAGAGAGATGGTCGAGGCAAATTCGTGTGATTGGTGCAATTCGTGGTTCAAAAGCCGTCGGGTCGCGGCCGAAGGCCGCGCTGGGCTCATCAACGGTTTGATACATGACTTTGGTTGGATTCGGCATTGGAGGATTGGAGACCATGAGAACTGCACTTGTGACATTGACGATATGTCTATTGGCCTTGCCCGCTACAGCCAAATACAGCGGCGGGACGGGAGAGCCGAACGAACCGTACCAGATCGCCACGGCCGCTGATCTGATTGCCCTCGGCGAGACGCCCGCCGATTACGACAAGCACTTCATCCTGACCGCCGACATCGACCTGGACCCCAACCTCCCCGGCCGCAGGGTTTTCGACAAGGCGGTCATTGCGCCGGATACCAACCCGAGCGAATGGGGCTTTCAGGGGACCCCTTTCTCCGGAGTCTTTGACGGCAATGATCGCACGATCACGAATCTGAAGGTCACAGTCGGGGTCACAGACGCAGGCGGAGGGTATTTCGGCTTCTTCGGGCGTATAGGCTCTGCTGCAACTGTCTCGAATCTGGGTCTGAAAGCCATGTGGGTCAGTGGTAGAGGCCCCGGCCATGTCGGCGGCCTCGCGGGCAGGAACGAGGGCCGCATCGTTAGGGCCTACAGCAACGGCTGGGCAGGAAATGCTGGCCATGCTGGTGGTCTCGTTGGTCTGAACAACGGCCGCATCATTGCGAGCTACAGCAGCGCCTCAGTCAGCGGATTTTCAGCCGGCGGCCTCGTGGGCGCGAGCGGCGGCGGCAGCATCAGTTCAAGCTACAGCAGTGGCTCCGTCAGCGGAAATGGAACTGTCGGCGGTTTCGTGGGCATCAACAACGGCAGCGTCGCCACAAGTTACAGCAACAACTCCGTCAGCGGAAATGGAACTGTCGGCGGTTTCGTGGGCATCAACAACGGGAGCATTGTCTCAAGCTTCTGGGATACACAGACTTCAGGCCAGACCGCAAGTGCCGGCGGCACGGGCAAGAGCACGCCCGAGATGCAGACAGCCAAGACGTTCCTCGACGCCGGTTGGGACTTCGTGGGCGAGACGGCCAACGGCACGGAGGACATCTGGTGGATTCTCGAAGGGAAGGACTATCCGAGGCTCTGGAGGGCGAAGTACAGCGGCGGCGGCGGCACGGTGGACGACCCGTATCGGATCGCCACGGCCGCTGATCTGATCACCCTCGGCGAGACGCCCGCCGACTATGACAAACACTTCATCTTGACCGCCGACATCGACCTGGACCCCAACCTCCCCGGCCGCAAGGCCTTCGACAAGGCCGTCATCGCGCCGGATACAGTCTTGGACCGGCAATCTTCGTTTCAGGGAACTCCTTTCACCGGCGTCTTTGATGGGGGCGGCCACATCATCTCGCACCTGACGATCACTGGTGTGAGCTATTCGGGACTGTTCGGCTCCCTTGCACCGGGGGCCGAGATTGAAGACCTCGGTATACTGGATGTCAAAATAATCGGCTCTGGCCGCTACATCGGTGGGCTGGTCGGGTGGAACAGGTCGGGCACTGTGACTGACTGCTACAGCACCGGTACGATCAGTGGGAGTTCGTATGTGGGCGGGCTGGTGGGCTCCAGCTACGCTAAGACAGTGAATCAGTGCTACAGCACCTGTACGGTCAGTGGGAGTTCATATATCGGCGGGCTGGCGGGGGACAACTACGCTGCTGTGACCCAGTGCTACAGCACCGGCGCGGTGAGCGGAACTGGATCATCGTATGTCGGGGGGCTGGTGGGGTACAACTCAGGTGATGTGGCCCACTGTTTCTGGGACACCCAAACCTCAGGCCAAACAACCAGTGCCGCGGGCACAGGCAAGACCACGGTTGAGATGCAGGCGGCGGCAACATTCCTCGAAGCCGGGTGGGACTTCGTGGGCGAGATAGCCAACGGCACTGAGGACATCTGGTGGATTCTCGAGGGGAAGGACTATCCGCGTCTGTGGTGGGAGCTCGACGACTGATGATTGATTTGAAACAACGAATGACACGGATCACACGAATGAACGAAGAGAAGGTGAAGAGATCAAGTTCGTGGCATTTGTGCGATTCGTGGTTCAAAAGCAGTTGGGTGGCGGCCGAAGGCCGCGCTCGGTGCTTGGTGGTCAAGAACGGCAGACTCATGGACTCACTGAAGACCAGCCGAAAGAGGCGGACGAATGGCAGACGAGATGCTTTTCAAAGAGGAGAGTTACCGGATCATCGGGGCGTGCTTTGAGGTCTACAACGAGTTGGGCAGCGGGTTCCTCGAAGCCGTCTATCAGGAGGCTCTGCGACGCGAGCTCCAGTGGCAGGGGATTCCGTTCCGCGAGAAGCCGGAGATCGAGTTATACTACAAGAAGACCCGGCTCGACCAGACGTACCAGCCGGACTTCCTCTGTTACGATCAGATCATCGTGGAGTTGAAAGCCGCCAAGACGCTGGGGGACGACCATCGAGCCCAGACGATCAACTACTTGAAGGCGACGCGAAAGAGACTGGCGCTATTGGTGAACTTCGGGCACCATCCGAAACTCGAATACGAGCGTCTGGTGAACTGATGTACTCGATATTCGTGTGATTCGTGCAATTCGTGGTTCAAAAGCAGTTGGGTTGCGGCGGCGGGGCAATCCGCTTACAATCCTCATATTCGACACGTCGATTACGGGATTCTGTGGAAAGGGTCGAATCATGCGTCTGGTGCGAATGATTGTTCTGCCTCTCGTCATTACGTATGTCATCGCCTCTTGCGCGTCAGGTCAGGAGTACGGCACGCCGGACCGGGGTCAGCCCGGCGACGAAATGATCCAGCAGTACCTCCAACGTGAAGCCGGGCGAATCCATGAGAGATTCGCGCAGGACATTGAGTCGCGAGAGAAGTGGGACAAGCTCCACCCGACGTACAGGCAGGAATATCTCTACATGCTGGGCCTGTGGCCGATGCCGGAGAAGACTCCGCTTCGCGCGACTGTTACTGGGACGCTGGAGCGGGACGGTTACGTTGTCGACATGTTGCACTATCAAAGCGTACCGGGGCTGTATGTCACGGGCAATCTCTACCGGCCCTCGCGTGTAGAGGCGGGGCAGCGATTGCCGGCTGTACTCTACGTCTGCGGTCACTCGTTTTGCGGGCGCAACGGCAACAAGACTGCCTACCAGTCCCACGGGATCTGGTTCGCCCGGCACGGCTACATCTGCTTGGTCCTCGACACGCTGCAGTTGGGCGAGATCGCCGCGATCCATCACGGCACGTATCGCGAGGGCCGCTGGTGGTGGCATTCACGCGGTTACACACCGGCGGGTGTGGAATGCCTCAATGGCATCCGGGGCATCGACTACCTGATCGGCCGGCCGGACGTGGACTCCCAAAGAATCGCTGTGACCGGGATCAGCGGAGGTGGCGCGGCGACATTCTGGATTGCCGCCGCCGATGAGCGCGTCAAGGTCGCCGTGCCGGTCAGCGGTATGGCGGACCTGCCATCCTATGTCTCCAACCGCGTCATCAATGGCCACTGCGACTGCATGTTCCTCTATAACACGTTCCGATGGCCGTGGACTCGCATCGCCGCTCTCATCACGCCCAGGGCCATGCTATTCACCAACAGCGATCAGGACGCGATCTTCCCCATGGATGCGAACCAGCGGGTGATCAACAACCTCGAACGCCTCTACAGTCTCTACGGAGCGGGGGACTTCGTCGACAGTTTCGTCAGTGTCGGCGGCCACGCGTATCGCAAGGACATCCGCCAAGCGGCCTACCGCTTCATCAACATGCACCTCAAGAACGACCCGCGCGTGGTCGAGGACAGCGAAGTCGATCTTGTGACAGGCCCGGAGAACAATCGCACGTACCCGATAGCCCCGGAAAAGCTCCGCGTCTTCTCGAAGGATTCGGACATCCCCAAGGACGAGTTGAACACGACCATCGATCAGTATTTTGTGCCGATGGCAAACGTCGAGTCTCCGCAAAAGGGCCAATACGATTCCTGGCGGGCGCCGCTGATGACCGAGCTTCGCCGCGTCGCGTTCGGCGGTCTCCCCGACCGAATCCCGCCGGCAACTTTTCTTCGGCAGGACTCGTCAGATGCTGTGTGGTTGACCGCTGAGCCTGGCGCGCAGATTTATCTGCAGCACGTGCCCGATGCCGGCACCGCAGCGAAGCCGATCCGCGTCGTGCTGGTAGTGCGAAACCTGGATCCGAACGAGCCTACTCCGCATAAGTGGGAACCCAGCGATCATGTATACGTGTGCAGCCCTCGCGGCGTGGGTGAGACGCGGTGGAGCCGCAGAAATCCCCCAAATTACGTCGAGCGTTCACATGTACTGCTGGGACGTACCGTTGACGCGGGACGTATCTGGGATATTATCGCCGCGGCTCGCTTCCTCTGCGCCAAGTACAACGGGGCAACGCCTGTCTATGTCGCCGGGGAGGGGCCTGCTGCTGTCCTAGCGGCCTACGCCGCTCTGTGGGTGCCGGAGATTGCCGGTGTGATCGCCGTCAATCCGCCTGCCTCGCACATGGATGGCAACGCGCCGCAATTCCTGAACGTCCTGCGAGTGTGCGACATTCCGGATGCGTTTGGTATGCTTGCTCCGCGTCCCCTGATTCTGCACGGCTACGGCGGCGAGGCCCTGAAGAAAGTGACTCAAATCTACGTCTCCGCCGACGCTTCAGAAAAACTCCTGACCAAGCCCGGCGAGAAGTAATACCCATTACGCCTGAGTTCGTCGTAGCATACCATCAAGGTTTGGGTGGCAGCGGCAAGCGCCAGCTTGCCGATGGTTTGCCCATTCGCCATCGGCAAAGCCTTCGGCCTTGCCGCTGCCACCCGGAGATGCGAGATACCCAATCGTAATGGGTAGAAAAAGGGAAGCCCCCGCGATTTGATGAGGGAGAGGAAGCGAGACTACGCGGGGGCTTGAAGGCTTTATCATTTATCTCACATCATCGCTTAACTGCCGCCAGCCACGGCTGGGTCTCGGTGGGAATGCTACCGCGCATGCGGAGGCTTGTCATCACGAAAACGCGGATTTTTTTCACAACCGAACAGCCCGGTTTGTCACCCCGAGCCCGTTCGACTGCGCTGGACAGGACGAAATGGGAGTCTGCGACGGCCTCAGTAGTCCTTGAACTCTCTCAGCCATTCGGGCCAGTCATCGGGCGTCACGGAGCCGGCCCGCGTCCACATATTCGCCGTGTTGAATTGCCGGTTCCATCTGAAGGTCCATAATTCCTTGAGGCCCACCTTGCGCTGGCTCATATCCGCGAACAGGTAGTTCACATAGCCCATGTGGCGGTTCATGCAGAGGATGGCCCACTCGTTGAAGCCGGACATGTCCCCCTCGACGGGGGGCGGCCCCGCGTTGGCGTTGGGCCAGGCATCGACGTACCCACAATCGAAGAACAGAGGCACGGTATCCGGTTTCTTGATGGTGTTGCGGTTCTTCCAGTACTCCGGCGGCGCGCGATCGCAAATCCACTCGTTCTCGCCGTAGCTGCCGCAGTCCGGTGTCTCCTTTTGTTTGAGATTTGCCCATCCCTGTCGGTCCCACGACCAGGCGCGGAACGCGAACTGGCCGGGCGAGACCATCGGCAACGTCGCCGCCGGGCAGAGCGTCAGCTTGCCCCGGTCCTGGTAGTAAGGCATCAACAGCACCAGCCAATCGTTCGCTGCGTCGCCGCCCGCGCTGCCGCCCGTATTGAATTTGCCCCCGCTGTCCTCCGTGTACATGTGCCAGACGTAACTCCACTGTCTGAGATTCGACAGGCACGCCACCGCCCTCGCCTGTTTCCTCGCTTTGTTCAGGCTGGGCATCAGGATCGACATCAGCAGCGCGATGATCGCGATGACGACGAGCAGCTCGATAAGTGTGAAGGCCCGTCGCTTTGTTGTCATAGCCTCACCTCTCTGATAGCCGGCTGCTGTGTTCGCATCTATCGCTCATCGCAAAGGCGAACAACCACTCGTATTATACTTCACGGGGCCGGTTGAGCCAAGAAATTGAGCCGTGATGCGGTGCATGAAATTGAATCAGATTCGAGAGAGGTTTTTGCCGGCACGCGGCAGTGCGGGTATGATAGTAGCCTTTTGAAGAGCATCATATTTCTTCCGTTGACGAGCCCCGGCGAACGGGGCGATTTCGATTCAGGTTTCGTTCGTAACCTGGGAGACTTGGCATGAAAGCCCTTGTAAAGAGCAGATCGGAGCCCGGCTTGTGGCTGGCGGATGTTCCGGAGCCTCAAATCAGCATCAACGATGTCCTGATCCAGGTGGCGAAGACCTCGATCTGCGGCACGGACGTTCATATCTACAACTGGGATGCCTGGGCACAAAAGACGATTCATGTGCCCATGGTGATCGGGCACGAGTTCGTCGGCCGGATCGTCGAGCTCGGCGGCAACGTCCACGATTTCCAGGTCGGCGATCTGGTCAGCGCGGAAGGGCACGTCGTGTGCGGCCGGTGTCGCAATTGCCTGGCCGGCCGACGCCACCTGTGCAACGCGCCGCGCGGGATCGGCGTGAATCGCGACGGCGCATTCGCGGAGTACATCTCCGTGCCCGTGACGAACATCTGGTACTGCGACACCGCCATCCCGACGGATGTCCTGAGCTGCTTCGATCCGCTGGGCAACGCCGCTCACACGGCCCTGAGCTTCAATCTCGTGGGAGAGGACGTGCTGATCACGGGGGCCGGGCCCATCGGCTGCATGGCCGCGGGAATCGCCAAGCGGGTGGGCGCCCGCCACGTCGTCGTGACCGACATCAACCCGTACCGCCTGCAGCTCGCCGACCAGATGGGGGCCACGTTGACGGTCGATGTTCGGACCACCCGCCTCAAGCAGGTGCAGGAGCAGCTTGGGATGAAGGAGGGGTTCGATGTCGGCATGGAGATGTCGGGCAGCCCCGATGCCCTGCGGGAAATGATCGCCAACATGGCGCACGGCGGCAAGATCGCACTGCTGGGCATCCTGCCGCGTACGGAGATCGATTGGGATTTCGTCGTCTTCAACGGCCTGACGATCACGGGCATCTACGGCCGGGAAATGTACGAGACCTGGTACAAAATGACGATGCTGATCCAGGGCGGCCTGGACATCACGCCGCTGATCACGCACCGCTATCATTACCTGGAGTTCCAGAAAGGCTTCGACGCGATGCGCTCGGGCAACTCGGGCAAAGTAGTATTGACCTGGCACGACTGAAGGATTCTCTGCCACAGAGGGCACAGAGAAGAAGGAGTGGGAAGGTAGGAAGGTAAGAACGTAAGAGGGTAGGATTTGGGCAAGGCATTCCGACCTTCTTACCGTCTTCACTTCTTACCTTCGTCCACACTCTGTGATCTCTGTGTCCTCTGTGGCTCAATTTCTTGCGGGCACTGAAAGGATGCAGGCATGTACGGGAGCATGAAGACCTACTTGCAGGAGCAGTTGACGGAGATTCAAAACGCCGGCCTGGAAAAGCCGGAGCGTGTCATCACCAGTCCGCAGGGCAACTGGATCACCACGTCCGCGGGCCGGCGCGTGCTGAACCTGTGCGCCAACAACTACCTGGGCCTGGGGAACCATCCGGAGGTGGTCCGTGCCGCTCGCGAGAGCTACGAGAAGTGGGGGTTTGGGCTGGCCTCCGTGCGATTCATCTGCGGCACGCAGCAGATTCACAAGGACCTGGAGGCAGCCGTCACGAAGTTCCTCGGCACGGAAGACACGATCATCTACGGCTCCTGCTTCGACGCCAACGGCGGCCTGTTCGAGACCCTCCTGAGCGAGCAGGACGCCATCATCAGCGACCAGTTGAATCACGCGAGCATCATCGACGGCGTGCGCCTATGCAAGGCCCAGCGGCTCCGCTTCAACAACAGCGACATGAAGGACCTCGAAGAGCAGCTCAAGTCGGCCCGGCCCTCGCGGTTCCGCTTGATCGCCACCGACGGTGTCTTCTCCATGGACGGCTACATCGCCCGGCTGGACGAGATCTGCGCCCTCGCGGACCGCTACGATGCGATGGTCATGATCGACGACTGCCACGCCACCGGCGTCATCGGGCGAACCGGCCGTGGCACGCCCGAGTATCGCGGTGTCATGGGCCGTGTCGATATCATTACAGGCACATTCGGCAAGGCCCTCGGCGGCGCCAGCGGCGGTTTCACCTCCGGCCGCAAAGAGATCATCGACATGCTCCGCCAGCGAAGCCGGCCCTACCTGTTCTCCAACACCCTCGCCCCCGCCATCGCCGCCGGCTCCATCAAAGCCCTTGAGTTACTCACCCGTTCCACAGACCTGTTAGACCGCCTGCGGGACAACACGCAATACTTCCGTCATCGCATCACAGAGACCGGCCTGACCGGCCTGACCGGCGAGCACCCCATCACCCCCGTCATGCTCGGCGACGCCGCCCTCGCTCAGGAAATGTCGAAGCGCCTCCTCGAAAAAGGCGTCTACGTGATCGGCTTCTCCTTCCCGGTCGTCCCCAAAGGCCGGGCCAGAATCCGAACCCAGGTCTCCGCCGCCCACACCCACCAGGACCTCGACTTCGCGGTCGAGAAGTTCGCCGAAGTGAGCCGAGCGCTGGGCCTGCCCCTCGCCGCTCAGCCATAGGCGTCCGCCCCCCTGATGGTCCTATGCGTGTTTGACATGCACAGCGGCTACCCGTGCAGAAAAACCTCCGATGTGACACAATTGTAACAGGCGGGTAACAAAAGGGTAAAACAGGGGTGATATATTTCCGAGGGTTCTTACGACTAACACCAGTAGACGTATTGCCTTGGGGTCCGCGGTGAGATGTTCTCCCTCGGCCCATACCTGCAGGTATTTGGCAACTGGATGCATGGTGCAGTATCAACCCTTTGGAAAGGACAGGACGATGAAACCCTCCATTGCACTTGTGATCGCAGTGACCGTCTGGACGGCATCCGTGGCAGGTATCGGCTGGGGAGGTTCTGAAAATGCGGCGGTGCCTCCGAAGATGGCCGGAAAATGGCTGGGAACCATCACCTTCGGCAGCGTGAAACTGCGCATCGGGTTCGAGATAGCGGAGGCACAGGCAGGCGGCTACACCGGCTCCATGCGCAGCATCGACCAGAACGGCTTGCCCTATCCCATGAGTGCGGTCAAGTTGAGCAGCGGCAGCGTGCGTCTGGAAATGGACGTCATCCGCAGCGCCTATGAAGGGAAATTCACGGACGCCGACACGATCGAGGGAAACTGGCTCCAGCACGGAACCGGCACACCCCTCGTGATGAAACGGGTGGACACGTTCCCGGAAATCATCCGTCCTCAGACCCCCGGGAAGCCCTACCCGTACACGGAGGAGGACGTGGCCTACGAGAATCCCTCGGCGAAGGTCCACATCGCGGGGTCGCTGACTCTGCCGAACGGGAAAGGCCCATTCCCGGCGGTGCTCCTCATCGTCGGATCGGGACCCCTGAACCGTGATGAAGAAGTGGCTTTCCACAAGCCGTTCCTCGTACTCGCGGACCACCTCACCCGACAGGGCATCGCGGTTCTGCGGGCCGACAAGCGCGGGGTGGGCAAGACGACCGGCGACTTCGAAGAAGCGACAATCCACGATTTGGCGGACGATGTCCGTGCCGGAATGGAGTACCTGAAGACCCGCAAGGAAATCGATCCGAAACGCATCGGCCTGCTCGGGCACAGCGAAGGCGGCGTCGTCGCTCCGATCCTGGCCTCCCAGTCGGCGGATGTCGCATTCGTCGTGATGCTCGCCGGACTGGGACAGAATAACGGGGACATCATCATTTTCCAGAAGATTCTGGCCGCCAAACAACGTGGGGCGGACGAGAACACGCTCGCCCTGATGCGTTCCTGGTACGAGAGGCTCTATGCCGTGGTGCGCGAGGATACGGATAGTGCCACCGCCGAGAAGAAGATCCGCGCGCTGCATGCCACTCTGACCTCGGACGAGAAAGACAAGCTCGGTTGGCCGGACAGCGGTCTGGATCGTGAGATTGCGGATCAACTCAAATATCATTGGCGGTGTGATGTGCGGCATGACCCCCGGGCGACTCTCATGAAGGTCCGATGTCCCGTGCTTGCCGTCGGCGGCGACCGGGACGTGCAGGTCCCCTCGAAGGAGAACCTTGCGATCATCGAGGAGGCCCTCAAAGCCGGTGGGAATCCCCGGTTCACCGTCCGTGAGCTTCCCGGGCTGAACCACGGGTTCCGGACGGAGCCGCACGCCCCGGGATCAGACGACGAAACGCTCGCTCCCGTGGTCTTGCAGACGATCTCCGACTGGATCATCGCCCAGACCAGCCCCGCCCGCTGAGAGACCCAGTAACACCGGAAGCACTGCTGTCGTAACGTCAATTCCACTCGGGACAGTCATCTGTTCTCCCTGCCCACAGCAGATGACTGTCCCATTACCTCCCCCGAATTGTCGGGTGTCATGGTCTACGGCCAAAGCAGGGAGGAAGCCATTTCCAAAGTCAAGGCGTTGGTCTTGCGTGCCCTGGCGAACCGCCAAACACACCGGCCTCAAACCTGACGATCGGCGGGATTACCTGACCGGACTCCGCTCCTGGGGACTGAGGCCACGCGACCTCGTTAAGGTGAATGGAGCCGGTTCGTACGTAGTTTACTGGCGCCCCGGAAGGGTGACGCCGAATAGATGTTTGGGATTCCCGCGAAAAAATCCCGCGACCGTCTTGACAACGGCTTGCTCATAGATGTCCCCGGAATTCCCCCGGAATTCCCCGCCGCTTTTTCCCTGGAAGACGCTGATCCCGGATGCTTGAGCTTTTGGCCTTGCGAGAAAAGGTGAGTCTGTTTATCATGCCGCACTGCGTATGAGCCCTCTCGAAACCATCGCGGTCATCGTCGGTGTGGTGTCAGGTGTGTCCGGCCTCGTGTTGGGTATCCTCAACTACCTGCACCAGCGGGACACCAGCCGTCCGCGCCTCGTGGTTCGCCTGCACGCGCCCAGCGCTCATGATCTCAGGATGGACGCCGTCGTGCAGGTCTGCAACGTCGGGCGGGTGCCGGTGGTGCTGGACGGGACCATCTGGTTCCAGCGCACTCGCCGGCAGGAGAAGGACCCATTCTGCCTCACGAACGAGGTGATCACAAACATCGAGAAGTGGCCGTACAAGTTCAAGCCGCAGGACGCCGTGTGGCTGCAATTCAATCCTGACGGCCTGCCAAACGAACTGGGCCGAGCTTTCGTCAAGACCGTGGTCGGCGACAAGTTCAAGGCCAGCCGACGCGACATGCGGGAGTTCGCGCGCGACCGCCGGAAGTGGGACGGCCTGCGCAAGGCACCCCCGACTTAGCCCGCTGCCGCCGAACGCTTGAGACTTGCGGGAGAAGGTGAGCGCGCTTATGATAGGGCACTGCGTATGAGTACCCTTCAAGCCATAGCGATCATCGTCGGCGTGGTGTCGGGTGTGTCCGGCCTTGTATTGGGCATCCTCAGCTACCTGCACCAGCGGGACACCAGCCGTCCTCGCCTCGTAGTTCGGCTGCACGCGCCCTTTGTTCGTAACCCCAACACCCCGCAGCGAAAGAAGATGCCAGGGGTGGTAATTGTCCATAACGTAGGACACATACCGGTGGTGATGTCCCCGTACCTTGTATTCCGACCTAAGCGCGCAAAGAAGGGTGGGTATATGGTCCAACTCATCGCAGCCGATGACGTTGACTTGACGAATGAGCTCAAGCCACAGCACAAGGCGTGGCTGACATTCAACACGGACTACCTGCCGGAAGGGCACGAACTGGACCGAGTCTCCGTGTTTAGTGAAGTCCACGAAGAGTTCAAGCCCAGCCGGCGCGAGATGCGGAAGTTCACCAGCAACATGCGGAAGTTCGCTCGCGACATACGGAAGTTCGCCGAGCAGCGTAACGCGGCCTCTTCACCGCCGTCATGCTGATGGCTGTTCCGCGAGCAAGTCGGCGTAGCACTTCTCAAGGTCAGCGACTTCCTTCTTCAGCGATTCGTTGTTGGGAAGTCGCTCCAGTAGCGCCTTCTTCTGAAGAAGCAACCGCTCACAAGCACCGAACCGGGTACGCCAAGACACGGCCCGGAACGCACGCACGGTTTCCGTTGCTGCCTCCACCCGGCGGACGCGGCCCCGCTCTTCTGCTTCGGCTTTAATTCCGGGGACAGTATACTTTATTTGGGTTAACATGGACGGAGTTTTGATTACCGGCGTACAAACTGGATTCCCGCCCCCGATCAGGTCGAGGGCAGGCTCTGCGCGGGAATGACATGAAGCATGGGAGTGTTCGCGTGGTTCGCGTCCCCCGCCTTCGCGAGGGCAAGATTTCGCGGTTGAAAGAAGGATCGGTGGGCGGAGCCCACCCTACCGCTGTCGCCCGGCTTGTGACCCTCTCATTTTATCCGAGGTCTCTGTGTCCTCTGTGCCCTCTGTGGCGACTTGTTTGTCCTGCGTCGTGCGGGATGCGGCTTGCGCGTTGGCTTTGCCTTCTTCTTGTTGTCCTTTGTCTTGGCTTTGCGCGTGGCCTTCTTGCGTTCTTTCGTTTTGATCTTCTTGGGTGTGCGGGCGAATGGTGATTCGCCCCTACGGCGGACGGATGATGGTCTGCCCCTACCGCGGGTGCGTTTGCGGATGATGGAGAGTTCGCCGGTGCGGAGGTATTGGGCGTGGACGCGGCGTCGGCGCTCGGGGGGCCATTCCTCGGGGAAGTTGGGCCGGGCGAACTCGCCGAAGGCTTCGACCGCGGCGTGGTCGTAGGCCCGGGCCGCCTCGACGTCGGTGAGGAAATAGCCGAGCCAGTATAGTCTGCCCTCGACGCGGATTCGTGCGCCGATCTTGACCTGGCTATTGCAGCAATGAATGCCTTTGAATCGGGAACGTCCGCCGTGCTTCCTGCAACTGTTACGCCGATTCTCGCGCTGGTTGCAGACGCGGAGATTGAGCCGGCAGTTGTTGGCCACGTTGCCGTCGTGGTGGTCCACGACCATCCCTTTGGGCGGCTGCATGATCTGGCGATGCATCAAGATCATCCTGTGCTTGTCGATCCGTGCGGCGTACCCGCCGCGGGTCATGTGCCAGCTCCACTGACTGAGGGACGGGTAGTCAGCGGCGTCCACGTAGGCGTAGTGGCCGTCAGCCAGCGGAATCAGGCGGACATCGCCCTGGGGCACAGTGGGCTTGCGTCGGTAGTTCTTACAGGGCACGCCGGGGACCTCGTGCAACTGCGCGGGCCACTGCGGGTGGTTGGCGCACGTCGGCAGGATTGGCTCGCCCAGCCACGCCCGTCGGAGCCACAACTCCGGGTCGCAGACGGAATAGATGCAATTGTGACAACTCGGTCCGGTCATGATTCCTCCCTTCCATTGGCATTCCGCGCCGGCGACAATGTCCCGGCCGACCATAGGTCGCTCTGCATGACTTATGGGAAATCGTACATATACGGAGGTTAGTTGTAAACAAAAATATCGGCGCTTTTCGGCACCCATGGCGCAAGTCCTTGTCGCCAAAAGAGTAAGAGTGCCATTTTCTTTTCTTTCGTCAGGGTGGCGGAGGAACCTGAGATAGGCATGCTCTCCTGGGAAGAAAAGGAGACGTTCTATGAGGAAAGGCCTGCCGGCGTCACTACAAACAGGGTCTGCGGCTGTGCGATGGGGTCACACCCGGGTATGAGTGTGCGGCTAATTTTCGTGGGCTTGGAGGGCTTCGCAAGGCGAGCGGGGACGCTCGCCCTACGCGGAGGGCGGTCCATGCTCCTCGTAGGTCGTGCGTCCCCGCACGACTCCCTTCCCTGGGCCGCCTTGGCGGACGAGGGTTTCTTCTGGTGGGAACGGGCGCGGGCGGGTATAAAGGCGGCCTTGTGGGCAGTCTGGGCAAGGGTGTCTGTGGGTAAGGAGAATGGGCATGGCGAATCCGCAAAGGTGGCAGGGTAGAGACGCAAAATCTTGCGTCTCCACGCGACGGGACTTCCTGAAAATGACAGCAACGGCGGGGGCGGGGACGTTGGGAGCGGCGGCTATCCTATCGGGGGCAGGGTGTTCGAGCACCGGTGAGACGCAAAATGTTGCGTCTCTACGGGGGTTGATCGGCATGAACAGCGTCATCCTGTTCCAGGGGGACTCCATCACCGACGCGGGGCGGGACAGGGCACGGGAGAAGAATGCAAACGATGCGAGGGCCCTGGGGACGGGCTATGCCTATCTTGCCGCGGCGGAATTGCTGGCGGAGCGCTCGGCCGATGGGCTGAAGATCTACAATCGCGGCATCAGCGGGAACAAGGTATTCCAGCTTGCCGAGCGGTGGGACGCCGACTGCATTTCCCTTAAGCCGGATCTCGTGAGTATCCTCATCGGCGTCAACGATATCTGGCACCGGCTCAACGGCCAGTACAATGGCACCATCGATGTCTATGAGAAAGACTATTGGGCCCTGCTGGAGCAGACGCGGCAGGCACTTCCGCAGACGAAACTGGTGGTTTGCGAGCCCTTTGTCCTTCGCTGCGGGGCCGTCAACGAGAAATGGTTCCCTGATTTCGATGGGTACCGGGCCGCGGCCAAGAGAGTCGCGACCAGCTTCGATGCCCTGTTTATTCCCTTTCAGGCAATGTTCGATGAAGCAGCGCAAAAGGCCCCGCCTGCCCACTGGGCGGGGGACGGGGTCCATCCCACCATGGCCGGCGCCTGTCTGATGGCGCGGACCTGGCTCAAAGCCGTCTCGCGTGCGCGTGCCTGAAAAAAGCGAAAAATCTGGAACACGCGACGGTTTTCGGGTATCCTGTATACAGGTACAGGTAAGAACGCCGAGATCTGGAAAGGGGTGAAACTATGGGTACAAGACGTGGGTTCACACTCATCGAGTTGCTCGTGGTGATTGCGATCATTTCCATCCTGATGGCGATCCTCTTGCCGGCGCTGAATCGGGTGAAGGACCAGGCGAGGGAGACCCGCTGTCGGGCTAATCTGCGGCAATACGCCCTGGCGGGAAGGATGTATTCGGATGACAACGACTATGAGTTCCCGTACTCCTTCAAGTGGCTCTACAATGTGGGCGGCGTGAACTGCAACTGGCACGACGCGAAAAACAATTTGGATCGGAACCCACAACTGGCCGGCGACCTCTGGGACTATTTGAAGGGTCTGGACATCCATCTCTGCCCCACGTTTGACGTTGTGGCCCGGGCGAGGAGCTGTTCTCGCTGCTTTGGGAACCCGATTCCCGTCGAGCCGCAGTATGGGTACACGATGAACTCCTATCTCCATGGCGATGCGTGGGGCTCTGTACCGCAGCAGTACCGCACAAGCATCGAGAAACTCACGAAGGAATCGCAGGTGAAGCATGCGGCGATGACGTTCTACTTTGCGGAAGAGAACACTTGGGCCATTCCGGGAATCAGCGGCGCAGGCATCAACGACAACAATCTTCGCTCCACTCCCGCCGGGAACACCGACTGCTTTGCGACGTTCCACAAGCCGCCCAGCGGCGACCTGAATCTGGGCGTCTGCAACGCGTCGTTCGTCGATGGGCACGTGGAAACCGTGACTGCCTATCCCAAGGGCAACACGTATCAACTCAGCTGGCCCGCCGGCAAACCCGCGCCGACCTGGTGAGCCTTCATGGCGCTGGTGAGGACCGTGCTGCGTGAATGGTCCGGCGGACGGGGTGTGGGTTGAGCGTACCGGGTCACTGTACTTCCACCGACTTGCCGAGCACGTCCTGGACGTAGAGCATCTTGACCCAGACCAGGATGACGGCCATGAGCGGCGTGGCGACCAGGGCGCCGAGCACGCCGAACAGCAATCCGAGAGCGACCACGGCCAGGATCACCAAGGCCGGAGGCAATTCCACCGCCTTCTTCTGGATCAGGGGGACCAGCACCTGGTTCTCGATCTGCTGCACGATGACATAGACGATGATGGCGTACAGGGCGGTTGTCCAGTCCTGCGTCAGTGCGATGAGCACGCCGGGAATGGCCGCCGCGACGGGACCGATGTACGGGATGAACTCCAGGACCCCGGCAATGACGCCGAGCAGGAAGGCCATTGGCACTCCCGCCAGCCACAGGCCCGCGGCGACCAGAATCCCCACGGCGAGCATGGAGACGGCCTGGCCCAGCAGCCAGTGCTGCAGCGTCAGTGCGGTCGCGTCGAACACTTCGGTGATGCGCTGAGATTTGCTCCTGGGCACCAGCGAGACGATTCCGCGTCTGTAGATGCCCGGATTGACGGCGAAGTAGACGGCGGTGAAGATCACGATGATGAAGTCGGCGACGATGGTGAAGGCGGCGGAGGCGATCCCCGTAAAGCGGGTGACCAGATGGAGCCCCTGGCCTGCCGCCGCTTCCGGGCTTGCCAGGTGGTCGAGGATGTACTGGCCCCAGGGATACTGTTTCAGCCGCTCCTCAATCCGTTGGATGGAGTCCGGCAAGGTCCTGATGAGCTGTCCCAGTTGCTCGTCGATCTGCGGACCGGCGAACCAGATGAACAGACTGAGAGCGGCGATCAGTACGACGGCGACGGGAAGCAGGGCCCATTCCGTTGAGACTCGCAGATACCGCCCGAGCAGCCGGGCCGCGCCCCGAAGGGCCGCGGCCAGAAGAACGCCAACGAAGGCCAGCAGAAGCGCTCCGGCGATCCGCCAGACAAGCAGGGCCAGCGCCACGACCACAACCGCCACCAGTACGTGGTAGGTGAACAAGCTGAATCCGCGATACTCTCTATCGGCATTGGCAGGTACCATGGTCGTCCCTCGCACGAGTTGATGATCTCCCCTTCAATGCACCATCGCGATGATGCTCTTCTGCCGCCAGAGAACCTTGTCCATAGCTCTGTTCCTTCGCCACGTCCTCGGGCCTCTCCCTGGATCCACTGATACCCCAGAAACCTGAATTCCCGCGAATCCTCAATGGGGTTTTCCCCCAAGGCTCGCTCTCCGATTCCCTATGAATAGGATGACGGATTGATGGCGAAGCAGATGGCGGCCAGGCATGTTGACACCCGGTCGCCGCCTGGCTATACTCCCCCTCGAAGGAACACGCGTGGCTGGGCATTCAGGTTTGGGAGACGTGACCATGAGTAAGCCCGTTGTCTTCATCTCATCGACCTGCGAAGACCTCAAGTGGACGGGTCATCGCGACGCCGCCCGCGACGCGGCACTTGGGGCAGGCTTCTATCCGGAGATGCAGGAGTACTGGGCGGCCAAAGACAATCCGCCCTTGAAAGGGTGCCTGGCCCGTGTCGCCAAGGCCGATGTCCTGGTCGTTATTGTCGCCTACCGTTTCGGCTGGGTCCCGCCCGATCAGCGAGAGAAGAACCGCAAGAAGCGCAAGAGCATCACGTGGCTGGAATGCGAGCAGGCAAAAGACAGCGGCAAGGACGTGCTGGTCTTTCTCGTTGACGACAAGCACGACTGGCCGGCGGACCTGCGAGAAGAATACGCGCTCGTTTCGGCCGCCCGGGAGAACAAACTGACGGCCAAATTGGCCGCAGACGTTCAGTGGCGAGTCAATCGGCTCAGGGAGTTCAAGAAATGGCTTGGTAAGGACCGGGTGAGTGCAACCTTTACCACGCCGGGGCATCTGCGAGAGAAGATCAAAGACGCCCTGCGTGGGTGGTGTGAGGACCATCGAATCACTGAAGGATTGGGCCCACAAATATCCGACCCGGATCGCTATCTGCGTGTGGTCCGGGATGAGACTTCACACATCGACATCCGTGGGTTCCAGGTGGCAAGCGGCCGGGCTCAACGCTTTCCGATAGACGACCTCTATATCCCGCTGAAGACTGTCCTTGCCGGGAAATTGCAGAAACCCCGACGCAAGGCGAGGGACAACAAGGAAACACAACCGCGCATGGAGGAGCGCAAACCGATTGAACTGCACAACGCCCTAAAGCACCGCACGCTCGTCATCCTGGGCGATCCGGGCGCGGGGAAAACGACGTTCCTGCAGCGGATTGCCTACGGGTTGTGCAACAGCAGGCTCGGACTCGATGGCAAGACAACGGCCGAGACTCTGGGCTTGGACAAAGAAGCGTTCCCCATGTTGATTCGCATCTCGGACCTGGTCAAGCACATTGGAACATGTTGTGGGAAAGAGCAAGGATCGCCCCACGTGGAGAATTCGCCCGCCTGGTTGGCGCACTTCATGGCCGCCACCAGTGCTGACGAGATGACGGGCCTGGACCGGCAGTTCTTTGAGGAGATGATCGAAAAGGGTCGGGCGGTGGTGTTGTTGGATGGGCTGGACGAGACGGCGACGAGGGAACAGCGGGAGAATGTCGCCGATCTTGTGACCAGAGCCGCCGGGCTTTTCGAGAATTGCCGGTTCGTTGTGACCAGCCGGCCGCAGGCATTCGAAGGCAAGGCCGTCGTGGAAGGCTTCACCCAGGTCTCGATTGATCCTCTGGAAGATGCCGCTATCACGGGGTTCTTGACACGATGGTGTCGAGCGATCTTCAGCGCCGATAACCGCCAAGCCGACAAACATTGTGACGATTTGCTCAATGCGGTTCGCTCGCGTTCCGAGATTCGTCGGATGGCGCGCAACCCCACGATGCTCACAGCGCTGGCTGTGGTGCACTGGCATGAGAAGCGCCTGCCCGAACAACGTGCCGACCTCTATGAGTCGATCATCACGTGGCTGTCCCGGTCTCGGGAGAGACGGGAGGGCCGGCTTCCCGCAGAAGTCTGTGTCAGTCGCCTTCAGGAGCTGGCGCTGGCCATGCAGAATGCCCCGGAGGGCCGCCAGGTGCAGGTTTCCCGCCGTTGGGCGGCGGAGCAGATTGCCGACGAATGGCCCGATAGATCCACGCAACGCCGTGTCGATGTGGCGGAGCGATTCTTGACGGAAGAAGAGATGGACAGCGGTATCGTGGTGGCGCGCGGCGATGACATCCGGTTCTGGCACCTGACGTTTCAGGAGTTTCTGGCGGCCAGGGCTATCGCCGCCCGTCCGGAGGGGGAGGCTCGGGAGATCGTCCTGACGCCGTCCGACAAGCCCAAGTTGTATCTGCCTTCCTGGCGTGAGGTCGTGCTGCTTCTGGCGGGCGTCCTGCACAAGCAGGGCCATCGCAAAGTCGATGCCTTCCTCTCCGCGATCCTGGATGGTGCCTGTGCCGGTGGGGCGCTTGCCGAGCAGGCCCGCTGTGCCGGCCTGCTGGGGGCGGCCGTACGCGACCTCGCGGCGGTCGCCTATCGGCCCGCCGACCCGCGATACCAGCAGCTTCTCGACCGCGTAATGGCCATTTTCGACGCCAGGCGCGCCGAGGGCATCGAGATCAAGGTCATCATCGAGGCCGCCGAGGCCCTGGGCCAGGCCGGCGATCCACGCTTCACCGACGCCGCCCGGGCCGAAAACTGGATCACGATCCCCGCCGGCGAGTTCCTCATGGGCGCCCAGAAGGAGGACCGCGCCAAGCCCAACTACGATCCCGATGCGTACGACGACGAAACGCCTGTCCACCGAGTGAGTCCGGAGGCCTATCGGATCGGGCGCTACCCCGTGACCGTGGCCGAGTACCTGCGGTTCGTCGAGGCGGAGGGCTATGATGACGAGCGCTTCTGGAGCAAAGAGGCGTTTCGAAAGTGGCCTGCGCCGGACGAATGGGAGGAGCAGCTTGAGCACCCCACTCGACCTGTGACCGGCGTGAGCTGGTACGAGGCGGCCGCCTACGCCGCGTGGTCAGGGTGCCGCCTGCCCACGGAGGCCGAATGGGAGCGTGCGGCTCGCGGCGCCGAGGGCCGGCGCTATCCCTGGGGAGACGAAAAGCCCAATCCGTCACTATTGAACTACTCGGAGAGCAAGATTGGTTGTCCGACACCCGTAGGCATCTACCCGCGTGGCGCCACGCCGGAGGGAATCCTCGACATGGCCGGCAACGTATGGGAATGGTGTAGTGACTGGTATGGGCCTTACATTTCTGGTAGTGTTACTGGCAGGCGTGGCCCCCTTTCGGGCGACAGCAGCGTCTTCCGGGGCGGCTGTTGGTACACCGACGCCAGGCTCTGCCGGTCGGCGAATCGCTACTGGAACACGCCCGCCGACCGCGACGTGGACGTGGGCCTCCGCCTCGCGAGGACAATGCCGTCCTACCCTTAAAGGGTGTTTAGGCCGGACAACGGCCCGCGGAGCGAGGCCAGTTGTCGGCCTCGGGGTCCAGGGGCGGAGCCCCTGGTCGAAGTTGACGAAATCAGAGCAGACCACGAAAGTCTTCGATGCGACTGAAGATCGTGACATTGACGTTCGATGAGCGCCTTGCCGGCTTCCCCGAGGAACCGCTCAAGCGGGCCGTGACCGGGGCCGAAGTCCTCGAGGTCAGCGAGCATTTCTACGAGTATGCCGGTGTACCTCGACTGACCCTGGTCTTGCGTCTGGGGGAGGAAGCGGGCCGTGGCATGCGCAGGCCCGTCGGGCCTGACCCCTATCAGAGTCTCCCGGATGACCGCAAGGGCCTCTATGTGGAGTTGAGGAAATGGCGAAACGAGAGAGCGGAGGCCGACGGGGTGCCTCCGTTCGTGATCCTGCGAAATGAGCTGATTGCGGAAATCTGCCGGCGGGTGCCGAGAACTCTGGGCTCGCTGCGGGAGATTCCCGGGATCGGGGAAAAGACGTGCGCGCGGTATGGCGCGCAGATCGTCGGCCTGATGCCGGAGGGTCTGGAGGCGGTCGCAAATGTGGACGGAGAGGGCAAATGAGATCATTTGGCGAGCTCTTCGAGCGGATCACGTCGCGTGACAATCTGGAACTCGCGATGCGGCTTGCGGCTCGGGGCAAGCGGGATCGCCGGCCCGTGCAGCGATTCCTCGGGGAAGCGGAGAAAGAACTGGTCGTGTTGCAGGAGGAACTCCGGGCCGGGACGTACAGACCAAGGGCGTACACGCAGTTCGGAATTCGCGATCCCAAGCCACGGACCATCAGTTGCGCCGACTTCCGGGATCGGGTGGTGCATCATGCCGTCTGCGACGTGATCGGACCGCTGCTGGAGCGCCGCATGATCTCGCATTCGTATGCCTGCCGGGTGGGCAAGGGAACGCACCGAGCCGTGTTACAGGCAGAGCGGTATTGTCGTGAATTCCCATATTATCTCAAAATGGACGTCCGCAAGTTCTTCGAGTCGGTCGATCATGAGATTCTGCTCGGCCTTCTCTGGCGTCTCTTACGGGAGCAGCGGCTTCGTGGTCTCCTGGGGGCGATCATCCGACACGGTGTGCCGAACGGTGCCGCCGGAAAGGGCCTGCCGATCGGGAACCTGACCAGCCAGTGGTTTGCGAACCTCTACTTGGATGGCTTGGATCATGTAGTCAAAGAGGAATGGTGCTTCCGTGGCTACATCCGGTACATGGATGACATCGTCTTGTGGGCCGACGACAAGGCGGATCTCTGGTGGGCGCTTTCATCTGTCCAGGGGTGGCTCCAGCCGGAGCGTGCGTTGACGCTGAAGGACGTGGCGACCCGCCTGGCGCCCACGAAAGACGGCTTGGCCTTTCTGGGCCTGAGGGTATACCCAGGTGCGTTGCGGTTGCAGCGTCAGAGGTACCGCCGACTGAAGCGCCTGATCATCCGCCGAGAGAAGGAACTGGAGCAGGGCACGATTCAGGAGGATCAGTTCATTGGCTCCCTACGGGCGGCGGCAGGGGTCCTGTCGTTCCTCGGATTAAAGGGACTTGTGACCAGTGGGATCGATCTGTGAGCTGTTTGAGTGGCCGGCGGAGAAGAGGCTTGGCCCCCTTTCGGGCGACAACAGCGTCAACCGGGGCGGCAGTTGGAACAACAACGCCAGGAACTGCCGGTCGGCGAATCGCAACAGGAACACGCCCGACAACCGCAACAAGAACGTGGGCCTCCGCCTCGCGAGCACAACGCAAAGGGTAGGACGGTGTTGTCCCATCCGCACGGACCCGTATCCCGCTTGCGGCGGGATCGAACATGACAGAGCCGGACAGGGCTGGTAGGCTGCGCCTAACGTCCTGTCCGGCTATTGTTGAAGACGTATAATGTTCCAACAGGCAGGAGGCCTATGGCCGGGGAACCGTTGAGTGGTCTGTCATCAAGGCCCGCCTTGACAGTTGGATGGGTCATGCTCGACAGGCAGACAGCGAACGATTCCTGAGGCGAATCAGCCGCGAGTGGAGGTTCACGAGGGCATGCCAGTTGCCTACTGGCATCGCTATGTGAATGGAGCCAATGAGATTCGAACTCACGACCTCTTGCATGCCATGCAAGCGCTCTCCCAACTGAGCTATGGCCCCGGAACATCCAAGCGTCGCCGGTCGTTGGCTTCCGGCGGCGTGCGATGCATCGTCATTATAGTAACACACCGGGCCGGTCCTGGCAAGCATTTTTTCGGGTTATTTGCCTCGCTCGTCGTGCCGCAGCTTTCCTCTGCCCACCCGGCGGATTTATAATGCTTTGCCCGAACCTTCAGTCCTATAAAGGATTATAAAGGCGGGGAAGACGTGGAGGTCCGCGGATTTGATCGACAGACAGAGGATACTGGTAACCGGTCGCGTTCAGGGCGTGGGGTTTCGGCCTGCGGTATATCGGCTGGCTCGCGAATTGGGGCTGACGGGCAAGGTCTTCAACGACACCCGCGGGGTGACGATCGAGTTACAGGGCGGCCGAGAGGGGATCGACGAGTTTGTCTGCCGTCTGCAATCGGGACCGGATAAGCCGCAACTTGCTGCGATTCAGTCCTGTAAGCGGGTGAGCATCGAGCCGGTCGAGGGCGAGGACGCCTTCGTCATCGAGAAAAGCGCCTCGGAGGGAACGGCCCTGTCGCAGGTGACCGCCGACGTCGCCACCTGCAGCGACTGTCTGGCCGAGATGAAGGATCCGCAGGACTTCCGACATCGCTATCCTTTCATCAACTGCACCAACTGCGGGCCGCGATACTCCATCATCAGGACCATCCCCTATGACCGGCCCAACACCACCATGTCGGTCTTTGAAATGTGTGCGGCGTGTGCGGCCCAGTATCACGACATGGCCGACAGGCGATTCCATGCTCAGCCCGTGGCCTGCCCACGATGCGGGCCGAAGATCTGGCTCGCGGATCCTGCAGGCAAACCGTTGTTGACGGACGATGATGAGGCCATCGCCGAGGCGGCGAGATTGTTGCGAGCGGGCAGGGTCGTCGCGATCAAAGGGGTCGGCGGATTTCACCTGGCTTGCGATGCCCTCAACGACGATGCAGTGCTCCGGCTGCGTCAGCGCAAGCGGCGGGACTACAAACCGTTTGCGATGATGGCGGCTTCCGTGTACGCCGTGCGTAAGCACGCGGTCGTGGATCGCGCCGCCGAAGAGTCTCTCACAACTCCGCAGAGTCCTATCGTGCTCCTGCCCAGGCGACCTGACGCCGCCATCGCGCCGGCTGTGGCGGAAGGCACGAGCACGCTTGGATTCATGCTGTGCTATGCGCCGCTACACTACCTGCTGTTCGCAGAGGGTCTGGAGGTGCTGGTGATGACGAGCGGAAACATCTCCGACGAGCCGCTGATCTGCAGAAATGAGCTTGCCCTGGAGCGGCTCGGCGACGTGGCGGACGCGTTTCTGATGCATGACCGCGAAATCTATCGACAGGTCGATGATTCCATTGTGCATTTCGTTGCGGGCGAGCAGGTTCTGTTACGGCGAGCGAGAGGCTACGTGCCGACGCCAATCTACATGGCGGAGAACTCGCCGCAGGAAGTGCTTGCGGCCGGCGCGGACCTGAAGAACGCGTTCTGCCTCGTCAAGCAAAACCAGCTTCTCCTCAGCGAGCACATTGGCGATCTGGAGGATGCCGAGGTGTACCATCATTACGTCCGCTCCATCGAGCACCTGAAGGGGCTGTTTGAGGTCGAGCCGCAAGTCGTCGCGTGCGATCTCCATCCTGGCTATCTGTCCACGCAGTACGCGAAATCGCTTCCCGCCGCGAGAGTCATCGAGGTCCAGCATCATTGGGCGCACATCGCCTCGGTGCTGGCCGAGCACGGATTGGCCGGGCCGGTCATCGGCTTGGAGTGCGATGGCACGGGCTACGGCACGGATGGAGCGATCTGGGGATGCGAGTGCATGATCGCATCGCTGGCAGGCTTCGAGCGATTCGGCCACCTGACGTACTATCCCCTGGCAGGCGGCGACAAGGCGAGCAGAGAGGCAATCCGGCCGCTCTTGAGCCTGCTGCGACAAGCATACGGGAAGGATTTCGCCCTTGCCGAATTTGCGTGGCTGCTCGAACGCATCGAGCCGGATCAGCGGAAACTCAGGCTCATCATGGAGCAGATCGATAAGGGCATCAACACCGTGAATACCTCCAGCCTGGGCAGGGTCTTTGATGCTGTCGCCGCCTTGGTCGGCCTGGGAGAACGCAACCACTTTGACGCGCAGTTGCCGATGGCCCTGGAGTCCATCGCGCGGCAGGGCGTGGATGACCGATACGAGTATGAGCTGCACAGTCCGGGTGGTGAACCGGTGCAGTTGAGCCTTCGTAAAACTCTGCAAGGATTGGTTGGCGACCTCAAGCGAGCAGAAGCTCCGGCAATGATCTCCGCGAAGTTTCACAATACGCTCGCCGAGGCTTTGCTGGCCTTGGCGAAAGCGGCCAGGGAGAGCACAGGGCTGGAGACGGCAGCCCTGAGCGGAGGGGTCTTCTGCAACCGTTATCTGGTGAATCACCTGGCTATGCGATTGAAGCAGGAAGGATTTGCGGTATTATTGAACCGCGATGTCCCGTCCAACGACGGTGGTATCGCCCTGGGCCAGGCGGCCATTGCAGCTCATATTCTCAACATAGACTCATAAGAGGATACACGCACGATGTGTTTGGCAGTACCGGCACGGATCATTGAACTGGAGGGCGACAGGGCGGTTGTCGATGCGATGGGCAATCGCTGGAAGGCCAAGACCACGCTCTTGCCTGACGCGAAGCTCGGGGATGTCGTGCTGGTGCACGCCGGCTTTGCCATCGCGCTGGTCGATGAGGAAGAGGCCAAAAAGACCTGGGAGCTCTTCGCCGAGATCGAGAACTTCGAGAAGACATCGAACAAGGTGTCGGGATAGCATACATGTTGGACAGGATCGCCAAAGCGCAACATACCATCGACAAGGCCTGCAAAAGGCTGGATCGGCAGATCACGATCATGGAAGTCTGCGGAACGCACACGGTCTCCATCTTCCGCAGCGGGATTCGATCCACGCTGCCCGAGCGATTGAAGCTGCTGTCGGGCCCGGGCTGCCCCGTCTGCGTTACGGATCAGGGCTATATCGACACCGTGCTGGAGTTGGCGGACCGGGACGACTGTATCATCGCCACCTACGGCGACATGATCCGCGTGCCGGGAAGTGATGGCTCGCTCGAAGCGCGGGCATCGAATGGCAACGTGAAGGTCGTTCTGAGCAGCGAGGATGCCCTTCAATTGGCGCGGGAGAATCCTGACAAGATCGTCGTATTCATCGCGGTCGGGTTCGAGACGACCACGCCTGCCAGCGCTGTCGCCGTCAAGGAGGCAGCAGAAGAGGGGATCACGAATTTCTGCATTCTCAGCGGGCATAAGCTGGTGCTTCCCGCCATGCGGGCGCTGCTCGACGGCATGAACGACCGTGTTGACGGCTTCCTGTGCCCGGGACACGTTAGCACGATCATCGGCTGGGGCGCGTTCGCGGAGATCGTGAACGACTATCGTCGGCCTTGCGTGGTCGCAGGCTTTGAGCCCGTACAGATCATCGAGGGCCTGGCGGAGATTTGTCGCCAGCTCGCGGCGGGCAAGCCTGAGTTGGCGTCTGTCTATAAGGCGGTCGTCACCAAGGAGGGCAACGCCGCGGCCCAGCAGATCGTCGTGGAGTGCTTCGAGCCGGTGGATGGCTACTGGCGCGGGCTCGGCAAGATCGGCAAGAGCACGCTGGCCTTGAGAGAGAAGTACAGCCGGTTCGACGCCTTCAGGAGATTCGGCCTGGAGGACAAGCCGGGCAAAGAGAATCGCGGCTGCCGGTGCGGCGAGGTCCTGTGCGGACTGATCGAGGCGATCGAATGTCCCCTGTTCGGTACGCGGTGCACTATCGATCATCCGATTGGCCCGTGCATGGTCAGCTCGGAGGGGACCTGTGCGGCGTGGTTCAAGTACGGGCGGAGGAAATAACACGACGATGGCGACGAACCCCGAGAGAATCCTGCTTGCTCACGGCGGCGGAGGCCGGCTCAGCAGCCAGCTTATCCGCGAGCATATTGTGCCGAAGTTCAAGAACGACGCGCTGTCTGAGCTTGCTGATTCCGCTCATCTGAGACTGCCTTCCAGCGACATCTGCTTCACGACGGACAGCTACGTGGTCAAGCCGCTATTCTTCCGGGGCGGGGACATCGGCAAGCTCGCCGTCTGCGGGACGGTGAACGATCTGGCGGTGTCCGGGGCAAGGCCGGTGGCCCTGTCTCTGGCGCTGATTCTCGAGGAAGGCTTCGAGTTCGAGCTTCTGGACAGAATCCTGCACAGCGCCGGCGAAGCCGCACAACGCAATCACGTCACAATCGTGACGGGCGACACGAAGACCGTCGAGCATGGCTCGGCGGACGGCATCTTCATCAACACGGCGGGTATTGGTGTCCGGCTGCCCAACGTGAATCTCGGGCTCGACAAGGTCGAGGTCGGGGACAAGATCCTCCTCAGCGGCACGATCGGCGATCACGGCATGACAATCGTCTCTCAGCGCGAAGGGATCGCCTTCGAGTCACCGCTGGAGAGCGACTGTGCGGGACTCGCCGAGCTGACGATTGCCTTGTTTGAGAACGTGCCGGGTATTCGATTCATGCGGGACCCGACGCGAGGCGGGCTGGCGGCGACGTTGAACGAGATTGTCGAGGGCAGCCGATGGAGCGTGGAGATCGACGAGAGGGCGATTCGTGTCCGGCCCGCGGTCCAGGCGGCGGCCGATATGCTCGGATTCGACGTGCTGAACGCGGCGAACGAGGGGAAATTCGTCGCGGTTGTGTCCCCGGATGCGGCCGATCAGTGCCTGCGAATCTGCCGGGAGCATTCGCTGGGCCGCGAAGCGAGTATCATCGGCGAGATCGTGCAGACGCGCGACGTCCCTCTCGTGGAGCTCAAGACCAAAATAGGCGGCCGGCGCATTGTCCAGATGCCTTATGGACGGGAACTGCCGAGGATCTGCTGATGCACGAGGCCGCCATGGCGCATAATCTGGTGGAGGCGATTTCGCAGGAGGCCCGCAATTATGGCGCCAAGCCGATCCGCGCGAAGATGAGCTGCGGCATGCTGAGCGCCGTCAACGACGATGTGCTCGCGTTTGCCTTTGAAGCGGTGGCCCGGGGCACGCCATGCGAAGGAATGCAATTGCAGATCGAGCATAAGCCCCTGCAGGCGAAATGCAGAGCCTGCGGCGGCGCTTTCGCCGTGGACTTGTCCAACGTGAGATGTCCGAGCTGCGGCGCGGAAAATTTCGAGTTACTCCCGGATGCCCCCTTGCTTCTGGAACAGATCGAGTTTGAAGGAGTAGACGATGGCCAAAGTGAACGTCGGCAGGAAGATCCTGAGTGCCAATGAAACATACGCGATGAAGAACAGTGAGCTGCTGACTCATCACGGCAATCGCTGCTTCAACATGATCTCCTCTCCGGGTTCCGGCAAGACGACGCTCCTGGTGCGGACGATCAGGGACCTCGCGAGCACCGTCAAGATCGGCGTGGTCGAGGGTGACATACAGACGGACATCGATGCCCAGCGAATCCGCGCCACGAACGCACCGGCCATTCAGATCATCACGGAAGGGGCGTGTCATCTGTCCGCCGCCCAGGTGCACCAAGCCCTGCAGGAGCTGCCTCTCGATACTCTGGATGTGCTTTTCATCGAGAACGTTGGCAATCTGGTGTGCCCGTCGTCCTTCGAGTTGGGTGAAGATGGGAAGATTGTGGTGCTCTCCGTCGCGGAGGGAGATGACAAGCCTGCTAAGTATCCCGCGATCTTCGCGAAATCGAAGGTCCTGCTCGTGAACAAGATCGATCTGCTCGCCGGCGCGCTGGTCGATTTCGACCTTGCGCGTGTCAAGACTGATGCGCGGCGGTTGAACAAGAGCATTGAGATATTTCCGGTCTCCGCCAGGACCGGCGAGGGGATGCAGGATTGGTACGATTGGCTCAAAGGACAGCTCGCCAAGACCTGATCGCTGATTCAGGTCTTAGAGCCTCCAACAGAATGGGCCCACTATGTCACCCCCGCGCAGACGGGGGTCCAGGACGGTTCGATACGTGGCTGGATTCCCGCCTGCGCGGGAATGACATGCTGGTGGCCCTTGCCATGCCTTCATCGTGTCAGAGGCTCGTACGCGTATGTTTAGCGATACAATTCGTGACGGCGGATGTACTCGATTACACCGGGGTGGAGCATTCCGTGAACGTCTTCACCGGCCGCCAGGCGTCTCCGCACCTCCGTGCTACTGATGTCGATCAACGGCGTCTGCACAACGTTGCGCTTGAGCTTCGCCACTCGCTCGGGCCCCCACATTGGGATAAACCTCTCGAAGTCCGGAGGCGCGTAGCCGGCCCGCTGCATCGTCGTCAGATTGCACTCGTCGATCAGCTCGCGAACCTTGTACCAGTGGACGAGATCATCGATGCTGTCGGCGCCGAGCAGCCAGTGGATCGACGTCTCCGGGCCGTATTCGCGCTTGAATAGCCGCACGGTATCGAGTGTGTAGCTGGGAGCGGGCCGCTTCAACTCACAATCGCTCACCGCGAAGTTGTCGCGACCCGCAATAGCCAGCGTGATCATGGTGAGCCGATCTTCGTCGCCGGCGCGGGGAGAGAATCCCTTGAGCGGAGAACACTTGGCGGGGACGAAGATCAGTTTCTCCGCGCCGATCTGTGCGGCCGCGGCCTCGGCCACTCCCGCGTGGCCGAGGTGAATCGGATCGAACGTGCCGCCGAACAACGCTATGGCTCTCTCTGTCATCGACAAGTAACAGTGAATCTGTGTTTTCTTTTGTCGCGATGCGCCGCATCGGCGACAACGCGTCGTGCTCGTCACCCTGGTAAGGAAACACGACGAAGTGTGGAAAGTCAAGCTGGTTTTATCTGCGTTGGCGTGCGAGCGCACCACAAGCGCGCAGTGCGCAGAGTGACACCATCATAGCGCAAAACCATTCTCCTTCGGCTATTCCGCCTCCTCTATTCCGCAAACGCGGTGACGCGCGCGAGGGTCCAAAAAAATTTTTATGAAGTAATTTGAAATATCTGGACGATAATCAATACAAGAATTGTCATCACCATTTCTCATAATGGTGTTGACAAAGGCTCGGGTGGCAACTTTAGTAGTGTTCAATGCAGTACATGCGGCAAGTAACATTTAGTGGTCAACTGAAAAGGAGAAAAGTAATGGCCAAGAAAGCAAAGAAGAAGACAGCAAAGAAAACCGCGAAGAAGAAGAAGAAGTAGCACGAGCACAACATCGAAGGCCTGCTGACTCGGTGTGTCGGCCGGCAAAGGCTTTTGACGCGATGAATCACAGCGGTTGACCCGGCCGAAGAAGTGGAGCCGGGATCAACGAGAGCCGTCAAGATTGCAGCAGGCTTTGAGGAAATGGAAGACCTCCCGTGGGCGGGAAGTCTTCCATTTTTTTTGCCCCGGGTCCACGGATCGGAAAATGGAGGAGGCATCACGTTCCGCCGGCAACTCTTATCCCGCTTCTTGTAATTCGCTTGCCTTCTCGTATACTGTTGCGGGTGCGTACTGTCCATGCAGTGCGGCCGCCAGGTTCAGAATAGCGTTCCGAGGAATGAGTCGATGGATTTCTTTCGTTACAGAGATGGCAAGCTGTACGTCGAAGATGTCGCGGTGGAGCATATCGCCCGCGAGGCCGGCACCCCCGCGTACATCTACAGCAAGGCCACGTTCGAGCACCATCTGCGACGGATACAACATGCTTACAGAGAGTTGGAGACGACCGTGTGTTTCTCCGTCAAGGCCTGCGGCAACGTGCACATCCTCAGGCTCATGGCTGCTCTGGGCAGCGGATTCGACATCGTCAGCGGCGGGGAGCTGTATCGCGTCCTCCAGGCGGGAGGGGAGATGGTCAAAGTCGTCTACGCGGGCGTGGGAAAGACCGACGAGGAGATCGTGCAGGGGCTCAAGGCCGGCATCGGATACTTCAACATCGAGTCGGAGCAGGAGTTGGAGAACCTCATCCGGCTGGTCGAACGGAATGCACCGAATGCGAAGCCGAAGGCCGCGATTCGCGTCAATCCGGATATCGACTACAGGACCCACACATTCATGACCACCGGGAAGAAGGAAACGAAATTCGGGGTCGATATCGAACGGGCGCTGGCCGTGTTCGATCGCTACGGCGGCAATCCCTTCGTCAGGCTCTGTGCCGTTCACGTGCATCTCGGCACCGGCGGCAAGACGATCGATCCGTTCGTGAACGCCGTGCGGAAGATCGTGCCTCTCATCGACACGCTGCGCCGGAAGGGCTACACGGTGGAGGCCCTGGACCTGGGCGGCGGCTACGGCGCCGACTACGAGACGGAAACCGTGCCCTCGGCGGATGAGTACGCCGCAGGCATCGTCCCCTTGCTGAAGGGCAAGGACCTCAAGCTGATTCTCGAACCGGGCAAAAGCATCTGCGCCAACGCGGGCATCCTGCTGACCCGTGTGCTTTACACGAAGCAGGGGGGCAGCAAGAAGTTCGTCATCGTGGATGCGGGGATGAACGATCTGATCCGCCCATCGCTGTACGACGCGTTCCATTTCATCTGGCCGGCGCAGGTGGAGCCGCAGCTGGCCCCGACGGCGCGGAGCAAGGGCCTGATGATAGAAGGATGCGAGACCGTCGATGTGGTCGGGCCGATCTGCGAAGGCGCCGACTTCTTCGCCAAGGACCGATCTATGCCGCCGGTCCAGCGGGGCGATCTCGTCGCGATCTTCACCGCCGGCGCCTATGGTTTCACGATGAGCAGCAACTACAACGCCCGGCCCCGCGCACCGGAGATCCTCGTGGACAGCGACCAGTTCGCCGTGATTCGCAAGCGAGAGACCTACGAAGACCTGGTCGCCCTGGAGCAGTAGTCACGTTCCGCTCGTGCATTACAGCAGCTCCAGAACCGACCTCCGGACTTTTTCGGCCAGTTGAATCGCTTGTTGAGCGTCGCTGCTGGTTACACTGAGGAAATCGCCCGGATAGCGAACATCTACACCGTAGTTCGTCAGGACGATGACGTCGCGCAAGGACTCGGACAGAGTGCTGTCAACCGGGGCGATTAGGTCGAGAAGCTGGTTAATAGCATGCGTTTTCGGGAACTCGACTTGATGATGAGTCAAAAACGCCTTCAAATACTTCTCTGCAGCTTGCTGCGAATGGAAACAAACCGTGGATAGAAAAGTCTCCCCATAGGTGATGAGGGACTTGGCAGCATTGAGGTCTTCCTCCGCCTTCAGCAGCCACTGGCGCACGAATTCGTCTCGCACGTGATCAGGCGGCTTCTTCATAGATCACCTTGCCATACTTGTTGGCTGGATAGGCGATACCGCCAATGACATCCTTGCTCTCCTCAAACCGCTCGACTGCCATGACGATAATATCAAATGGATAACCCAGCCCGCCCACAGCTTGGTGAATCCGAACGCTTTCTTTGCGGGTATCGCCCGGGGCAGATTCAAGCACCAGCAGGTCAATATCACTGTCTTTGGTCATCTGTCCGGTCGCGGCGGAACCGAAGAGGATGATTCGTTGTGGCCGGGCTACGTCCAAAATGCGTTTGACGATTTCACTGACCAGTGTCTCACTTATTCCCACAAGCACCTCACCGCTGATTTCCTGATCGAAGCGCTGTTCAGTTACCGTTCTCGTAGCCGATTATTACAGCAAGCGGCTTGTCGCCAGTCAACGGGTTTTTCAGAAGTTGCGCTCGACGAAGCCGGTATCGACCTTGCCTTTGACGAACAGGTTGTGGGAGAGGATGGCGAGGCAGGCGGGGATGGTGGTCTTGACCGGGCTGATGACGAATTCCCGCAGCGCCCTTCGCATGGTGGCGATGGCCTCCGCCCGCGTCTTCTGGTGGACGATGAGCTTGGCGATCATGGAATCGTAGTGCGTCCCGATGGTCCAGCCCTGGTGGACGTGGGTATCGACGCGGACGCCGGGCCCGCCGGGGGGGATGTACTGCGTGATCGTGCCGGGGCAGGGGGAGAAATTGTTCGCCGGGTCCTCCGCGTTGATGCGGCACTCGATGGCGACGCCGCGATGCTTGATGTCCTTCTGGCGCAACTCCATCTTCTGCCCGCCGGCGATCTTGAGCTGCCACTTGATGAGGTCTTGTCCCGTCACCATCTCGGTGACCGGATGCTCGACCTGGATGCGGGTGTTCACCTCGATGAAGTAGAACTTCTTGTCCTTGTCGAGGAGGAACTCGACCGTGGCGGCATTGACGTACTGGGCCTCCTTGATCAGCCGCAGCGCGCACTCGGCCAGCTCCTGGCGGCCGGATTCCTCGAGCACGGGACAGGGCGATTCCTCGATCATCTTTTGGTGACGCCTCTGGATGGAGCAATCCCTCTCATAGAAGTGAAGGGCGTTGCCCTCCTGGTCGGCGATGACCTGGACCTCCACGTGCCTGGGCTCGACGATGAACTTTTCGAGATAGACGCTGCCGTTTCCGAAGGCCGCCTCGGCTTCGGTGCGGGCCGCGTTGAACGCGGCGCGAAGGCTGATGTCATTGTGGACGACGCGCATGCCCCGCCCGCCGCCCCCGGCGACCGCTTTGATGATGATCGGGTATCCGATCTGATTGGCGAGTTTCAATGCCTCGGCCTCGTCGGCCAGGGGGCCCTCCGAGCCCGGAACGATCGGGACCTTGACCTTTTTCGCGAGCTTGCGGGCCTCGACCTTGTCGCCCAGCAGGCGCATGGCCTCGACCGGCGGGCCGATGAAGATGATGCCGCAATCCCGGCAGATCTCGGCGAAGTTGATGTTCTCGGCGAGGAACCCATAGCCGGGATGAATCGCATCGACGTTGGTGATCTCGGCGGCGCTGATGATCCGCGGGATGTTCAGATAGCTCTCGCTGCAGTCGGGCGGCCCGATGCAGATGGACTCGTTGGCCAGCCGCACGTAATGGGCGTTCTTGTCCGCTTCTGAATAGACCGCCACGGTTTCGATACCGAGCTCCTGGCAGGCCCGAATGATGCGAAGGGCGATTTCACCCCGGTTGGCGATGAGGACTCTCGACAGCATGCTATTCAGTGGAGTTCTGCAAAATGGAAGTTGGGCTTACTTGGGGAAGGAAAAATACGCCTTTCATTTTTCCTTCTCCAAAACGGCTGGGGACCGGATGCAGTGGACACCTCAAGATTTCCAGGGTATTGCAGGCAGCACAGCAGCAGGATGTGCATCGCACACCATCCCCTTGTCAGCACACCTTGATGAAATGATGCATGACAGTTATTTGTCGATTCAAGGAAATCCCAAAGCCGATTTCCTTGAATAATAAGCCCAACTTCCATTTTGCAGAACTCCACTTGTTCACTCAGGCTTGACCCGGAAGAGGGGTTGACCATACTCGACGGCCTGGCCGGTCTTCACGAGCCTTTCTACAACTGTGCCGCTGATTTCCGCTCGGATCTCGTTCATGACCTTCATGGCTTCAATGATGCACACGACCGTCTGCGGCTCCACGTGGGCGTCGATCTCGACGTAAGGGTCGGAGTCGGGGCTGGAGGCCTCATAGAACGTGCCGACCATGGGGGATTTGATCTCCACCGTCCCCTCCGCCGCGCCCTTTTGGCCCGCAGGAACGGCCTGGGCGGCCGGCGAGGTCCCCGGCGCCAGGGCCCCGGGAAGCGCCGTCAGGATGTGCCCCGTCGCCGCGATCGGCTGCGGGGGCTCGGCTCGTTGAAGCGAAATCCGGTCATCGCCGTGCTGAATATCGATCTTCACCAGATCATTCTCCTTCATGATCCGGATCAACTCCATGATCTTCTGCACATCGGCGTCTTTTTCAGGCATTACCGCGTCCTTCCGGATACCCGCGGGTCCTTGTTGAGGCGAACGATCCTTCGCCCGTACGTCGGAAGCTCCTCCCAGATAGGATGGCCTCCCGACCGACCGCCAAGTATACCCGCCGCAACCCCCTTTGCAACACAATTCCCCGCCCGCCGGATGGGGACTGATGACCGACCGTACTCCCTGTCGAAACACGCGCCTTCCCCTGCCTTCGTCGCAAGGAGCGTTGCTTTTCCGGTCGTTACGGAGAGGATGGCAAAGCATGCCATCGACCTGATCGGGCGCGAGGGACCGCAAAGAACAATGACCGAAGGACGGCGAGAACATCAATTCCCGGGCGGCCTTCGCAACCTTCGCAGCGACGTGTATTCCTCCGGCTTCGGCTACGCCTTCGCCTACGGAATACACGTCAAGAGATGTCGTTAACTCTCTCACGACATCTGGTACATAATCCGGGCGCACATCATAGATAGTTTGGCGGAATCCGTCGCAGCCGTGACGGAATGTGAGACTGGTTGGATGCCGACGGTGAAAAGTGCGAAGAGCGATTTCTTTTGCAGGAGGTCCATGCCATGGGAGAGTGAGGGGAGAGTGAGGGTCACATCTTTAGTACCACAGCGCGACTTGCTCATAGATCATCTGGCATACAAGACTTGAGTTTGCGAATATCGATTCCAAGTGTTTTGAGTCTTCGCAGAGCGGTTT
>Ga0214473_10001150_pt1 | contig 35715 bp, 38 predicted proteins | sample RVTome_7_FD_203509 | JGI IMG/M metagenome (GOLD analysis project Ga0214473, IMG submission 203509) | Soil microbial communities from uranium-contaminated site in the Upper Colorado River Basin, Wyoming, United States - RVT98D197 | ecosystem: Environmental > Terrestrial > Soil > Contaminated >... | reverse complement strand
ACTCGGTGGTTATGGAATGAGTGTCCTGACAGCCCTTACAGCCCAGAATACGGTAGGCGTTCAGGCGATCCATGAGGTCCCGGCTTTTTTTGTAGGAAGACAGCTCGATTCTGTCCTTTCCGACATTGGAGCGGATGCGGTCAAGACAGGAATGCTGGCCAATGCAGAGATCATCGAAGTTGTTGCTAAGAAGCTCAAACAATACGGTATTCGAAAAATCGTGGTTGATCCTGTCATGGTCGCAAAGAGTGGGGACCCCCTCCTCCGGGAAGAGGCCCGGGAAGCCCTGATCAGGAAGCTACTTCCCCTTTCAACGATAGTCACCCCAAACCTGCCGGAGGCCTCGGTTCTCAGCGGGTTCAATGTCCAAACTCTCGACCGGATGAAGAGGGCTGCTCATGAGATCTATAAGATGGGACCCAAATATGTCGTTGTGAAAGGAGGCCATCTGGAAGGAATGGCAATTGATCTTCTTTATGACGGCAAGAAATACTACGAGATGAGGGGACACAGGATTGAGACGAAAAATACCCATGGTACAGGCTGCACTTTTGCCTCAGCCATCGCAACCCTTTTGGCCCGTGGAGAACCTGTCCCCGAAGCTGTTGGAAAAGCAAAAATCTTCATCACTATGGCCATCCAGTCCAGCCTCGATCTCGGAAAGGGCTGCGGTCCCACGAATCCCTTTGCATATGTCCTGAGGGAGATGGAGCGCTATCCTGTGATCCAGAAACTGAAGGAAGCGATGGATGTGTTGAAGAGAACAAATGGTGGAGATCTTATTCCGGAAGTTTCATCCAATTTAGGCTACGCCCTTCCCGGCGCGGAGGGACCCAATGATGTGGCTGCCTTTCCCGGAAGGATCGTCCGGTTCAAAGACTCGGTGGCTACCCTCGGAGATCCGGAGTTCGGCGCCTCACGGCATATTGCCAATATCATCCTGACGGCGATGAAATTTTATCCTGATTACGCTGCGGCCATGAATCTTAAATATTCCAAAGACAATGTTGCCCGGTTGAAGAAGAAAGGATTTGCAGTCGGCTATTTTGACCGGAGGAGGGAACCAAGGCAGGTCAAGATGAGAGAGGGATCCTCTCTCGAATGGGGGGTGGCGGAAGTTCTGAAAAAATCAAAGAAGGTCCCTGATTTCATCTATGACGAAGGGGCTGTGGGAAAAGAACCCATGATCCGTGTCCTGGGGAGAAACCCGGGAGAAGTAGTCAAGAAGATATTGAAGGCACTAGGCAGAAGGCAGTGATCGGTAATCAGTGATCAGTTATCAGTAACCACTATTCAGTTATCAGAAAAATATTAGGAGGGGAAAAATAAATGGTGAGATTGGAACATGCCAAAAGCTTCAGAGATTTGGTTGTCTATGAGACTGCTCGAAAATTAGCAAAGTCAATCTTTGAAGTTACAAAGTCTTTTCCAAAAGAAGAAATGTATTCCTTAACCGATCAGGTCAGGCGATCGTCGCGTTCTGTTGGAGCACAGATTTCTGAGGCATGGGCCAAGAGACGGTATAAAAAACATTTCATAAGTAAACTGACTGATGCCGATGGCGAACAGCAGGAAACGCAGCATTGGATTGAAACGGCAGAGGATTGTGGATATCTAAGCCCAGAACAAACCCAGAAGTTAAACAGTGGTCTATCCGAGATCGGTAGGATGATCAATTCAATGATCAACAAGGCGGACATTTTTTGTAACATGCGTTCTTCAATTACTGATGACTGATCACTGATTACTGGTCACTATTTTTATCTGCTTTCTTTCCCAAAGAGATGGAGGTGTGCGATGACCGGAATCGAACCGATACCAAAAAAGGATAGAAACATGGCGGGTTTGGATTTTTTTCTTCTCTGGGCCGGGGCCGCAGTCTCCCTGGCGGAGATCTGGGCTGGCGGATTAATTGTTCCACTTGGCCTGGGGTTGGGGCTTTTGGCCATTTTTCTCGGCCATCTCATCGGCAATACGCCCTTTGCCCTGGGAGGAATCATCGGCAGCCGGTGGGGGATCCCGACAATGGTCAGCGTGCGGCCCTCTTTCGGGATTCGGGGATCTTACTTTGCGGCCGGGCTCAATGTGATCCAACTCATTGGTTGGACGGCTGTCATGCTCATTATCTGCGGTAATGCAGCGGATGCCATCTCGAAATTCTACGGATTTTCAAATGTCAACCTCTGGATACTCCTTTCCGGAGCTATCACTGCCCTCTGGGCTCTTGTCGGCCACCGATTCTGGAAATGGATTGAGCGGGTCTCCGTAGCCGCCCTGTTAATCCTATGTCTTACGATGACCTTTCTCATCTTCAGAAAATATGGCTGGGAAATACTCTCTCAAGTTCCCAGGGACAAAAACTTCCCTTTTATGATCGGAATGGATCTGGTGATCGCCATGCCGATTTCATGGCTTCCTCTGGTCTCTGATTATTCGCGGTTTGCCACAAACTCAAGATCTTGCTTCTGGGGGACCTGGGTAGGCTATTTTGTTATCTCATCCTGGATGTACCTCTTAGGATTGGCGGCTTCTCTGGCTATTCCCTCCCCTGATCCTTCTGGAGTTGTAATGAATCTGATGGTCGAATTCGGATGGGCAATTCCCGCCCTCCTCATCGTCTTCTTCTCCACGTTCACGACCACCTTTCTGGATATCTATTCCACAGCCATCTCCGGGTTGAATATTGCTCCGAAATTGGGGGAACGGAAAGGTGTGATCCTGGGAGGCGCGCTGGGCACTGTAACAGCCCTTCTGTTCCCGGTTCTCCTCGACTACGAGCATTTTCTTCTCTTCATCGGGGCCATGTTTTGCCCTTTATTTGGCATCGTGCTTGTCGACTACTTCGTTTTAAGAAGGAGAGTGCTGAGGGTGGAGGATCTTTACCGCAAAGAAGGGGCTTATTTTTTTTGGAAAGGGATCAATCCCGTCGCGATTTTTTCTTGGACCATTGGGTTCATCCTCTATCTCGGTTTTTCTCCCATGCTGATGGAGAAGGTGATAGGAATTCAAGCCTCCTTTCCGTGGCCATTGGGTTCCTCATTGCCCAGCATGATCGGTGCAGGTCTTCTATATTGGATGTTCAATAAGAAGGGGGGATTAAGTCTTTTAGTCAGATAGTCGTATGGTCAATACCAAAAGACTACAGGACTACAAAACAAATGGATTGAGCCGGTTAGTATAGACCTCACGACTATGAGACTACCGGTCTAAGGATGGCGTGGATACTCTGAGACAATTGTTTTATATCAAATGGCTTCTGAATAAAACCGTTACACCCCCGGTCTAAGATTTTCGTGGCTTCCCCATCGATACTGTAACCACTGGATAACAAGACTTTGACTTCCGGATGGATCGCTTTCAGCCGGTTAAAAACCTCTCCTCCTTCCATATGGGGCATGACGATATCCAGGATCACCAGATCAATTGTTTCATGATGTTTCTCATATATCTCGACGGCTTTTCTCCCATCGCTGAATGCCAGGACGTTGTAACCCATGACTTTCAGGAACTGCTCTCCTACCTGGAGGACCATTTCCTCGTCGTCCACCAGAAGGATGGTCCCTGTACCTTTAATAATTTCTTCTGTGGTCTTGCCCCCTCGGAAAATCATTTTTCTGGAGGCGGGAAGATAGATTCTGAAGGTGGCTCCCTTTTCCCTTTCGGATTCAACGTCGATATGCCCCCCGTGTCCTTTTATGATACCATAGACCGAAGCCAGTCCAAGACCTGTCCCCCTTCCCAATTCCTTAGTGGTAAAAAACGGATCGAAGATCCGTTCCATGGTTTTTGCATCCATGCCGATGCCCGTATCTCTTGCTGTGATCATCACATAGTCATTCTTCTTAAGATCATAAAGCCTGCCTTTCAGGTCCTTATGATTCACATTGGCGGTTTCCAGAAAGAGATCTCCTCCTCCCGGCATGGCATCCGCCGCATTAACAAAAAGATTCATTAAAACCTGTTCCATCTGCCCTTGATCCGCTTCTATGGGAAACAAATCCTCAGCAAGCTTCCGATGGACCGTAATCTCCTTTTTTGCACGTTCAAAAGTAAAAGACGTCTCTTCAACCAGTTGATTCAGCTGGATCGGCTTGATTTCATATCTGCCCTTCCTGGCATATCCAAGAAGCTGATTAGTCAGTTGAGAACCACTCTGGACCTTTTTTTCAATACCCAAGAGCATCTCATAATGAGGATGCGAAGGTTCTGTATCCAAAAGCATCAAGGATGCATTGCCCTGGATGACCATAAGCAAGTTATTAAAATCGTGGGCGATTCCCCCGGCCAGTGTCCCAATCGCTTCCATCTTCTGTGCCTGTAGAAACTGGGCTTCCATTCGCTTTTGCTCACTCACATCTTTAAGAATAGTCACAATCGTCTGATGGTTTTCATCCGGCAGGACAAGGAAATGGGCCGACACCTGCTTCCCCTGGATGGAGATCGGCGGATCATTCGGAGAGGAATTGATGTAGCCGTCCCTGCTCATGAGCCGCTCTTTGACTCTCTTCCTGTCCTCCTCTAAAACCAGTTCTGTGATATTTAAGCCCAGAAGTCTGCCTTCAGGAAGACCGATGAGTGAAATAGCTGCGGGGTTTGCATAGATGATTCTTCCCTCAGGAGTAATCTCCAGGATCCCTTCGGACATGCTCTCCAGGATAATTTCAAAGTGCCTTTTCAGGGAGAGCAATTCTTGCGTAATTTGACGGGGAAACGCACTTTCAAACCCGAGCGTTTGACCAGAAAAGGCAGTAGGAGCTTTATGGTCTACCCGATCGATTGCTGTAAGGACATGCTGCTTTAAAATGTTTAATGGCCCTTTGGCAATACAAGCATCTGCGCCATATGCTCTGAAATCAACATCCTGCTCAATGGCCACCGCGGTAAATACAATCAGGTGTGTCGCTTTGAGCGTAGGCGTTGTGCGAATAATCCGGCACAGCTTTTCTCCGTCAATATTGGGCATGATGAGGTCTGTAAAGATGATATCAGGAGTCTCAGCTTTGAGGATATCCAAAGCAGAAAGGCCGTCGGCTGCGATAATGACTCGATGGCCCTCTTTTTCCAATAAATCGGTCATGAACTTCAATATGACCGGATCATTGTCCACCACCATAATCTTTTTCTTAATATCCATACCTTATTCTCGTTGTTTCCGAGTAGATCAAGGCTTTCTTCAATAGGGAACGTCCTCCTGCATCATCTTGGAATGATACGATTCAGGAATCCTCTTTAATCCGACGCTGACCCTCTAACTCTAATCACCTCTTCTGAGATCTTATCAAGCTTTTCTTGAATGGCTCCCACCATATGATCCAGACCCTTCAATTGGCCTCCTTGGGCTTTCGTTTCCATCTCTTTTGCGAGTTCGAAAATCTCTGTGAGTCGGAGGGTGATTGCCGTTCCTTTTATGGAGTGGGCCGTTTCTGAGGCAGTAACTGCGTCCCCATTCATGATTGTGGATTTTAGTTTCTCCAGGTTAGACGCACTCTTTTTCAAAAAGAGCATTAACAGGTCGAGGAATTCATCTTCTCTGATCTCAAGATTCTCCGCAAATTCTTTAAAATCCATCTGCTCCTCAAGGAAGACCACCTATCTTAGGGGATCTCTGTTCGGAAGAAAATCACCTTTCCTCTTGACTCTCATCCCCTTTAAGAAACCGATACAATTCAGACTGGAGAATCCTCCACCCTTTCCCCGCTTTGATAGCCTTTATTTTTCCTTCGTGGACATATTTCAAGAAAGTAGGTTTAGAGATCTTTAAATATCCAATCGCCTCGTCTGTGGTTAGGACCGAATCATTTTCCCTTAGAGACATTGAATTCCCTCCATTTCAATTAATTTGCTTCAATTTGCTTCAAAATACATGCCAAGAAAACCAGATTTGGGCACTATTTAAGAACCTTTTAATTTTCAATAGGTTAGTTTAATTCGACACCTGATGTTCAAACCGGAGTAATCCAAACTGATCAGACATTTTGGTAAGTGTGAAAAGTTTTTTATCAGAAGGAAGGGAGGTTAGGGTTCACCAAGGTAGGCTTTCCGTACCATCTCATTTCTGCGAAGATTATCTGCCAGATCACTGAGGACGACCACACCCGTCTGAAGCACATAGCCGCGGCTTGCAATTTGCAGGGCCATGCGAGCATTCTGTTCAACCAGAAGGATCGTTGTCCCGCTGATGTTTAACTTTTGAATTGTATCAAAGATGCCATCCACCAGAACTGGAGCAAGACCCATCGATGGTTCGTCCATCAAAAGAACCTGAGGGTTGGCCATCAGGGCTCGTCCGGTAGCGAGCATCTGCTGCTCCCCGCCGCTAAGAGTACCCCCAACTTGATGGAGACGTTCCTTTAGTCTGGGGAAGAGCCTAAAGACACGGTCTAAATTGGCATTGATGACATGGCGTTCGGTGCAGGTAAAAGCCCCCATCTCCAGGTTTTCTAAAACGGTTAAGCGGCCGAAGATGCGCCTGCCTTCAGGAACTTGCACCACGCCTCTAGCCACGATTTCATGGGGACGATACTGGGTAAGATCCTCTTTCCGGAGGCGGATAGCCCCCTGCCGGGGCCGCAATAGGCCGCTTATTGTTTTAAGAGTCGTGCTCTTCCCTGCCCCGTTCCCCCCGATGAGGGTAACAATCTCTCCTTTGTCAACGTTGAGCGATATCCCTTTCAAGGCATGAATGTGACCGTAGTAAGCATGCACATTATCGAGTTCAAGCAAGGCCATAAGAAACTTTTTTGTCTATTAGTCGTATAGTCGCTTTGTCTGGTAGTCTTGGACGAATGTTTATCTATTATTTTTACGTAAATAGGTTATCAATCCATTGATCAGTCTTTTAACCTCGGTCGCCTTATCATAGGCCTTTCTCAGCTGAATTGCTGTGATGTATTCTCGATCGAGTGCAAGATAGAGTTGTGATTGCACCTCGCTTCCAGACCGCCGAGAGATTCTCAGAAATCGAACGAATTCAGCATCCGATCCAGAGTCAAACCCTTCAGCAATATTATGCATTACCGAACCACCGGCATCTCGCATTTGACTACGTAACTGCAAATCTCGACTAAACCCTTTTTGCCCAGTCAATTCATAAATCATGTTGGCTAAGTCCCTGGCCTTTTTCCAACATTCCAGATCCTCAAATCGCTCGATCTTCATGTCCTTTAAGTCCTATAGAGTCTGGTAACCCTATGGTCATATGGCTTGGTAGTCAAATTTTTTAACTAACAGACTATGCGACTATTTGACGACTTGACTTACTTCTGCTGCGCTTCCCTTTCCCAGATAAGCCTCGATCACTTTTGCGTTCCTCTGGATTTCAAGGGGAGTCCCTTCTGCAATCTTTTCCCCGTAATCCAATACGGTTACCGTTTCAGAAATCCCCATGACAACCTGCATCTGGTGCTCGATGAGAAGGATCGTTATACCCATTTGATCACGCAGACCCTGGATAAAATCCATCATCTCCTGTGTCTCTCGCGGGTTCATGCCAGCCGTCGGCTCATCGAGAAGGAGCAGTTTTGGACGGGTGGCCAGAGCACGGGCGATTTCCAGTCTTCGCTGGTCCCCATAAGGAAGATTCTTAGCCAGGAAATCACCCTTTCCTAAAAGATTCACAAACCGAATGAGGCCCCGGGCTTCACCCAACGCCCATTCCTCCTCCTTCCCTGTGTCAGGCAATCCCAACACAATGCCAAAAAACCCTGCCTTCATGCGGCCATGGAGTCCGACTAAAACATTCTCTATCACGGTGAGGTTCGGAAAGAGGCGGATATTCTGATAAGTGCGGGCAATTCCAAGGCGGACAATTCGGTCCGGAAGGAGCCCGACCAGGGAGGTGCCATTCAAGAGAATCTCACCGGAATCGGGACGGTAAAATCCAGTCAAGCAATTAAAGAAAGTAGTCTTCCCGGCGCCATTAGGTCCAATAATGCTCTGAATGCTTTGTTCCTTGATTTCCAACTCCAATTTGTCCAGAGCCACCAGCCCACCGAACCGCTTGGTCACCTTGTGGGCCGTGAGAATGGCCATCACATCCTCCTATGACTTTGAGATAGAGTTTTCGGCTGGGTCCCCTCCTCCGTCACGGTCTTATGCAACTCCCTCTGGCGTGCTGCTTCCGGCCAGAGCCCTTCCGGTCGGAGTAGCATCATTGCAACCAGGACAGCCCCATAGACCAGAAGCCGGAATTCAGCAAATTCTCTCAGCAGTTCAGGGAGGCCAACAAGGGCAACCGCTCCTACAATCACGCCAGGGATGCTTCCCAACCCACCGACAATAATCACACAAATGATGTTAATGGAGATCATCACATTAAAACTGTGAGGATAGACTGACCCGAGTTTGCTTGCAAAGATAGCGCCGCTCAGGGCCGAGAATCCAGCGCCTGTTGCAAAGGCCAACAGTTTTGTAGCCACGAGATTGATTCCCATGGCCTGGGCTACATCTTCATCCTCGCGCACGGCCATCCACGCTCGACCCAGCCGGGAATCCCTGAGACGCCAGGAGATGAATCCCACGAGCAAACAGCCCGCCAGAATAAGATAGTAAATCTGTTGCGGGGTAGCCAACTCGAATCCACCGATGCTTGCTTTGGGGATTTTACCAATCCCTTGCGCTCCGCCCAGCCAAGGCCTAAGAAAATCGGAGAGCACCAGGATCCGAATGATCTCTCCGAAGCCGAGAGTGGCAATGGCAAGATAGTCCCCGCGCATCTTAAGAACAGGGATCCCCAGGAGAACACCCGATAAGATTCCCAACAAGAGGGCGACGGGAAGGGCTGTCCAGAAAGAGAAGGCGAAGAAGGCAAGCTCCGGGGAAGTCAGCACAGCCATCGCATAGGCGCCGATTGCGAAGAAAGCCACATAACCAAGATCCAAAAGGCCGGCAAAACCGACAACGATATTCAATCCCAGTCCCAGAAGGACGTAGAGGCCTACAGTGGTTAATACTTCGCTTAGATAGAGACCAAGAATCCGGGGGAGGGTCAGGAGAATAAGAATAAGAAGAAGGGAGGTTATTATTTTCAATGTGCGCCGGCCCGAAGGAGGAAGACTTTGAATTCTTGTTTGAATCGCCCTTCCCTCTCTGGCCCAGAAAAAGAGAATGGCCCCGATCAATAGAAAAAGAGTGCCCGCCCCTTTCATGGTCAGCCCATTGGTGGCATAAAGAAATTCATTTATTTTTGCAAGGGGACCCCATGCGGCAAAAATGGGACGGAGCAAATCCTGTAAGACTCCAGCCCCAATCACACTCCCCAAGGAAGCAGTTAAGATCCGGCGGCCCAAATCGGGCGAGAGGTATAGCAAGCCGGTGAATACCCCGCTCAGAGCCCCTGCAAGCAGAAGCAGGAGAACACCTACCTGGACCCCTTGCTTAAAGGTAAGCAGTTCATAAAGTCCGGGCGATGCGTTGATAAAAACCGTACGCAACCTGACCAAACTTCCCATGATCACCAGCAGGGCCAGAAATCCGCTGACGACTATTCCGGAGATGAAGCTATTTAAAAGGATTGAAAACGGTTGTGGGGCTGTGCGTTTTGCAGACTGATAGGTGACAAGGATCGCCACAAGCAGGAGCAAAGTATGTCCCATGGAGATGAAATCGCTGATAATATCCCGGTGGCTGAAGGCCTCCACCATGCCGATGAGGGCCACAAGGACTTCGACAATGCCGCCGATCAATCCAATCTTTATCCCCTGATGCCAGATGGAGAGCTTCATAGTCTTGTAGTCGTTTAGTCGCTTGGTCTTATAGTCCGTTAGTCATTTAGTCGCTTAGTCCAGCGTCTTGTGATCATAAATCTTTTGACCATTAGACCATACGACTAAATGACTGAACGACTATTAGGCTTTCTTTACTGCCAGACGCTCTCCCAGAATGCCGGTTGGCCTGAAGATGAGGACGAGGACGAGCATCGTAAAAGCGATGGCATCCTTCAATTGATAAGGCGCCACAATACCCAGGCCGTCGAGAAACAAGGTTGGACCGACAGACTCGACAAGGCCAAGGAAGATTCCACCCAACATCGCTCCGGGGATGTTTCCGATGCCGCCCAAGACGGCTGCTGTAAAGGCTTTAATTCCTGGGATGAATCCCATAAAAAAATGGACCTGCTTAAACATCAAAGCGTAGAGGACACCCGCTGCACCGGCGGCCATCCCTCCAATTATAAAGGTGGTCACAATCATCTTATCAATATCAATTCCCATGAGTGCAGACGTCTCTTTATCTTCCGAAACGGCCCGGATGGCCTTGCCAACACGGGTCCACTGGACAAAGGAGTAGAGAGCAAACATCAAGAGGGCTGCGGCCACAATCACGAGGGCTTGAAATTTTAGCATCTGGAATTCTCCAAAAGACCACTTCCCTTCAAGAATCTTGACAACCGGATAGGCCTGGAAACCAGAGCCATAGAGCCCCCGGAAAACATATTGCAGGAAGAAAGAGGCGCCGATGGCTGTGATGAGTGGAACGAGACGGGGCGCATCTCGCAAAGGGCGATAAGCGATTCTTTCCAAAAGAATGGCGATGAGGGTGGATGTGGACATTGAGACAACAAAGATAATCATCAGGCTAAGGATGGGATGCCTGTCGAGGAACCCGGATCGATAAAAGGCTGCCGCGAAGAAGTAGGCAGTATAAGGGCCGCTCATAAAGATCTCGCTATGAGCGAAATTGATCATCCGTAGAATCCCATAGACCATGGTGTATCCCATGGCGATAAGGGCGTAGATGCTTCCCTGAGCCAAACCGAAGACGATGAAATCGAACCAGTGATGGGAGGAATAAACGCCAGCGCTTAAAGTGGCCGTGGAACCGATTAGAACGAGGACTAAAATGGCGGCGCCGATCAACCACATGAGGATATCCGTAAGTGTTATCCTCTCTTTCAGAGCCTGAAGCATATCCTTCCCTCAGTCCTGTCCAAATCTCTTCACTGCAGAGGGTACAGGGATCAATATATCTCTCACAGAGATCTCGGAGGGTTCAAAGAAGTACTAATTCTCTTTTCTTTCTCTGAGATCTCAGCGTGCTCCGTGGGAGACAAACGGTTCTCCCCATTATCTTTAGCCTTTTTTAGGCGCAGGTTTTGAGGGCGCCTCCGGTTTGGACGGCTTCCAGATAGGCTTTTCCGGGTTCGCCAGGTTCTTCACATTCTCTTCTTTGATCTGATAGATGGCGATCTGTGGATCTGCACAGTCGCCGTATGGGTCACAGGTGAGATTTCCGGTCATACCCTTTTGGTCCTTCGTTGCATAGAGAGCATCCCGCAAAGCCTTTCGACCGATGTAGAGAGTCCCATCGGGGGCTTTTCGGGCCACCTTCTCGATGGCGGTAAAAATCAACGTGGCAGCATCGTACGCATGGGCATGGAAAGGAGCGATCGGTTTTTCACCGTATTTCTTCTGATGTTTCTCCAGGAAAGTATTGTAGCGGGCCCCAAAAGCTGAGAAATCAGGACTGGAATGATACATCCCAATGGCTGCTTCCCCTGCAGCCTTGAGGAAATCAGGAGAAAATGTCCCATCGGCACTCATTAAGGCGGTCTTCTCCAGACCTCTCACTTCCTTGGCCTGGCGGGTAATATGCCCTCCTGCGGCAATGAAGACAGGGAAATAGATGATATCAGGCTTACCCGTTGCGATCTTGGTTAAGACAGGTCGCATGTCCGTATCCGTAGGCGCTACGGCTTCTTGTGCTGTGATGGTTCCTCCGAGTTTCTTGAAGGTTCCGGCAAAAACCGCCTGGAGTTGTTCCGCATAAGGGCTGCCGTCATGAATGGTCGCAGCTCTTTTCAGTTTCAATTGTCTGAAAGCATACTCTGCGGCCACCGCTCCCTGAACCTTATCATTGTGGGCGGTTCGAAGATAACCATCAAATTCAGGCCCCCTTTGGGGGTCGGTCAGATAGGGCGCCGTATTCGAAGGGGAGACCGTAACGATTCCGGCTTTCCAGAGAATGGGCACCCCTGGTTTGGCCTCACTCGAGCAGGTGGAACCGATTGCTGCCGCAATCGTCGGGTCAGCAGCCAGTTTGGTTGCAGCGGCCTGTCCGCCCTCTGCGTTGCATCCGGCATCCTGGACGCTCAGCTTGATGGGAAAGCCAAGGACTTTGCCCCCCTTGTCATCGATGGCAATCTCAACCCCCCGCTTGACATCCGTCCCAAGTGACGCATCAGGACCTACGACCACGACCCAGGAGGCAATATGAATGGGTTCGCCCGGCTTGATCTTTACAACGCCGATCTTGTCATCATATTTGAAATCTCCTTTCTTTGTTTGTGCCGGTGCGGAAACAAGCGCTACCCCAAAGATCATGCCGACTACAAAGATGAGAAGAAAAAAGCGTTTCATAGGAGTCTCCTTTCTTGGGAAAAATAATGAATTGAACAAATGTAAAGCCATTATTGAGACAGCACACAAATACGAACGCATGAATAGTAGCTGTCCATGAACCAACGGTTTCCAAAAGAATCGTTCAAATCTGTTTTTGTGATTCGAATTTTACTTTATATATTTCCTGACCGCTTGCAGTCCTCTCCACAGATGGTCTTCCTGATGGGGTTCGAGGGTGTAGATCGGATTCAATTGGTATTGAGAGAGGAGTGTAAAGAGTTGATCAAAATCGAAGCTTCCTTCTCCGATCGGAAGATGTTCATCCAACTCCCGGTGATTGTCATGGAGGTGAATCTCGTAAAGATATTTTCCCAGTGTTTCAACCCAGGTGCTAAGAAGGACTTTGCTGAAAATATGATGATGGCCCGTATCGAGACAGAACCGGAAGTGGAGAGACTCTATCCGATCCAGGAGAGTTAAGATTGGCTCGGGAGTCTCCTCGTAAACGTTTTCCACGGCGAGGGTCAATCCCAAATCCTCCGCTTCCTTGACTAAGGGTCTCCAGGTCTGGAGACTGCTCTGAAGCCATAGATCCATAACCCCGTTGAACTTCCATTTCTCATACCCGGCGTGAAAAACAATCGCTTTAGGCTTGAAGAATTTGCCCAACTGGATAGTTCTTGAGAACCGGTCGATGGTGACCTCTTTGATTCTTCGGTCCTCCCCGCCGGGGCTTAAATCCATATATGGAGCATGAAAGGTGATCTCGATACCTTTCTCCCGAAGCTTTTCGGCCAATTCCCTGAGCTCCTCCCCATGATAGGTATCCAAGTCCTCGCCGCTAAAGTAAATCTCAGGATGGATACGATTCTCAAGAACAAAGTCAATGCGGCTTCGAAGCATGGAATAAGGAACGTTAATATGAATTATTTTCATGAGGGACTATCCAGAAAATTTATAGCATCCCTATTTTGAAAACTCAATCCATTTCTTACATCTGCAATTCACGCATGGCGTATTGCCTCACTCTCCTGTGGATTTGCTGAGATCCGGCAGGGATGGCGGAGAAAATCTTATAGCGGGAACCTTAGCTTGTTCGATAACTACAGAAATAGCTTTGATAATCTAAGAACTGTACCATAGTTTCGAGAGCAACCCTTACCCCAAAAATATCAAACAAACCGCTTGATAAGGTTTTCGGAGCTATCTTTGCCGGATCGTTTGATTTCTTCCATGCTCCAGTGAGGCAATACCGGATGGCTCCCCCCCATTGCAATGGAGAGAAAAAGTGTGATATAAAACTTTCAAGGAGGATGTATGTTTAACATCGGATTGCCGGAGATGCTGATCATTCTGGCGATTGCACTGATCGTATTCGGACCCCATAAACTACCGGAGCTGGCCAGGGCTTTTGGAAAGGCCATGCGTGAATTCAAGAAAGCAACCGAAGAAGTGAAGGAGAGTTTTGAGGCGGAGACGAAGGATTTAGAAGAGTTGAAGAATACCCTCACCCAGGAGAATCTCATGGCAGACCTGGCTGAGGAGGTCTCCAACCTCTCGGAGACCACGACGGAGACGACCACACCGACAGAAGCAGTCCCCTCTGAACAGCCGCCTGCTTCCGAAGAGACCTCAACAACCCCCGAATCAGAAAAAACGGAGGAAGAAAAGAAGGAAGAAGGTACAGAGGCCAAGGAAGGAAACCCGCCCCGTGGATGAGAAGAAACTTCCTCTCACGGCTCATCTTCAGGAGCTTAGAAAGCGATTGATCCTTTCTTTTATTGTAGTGGGTCTTGGGTTTGTCATTTGCTACTCCTTTTCTCAGTCCCTGTTCGATATCCTTGCGGCCCCGCTTCTTAAAATGATGCCTGCCGGGGGTTCACTGATCTTCACAAGCGTCGCGGAAGCCTTTTTTACCTATATGAAGGTCGCTTTCATCGGGGGCCTGGTCCTCTCTTCGCCTTTTGTCCTCTATCAGGTCTGGTCCTTCGTGGCCCCCGGCCTGTACCGACATGAGAGGACATATGTGATCCCTTTTGTTGCCGCCGGGTCTGCCGCTTTTGGCGTTGGAATCCTATTCGGATACTGGATTGTCCTTCCCCTGGGTTTCAGGTTTCTTCTGGGCTACGCGACCGACTTCATCAAACCGATGCCCAGCATCAAAGAGTATCTCTCTTTCACCATCAAGTTTTTACTGGCCTTCGGTCTCGTTTTCGAATTTCCCGTTATATTGGTCCTTTTGGCAAAGATCGGGGTGATCAATGCAAAGATGCTGGCCCGCCAGCGGAAGTACGCCATCCTATTGATCTTTATTTTCGCGGCTGTGATGACTCCCCCCGATCTCGTTTCTCAGGTGCTCATGGCCCTTCCCCTGATGGGCCTCTTTGAGCTGAGCATTCTTCTTTCTAAGCTTTTCGGGAAAAAGGCTCCTCCCTCTCCATCGACGTCCTGACGAAAAATGACCGAATCACCCAATAAGATCACACGATGGCCAAAACAGGAGAGACCGAGGGAACGGCTGCTCGAACAGGGACCGCAACACCTGACCGAGGCCGAATTGCTGGGGATCTTGCTCGGAAAGGGAACAAGAAGAAAGACGGCTATTGATCTTGCCAGAGAGCTTCTGGATCGATTTGGATCTCTTCAAAGGCTCTTCTCCCGTTCTCCTTCGGAGTTGACCGGTGTCAAGGGGATCGGCTCTGCAAAGGCAGCCACCCTCTCTGCGGCGTTTGAACTCCTGAGAAGGCACCAGTCCAAGAAGGATGACACGAAAAACTCGTTTAAAAAATCTGCTGACGTGGCCCAACGTTATCTTCCCCTGATGAGAGATCTGAGAAAAGAGGTCTTTAAGGTTCTCCTTCTCAACCGGGCCAACCGGTTGATCAAAGAGGTCCTTGTTTCGGAAGGGACACTCGATGCCAGCATCGTTCACCCCAGGGATGTTTTTCGCGAGGCCATTTTGGAACCGGCAGCAGGCGTCATTCTGATCCATAATCATCCGAGCGGAAACCCCAACCCCAGTGAAGAAGATATCCGGATCACCAAACAGTTGGTGGAGGCAGGCCGCCTTCTGGGGATCAAGGTCTATGACCATATTATCTTGGCTGGCGAGAGCTACCGGAGTTTAGCCGATGAAGGACTGATTTAGTGCGGAGTGCAAAGTTCGGAGTATTTGAGAATAGATTAAGAAGGGGAGAGGTCATGGTTGCAGAGAAAATTGAATATGCCGGTGATGGAACCCTCCTTGTTCCGGACCAACCCATTATCCCTTACATCGAGGGAGACGGCGTGGGGCCGGATATCTGGAGGGCATCGGCACGGGTCTTCAATGCCGCAGTTGACAGAGCTTATCAGGGGCGGAAGGAAGTCCACTGGCTCGAGGTCTTTGCCGGAGAGAAGGCATTCCAGCTAAAAGGGGAATGGGCTCCGGAGGAAACCATTGAGACCATCCGGGATCATAAGGTGGGCATCAAGGGTCCCCTTACAACGCCCGTGGGTGGAGGAATACGAAGCATCAATGTGCTCCTCAGGCAGAGACTCGACCTCTATGCCTGCATCCGTCCGGTGAGATATCTTCCCGGAACGCCCAGTCCCATGAAACACCCGGAGAAAGTGGACATGGTTGTCTATAGGGAAAACACCGAAGATGTCTACGCAGGCGTGGAATGGAAGGCTGGCACGAATGAGGCCCTGCGATTAATAGAGTTTCTTGAAAAAGAGATGGGGGAAAAAATCCGTGAGGACTCTGGAATAGGAATCAAACCCATCAGTCGTTTCGGGACAAAGCGTCTCGTTCGCAGGGCGATCCAGTACGCTCTCTCCCATGATCGAAGGAGTGTTACGCTGGTGCACAAAGGGAACATCATGAAGTTTACAGAAGGGGCATTCAGGGACTGGGGATACGAAGTAGCGAAAGAAGAATTTAGGGAGAGGGTTTTGCCGGAGAGCGAATTGGGGGATAAAAAGAGGATGAAGCCTCCTGAAGGGAAGATCATTCTCAAAGACCGAATTGCGGATGCCATGTTTCAGCAGATTCTTCTGCGGCCGGAGGAGTATGACGTATTGGCCATGCCAAACCTTAACGGGGATTATATGTCTGATGCCTTAGCTGCCCAGGTGGGTGGTTTGGGCATGGCTCCCGGAGGAAACATAGGCGACCAGGCCGCTGTATTCGAAGCAACCCACGGCACTGCACCCAAGTATGCGAATCTTGATATGATCAACCCGGGTTCTCTAATCCTTTCCGGTGCGCTGATGTTTGATTATTTGGGCTGGAAGGAAGTAGCCCAGTTGATCGTCAAGGCAACGGAAAAAACCGTCTCCAATAAGACGGTGACTTATGATCTTGCCCGCCAGATGGAAGGAGCGAAAAAAGTAAAATGTTCTGAATTTGCTTCTGCCCTCATCGAGAATCTTTGACAAGCTCTTCTTTTTTGTTTACATAATATCTGTAGATAAGAAATATCAACTTCTGATGGAAACCCATCGGAGTTGTATGGTTTGGAGCCTCTTATGGCTGTATCCAAAAAGAGTGAAGAAGTATCAAAGATTGATATTTACAAGGCCTGGTGCAAGGCGTGCGGCATCTGTGTTGCCTTCTGTCCAACCGGCGTTCTGGCTAAAGACGAGGCAGGGAATCCTTTCGTAAAGGATATGAAGAAATGTATCAACTGCGGATGGTGCGAAATTCGCTGCCCGGATTTTGCTATCACCGTTGAGCAGAAGAATAAAAAGAAAGAGCGGGGAGACGCTCGACGTGAAGAAGAGAAGTGAAAGGGAAGTGCTGCTGCAGGGCAATGAAGCGGTTGTGGAGGGAGCCCTTCGGGCAGGTTGTCGTTTCTACGCCGGGTATCCCATTACTCCGGCCACTGAAATCTCCGAACTTCTCTCGGTCAAATTGCCACAGGTGGATGGGACTTTTATCCAGATGGAGGATGAGATTGCCAGCCTGGGCGCAGTGATCGGCGCTTCTTTGGCGGGCGTTAAATCGATGACCGCAACCAGCGGACCCGGGTTCTCGCTCATGCAGGAGAATTTGGGTTTTGCCATCATCGCAGAGGTCCCATGTGTGATTGTTAACGTGATGAGAGGAGGACCCAGCACAGGGCTCCCGACTTCGCCTTCTCAAAGCGATGTGATGCAAGCCAGGTGGGGAACTCACGGAGACCACCCCATCATTGTTCTCTGTGCTTCCACGGTTCGGGAATGTTATGACATGACCATCAAGGCCTTCAACTTTTCGGAGAAATTCCGAACCCCGGTGATTCTTTTAATCGATGAAGTCGTAGCCCATATGCGTGAGAAAATGACCCTTTCCGATGAGGAAGAGCTGGAAGTCTTCAACCGGGTGAGGCCCACCGTCCCGCCGGAATGGTATATTCCATATGAGGATACTCCTTCCGGGGTCCCGGCCATGGCCAATTTTGGAGAAGGGTATCGCTACCATGTCACAGGCCTGACGCACGATATCAGGGGGTTTCCGACTTCAAGACCGGATGAGATTGGGCCTTTTGTGACCCGGCTCCATCGAAAGATCAGCCAGAACTTCAATGAGATTCAGATGACGGAATTCTTCCGGACGGATGACGCCGAGATGACGATCATTGCCTACGGGTGCGTGGCACGGTCGGCAAAAAGGGCAGTGATCGAGGGAAGAGAGAAGGGAGTGAAGGCAGGACTTCTTAAGTTGATGACCCTGTGGCCATTCGCAAGGCCAGCGGTGGAGAAGGTTCTCCAGACCTCCAAGATTCTTCTCGTCCCCGAAATGAATATGGGACAGGTTTCACGGGAGGTGAAGCGTGTCAATCGCGGGATTGCCAAAATTCTCACTTTGAACAAGGTGGACGGCACTATTATTACGCCCCAAGAGATCTTGAACCGGATGATCTGGGTTTCCTGATGTCGGAAGTCACAAAATTAATCCATAAATATCTTCGCCATGATAAGAAGTTTCCCCATGTCTGGTGCCCTGGATGCGGAATCGGAATCCTGTTGGGATCTTTAATCCGGGCCATTGACCGGATGGGTTACGAAAAGGATGAAATCGTTTTGATCTCCGGGATTGGATGCTCCGGCAGGCTTCCCGTATACGTGGATTTCAATACGCTTCATACGACCCATGGCCGGGCCCTCACCTTTGCGACGGGCGTGAAGCTGTCCAACCCCAATCTGAAGGTAATCGTCGTCATGGGTGACGGTGATGCGGTAGCCATCGGGGGGAATCATTTCATCCATGCGGCTCGGAGAAACATCGATGTCACAGCCATTATCTTGAATAATAGCATCTACGGCATGACCGGCGGACAATACTCTCCTACCACACCTTACGGAATGAGATCCACAACCACGGTCTATACCAACATCGAACAGGCTTTTAAAATCTCGGAATTAGCAGTGACGGCAGGAGCGGTCTTTGTCGGAAGGGGAACGGTTTACCATACCAGGCTTTTGGACAGCCTCATCGAGAAGGCTGTCTCAAAAAGAGGGTTTTCAGTCGTTGAAGTGATTGCTCATTGCCATACTCAATATGGAAGGCAGAACCGTCTGGGATCCGCCGTGGAGATGATGGAGTGGCAGCGCGACAATGCTATCCCCGTGGAGAAGGCAGCTACCCTGAAGCCGGAGGAAGTGGAGGAGAAAATTCTGATCGGGGTCTTAGTGGATAAAGAACTTCCCGTTTATCAGGAAGAGTATGAAAAGATCCGGGAAAGGGCTAAAGAAACCAAACCCCCGCACTCTTCCCCTCTCCCCTGAGAGACTGTGTCGCAATGTCATTGCGAGGGAGTAAAACGACCGAAGCAATCTCATAAAGCTTCGAAAATAATGAGATTGCCGCGCTCCCTTCGGTCGCTCGCAATGACAAAACAAGGATTACGACACAGTCTCCGAGGGGAGAGGGTGAGGTGAGGGGCAGCGCATCCTGAGGGTAAGACGATGGCGTTTCGATATGAGATCCGATTAAGCGGATCCGGCGGCCAGGGATTGATCCTGATGGGGATCATCTTGGCGGAAGCAGTGGGAATCTACGAGAGGAAGTTTGTGGCTCAGACCCAGAGTTATGGACCGGAGGCAAGAGGGGGATCGAGCAAGGCAGAGGTCATTGTAAGCGATGAAGAGATCGATTACCCCAAGACAATGATGTTGGATCTTCTCCTCGCCATGAATCAGAAATCGTGCGATGAGTTCTATAGGGACCTCAAGCCGGAAGGGATCCTCATTGTTGATTCGACCTTTGTCACCCAGCTTCCTGTTTCAAAGGCTTTCCAAATCCCTTTTACCCGCATTGCCCGGGAGAGATTCCAACGGGAGGTTGTAGCCAACATCGTGGCTCTTGGGGCTTTGACCCAATTGACTCCCATCGTTTCACCGAAGGCCATGGAAGCTGCGGTGCTGTCACGGGTGCCGAGGGGGACGGAGAAACTGAACCGCGATGCTTTGAAGGCAGGCATTGCCGCTGCAAGAAAGGCGAAAAAGAGGTGGATGGAAGAGGAAATAGTCCCTTCTGTTCCAAAAGAAGACCAGATGGATTCTTATTAGTCGCTTATAAATCAGGATTGTGTGCAGAATGGCAATAAAGTCAGTCTTGATCGAGTGGATTTAAATCCGAAGCACGAAATCCGAAATTCGAAACAATTAAAAATAACCAATTTCCGAATGTTCGAAACAAATATAAGTTTAAGAAATTTGAATTTTGAGAATTCGGATTTGTTTCGGATTTCGATATTCGGATTTTGAATTTTCAGAACCCCCCAGCGTCTCCTTGGTTCTTGTTATGCCAGATTAGAAAGTTGACATTTTCTGTATTATCTTATTGGTATGAGAAGAAGCTCCATTCTCTATTCGATCATTAAATGGCTGGCTCAAGGGGTCTTCGCCTTTTTTTATCGAATCGAAACTGAAACCAAAGATCTTTCCCCTTGTGACGGCCCTGCGGTTATTCTTCCAAAACATCAATACTGGACCGATATCCCTCTGGTTAGCCTCTCTTTCCGTTTTCCATTACTCTTTGTAGCAAAAAGAGAACTCTTTCGCTATCCGGGAATGAGGACATTCCTATCTCTTTTGGGCGGAGTCCCTTTGGACCGGGAGCAATCCATCCGCACATTGAATTCATTCAAATACCTTCTGAGCCGATTAAAGGCTGCTGAAAAGATTGTTATCTTCCCGGAAGGAACATATTTCCGGGGTGCGGTAGGCTCTGGAAAGAGCCGTTTGGTCCGAATGATATTAAGATTCCAGACAAAGTCTGGGCAACGGATCCCTTTTATTCCTGTGGGAATCCGCTATGGAGGGAGAGATGGATGGAGGAGGCGAGTGGAGGTCTGTATTGGGTCGCCACTATTTGCTGAGAGAGAGGCTGATGCCATTGTTTTAATCCATCGGGTAATGCAGAATATCAGCCAAATGTGTCAGTTACCCCAAACCAAAATCCAAATTTGAGAAGGGAGGTTATTATGCCAAGAAGTGAAAGGAAACGGGAAATAGCCAGAAGGAGAAAAAGGAAAAAAGAGGTTAGGAAACGTCATGCCAAGGAACTTTTGCCGCCTCTTAAAAAGCCTCACTAAAAAGAAATTCCAAACCAGGTATAGAAGATGAAATCGTAAAAAGTCGAAAAAGGCCAATGATCGTCATTCCGCGAATGCCGGAATCCAGGGTTCCCGGTGGAAACCGGGATCCAGTCTTCAAGATGGTTTCCGACTGGAGTTTACCCCGTACTTGATACGGGGTCGGGACGACGCCTGGACACCGGTTTTTTCACCGGTGAGGCGACTTCTTACGAAACCATTAGAGAACTCCATCCGAAAGCATTAAATAATAAGCTGGGTTCATAGCAGAACCGCCTATTATTTCTATTTATCCGCTATGAATTGTATGCTTATTTTATCTTTTATAATATCAATAAGTTATATCGCATAAACAATTTTTACCATGGTAATTAGTATATTACGAATATACATTTCTATGTCTCAATATTTATATGAATTCTTAAAAATTCAAAGAAATCCAATGACTTAAGTGTATTGTGCAGAGCACACCCTTTCTGGCACAAAGAATGCATTTTATTAGGTTAAACAAACCAGAAAGGGGGAACTTAAAATGATAAAAGAGATTAAAGGACTGAAGATTGGGTTGATGGCAGGATTGATTACCTTAATAGCTACACCAGCATTTGCGAGGGGTATCAGCTTCAAGGAGGCTGGAGTCGCCCTTTGGATCTTCATCGTTATCGGGGCTGCTATCATCCTTCTGCAACTGATCCCGGCCGCGATCCTCTTATTCAGCTTTATCGGGACTGCGACGACAATGGTTTTCAAGAAGGGTCATGGGGTCACAGAGGAAGTCCTTCTTCCGGGTGTTGAGCCAGTTGCCGTCAAGGAGTAAACATCCTGTTATAGAGATGATGACCCTGTTTGGTAAGGCAAGGAAATCAGCCTGAAAAAATGACTACCAGGAATCCAAGAATAATGACAGGAATAAGGTGGGAAAGAGGCATCTTCGATAGCGTGACCGGAATGTCATCGCGATAACCTCTTGCAGCAAGGGCAAGAGTGACCTCCTCGGCCCTGGAAAAAGAACGGCGAAGAAGGGGCAGCACAAGGAATTTGGCTTTACGAAGAGGATTGCTATTTCGATCTCCTAAGCGAGCCTTGTGAGCCAGGCGGACCTCTTCTGCCTGATCCAGAATGAGGGAGAAAAATTGTAGGGTAAGGGAGACCATCAGGCCGATTCGTCTTTCCGGAAAAAAGGGGACCGGTCTTAGAAACCAGATGAGAGCATCCTGAAGTTCCCGAGGTCGGGTGACAGCTGTAAATAGAATGGCATAAACAAGGACCAACCCAAGACGCCAGCAAGCAAGACCGCCCAAGAGAAGCCCCTCCCTACTTATAGGAAGCCACGAGAATCCAGGCAGCCGGGTCCCGGAAGTGAAGAAAACCTGAAAAAGAAAGAGGATCACAAGAAAGATGACCCAGTTCCTGAAGTCCTGAAGAAATCGCTTCAACGGCAGTCGGGAAAGAATGAAAAGTCCCATAAGAATACCGGAATCCATGAGCAGCCAGACTGTTTTAGTCGTAAGAAGGGTTACTGTAATCAGGAGGAGTCCGAGAATTTTGCAGCGGGCATCCCACCGATGGAGAAGAGAATTTCCGTGAAAGTAGTGTAGGATTATTCGTTGAGCCATGAAATCTTTTTTGTTCCGAGAAGGACATAGCATGGGGGTCGAATACCGAAGCGCGGTAGGTCCGTCACCGTCTCTTCGGGCGTGCCCAGGGCTTTCAGTTCTCCTCTGAAAATAACTGCAAGACGGTTCACGTGGGCAATCACTTTTTCCACATCGTGGGTGGTGATCACCAGTGTATGTCCTTCACTATGGAGGCGAATCAAGTGTCTTAGAACTTCCTGCACGCCGGGGTAATCGAGGTAAGAGAAAGGTTCATCGAAAAGAATAATCCGGGGTTTCATTGCAAGAACCCCTGCAATCGTGACCCGACGTTTTTCCCCTCCAGATAGTAAATAACAGGGCTTGTCAGCGAGGTCTTCAAGACCCATGACATGAAGGGCCCAAGCCACACGCTGGTTTATTTCCTCCTTGGAAAGCCCAAGATTCTCAGGGCCGAAAGCCACATCTTCCCTCACCGTCTCGCCGACAATTTGGCTCTCCGGGTCTTGAAAGACCATTCCCATTAGACTGCCAAGAAGTTTCTTGGTGTCTGAATGACCAAGCCCATTAACAGAGACAGCACCTGAGGTGGGCTCAAGCAAGCCGCTGATCAGTCTGATCAGGGTGGTTTTGCCGCTTCCGTTGGGGCCGCAGATGAGAAGGAATTCCCCGTCATGGATCACAAAGTCGATGCCCTTTAACGCCAGGGTTCCATCCGGGTATTGGTGATACAGATTCTTTATCTCAATCATATCCTGACTTCTCGGTAGTACTGACCTGCAAGATCTTTTTTGCGTCTTCCGGTATTTCCATGGTTCCTTTCTTAATTCCTCCCCTTTGTAAAGCGTAGGGTCGGCAACCTCGCTGACCGGGTTTGGCAGGCGGGGACGCCTGCCCTACTGAAGGGGAGGGAAATCGTCACGCGGTTCGCGTGATTCCTCTCCCTTCAAGGGGGAGGTCAGGTCGATTAGACCCGACCACGGGAGGGGGATGGGGGATCTGTCGGAGTAGTCCTATATTTCCCTGCGCCGGAAAAGGATTCCGCTTGCCGGTTCAATATCGGTCGGACTGCGCGGGCAAGAACAATTGCAGCTGCCGCTTTCAGAGCATCTCCGATCAAAAAGGGGACCATGCCCACCATGAGTGTCTTGGTCCATGACATTTTGGTAACCGCTTTGAGCCAGGGAATCCCAAGAGCATAAATAAAGAACACTCCAAGAACAATTGCAACAATGTCTAAGATCATCCGACCTCGGGATCTTTCTGAAATGAGTCCCGTTACCCATGCAGCCAGGGCAAATCCAAAAAGATAACCTCCCGTGGGCCCGAGGAAATGGGCAAATCCCCCTTTGCCTCCGGCGAAAACCGGTATGCCGATTGCCCCCACGAGAAGATAAAGGGCGACGCTGGCGAGACCCCACCGGCTCCCCAATAGAAGCCCGGCCAACAGGACAAAGAGATTCGACAGAACAATGGGGACTGGACCAATTGGGACGTGGACATAAGCCCCCACGGCCGTTAGGGCAGCCATAAGAGAAGCAAGAACCATGATTCTGAGTTTTTCAATAGGCATAAGAACCTCCATGGTTATTGTTAACGTAAACGAGAATGAAAGTTAACAAATAATTTGATCTCTGTCAATGAGAAAGATAAAAGAGCAGTAATGCCTCAGAAGCTGTGAAAAAATTCGGGGAGTCGGGCGGGCAAGGATATCTCCAAAGTTTTACAAATGCGGTTATTTGACAGGGTAGAGGTAACAAATGTGTGTAAGTACCCAACCTGCATTAAAGTTTTTCCACGATAGTGGTTAGTGCTAAGAGGTACCGCTGTAAAACTTTGGAAGCTTCAGGCCTTTGGCCTCCGCTTCGCCTTTGGCCCCGACATCCCTGCCCGCCCTTACCACTTGGGACAATTTTTTCACACCTTCTCAGTTATAAGTACTAAGTGAGGGCGTCACCTGTAACTCAGCCCTTCTCGCCGCGCTGACGCGCGAGCGCAGCGGGTCAGCGCTAAAGCCCTGAGTTACACACACGAAACTGAGGGGGTTCGAAGGGCATTTCCCAGGAAATATGAAAGGATATTAGGATCCGGTGTAAAATCTCTTGACCGGAGAATACAAACTGGTAAACTTTATTATGCAGGGTACCTGAAACAAGACCTGTCACGAAGGTGCTATGAAAATACTGATTGATGCGGATGCCTGTCCAAAACCAGTCTTGCAGATCTGTAAGAAAGCAGGCCGTAAATATGGTGTGGAAGTATGGACAGTTGCCAGTTTTAACCATAGCATCGATTCAGACCACCCTATTGTGGTGAGCGACGATCCTCAGGAGGTTGACATTAAAGTCATCAACATGACGGAGAAGGGAGATATTGTTATCACACAGGACTGGGGGTTGGCCGCAGTGGTTTTGGGGAAGGGAGCAAGATGCCTGAGCCCCGCCGGAAAGGAGTTCCAGCCAAATCGAATCGAATTTTTGCTGGAAGAACGAGAGATCAAGAATAGACTTCGCCGCATGGGAGGAAGAACGAAGGGCCCGAAGAAACGGACGATCAAAGATGATCAACGATTCGGGGCTGCTCTGGAAAAGATTCTTAAGCTTTTCTTACCCATCGTTTCCACAGACCGAACAGATGGACGACCAATATAGCCATGATTAATCTTGGAACCCAGAGCCAGAAGGCGTTCAGACCCATAGTCAGAAAGAGCGCCGGGTCCTCAATGACGGCGTGGTTAATCCCAATGGAAAGATGAAGTCCCTCGAGCTCCTCTTTTGATAACCGTCCCTCTTTTGCCTCTTCAATAATCACCGCAGCGCCATAGGCCAGTCCAAAAACGGCTCCCGTCATCCAGAGGATACCCACCTTCTCGCTGAGACCGAAAAGTCTTAACAAGGGGGCGAGGAGTTTAACAACCAAGTTAATCCAATCGAGGGCTTTTAGGATTTCCAATAAGATCAGGATGCCCATGATAATCAAAAAAATTCTTGCTATGAGATAGAGAGTCGAGAGACTCCAGCCCTTTAGCATGGAAAGAAAAGGCACTGAAATGGACCCCCCAACAGGACCTGGCACTGCTGCGCTGGGCGGGAGAAAAGGGGCGACTATCATTATCGTTAGAGTTGCGATCCCAAGACGGAAAAGGGTTGCCTTCAAGGGATGAAAACCTGATTTTCCCTGAACGACTCCCTCCTGGATCAGATTGTGAGCAATCAGAAGAAAGATGGCGATCAGGGTCATCTGCCCTTTGGAAAGGGGGAGCATGACCATGGAGGCGATTCCGCCATAAATCCCTGTAATCGTCCCAACCAATAGAGGAATAGCGGCCATGGTGGGTAAATGGAGCCAATTCATGAATGGTTGAATGACGACGTCCATCTTGTGGATCCATCCGCTCCACTCCAGAAGAGCTGTCAGAAAGGATATGGGAAGCAAGATTTTCAACATCCAGACAAAGCCGGACCATCCCTTCCGAATACCAGAAACAAAACCTTTTTTCAGCAAGTCTCGATTGATCATCATGTCCTTATCGTTCTATTTAGCGCCTGATCGTTTTCCTCCGATCCAGGACCTCCGCAAAAAAGGGAAGAAGCAGGGACCCGCCGGGTAACAGGAAAACAATAATGACAGGAATGAGCTTCGATATGTTTCGAAGGTGTTTCTTAATCTCTCTTTTTTCTTCCCGCGTCCATTTCTCACCTGTATTCCTGTTTTTCATCAACAGCTGCATCAGTCCCTTTACTGATAGGACTTCCTGAAGGATGAATTCCCGATTCTTTATGATCAGCCTTTTTATGAAGCCTGTGATCATACTATTCTAAATTTGTTAAATGGATGTTGTAGCTTAAAAAAAGTAGTCCTTTCACAATAAGACGGTCATCGATCTATCAAATTGCTAAAAAAGTATGCTTATTCAGGCTGCTCAAAAATGCCTCCCGCCACAGGCGGGACAAGGCGCCCGGAGTTTTTCGTAGGGAACGGTTTGAAACCGTTCCCTACGGTGTGCGCCGCAATAAGCCTGCACCGTGCTTGACACGGGGAAGGATGAGGGCAATCCCGCGAAGCGCGGGACAGATGGGTGTTTTTCAGCAGCCTGATAGTCAGAAGCTGATTACTCACCATCGAAGGTGTGGTGTTCCATTTTTCGATACCACGAGGTGGGATCCGTCAGGTACTCTTCCGTGTCTTTAAGAGATAAGTAATGCTCATTCTCGATTCTTGAGAGAAGGTCAAAAAATTGTTTTTCCTTGGCATCCGAAACTCGATCCCGGAGCTGCGCATAGTACTTGGCCCCCTTGGCTTCAAAATCGATGGCTATTCGTATCGCTTCAAGGTCATCGGCTTCCCCCCGCGGCGCTCCTTCAACCTTTTTGAGAAATCCAAGCAAGACATCTTTGACGATGGTGTTTTCGACTTTTAGTGGAACGGTTTCAGGCCATTTCTCCTGTTTCTCCCATCTCTGGTGGAGTTGCTTGAGGCGCTCGTAGTGCTCCAATTCATCGTCTCCTATTTGCTGGAACATTGCTTTGCCGAGGGGATTCCTGGTTCTTCCGGCGTTTTTGAGATAAAATTCCCGTTCCCGCATTTCATTGTTAAGAGCCACTTCCAGGGCGTTTAGGCGATCCTTTTGGTTCATAATGATTCCTCCTTTCCCATCAAGATACATATACCACATGCTATATGATTACTGCAATTCAGACACTCGAGTAGGGAACGGTTTGAAACCGTTCCCTATCCTTTTTCACCCCATCTCACTATCTCCTAATCTCCCTGTTTCTTTATCTCCCTATCCCCCATCCCCTTATCCCCCCATCCTTTACTTCCCCATCTCCGTTTCTCCGCATCTCCCATTCCATTTATCTTCCTCTCTCCCCATCCCCTATCTCCCCCTCTCCCCATCTTCTTTTAATTTTAGGGGCCATTCGCCCCGTTCTCTCAGAACCTCCCGGTAGACCTGGAGCGCCTCATTCACTGCGGGCATCCCAGCATAAGGTGCCAGCTGGAAAAAAACCTCCACTAATTTTCTCGGGTCACATCCTACATTAAGCGCAGCATTCACATGCAGTTTTAGTTCCTGGGTGTGCCCCAAAGCTGCCAGCATGGCACAGGCAACCATCTGTCTTTCAGGCAGCGTTAGAACGGTACGGGAATAAAGATTCCCTGTAATGAACATGGAGAAATCATTGGCCAAGGCCCTGTCGAACTCCTTCCATAACAGATAAGGTGGGTCCATCTTGATCCCTTTTCCAAAAAGCTTATTGGCTGTTTCCTGGGTTCTTTTTTTCAGTTCGTCATCCACAGTGTATTCCCTCCTTCGAAATGGATATTTGTTAATAGCTGTAGGTTAGGGACGCAGTGTACAAGAAATTAAAGGAAACTGTCAAATCGCTATATCTTGCTTGGCAGGCCTCTCTTTCATCGAGGCATACCGGATGGCCTTCTCCTGCCTTAGACAGAAAAGGTTGAATTTTCGGGTCTTGCAGGTTACGGCTTTGGTCAAAAAAATCTGCCAGGCATGGAAGATGTTTTGAATGCCGGAAGACACCTGCAGGGCTTATGGACGATTCCTTAGGAAAAGGAAATTCAGGCTATGGGTTGAAGCGAACTGTTGTACAATCTCATTTCTTGAAAAGGTCGCTGTGTGTCCCGGTTCGTTCAAGTCTAAGAGAGGTTTTATCAGCGGTGTAAATCAATATCCAGTTGGGTTCAATATGGCAGTCGCGCGATGACTGCCATGGTCCACTAAGTGGATGATCTCTGTGGTGAGGTGGAAGCGGAGTGTCCTTGGCCAGAAGTTTGACTACTTCCTCCAGCTTGCGCAGGTCCTTTTCCCTTCTCCGCATACGCTTGATATCGCGGGAAAACTGCTTGGTCTGCCTGCCAAGGGAGAGATTTTTTTCTTGACAAATGTTTTTTGTTGCATTACAGTAAACAACCATGAAAGAGAAATCTTTTGGACAGATCATCAGGGACTTAAGGATAAAGAACAAGGACTACAGCAGTCTGAGGGATTTTGCGCGGAAAGTCGGACTCTCTCCAGCCTACCTCAGCCGGATTGAGAATGAGAAAGAACCCCCACCATCCGAAAAGGTAATCGAACGACTGGCTGAGGCTCTCGGGGCGGATAAGTATGAACTCTTCAGTCATGCCGGAAAGGTTCCCATAGAGTTCTATGAGACCTTCAAGAAGAATCCGAAAGGGATGGCTTCTTTCTTGAGAACTGTTCGTGATATCGGTTTGCATACCGATACGGAATGGAAAGACCTCGAGCGTAGCCTTCTCAGATTTAAGCCCAAGAGTTTGCTGAAAAAGTAATGTTTTGAGGCTGCTCAAAAATGCATAGATGCAAGGCGCCCTAAATTTTTTGTAGGGAACGGTTTCAAACCGTTCCCAACGCTGTACGCCGCAATAAGCCTGCCCCGTGCTTGACACGGGGAAGGATGAGGACAATCCCGCGAAGCGTGGGACAGATAGGCGTTTTTCAGCGGCCTCATAGAAGGAAAAGTGACATGCTGGTCAATATGAACAAAGTTGTCTGGCTTGGTAAAACTGAAATCGAGCGAGAAGCCTATAACCTTCTATCGGAATGGTCCACGTTCACAGGACAAGAAGCTAAACCCCCTATTCCGGTGGAAGCCATTATCGAGAAGTATCTTGGCATCACCCTTGAGTATGATGATCTTGATAAGAGCCTTGGGATACCCGGTGTTCTCGGTGCGACATGGGTCAAAGAGAAAAGGATGGCGATCAACAACTCCCTCCTGGACGGAGTGGAAGGTCGTATTGTATTCACCTGTGGGCATGAGATCGGCCACTGGATTCTGCATCGCAGCTACTTCTTTGAGCAATTTTCACGCCTCGGTCAGAGAGCTGATGATGAATCTCCCCCTATCATTTGCAGAACCTCCGCTTCCAAACAGAGAGGGGAGTGGCAAGCGGACCATTTCAGCAGCTGTCTACTCATGCGCGAAATGGATGTGAAAGATGCATATGAAAATGCATTTGGGCATGAACCATTAATTCTGTATAACGAGAAGAGCTGTTTCGGACGCCATAACCCGATTGTCCTCGATCCTGCCCTCGACACTGTGAAAGAAATCGCACAAGAAGTCATACACCAGGGTGCCTTCACAAATGTTTCCAGAGAAGCAATGGTCTATCGCCTTCAAGAACTTGGCCTCTTGATTAACTCTACAGGAAAAAGCTTCACGAATCATTTTGCTTCAATAAATCGTGCAGAACATTCTCCCCGGCCCGCAGGGTAAGTAAACTTTTGGCGCTTCCAACTTTTATGTGGGTAATTTCCCCCCTCTTAAGATTAAGAGGGGGTGAGGGGGAGTTATGGCAGTTTTGGAAGAGGATCAGGAAGTGAAGATTTTCGTCGATACAAACATCCTGTCAAACTCAACCGCATCGCCGAAGAACTGAGACGCTCTCTGCAGCTCGGCTGTAAGGCGGGAACCTATTGACGCAAATTTAGTTTTCTTCTATTATTTACGTAGGCAGTTTCACACTAAAGGAAAGCTTTCTTGTGAGAATACCGATGAAGGAGTGAGAAATTGGCCTTAAACCCCGCAGATGTAAAAAAAATCGTATCATTAGCCAAATCTTATGGAGCGACTCGAGTCATCCTTTTTGGGAGCGCGGCTGAGAATCCAGAGGAAGCAAGAGACTTAGATTTGGCTTTCGACGGTATCCTCGGCTGGAGATTATATGAGCTCGGAGCTCGTCTCGAAGAAGAACTCAAGGTCCCGTTGGATGTCGTCTCGTTGACTCCTCCCACTCGCTTTACCCGCCTCATTGAAACAAAAGGGCAACAGTTATTATGATGAAGATTGCAGAATTGAAAGAGGAATTGTCCATTGAGCTTGAATTTGGGATAGACCGATAGTCTCGGGCGTCTTCTCGATATAGCCCATTCGGATGAGGATGTCGCCAAATCTATAGAAATGCGCCTCCTCGAGCTTTTTTCGCATTTCCTTATAGCTTGATTCCTGTCTCATGTCAGTTCGTAAAAGTAGCCACACTGAAGACACTCTCCGCGCTGATCTCCATAACGGTTTTCATACTCCATTGTGGCTGTTTACATTTCGGGCAAAAACACCTGTCCCCAAGTGTCGTCATTGCTCTGTACCTCCCGAAATCAAGTTCGTTAAACATGACCTTTCTTGCCATCACTTTGTCCAAATCGCCTTTCGGAAATCGAGAAATAACTGGGCTCCTTTGCGACAAGAACCTTTGAGTCCTCCAGCAGGCGATCCCCCTCCGGAGATGAGCCATTGAGGATCCTCAAGGCTTTCCGTCCCTTTTCAGCCCGGTCAATGGCTGTAAAGGCCTTCTGTCTGCTAACGGCCTGAGCGTTAATGGCCTTGGCGACCCTGGCGCTAACCCAAATCCCTTCCGGGAGTTTCAACCTGGTTCCGGTCACGATACGATTGGGTGAGGCCTTTCCGGAAAGATCCAGGTTGGCAAGCTCGTCCTTGTTGACCTGGTAGATCTCGGAGAAGAATGCGCCAGCAATCCCAGTGAGGGTATCCCCGGGCTGGACCCAGTAAGTGCAGGTGTAGGAGCCATCTGTTCTCTGACAGGGACAATGAGCGAGACAAACCCTGTAAACTGTCCAGTAAGGAACGTATAGGAAATCAGTGGCTCAGAAAAGGATGACAGAAGAATATCAAACCTCACGGCCTCAATCTCTGCGCCTATGAATTCAAATTGGCGCCGCAGTTCACCATTGACAAAGGGCAGTCTGAAACCGTAAGCTCCAGCCAAGTATCGAACCCCACTTTCAATGTTTTCTAAGTCTCTTGTCACAGGATTCACCCCCTTCTAAGAATATAGTGGCCTTACCTTTAACGCTGCCTTCATGTACTGGCCGGTCTCGCTCCCTGCCACACCGTACTCAAAGGAGACTGGCTCCCCCGGCCGTAACGGGAGACCAGCGGTGTCGGTGAGGAGAAAAACCAGAGGTGTCCCGTCCCCCTTGGGAACGATCTCTCCAAGCCCACGACCCACGTCGAGTTTCTTAACGAGACCTTCTCCCACCGTGATCACTGCGGAACATCGGGGACATAGGAAGCGGGCCCCACCATTGTGAAAACCAATCGGGACAAGATTGACTTCCGGACGTGTCTCACAACGAAACCTCCTTTTCATCTTTCTACCCTCCTTCCGATTTTAATTTGTTTCTATAACTGATCATCTTGTTTTGTCCTGGATTTTGTGCGCCATTCCCAAAAAAGACCTTAATAGGAGTCTTTTGGTGCCTGGTAACAACCCGGTTGTTCCTCATGATGATGCTCCCAATTTCTGCCGCCTCAGAATGTCTTATCATGATAATGAGGACGAAATGTGCATGATGATTTGAAAACATTTTCCGAAGTCCACACAAACAGACAATTAACCTGATTTCATCTGCTTGATCGGGTATCTCTGCAATATATATGTGAGCTAACGGGTTCCATAACTCGAATTGGTAGCTCCGGCGGAAGGTGGTGCTATCCCTGGAATAATTCGAGAGGAAAAATGGGATAGCAGAATTTGCGATCAGGCGGTTAGTAAAGGAGGCTTGTCACTGCGGGTGGATGGTGGCTCTGGAAGAAGTAATAGAGGAGCAGGCCCGGAACATCGTAAAACATCTTAGTGGGAAACAACGATATCGCCCTTTTCCGGCAAAATGGTAAGCGGGCAGAATCCTCAGCGGTTTTTCTGTCTTTTGCCGTGAGGCTCGGAGTGACGATCAGGCGTGATCTGGCCGGGGTTCGCGCATCAGGAGAAAGACGCCATGGGAGTAATCGTTCTCGTCGTCCGGGTTGGTGATCTGTGCCTGGCGGAGCCACAGGTCCCACCAGGCATCGAGTTCTTCATCTGATAAATTCTTGAGATCCATGTCTTCTTCGCTCAAGAATTCATCACGAAACTCAACCATCGCCCGCCTCCTCAGGGGGGCTGTAGGGAAGAACCCCTTCGGCCCGATTGGCGACTACCCGATGCGCTTCAGGGAGGGGGATTCCCGCTATTTCCCTTTCTACATTTTTCCAGGTCTCCGACCATGCCTGTGCAGCAGCGGCATACCGGGCAAGACGGCGCTCATTTGCGCGGATGAGCCTGCGTCGTTCAGCATCGAGAGCCGCTTCGAGGGATTCGAGATCCCGGAAGGCATCGCGTCCGATACCGCGTTCACCGAGAATGGTAAGGACTGCGGAGGGATCTTTAACATAAAAGTCGAGGATCTCCCGTGCGCTCCGGGAATAACGGACCCTGTCCTCCATGGCGGTTATTCGGCGTGAAAGCTCCCCAATCACTGCATAGTCCTTTTCACGATTCGTTTTCTTGAGTTCCGCAAGATCAGCCAGATCCACAAAGGGGAGGACCCGGTTTTCCTGCTCGATCCAGATACGGGCAAGACGATCCGCGCCGATGCGAGGGGGCCGGGAGACAAAATCTGTCCGAATACGCAATCTATCTTGCATGAACTCGAAGTGAGAACTCCACCCTCCGCCAAGCCATCTTTTGTCAAATGGTGCGCCGAAACGATAGCGAGCGCCGTTTTGATGCAGTATCCGTAAAATATGACTAAGCGCCTCATCATCTTCCTTCACGATCCAGTCGCCGTCCTTGCTCATGATTGTCAGGCGATGCAGCACCACGGCCTGTCCCGAGCTGAGAATAGCCCTCAGGCGTCCGGCATTGAAGCGGTTAGTAAGGTCTACATAGACGTTCATAAAAGAAATTTATCAGATTTCTTGGGGGAGATCAATTGGATTCGGCAAGACGGCTAATCCTTTGTCTGTCTATGGTTAGAATCTGGGCCGGGGTTCATGGAGCTCTCTTTCAGGCCTCCGTTCCCTTTAGGAATCAACACCGTGACAGGATACTTCTTTATGGTTGTGGTAATGGCGGCGACAATCGTTGTGGAAGCGTACTGGTGCCGGCCGGTCAGTCTTTCATCAAAGGCATACTTCTCGATCGATTTCGATATACGATTTTTTGATTGCATGAACTCATTTTATCGCGATAATTTGAGTGTATTAACTCAAAATATGAAATTCCAATAATCCCTACGCTATTGGTTTGGATTTGCATAATAATTGTAGCGCCCTCATAACTCCCCCTCACCCCCTCTTAATCTTAAGAGGGGGAAAGAAACACTGGTTCTTGTCATTTACGTTCTTAACATGGTTGTCTTTACAAAGTCGGAAAGAATGGCTATAAACTATAGCAAAGATTATCTCACAGAAGGAGATTTCTATGCCCATCTATGAGTATCGTTGTGATGATTGCGGAAAAATATCGGAGTTTCTTTTCATCAAGTCCAATGAGGTCTTTGTGCCTCTGTGCAAGCGGTGCAAAAGCAAAAAAATGTCCAGGGTTTTATCCAGGGTGAAAGTCATCCGTTCGGAAGAGAGCCGGATGGAGAGCTTAGCTGACCCCTCGAAATGGGGTGATCTGGATGAGAAAGATCCCAAGAGCATGGCGAAATGGATGAAAAAATTGGGAAAGGAGTTCGGCGAGGACCTGGGTGAAGATGTGGATGGAATGGTGGATGAGGCCATGGAAGAAGAGATGGGATCTAAACCGGAAAGAGAGGAAGAAGAATAAACGGAAATTCCAAATACCAAGCACCAAATCACAAATAAATTCCAATGAACCAAATTCCCATAAAATGATTACACAGATTACCAAAAAAGATTTCACAGATTTCAAAAGAATCAGTGTAATCTCGCTCCTTGAATCGTTGTAATCAGCGTCGCGGTCATTCGGAAATTGGTGCTTGGAGTTTATTTGGGATTTGTTATTTTTAGATATTCGAGGGCGCTTAATGCATAGATTTTTGCAGTGAGGTAAAGGTCGTCTACAGAAACCCATTCATCCTTCTGATGAGGGACCGTCCATTTGCCGGCGCCGAATGTGACGATGGGGATATTTGCCCATGCGGTGAGGAAAGTGCCGTCGGTTGCACCGGGCACCCCATCATAAACAGGCTCCCGGCCGGTGACCGTTTGAATTGCTTTCGCAACCGCCTGGACAATAGGCTCCTCTTTTGATGTCTTGGTCCATGGCCGGTCTTCGAATACATTCAGCTTTGCCTGAAATGACATTCCTTTGGAGAGGCCTTTTTCGAGGTTTTCCCTGATTTCCTTTAACGAGCCTAACTGGAGACTGGCGGAGACTGCTCTCTCTTCCTCCTGGACAATATATTCCAGTTGGCTCTTCAAGATATCATGAGATTGACCCGGAATGGTCCGGATGTCCACCAGTGCCCGGCACTGGTAGGGGACGACATTCAGCTGGGGCTCCCCTTTCACAGGAGCCTGAAGCACCGTGGGTGTGATACTCGGAAATCCCAGGTAGGGGTCTTTTCCGTGAGCTTCAATCTCCTCCTCTTCTAATCGCCGAATTCTATCCAGGATGGAAACCATTGGAGGAATCGGATTGAGGCCGGTTAAAGGCATCGCTCCGTGACTCATCTTTCCCGTGGTGACCACCTCAACTCTCAAAGCCCCTTTCTGGGTGATGCAGAGATGGTTCTCCACGGGCTCGCAGATGATCGCTGCATGGATGCCTTTGGCCCATCCCTGGCGAATAAAGTGCTTCACGCCGTTCATCATTCCTTCCTCATCGACAAGGATTCCTAAAAGAATCTTCCCCTTGAAAGGAATCCCTGACTGACTGATTGCCTGGATCGCCTTCACCGCCGCAGCCAGATTCCCTTTGGTATCACACGCTCCCCTTCCATAAATCCGTTCTCCCACCAATCGGCCTTCAAAGGGGCCGTATTTCCATTCGGATATATCCCCCTCTGTGACCACATCCGTATGGCATTCGAACATCAGGCACGGGCCTTCACTTTGACCATGAAGCACCCCTATGACATTCGGTGAATTCGGCTCAACCTCCTCAACGATTACATCCAGCCCCATCTCTTCGATCAAATGGGCAAGAAAAAGGGCTACCGCCTTCTCATTTCCCCCTGTCTCGTGATGTCTGACGCTTGGAATCCGAATGAGTTCCCGGGTGAGTTGAATCAATTCTTCTTTCTTAATCTCTTTCAATAAACGGTCGATCTTCAATGGATATCTCCCTTCACCCCCCATCCCCTCCCTCACCCTCCCCTTGAGAGACTGTGTCATAATCCTCGGCTTGTCATTGCGAGCGACCGGAGGGAGCGCGGCAATCTCTTTATTTTCGGACCGTTGTGAGATTGCTTCGGTCGTT